>Ga0114978_10000048_pt1 | contig 89257 bp, 79 predicted proteins | sample S_140212_EF_Meta_FD_87027 | JGI IMG/M metagenome (GOLD analysis project Ga0114978, IMG submission 87027) | Freshwater microbial communities from Lake Simoncouche, Canada to study carbon cycling - S_140212_EF_MetaG | ecosystem: Environmental > Aquatic > Freshwater > Lake | place: Lake...
CAAGCGATGTGTCTGAGGTAGGGTCGGGCCAGTTCGCCGCAGGGCGAACAAGGGTAGGGGCAAGGCTCAGCCTTGCACTCCGTTGCGGAAGGGCGTGGCAAAGCCACGCCCCACCCTTCTGGCCGCCCTGCGGCGGCCTAGGACAGCACGCGGTGCTGTCCCTACCTCATTTAGCACCTGGGCATAAAGAAGCCCCGGATCGGGTGATCCGGGGCCTCTGGCGGCGGGCTGGAGGGCTGGTTAAGCCTTCTTCACCTTGACCCACTGCTTGGTCTTGGCGGACTCCAGCACGGCGTCGCAGACGTACTGGGTGCCGAGCGCATGGCGGAAATCCGGGTAGGCCTTCTCCGCCTTCGGGTCGTCGAGGCTCTTGAGGAACTCGGCGAGGGCGTGCGTGAAGGAGTGCTCGTAGCCGAGGCAGAGTCCCGGGACCCACCAGTTGCCGGCGTACGGGTGGTCGCCGTCGGACGTGTGGATGCTGGCCCAACCGCGACGATCGCCGGGGACAGCGTGGTCGAAGTAGTTGAGGCGGTTGAGGTCATGCAGGTCCCACTGGAGGGACTTTTTCTCGCCGTTGATCTCGAACGTGTAGAGGGCCTTGTGGCCGCGGGCGTAGCGGGTGGACTCGAACTGCGCGATCGAGCCGTTTTCGAAGCGGCACAGGAAGATGGCGGCGTCGTCGATGGTGACGGCCTGCTTCTTGCCCGTGGCGGTGTGCACGCGCTCCTTGATGAACGTCTCGGTGATCGCGGAGACCTCGGTGATGTCACCGTTGATCCAGCGGGCCGTGTCGATACAGTGCGCGAGGAGGTCGCCCGTCACGCCGGAACCGGCGGCGGCGGCGTCGAGGCGCCAGAGGCCCGCGCCGCCCTGGGGCAGCTCGGTGGAGATGGTCCAGTCCTGCAGGAAGTTGGCGCGGTAGTGGAAGACGCGGCCCAGCTCGCCGGCCGCCACAATGTTCTTCGCGAGCGTCACGGCAGGGAGGAAACGGTAGTTGTACCAGACCAGGTTCGGCAGGCCGGACTTCTCCACCGCGGCGACCATCGCCTCGCCTTGCGTCCCGTTGAGGGCGAGGGGCTTTTCGCAGAGGATCATCTTGCCGTTCTTGATGCACTCCAAGGCGATTTCGGCGTGCGAGTCGTTCGGGGTGCAGATGTCGATGGCGTCGATGTCGGAGCGCGTGACCAGCTTGCGCCAATCCGTCTCGTAGGAGGCGTAGCCCCACTTTTCGGCGAAGTCCTTGACCTTGGCCTCATCGCGGCCGCACACGGCCTGACGGACGATGTGGTGGCCGGTGGTGAGCTTATCCTTCGGGAAGAAGTGACCGACTTGGGAGTAGGCGTTGGAGTGGGTGCGGCCCATGAAACCGTAACCGATGAGACCGATGCGAATGGCTTTAGACATGATTGGGAGGAGTGAGCGGGGGGCGAATGACGGTGGGGGTGGCCTCAGAGGGCCTTCTTCACCTTGACCATCGCGGAGAGGATGGTGTTCCAGGTCTTCGGGTTCTCGAGCGTGGCGTTCGGGAACATGCAACCGTCCCAGCAGATGTGCTGCATGCCGCGACCGGCGGCGCCTTCGAGCCAGACTTTGGCGCAAGCGGCGATGTCGAGCTTGCCGTTGACGTCGTCGGCTTGGCAATGGCGGCCGGTCTTCTCGTGTGAGCCGGTGCCGTGCACGGTGCCGTCGTTCTGGGCGACGTGGAAATCGTAGGTCCAGGGGCGGAGCTTGCCGACCATCGCGCGGTAGGCGGGCCAGAACTGCTCGGCGGTGTAGCCTTCCTTCAGGAGAGCGGCCTCGGGCTCATTGTAGCCCATCAGGTAGAGGTAGGTGTGGGCGAGGTCGGCCTGGAAGCCAAAGTGCTTGGGCATGCCGACGCCTTCGAGGGTGTCGAGCATGGCCTTCCAGGAGTGCATGCCGGCCCAGCAGATTTCGCCTTCGGCGGCGAGGCGCTCGCCGTGGTCGGCGGCGATCTGGGCGGCCTTCTTGAAGGTGTCGACGATGCGGGCGGTGTTGGCCTTCGGGTTCTCGCGCCACTTGGCCACGCCGAACTCGGCGGAGTCCACGCGGATGAGGCCGTACTTGCGGACGCCATGTTGGTTGAGCTGCTGCGCGATGCGGCAGGCTTTCTCGATCGCCAGGAGGAATTTCTGCTGCTGCTCGTCAGTGCCCATGGCGGAGTCACCGACCGTGCCACCCCAGACTGGCGCCACGAGGGAGCCGACGTTCAGGCCCTTGCCGGCGATCTTGTCCGCCATGGCCTTGAGGGCGTCGGGGGCGATGTCCGGGTCGGTGTGGGGGTGAAAGAGGAACAGGTCGACGCCGTCGAACTTATGGCCGTCAACATTCGCAGCGACGGTCATGTCGAGCATGGCGTCGAGGGCGATCGGAGGGTGGTCGGTGTTGGGCTCCTTGCCGACGAGGCCGGGCCACATCGCGTTGTGCAGTTTCATGGGGGTAGGGGTGGTGGGGTTTGAGGGGTTAGGGGCCGAGGCTTACTTGGTCTTGGCTTTCTTGTAGGCGCCCATGGCGGGGGCGTCCGGGTTCACTTCCGGACCGAAGTAACGCAGGCAGACCAGCGGCTCGGTGGTGGAGGTGTTGCGGAAGGTCACGCCGCGCGTGGCGCCGTCGGCGGTGCAGAAGTATTCGTCTTCGGTGAGCTCGTGGAAGCGGATGAGCTTGGGGCTGTTGAGGACCTGGCCGTTGATCGTGCCCGAGCCCTGGACGCAGATGAGGCCGTAGGCGCCTTTGTCCGTGATGGTGCACTCGGCACCCGGCTCGACGGTCAGTTCCTTTGCGGTGAAGTACTGGAACTTGTCGACCTTGCCGTAGACAATCCACTTATCCACGAAGCCCTGGCCCTGGACGGAGACGACGGGCTCGAGGTAGTGGTTATCCTTGAAGTTCGGGTCGACGTTCTTGTCCCAGTCGAGCTGGTCCACGATGAAGTCGACGTCCTGGTGCTTGGATTTCGGCATGTCCTTGACGAGGAGAGCCCACGGTACTTCGCGGCCTTCGACAAGGTTCTGGTACATGCCGAAGACGTCGGAGCCCCACTGCGGCTCATAGGTGCAGAGCGAACCGGGGGCATGCAGGATGCAAGGGTCGATGAGCCAGCCGGTGCCGGGCTCGAGCTTGTAGGCCTTGGAGAGGGCGAGGATCTTGTTGTCGCCCTTGTGCCAGTTGGCGATGCACTCGCGGACTTGGGCCTTGGTCGTGCCGGGCTCGAAGCCCATGAAAGTATAGGGGAAGTTGTTGCCAACGTTGTTGTGCTGCGGCGGGAAGTAGTAGGACTCCGGCTTGCCTTCGAGGCCGAGCAGCTTGGCCTGCTTGGCGTTCTGGTGCATGTGGTGCGGAATCGGCCCCATGTTATCGAAGAACTTGGAGTAGACTGGCCACTTCTGGTACTTGCTCCAGATTTTGGAACCAATGAGCCCGGCGCCGCATTCCTGGACGGCCTGCTTGAGCGTGAAGCGCGTGTGGCCGATGACGACGTAGGAGAGGCCTTCGTCCGGCGTGCGGTTGTCGTTGGCAGCCTCGGTCGTGGAAGCGAACCAGCGTTCGTCGATCCCGCCGCGGCTCAGGCCGAAGGCGTAAAGGTCATCGGGGTGAAGCTTGAGACGCTTGCCGGGCTGGAGGAAGGAGCGAGGGACCCAGCACGGAGCCAAGCGGAGCAGGCCGCCGGTGCGCGCGAGTTCCTTGGCGACAAGCGGGGCGACGCCGCTTTTCTTCGTGGACAAGTCTTGGACGATCTTGGGGGAGGACATGGGGTGGGAGGAGAAAGGGGTGGGAGGGTGGATTTAGGGCACTCCGGGGGGGTTGGACAAGAATTGAGTCAAAAACGCCTCAGGACTTCAAAAAGCCCCAATTAAGGGGGACTTCTAGGGTTTGCCCGTTTTCGCCTAGAATCTGGATCGTATCGGGTCCGGCCGGGGTGATGGCACGGACTTGGCCGAAACTCTGTCCGACCAAGGCTGCCCCTTGGATGATGGCGAGTCGGACGGGCTGGTCCCGGTGGAAACGGCGCCCGGTCGGGATCCCGTCGCTCGCGAGGCGGTCTTGTCGGGCAAGATCGACGCCATCGCAGAAATGGGAGCAGACTTCCTCGAGACCGAGCCGTCCGAGGTGGCGTTTTTCCCAAGGGTGTCCGGGTCGCCCGCCGTTGGATAACCAGAAAAGCGTCGCGGGGAAGTCGGCGACATCCTTGAGCTGGAACCAGACGTAGTCCGGGAAGGTGACGGCGGTCCAGGCGAACGGTTGTTCGGCGGTGGCGGGCTTATTCACCAGCATGATCAAGTCGTCATGACCAGGCCGGGCGGGGTAGCGGGTCAGGTCCGTGTCGTTACCGGATTTGGTCGGCACCGCCGTGAGGTCGCTGAAGCGGGCGTTGGGGCGCAGCGCGCCGGACTCGCCGTTCGCGGGGTTAGAAAACTCGCCCGGGTAGACGGAGCCGAGCCGGAAGGCGCTGGTGGCGATCCGGGCGGCGCCAGGGGGGACGGCGGAAAGGTCGAGCACGGGATGATTACCGTAGTTCCAAACCCCTTCCAGGTTCTCGATGCGGTGTTCGGCGTAGACTGCGTGGTGGCCGGGAATGAGGGAAAGGGTCTTGGTCACCGTGGCTCCCGTGTCCGCCCCGGTTTGCCTCAGGGTGAGTTGGGTCGAGGTTTGTTCGACCAAGGACCAGTTGGCGTTGGCAACGTCACCGTGGGGCGGGCCGTTTTCCTGTCCGCCAAACGGCAGGCAGAGAAAGTCACCGCGCAGGTAGAGCAGCAGGTTGGGCAGGCCTTGATCGATCTGGGTCGGGGTCCACGGGGAGAGCGAGTAGGGGGCGGCGGTCAGCGTCCCGAGATGGAAGCGGACCGGGGCGAGGTGCCCGGCGGTCTGGGTGACCGCAAGGTCGACCTCGGGGGTGCGGAGGACGTAGGAGGGGGCGCCGTGGATGGTTTCCATGGGGTGGGTGGTTTATCTGCCGAGAGGCTGCGACGCTGTCAACGCGCCAGCCTCGGCTCGGCTTGCTTCCCGTCTTTTTTACGCTTTGGTGGGTGTATGCCGCAGCCCTTGCCGATTTTCTACACCAAGCCAGGCTGTCCCTGGTGCGCTGAAGCCCTGGCTTTCTTTGAGGCCCAGGGCGTGAAGCTCGATGTCCGGGACGTGGTGGCCAGCATGCATGAGATGCGGCAGCTGGTTGCCATCACCGGCCAGTCGAAGTGCCCGAGTTTGCGCTATGGCGATTTCATTGTGGCTGATTTCTCGGTCGAGGAGTTCAAGGCCAAGGCCCGCAAGCATCCGGCGGTCTGCAAAGAACTCGGTCTGACGATCTAGGCTCGAGGTGGGGCGGGGGGAGTTGGTGCTTGGCAACTTAGTTTCCCGACCCTAATTAAGTGAGATGAGGTTAACCCCAACCTTGTGCCTACTCCTATGCCTCCCTCTCTTTGGGGTGCAGCCTAACGTCGTGCTGATCATGGCTGACGACATGGGCTGGGGGGATCTCGGCTGTTACGGCTCCAAGCAGAATAGCACCCCCCATATCGATCGACTCGCCCGCGAAGGGGTGAAGTTCGAAAGCTTCTATGCGACCCAGGCGGTCTGCACGTCTTCCCGCTGCGCCCTGCTGACGGGGTGCTACCCCAATCGGCTCGGTCTCGGCGGCACGGCTTTGCCGCCTAAGTCCAAGGTCGGCCTCAGCACCGACGAGCAAAGCCTCGCCACTTTGCTCCGCAATGGTGGCTATCGCACTGGCATCGTCGGCAAGTGGCACCTCGGCGATCACCCGAAGTTCCTGCCGCCAGCCCACGGGTTCGATGAGTCGCTCATCGTGCCCTACTCCAATGACATGTGGCCGGTCGGTTATTTTGTCGGCGACCAATCTCGGAAGCAGATGTACCCGGAGTTGCGCTGGATTGTCGATGGTATCCCCTTTGGGGCGATCGACGATTGGGCGGACATGGATAACTTGACCGTCATGCAGGGCTTCCGGGCGACGAAGTTCATCCGGGATAACGCCCGGGCCGGAAAACCATTCTTCCTCTACCTGGCCACATCGATGCCCCACACCCCCTTGGGGGCTTCCCGTGATTTCAAAGGCAAGGGGCCGACCCCCTATGCCGAGACGCTGGCCGACCTCGATGATGTGGTGGGCTACGTATTGTCGGCGCTGAAGACTCAAGGGGTGGAGAACGACACCATCGTTATCTTCACCAGTGATAACGGCCCTTGGCTCAATTTCGGTCGTCACGCGGGAGTCACGGGCGGCTTTCGCGAAGGCAAGGGGACGACTTGGGAGGGCGGGGTGCGGGTCCCCTTCATTGTTCGCTGGCCCAACATGATTAAGCGCGGTATCTCGACGCCCGCGCTCGCGGCGAACATCGACATCCTGCCCACCCTGATCGCCGCTTGCGAGGTCACGGGTCCGGTCAAGGCCATCGATGGCCAATCTTTCTTGCCCTTGCTGCAAGGCGAGCGGGGGACCGCGCGCGAGGTCTTTACTTATTACTACGGTGACCGCCTCGAGGCGATTCGCCAAGGTCGCTGGAAACTCCATTTGCCGCATGGCTACCGAAGCTATGACGACATGAAGCCGGCCGAGCATGAGGGTGAGCCGATGAAGACGCAGTTGAAGCAGACCGATTTCGCCCTGTATGACCTGGAGTCTGACCCGGGCGAGCGCACGGACGTCCAGGCCACCCACCCGGACGTCGTGGCACGATTGAAGGAGTTGGCTGCGAAGGAGCGGGTGGCGCTGGATGCCGGTAAGCGACCAGTCGGACGCGTCACCAACTAGGCTCGGACGCTCAGCAGTTCCGCCAAGCGAAACAACAAGATCGCGAGGCCGGCGAAGGCTATCCCCATCCCCCCTTGGCGGCGGAGGGATTCCGTGCGCCCGCCGAGCTTGGTCAGTACGAACAAGAGACCAGCCGTCACCACGATAAGTCCCGCTTGCGCGGCCTCGACCCCTAGGTTGAAGCCGAGCAGGAACTTGACGAGGTCCGCCGCCGCGAGGTCGTCCAATCGGGCGGCGGCGGCCGCGGCGAAACCGAGTCCGTGGATGAATCCGAAGAACAGGGGCACGAGGAGCAAGGTGGTCTTGGCGGTGCTCTGACGGTAGGCTAGGAACCCACCGTAGGCGATCGTGGCGGCGATGAGTGGTTCGATCCAGACGCCGACGGGCGGCAGCTTCCCGGTGGCGACCAACGTCAGGGTCAGGGCGTGTCCGAGGGTGAAGATCAGGGAGCGTTGTAGCGCGGCCGTGAGCGAGGCGGCCGAGAGCATCATCGCCACCATGAACAGGGCATGATCCCAGCCGGCGGGAAAGACATGGCCGAGGCCGTCGAGCAGGAAACCCCCGAGCGTCTGGTGGAACTCCCCGATGATGAACTCGCCGCGCTCGCCGGCGGGGACGGTCATGATGACCTGGGAGTCCATCCCGCGCCGCAGGTTGGTGAAGACGGTGCCCAGGGTGGCGGGGAACATGATCTCGACCTTACTGGTATCCCGCGGGAGGCGCGCGCGGAACTTCGCGTTCAGCAGGACCGGGTAACGATCGGCTTCGCCTTGTTTTTCGGATTGCGCGTGAATCTCGGCTGCGGCGGGAAATGCCACAATCTCCAGCGGGATTTCCGTGCCATCGGCGAAGAGGCGAAGGCTGCGGGCGAACTGAAGCGGGGCGGGTTCCGCGGCGGCGGCCAGTCGGCCGGGCGCGTGCATCAGGAAATCAAGTTCGGGTATCGTGGCCGCCTTCGGGGTCTTGCCGACCAGGTAGGAGGGCACGTCGAACTTGATCGTCAGGTCGACGCGGTAATCTCCGCCTGGGCTCCGCGGGTCATCGTCGATGACGCCGACGCAGTAGGCTTCTTTCCACTCGGGGTGGGCGAGCAATGCCGGGCCGAGGAGGCAGGCCAACCAAAGGAGGGTGGAACGGACAAAGCGCACGGGAGGGGTCTAGCCCGCCCGGGACCGGCAGGCAATTCGCAAGCAGGGTTATTCGCCCTTGCCGCTGGGCTCCGGGAGCGGACCTTTGCGCGTTGGTCGCTTCGCGGCTTCGTCGGCGGCGCCGGCCGGGCGGGTGTAGGTGACGTTCAGGTCGGCCGCGCCGAGGATTTTGCCCTTCATCGCGGGCAGCAAGGTCTCGATCGCGACCGGCGGGGTGGCGTCGGGTAGGTTCGGCTTGGCGGAGAGCGCGAAGAGCGTGAGCACGTATTTCTTGAGGCCGGGCCCCTTGGAATGGGGTGCGGCATACTCGACGCGGTTATGCACGGTGCTCAGGCCCATCTTGCCGAAGTCCGTCGCGTTTTTCGCCACACGGTTGGTCTGTGGGTCGATGTCATACATCAGCCAATAAATCTTGGTCTTACCTTCGGGGTCGAGGTGATGCATGACGAGCGCGAGCGAGACCGTGCCCTTGGGTAAGTTCGACCAGACCAAGGGAGGGCTGGCGCTGGCACCGTCGCCTGTGTACTCCGTCGGAAGCTCGGCGCCGTCTTTCACGACGGGGCTGGTCAACGTGAAAGTCGAGGTCGGGGGGCTGGCTGGCTTGGCGGCGGCGACGAGATCGACGGATACCTTCGGTGCTTCGCCCCCCTGGCCTCCTTGCTTACCTTTGCTTTTAGGCTCTTCGGGGGTGGCGGCGCAGAGCACGCTGGCCGCAAGGGCGAGAAGACAAAGTCGGGGTTTCATCGGAAAAGATTCTAACAAAGGGAGGCTTAAAGGAAGATTAAGGCTTCATTTCGCGCCGCCCTTGCCCTTGCCGGGCGGACCTTTGCCGACGCCACCACCCCCGCCGGGGCCGGGGCCGCCCCCGCGACGTTCGGCGGCGGCAGGCAGGCCTTTCTTCAGGTCATCCAGTTTGGCGCCGAGGCTCTTCATCACTTCGGGTTGGTCGGCCGCGACGTCCTTCTCCTCGCCGATATCCTTGGCGAGGTTGTAAAGCGCGCGCTTACCGTCGCCGGTCTCGATGATTTTCCAGTCGCCATCGAGGCAGGCGATGTCGTGCGAGGCGATGAGGAAGGCGGCGCGGGGCAAGGTTTTACCGGTCGCCATGGCGGGCCACTGGTTGCTCCCGTCCAGTTTCAGTTCCGACGGGGACGCCAGGCCGACCGCCGCAAGGATGCTGGGAAAGAGGTCGTTCACGGCGACCGGGTGTTGGCTCACCGCCCCGGCCGAGGTCTTGCCTGGCCACCGCACGATCGCCGGGGTCCGGATGCCGCCTTCGTAGACGGTGTCCTTCCCGCTGTTGAGCGGGGCGTTGGAGCTGACCCGCCTAGACGCCCCGTTATCGGAGAAGAAGATGACCAGCGTGTTCTCGCGCAGGCCAAGCTCGTCTAGGGCCGTGAGGATGCGCCCGATGCCTTGGTCGAGGCCATCGACAACGGCACCGTAGAGGCCATCGCTCTTATGCTTGTCGAGCAGATCCTTGGGTGCCGCCAAGGTCGTGTGCGGGGCGTTGAAGGCCACCTCAAGGAAGAAGGGCTTGCGGGGGTCGCGTTTGCGCAGCTGCTTGACGGCGTCGTCGGCGAACAGGGTGGTCGTGTAGCCTTCTTCTTCGATGGCTTTGCTGTCCCGCCACCAGTCGGGCTTGCCGCGTTGGTCGAGGTGCTTGAAGTAATCAACTTCTGGGCCCATGAAGCCGTAGAAGTGGTCGAACCCGTAGCCTAACGGACCCGGGTTGCTCCCAAGGTGCCACTTGCCGATCAGCGACGTCTGATAGCCGGCCTTCTGCAGGGTCGACGCCAGGGTGGGCGTACCCTTGGGGATGCCCTGCTGGCCTGGCCCGACGACATCCACCACGCCGAAGCGCCGCGGCATCATCCCGGTAAGCAGGGCGGAACGTGCCGGGCTGCAGACCGGGTAGCCGTAGAAGCGCTCCAACTGCACCCCTTCCTTGGCCAGCTTGGCCAGGTTGGGCGTGGTCATTTTGCTGTTGTGGTAACTGACCCCATTCCAGCCGAGGTCATCGGCCACCAGCACCAGGATATTCGGCGGGGTCGTCGCCTTTTCGGCCCAAGACTTGCCGGCACCGAGCAACAGCAGGCAGGCCATGAACAGGGGTCGATGCATGGTCATGGCTTATTTTCCGCTGGGGGGACCGCCGCCGCCGGGAGGTCCTTTCTTACCGCCACCGGACTTGCCGCCGCCGGACTTGCCGCCCTTGCCTTCGCCACCGCCGCCGCCCGAAGTTTGGGTGGCGTCGCAGGTGTTCAGGTCGCCCAGGCCGGCCGTCCCGAGGAGGCCTTTGAAGCCACCCACGATGTAGGGCCACTTATCGCTGACGTGGTAATGGTAAGGCAGGCCATCGTGCTCATGGCCGCTGATGGTATCGAGATTCTTAGGCTTGCTCCCATCGGTCTCGGTCGGGCCGCGGACGGCGAAACCGTCAAGGGCGAAGCCGACGATCTTCCCGGACTTATCGTCATTCATCACGGAAGGAGCCCGGTGGTAATGGTACTCGTGGCCAAAGCCGGTGTGACCGCCCTGCGGGTCGAGCGGGGCGATGTTGTGGAACGCGGTAATGCGGTCGACGGGTTCTGGCGGGAAGAAACGGATGCCGTTGATGCTGAGGCCGAGGCCGGAGCGCGGCGAGAATTTGGCTTGGCGCAGCGGGGTGACCTTCGCCGTGGCCTTGGGGTTCTTGGGCAGGAAGATGGTGACGATTTGCTCGAGCGGCTTAAGTTCGATGACCGAATTGACCACGCCACTTTCCTTGGCTTGCTCGAAGGTCCAGCCGCCGAGTTCCTGGCTCGCGACCTTATCGAACTCGGTGCGGTCCTTGGTGCGGTGCACTGTGCCATCTGCCTCGAACATGTTCCACCCGCGCTTATTCAGCATCTTCAGGTAGTCGGCATCCACCCGGTACAGCTTCTTGTCGACGGTGTCTTCCCAGAAGCCGCCCTTGTCCTTGAGCGTCGCGGGCGCCCACGGGCCCATCTCATGGTCGGGCGGCAGCGAGCGTACCACGATCTTGTAAACGGTGGACTTGGAGCCATCGGTCAGGATGCCTTCGATTTCCGTGATCGGCTTGACCAAGGCGCGCTTATCGAAAAGCGCCGCCACATCCGGGCTCCCGGCCGTGGCAGGCTTGGCCGTCACGCTTTCGGCGGCGGGGAGGACCAGGGCTGATAGCAAGGGAAGGCAGGAGGCGAGGGTAGGGCGACTCATGGAGGTTTGATACCTTTTAAAACCCGCCGACCCAAGCGAGTTACGACTAAACCTGAACTATATTTGGCACGCCTTAATGCCGGCTTAAGGTCACGAGCGCACCCGCAGGTCGGTCGGGTCGTAGAAGACCTTCTCCATGAACAAACCGCGGGCCGGGGCCGTGGGGATTTCGGCGGTGATGACGCCTTCATCCCGGTAGGTGGCGAGCCGTTCGGGTGGGATCTTGCCTTCGCCGACGCGCATCAGGCCACCGACCAATCGTCGCACCATCTTGTAAAGGTAACCGTTGGACTCGGTCGTGATGGTGATCCGCTCCCCGTGGACGGCGATGTCGAGTCGACGCAGGTCCTTGACGGGGTTCTCGGATTCCATGCCTTGGGCATGGGTGCCGCTGAACGCGCGGAAGTCATGGGTGCCGAGGAGTAACTTGGCGGCTTGCCGCATGCGCCGCGGGTCGAGCTGGCGCTTACCCGTCCCGTAGCAGTAGCGAGCCTCCCACGGAGGCGGCCAGCCGTGGCAGATTTCGTAGCGGTAACGTTTGCCCTTGGCCCAATGGCGACAATGGAAGTCCCCCGGCACGCGGCGCAGGTCCGTGACGAGCAGGCCTTCCTGGTCGCAAGAGTTGATCGCCGAGATCAAGTGCTTGGCCGGGTGCGGCCAAAAAGCGTCAAAGTGAAAACGCTGGCCGACGCTGTGGACGCCGGCGTCGGTGCGGCCGCTTCCATGGACATCGATCGGGCGGCGGAAAATCCGCGAGAGCCGGGCTTCGATGACGCTCTCCACCGTGCGCTGACCGGGATTGACCTGCCACCCATGGTAGTCGGTACCATCGTAGGCGAGGGTAGCCAGGAAGCGTTCCGGCTTGAGGATGGACTTAAGTGGCTTGCCCATCTCAGGTGGCCCCGATGCCGCGGCTGTTGAGGAAATCCTGGAGCAAGACCGCGGCGGCGCGGGAGTCCCGCTCCCCCGACCGGGCTTGGTCGCGGCGCTCCTGGGCCGAGCGCGGCTTGCGGTGGGCCGTGAGGTCGTCGGCCGCCTGGCTGCTCAGCGCTTCGTCGAACTTCTCGATCGGCAGGCCGAAGCGCCGCTGTAATTCGGCGGCGAAGGCATCGACGTCGTCGCACCGCTTCGTCCGCTCGCCTTCGACGGAGAGCGGATAGCCCAGCACGAGTTGGCTGACGCGCAGGCGGGCGATTTCCTTGCCGATCTGGGCGAAGCGTTCCTCCGCCTCTGGGGCGATCGCCGCCGGGAGCGGGAAGGCGAACCCGAGGTCATCGGCATGGCTTAGCCCGACGCGTTTGGCGCCATAATCGATGCCGAGGTAGACCATGGCCACGGCGTAAGGTGGAAGGGTCGCGGGCCGATTTCAATCCGAACCCCGCCCGGGGTGGGGTTTGACACCGTGACCGGGTCGGTTTCCACTGCGGCATGTCCGGGGAGAACCACCTTACCGAGCACGAACGCGCGCTCTACGCCCGGCAAACCCGTTTGCCGGGGTTTGGGGAAGCGGGGCAGCTCAAACTCCGCTCGGCCAAAGTGCTCGTGCTCGGGGCCGGCGGCCTCGGCTCGCCGGCCGCCCTTTACCTCGCCGCGGCCGGCGTCGGCTTCCTCGGTATCGCCGACCCGGACAAGGTGGAGGTCTCAAACCTCCACCGGCAGATTTTGCATGGCTTCGATACCTTGGGACTCCCGAAGACCATCTCCGCGGCCGAGGCTCTGCTGGAGATCAATCCTGGCCTGCAAGTGTCCCTGCACCCCGAAGGGTTCACGGCTGAGAATGCCGCCGAGCTGGTCGCACGCTACGACCTCCTCGTCGACGGCACGGACAATTTCGCCACGCGCTTCTTGGCGGCGGATGCCTGCGTTCTCGGCCGCAAGCCCCTGGTGCACGGCAGCGTCCTGCGGGCCGAAGGGCAGGTGGGGGTCTTCCTGCCCGGGGCCGGCTGTTACCGGTGCATCTACCCGGAGATTCCGGCGGCGGGCTCAGTGCCAACCTGTGCCGAAGGCGGGGTCTTGGGTGCCACCTGCGGCGTGATCGGGTCCTGGATGGCTTCCGCCGCCCTCTCCGTCCTTTTGGGGCAACTGCGCGAATCCCGGCTCCAGCTCGTCGATATGGACGCCGGCACCTCGCGGCGTCTTCGGCTCGTGGCGGATCCGGCCTGTCCCGTCTGCGGTCCTTCCGCGAGAATCCGCGATTTGACGGTGGAACGTTATGACTCCGCCTGCGCACCCTTGCTCCCCTCGCTTATGACCGACCACCCGCTCGAAGTTTCCGTCCAGGAAGCCCACCGTCAGTTGCACGCCGCTCAGCCGCCCCTGTTGATCGATGTGCGCGAACCCAGCGAGTTCGCCGTTTGCCAGATTCCGGGCGCGCGGCTCATCCCGATGGCTACCGTGCCCGAGCGCTTGGCGGAAATCCCCCGCGACCTGCCTGTCCTGATTCATTGCCACCATGGCGGTCGCAGCCTCCGGGTCACCCAGTTCCTCCGGGCCAAGGGGTATGCCCAGGTCTCCAATGTCCAAGGGGGCATCGACGCGTGGTCACTCCAGGTCGACCCTGCCATCCGTCGATACTAGCCCAGTCAAGGCTTGCCGACCCCTTTTCCCCCTCCTTTTATGAGCGGACACCCATGAAGCGCTTCTCCCTTCCTTTGCTGGCCGCGGCTTTCCTCGTCGGCTGCGGTCCGTCCCGTTTGCCTTCCGATTTCAATAGCGGGTCCACGACTGGCGGTACCAATACCGGGGTCCTTGATTTCCGTCCGACCAGCGCCTTTGACAATGCCGCCGCTTGGGCGCGCAATGGCACGATCCCGCCTGAAGCGATCATCGCCACCGTGAATTTCGACTTTGATCAATACACGGTCAACGCCACCGAGCGCGCGAAACTTGACGCCGCCGCCGGTAAGGCGAAGGCCACCAAGATTCTCGTCGTGGGTTATACCGACCAGTTCGGCACCGAGGAGTATAACCTCGGCCTGTCCGACAAACGGGCCCAGTCCGCCCGCGACTACCTCGTGAAACTTGGTTGCAATCAGGCGAATACCGAAGTCCTTGGTCTCGGCGAACAGCAAGCCGACAAGTCGGCCGCGGGTCGTCAGTCCGGCGCCAAGGATCGCAAGGCGATCATCGTCGACGCCAATTATTCCGGCGCGGCCCTTACCGCCCCGGCCGCCGTGGTCGCGCCCAGCAATGGCAACTCCCGCGCCCCGGCCGCTCCGGCCAAGGCACCGGTCTCCGGTCCGGCACCAGGTCCGGTGACGGCGCTCTAAGTTCTGCGTTCAGCGCGATAAAGGCCCGCCGATCGGCGGGCCTTCTCTTTGTTCGAGTGGTTCGCTCAACTTAAGTTGCCGTAGAGGTAGGCCAGTGTGCCCAGGTACAGCCCGGCGGCGACGACCTTACCCCCGAGGCGCTCCCGGTCGGAGCGGTGCGGGGCACCCCAGCGACCCCAGACCCAGCAAGCGCAGGCGATAACGGCTAGCCCGAGCGAAGCGTCGCGCATCCACGTCGCGTCCTCGACCAAGGCGGCGAGGACCCAGAGCAGGTAGAGCGCGTAGGCGAAGAGCGGGAAGGACATCGCTTGCTTGAGCGTCTCCATCCATTCGCCGGGCCGGGGCAGCAGGGCGGCGAGACGCGGGAAAAGGGAGAGCAGCAAGTAGGGCAAAGCCATGCCGACCCCGATCACCGTAAAGAAGAGCAGGGTCTCGGGGGTGGAGCGTTGTTTGTCCAAGGCGAAACCAAGGGCGGCGCCGAGGCCGGGTGCCGTGCACGGCGTGGCGACAGCGGTGGCGAGCACGCCGGACAGGAAGGCGCCGAATGAGCCACTCTTGCCTTCAGCGGCGGCCGCACTGCCCGCCAACCCCGTCCCGATTTCGAACACCCCAGTCAGGCTAAGCCCAAGCGTGACCATAAGCACGCAAGTGCCCAGCACGAAGCCAGGGGACTGCATCTGGAAGCCCCAACCGACGGAGCCGCCACCGGCTTTGAGCCCGAGAATTATGCCCGCCAAAGCGAGGAAGCTGAGGACTACCCCGACCGAATAAAGCAAACCATGGCGAATTACCGTGGCCCGGTCAGAGCCAGCTTCCTTGGCGAACCCTAGGACCTTGAGGCCGATCATCGGGAAGACGCAGGGCATGAGGTTGAGCAGAGCCCCGCCGCCGAAGGCCAGTAACAACCAGATGCCGTAAGCATGTTGGGTGGAGGCCGCCTGATAAGCCCGACCGGCGCGCACCTCGTCAAGGGCGAGCACGACCTCGTCGCCAGTCAGGAATTCGGAGAGGACGGCCGGCGGGGTGCCGTTGCGAAGGAAGACATTCAAGGGCACGCCTTCGCGCCCGTATTTTTTGAGTTCCGCCGTGATGACCTCATCCTTGCGGGTCCAGTCCGCCTTGAAGAGTACCACTTGGTTGCGGGCGATGGCCTCGCTGACCGCGGTCTGGGTGTAGACGCGCTTATTGACTTGGCAGCTGGCGCACCAGCGGGCGGTGAAGTCGATGTAGACGGTTTGGCCTGCGGCCAAGGCCTTGGCTTGGGCCTCGGGCGACCAAGGCTGCCAATCCAGGGAACCGGTCGGGTGGGCCGGGCTCGGGGCCGGGGTGCTCGGTGTGATGGCAGGGCCGGTGCCGCTCGTCGCGCTGAGCCGAACGAAGCCGCCCGCGCCATCGGGGCCGACGAAACTCACGGGCCCGTCCGTCAATTTTTCGGAAGCCTCCTTGAGGTCGAAGCGAAGGGAGTCAGGGGCGGGCTTCTGGGTGAAGACGCCGCCCGGGCTGATGAAGTTGCGCTCGGGGAACCAGCGCTGGGCGAGCGCGACTTGGGCGCCTTTTTCCGGGGTGACGACGAGTTGCTCCCCTTCGACGCGGAACGTTGCGGGTACGTGAGGACGAAGGTCAGGGTAAAGTTTGGGGTCGTAACGGTAAGCCGCGTTGCCGGCACCGACCTTGAGGGTGAGGCTGACATCCTTCTCGAACGGGTAGCAGCCCTTGTCGTCGCATTCCAGCCACTCGATGTGTGCTTTGAGGTTAAGCGCGCCTTGGGCGCTGGCCGGAATCTCCAGTTCGAGGAGGAAGAGGGTCTCGTGCTCGTGCACGAAGTTATAGATGCCGCTCTGGTCGAGCAGGATGGGGCCAGGATAAAGGAAGGGCCCCGCCTTGGTGCCGGCCGTCTCCCGCCATGCGATCGTGGGAGACTGGCCGGCGTCGCCGGGGTTCTTCCAGTAGATGTGAAAGTGATCGTCGCAGCGGAAACGGGCGGCGATCAGGGCTTTGGCCCCGGGTTTCACTTCGGGCGTCAGGTTGACCAAGTCGACCTGCGTGCGCACGGCGCCGGCCAGGTCGGTGACCAGGGTACCGAGTACCAGCAAGACAAGGGAGAGCAGTCGCATGGCGAAACTCTGGGGCCGAAACCAGCCCGAGGCAAGGGCGAGAAGGCTCAGGGGACTAGCCGGCAGGGTAGGAGCGCCGCATCCCGCATCCCGTGGATGATCTTCTTATCCGCCGGGCAGAACGTCGAAAGAATGCCCGTAAGCTCGACGATATCGCCATCCACGAAATAGTAAGGGCAGAGCCGCACCCGCCCATCGGCCGCCACGATACTCCCGTCGTCGGCGTAGACCGGGTGGGAAAGCCGGGAGGGCTTATGGTATTCCTGCATGACGTGGAAGGTGTCGTTCTCCGGATCCAAGGCATGCTCGATAGCCTCGAGCCACTCGTCACGCGAAACATCGCTCCCCAACGTCACGCTCCGGGCGCCCCAGGCGGTCTCATGGAAACCACTGGCTTTAATGATTAGGTTGCGTTCGCGCTGGCTGGCCTCGGCCAGTTCATGCCAATCGCGGATGGGCTGACCACTGACGGAAGGGGCATGGAGCACGGCGGTCGGCGGGAGTTCGGCCGGTTCCATGATCCACGTCTTCGGGACGATCCGCATCAGCTCCTCGCGGTGATCTTCCGGTAAGTTTTCCTTCCAGAACTCGCTGAGTTGCGGGTGGTGGAGCAGGGCGAGCCCGAGCTTTTCCTCTTGGAAAGCTTTCATTGGCGGCGTCAGCATGAGTTTGCCCGCCTCGACGGCGGCGAAAATGCCGTCGGCGCTCTTGACGTTGGCGAGGTCGAATAACTCGAAGAATCGGTAGAGAACGTGGATCCGGGTCGGAGCGCCGTGCAGCGGGATGAAGGACTCCTCGCCCATCTTCATGATCTGCGAGGGGTCGACGACGTGGACGTCGTGGCCCAGGCCGCGCAGTTTCTCCGCCAGCCATTCGAACTCGGGTCGGTAGGTGGCCGCTTCGTCGCTCACCGCGATCGCGATCGTCGGGAACCGTTCAGCCGGGGTGAGTCGGCTGAGCATGGCCTGGAAGCGGGCGGGCATGGCCAAGCCGCCGATGACCTCCGGAAAGTCTTCGGCGTAGACCTCGTTGAGGTAGGCGGTAAGGCCGACGCCGCCCGGGACGCTGTCGAGTTCGGTCATCGTGAACCCCTGCTCGGTGATGAGGAGGTCCGGGCGAAGCACCATGGGGTGCTGGCCTTTGACCGCGCGGTGGCGACCATGCTCGATCAGGCCCTTGGGCTTATGTCGATCAAGGTACTCCGCGACCCATTTCGCATGGATCTCGCGGTTGCGCAGGATTTTCTTGTCGGCGACGGAACGGGTGTAGAGACGCTCCAGGGCGCGCTGGTAGCTCAGGCAGGCGGCGCCGATGAGTTTGAGCTCGCGGAGTTGCGCTGCGGTGATCGGCCAGGGCTCCGGGGAGAGCTTCCAGATTTTCTCCGCGAAGAGGGGCGGATCCAGCAACTTCTGGCGAAGGGTTTCCCGGGAAGGCATGGGGGCGAGGTCAGTCCTCGATTTTGATGTCCTTATTGCGGGTCCGCGGGCCGCCGGCCCGCAGCCAGCCGTTGATGAAGGCGTCGATGTCGCCGTCCATCACCGCCTGGATGTTGCCGGTTTCGACGCCGGTGCGGAGGTCCTTCACCATCTGGTAGGGCTGGAAGACGTAGGAACGGATCTGGTTGCCCCAGCCGATATCGCCCTTCTCGCCGTAGTATTTCTCCATCTCGGCGCGCTTGTCGTCCAAGGTCTTCTCGTAGATGCGTGCCCGGAGGATCTTCATCGCGAGGGCACGGTTCTTGACCTGCGAGCGTTCGCGTTGGCAAGCCACCACGAGGCCGGTCGGGATGTGCGTTAGGCGGACAGCGGATTCGGTCTTATTGACGTGTTGGCCGCCCTTGCCGCTGGAACGGTAGACGTCGACGCGCAGGTCCGCCTCGTTGATCTCGATGTCGATGTCGTCGTCGATTTCCGCCACCACGTCGACCGAGCAGAAGGACGTGTGGCGACGGGCGTTGGCGTCAAAGGGGGAGATGCGGACCAAGCGGTGGACGCCGCGCTCGGCTTTCACGTAGCCGTAGGCATTGGGCCCTTCGAGGCGGAACGTCGCCAAGCTGATGCCTGCGCCTTCGCCTTCGGCGACGTCTTCGATCTCGACCTTGAAGCCGCGGCGCTCGGCCCAGCGCGTGTACATCCGGAAAAGCATATCGGCCCAATCGTTGGATTCCGTCCCGCCGGCGCCGGCCTTGACGGTCACGATGGCATTGGATTTGTCGTGCGTACCCGAAAGGAAGGCCGCGATCTCGATGTCGGCGACCTCGGCGAGCAAGGCCTCGCCCAGTTGCCGGAGCTCCTCAAGCTCGGCATCGGCGGAGCCATCGGGGGATTCGGCGATGAGTTCGGCCAAAGTCTTCGCATCTTCGATTTTGCGCCGGAAGGCGACTTGCGGGGCCACCGTCGTCTTGTACCCGTTACACTCCGAGATGACCTTCTGCGCCGCCTTCTGGCTGTCCCAGAAAGTCGCCGCCCCCATCTGCTCCTCGAGCCGGGCGATGGCCACCTGTTTGCCCGGGACGTCCAAGAACTTCCAGAGGTGGCCGGCACGACGTTCGACTTCCTCCAGGTGGGCGCGGATTTCAGGCGGGATATACATGGCGGAAGGTTCGGGGATACAGGGGTGGGGGTGTTTTTCAACCCCGATTCGGGTCGGGTCGGCCCGGGCAGCCGCCTTGGCGGAAGCCCCTGGGGCAAGGTGCGCTTGCGCCCCGCCGGGGGGAGTGCATACAAGCAGCCATGTCGTACCTTGAAGGCTTGAGTTTCGCGCAGATCGCCGGCCCCTTGCCGGAACGCCGCGTGCTCCCAAACGGCTTGGAGGTCCTTTACGCTCATCGGCCAGGCATCGGCCTCTGTTCGGTCCAAGCTTGGGTCCGCACGGGGAGCGTTCAGGAGGGGCGCTGGGAGGGCTCGGGGATCTCCCATTACCTCGAGCACATGGTCTTCAAGGGGACGGGTCGTTTCAGCAATCGGGAACTGACCGAGGCCGTGCATCGGTCGGGCGGTTATGCGAATGCCTACACGACCTTCGACCGCACGGTCTACCACGTGGATGCGCCCCAGGAAGGCTTCGAGACCGCCATGGAGGCCGTTTCCGACATGGTCTTCGACCCTTTGATTACGGATGCCGACGCCAAGATGGAGCGCGAGGTCATTCTTCGGGAGATCGCGATGCGCGATGATGAGCACGACTCAGTGCTCGCGGAAGCGGTCCTCGCCGAGGCCATCCGGGCGCAACCACTCCGGCATCCGGTCATCGGCCACCGGGAACTTTTCGTCCGCCTCCGGCCGGACGACTTACGCGCTTACCACGCGGGTCGGTACGTGCCTTCCAATGTCGTGCTGGCCTTGGGCGGCTCAATGGAACCTGAGGAAGCCTTTGCCTCGGCCGAGCGCTGGTTCGGTCGTTTCGAACGTCGGCCGCTTCTCGCGGTTGAGCCGGCGGTGGAGTTGCCGCAGGCTGGCTTGCGACGGGCCGACCTCGTCCGCGATGTCAGTACCACCAAAGGCGTGGCCTGCTGGTCCGTCCCCGGTCTCTTCGACCCAGGGCGGCTCGCGATGGATCTTTTCCTAGGCGTGCTTGGCTCGGGGAACAGCTCCCTGCTCTGGGATGAACTGCGGGAAAAACGTAAACTTATCCACTCAATCGACGCCTCCGCCTTCGGGATCCGTGAGCTCGGCTTGGCTTGGTTTGGTTGGGCGGGCGATGCTGATGCCGAGAGCGCGGCCGTCGAACGGGCCCTGCGCGAAGTCGTCGACAGCCTGCTGCAGCGTGGGGTGAGCTCGGCTGAGTTTGAAAAGGTTCGCCGCCAAGCGGTGGTTTCCATGGTGAACGGGCAGAAGACCATTCATGGCTTGGTCGGTCGCTCCGCCTATGCCGCCTGCATGGGGAATGACTTTCACTGGCCACGCCGCGGGGTCGAGGCTTTGGCTCGCCTCACGGCGAACGATTTGGCGAAGGAAGCGCAACGCTGGCTCCGCCCGGAGGCGGTTACCTTTGGCACCCTGCGGGGAACGCAGGTCGCCGTCTCGACGGGGGTCACCCATCGTGGACCGACGGTTCCCGACGCCTTCGAGGTCCTCGTCCTCGACAATGGCGTCCGGGTCGTCCTGCAGTCCGACGATTCGATTCCCAAGGCGGGCATCGGGGTCTTCCTTGCCGGGGGCACCGCGTACGAGCAGCCCGAAACCCGCGGCACGACCGGCCTCTTCTCGACGCTGCTGACGTGCGATACCATCAAGCGTTCCAAGGAGGATGTTGCCGAGGCGGTCGACGCCATGGGTGCGACTTTCACCGACGTCGGCTCCCAGATTTCCTGCGGGCTTTGGGGCGAGGCCCTGAGCTCTGATTTCCTCCCCTTAGCTGAACTGGTCGCGGACGGTATCCTCGGCCCGAAATTCCTCCCCGCGACCGTGGAGCTCGAGCGTGCCGCCGTCATCACCGCCTGTAAGGATGCCGAGGATGATATCGTCGAGAAAGCCCGCCTACGCTTGCTGCGGCAGTATTTTGGCGAACACCCCCTGGGGGTCGATCCGATCGGGACACCCGAGACCTTGGCGCGCATCCATGCGGCGGACCTTGGAAAGGCGCACGAGGAACTGGTGGTGGCCAGCAACTTGGTCGTCGGCATCAGTGGTGCCTTTGATCGTCGCCAGGCCCTCGAATTCGTCCAGACCCGCTTCGGTTCCTTGCCCAAGCGAGCGTTCACGCCCCGGACCATCCCTCTGCATGTGCCGGCCCCGGCCAAGTCCATGGTCGAGCAAGCGCAAGGCGAGCAGGCGGTGGTCGCCATCGCCTTCCCCCATTGCGGCTTCGGCCCGGATGAGGTCGTGGCGGCGAGCATCACCGAGGAGCTTCTTTCCGGGATGGCCAGCGGGCTGTTCCGCCGGGTGCGCGAAGAGAAGGGCATGGCGTATTTCGTCGGGGCCACCCGCGTCGAGGTCGTCGATCAAGGCATGTTCTACCTCTACGCTGGCACCGCCCCGGCTATGGCTGAAGCCGTCGTGGGCGAGATGCAGGCGGAGCTGGACCGGTTGCGTCGCGGGGCCTTTGAAAAGGATGAGATTGACGCCGCGAAGCGCCGGATGCGGGTGGCCCGCCGGCAAGGACGTCAGTCCGCCGGGGCGCGGATGCAGGGAGCCTTGATTCGTGAAGTCGCCGGCCTCGGGGCGAATTTCGATGCGGAGTGGGAACGCCGCATGAACCTGACGGATGAAGCGGCCGTCCAGGCCTTTGCCCGGCGCTACCTCGACCCCCAACGTGCGCAGCAGCTGATCGTGCAGCCGAAAGGCTGATCAAACTTCGTCCTGAAAGTACGAACGAGCCCAGAGCGTCACGATGACGCCCGGGATGGCGAGCAGCAGGGCGAAGGCGAAGTAGTGGGCGTAGCCGAGGAAGGCCGCCAGCTTCCCGGCCCAGAATCCGGGCAAGTAGTTCGCCACGAGCGCCAGCGTGGAAAGGGCGGCGTACCGGATGGCGGCGTGCTTTCCGGCAGCCAGTTTCATCATGGCGAGGATCAGGGCACACACCCCGGCCCCGTAAGCGACGTATTCGGCGAAATAAAGCCCGGCGATGGTGGCACGAGCGGCGCCAGGGTGGTTGGCCAGCCAGAGGATACCCACCAAGGGGAGATGCATCAGGAATCCCAGCGGCAACAAGGCCCGCCCCACGCCAAGGGCGGCGACCACGCGGGAGCCGATCAGCCCACCGAGGGCTAAGCCACCTACGGCGGTAGTCACTCGCAGCAAGGCGAAGGATTCATTATCGAAGCCCAGACCGCCTTGCTCCGGCGTGGCCATGGAGAATAACGGCAAGATGCGCGTTAGGTGAATTTCACTGGCGCGGTAGAAGACGAGCAGGGCGAGTAACGGCAGGAAGCGGGCGTCGCTGGTTAGGTCGCGGATCACTTGGCCGAGCGGCGACCGCGGAGGGGGGGATTGGGGCGGTTCCCGGCGTAGTGCCATGGCATCGAGCAGGAAGCAGGTCGCGGCGAGGCCGACGGCGGCGCTGAGTGCCTGTTGCCAGGCCGAACTCCAGGTGGCCCCACTTGCATGGTGGAGTCGCCCCGCCAGCCAAATCAGGCCAGGGCCAGCGAGGACCTGACCAACTTTGGAAGCAAAGGTTAGCAAGCCAGAGTAAGCCGCCCGAGGTTTCTCCTCGAGGGAGGCCACGAAGTAACCGTCGAGGGCGAAGTCATGACAGGCCGAGAAAATGGATATCATGCAGAGGGCCCCGAAAGCCCAGGAGCTCGCGCCCAAGCCAAGGGAAAATTGCAAGCCCAGCAAAAGGGCGACGATCGCCACCTGACAGCCGAGGATAATGCGTGGCGGGCGCGTCGCGAAGCCGACGAGCGGGGCCCAGAGAATCTTGACGCCGACGAGCAGGCCGAGCCAGGCGACCCAAGTGGTGATGGCGGCATCTTCCTGCCCGAGGTTCTTGAGGGCGACGGGCAGGGCTTCGTCGCGGACCGCCGCGGGGATCGCCTGGAAGAGGAAGCCGCCGAAGACCCACCACCAGATGCGTCGGACAGGGGCGGGGCGAGCATCCATGGTGACGCCGGACGCTTAGTTGCCTTCGCCGATCCGGCTGCGGCCGTAATGGTCGACCGAACGAAAGAGACCATCGAAGAACTTCGCCACGGTGATGTTGAGGCCGAGCAGTTCCTCTTCGGAAAGATCGAGCATTTCGCCGGGCTGGAAGGTGCGCGTGGTCTCGGCCAGTTTGGAGAGGGTCTGGGTCGGCTTCTTCAGCAAGGCATCATCACCTGGGAGCGGGTGTCGCGTCACGCCTGGCGGAGGGGTCACCGGCGGGTCGCCGGCGTCGGCTTCATCGGACTCGGCGTCCACTTCATAGTCCTTCATCGACATGAACTCCAGCGTCAGGCGGCCATCTGGGGCGAGGTCGTCATTGGTCACCATCCCGCCGACGCGCGAAAGCACGCGCAGGGCTGCGGCGAGGCTGAAGATGCTGTCTTCGAGGTCGCACATGATGCCAAAGCCGCTCTCCAGTGCCTCGAACTTATCCTGGAGGTTCATCTCCAGGAAGGCGTGGTGTTGGTCGCCGATCTGGCGATCCAGGGCCTCATCCGGCGTCCGGTTCTGGCCCCGTACCTTGATGAGCAAGCACAGGAGGTGGCAACGGTGCAGGCACTCGGCGGCGATGCCGAGGAGGTCGTTAATCGTCGTGCGCATCATCAACGAGCGGGCGTAGGCGTTGACTTGATCCGCCGTGAGGTGGTTCTGCGGCGAGGGCATCACGCGGCTCACGGCGGAATAGTAGTCGTACGCCCGCGGGTCCGAGGTGCGTAGCCCCGCCAAGCTGAACGCGAGCATGTCGTGCTGGCGTTGCAGGGTGGACATGAAGGTACGGCTGATGCTCTGAAGGGAGATGACGTTCTCCTCGGATTCGGGCGACGAAGGGTCCATGGTCAGGAAGCCGGATTGGAACCCTTGTCCTTGGCGTGGCGAGCCCTTTTGCGGGCCAGGAAGCCGTCCGGCCGGGGCTTCGGCGTCGAGGCGAGCCAAGCGATGGCCAGGGGGGCGATTTCCTGCAAGGTTAAGGCAGGTTGGCCGGGGAAACGGAAGCAGTGTTCCGTCCGGGCTTGGAGGTCGGGGTCGAGCCGACCGCCCGGGATGAGTAAAGCGAGATGCCGGGCGGGCACCCGGACGGGATTGGCGAGGTCGATCTTGCGGCCGATGTCCGGGGACAGCGCGACGACGCAACAACGGTCTTCCACGAGTTTGAGCAGGCCGCCTAGGGCCGCGGCGCGCATCAGCTTCAATTTTTCCATAGCTCCCCCGGCAAGATGCCATGCTTCGGGATGGAAGGAGAGTTTCTCCGTCCCGGAGGATAGGAGGAGTCGATGGAGTCCGAAGGAAGCCATCGCCCGGGCGATGGCGGCGAGGTCGGCGGGGTCGGTCACGCCGTCCGCGATGACGATGGTCTCACGCGACTCACGCCAGTCGGTGAAATCGCCGACCCGGGCAAGGCCGAAGTCCGGTCGCATCGTCAAGGCGCACACGTCGGCGCAGTCGCCTTCCGCGGTCTGGGCGAGTTCGATCGGACCGACGATGCGGGTCTTCACGCCGAGTTCGCGGAACGTTTCGTCGTAGGGCGTGAGGTTGGGGGCGAACGCCGCTGTGGCCACAACCTCGCGCAGCGCCTTGGGGTGGTGTTGCAGGCAAGCGAGCAGGGTGCTCATCCCGCGGAGGACGAGACGATTTGGATGAGGGTCGGGGGTGGTCACGGGAGGCGGCCTTCGTCGAAGTCGATCATGTCGGCGAAGGAGATAATGTCGGTGCGATGCTCGGCGCCCATCGTCCGTCGGACGTTGGCGATGACATCGCGGCCCATCTCGCTCATGCCTTTTTGGACCAGTTCACGGTTCCAGACATGGACCCGAAGATCGGGAGGGAAAATTTGGAGGAGGCGGGCGTCGAGGTCGGCTTCATCGGTGGCCTCGCGGACGCAGGCGATCACCGCTTGCGGGTCGACCCCAAGGTGGGCGCAAAGGAAGCGGTCGAAACCCTTGCCGAAATTACGTTGATAGGAGGTGGGGAGCTCGCCCTTCAGGTGCTTGCGAGCCTTGGCCAAGAAGCGCGGCAGGTGGAGGAGGCCGGTAGCCCGGTGCGGGATGTAGGACGAGGGCAGGTCGTAGCAAATTTCCCCGGTAGCCTCGGAAAAACCGTTCGGGCGGGGGGTCGGTTGGTCGGTCATCGGGTCGGGAACTGGGAGGCGGGGAGGGCGCGCAATGTCTCGGCGATGGCCTGACCGGCCTTGGCGAGGTTCAGCGACTGCGCGGCGACGAAAGCCGCCGCGGTCAACTCTTTCATCGGCTCTGTGCTGGTGGTGCGCCCGCCGGCCACCGCGGAGCCATCTGCTTTCTCGAATCGATAATTGATGGTCAAGCCGGCGCGACGTTCCGGCACCACCTCAAATGACTCGCATTCGATGAGTAAAGTGAGATGCGCGGCCTCGGGGGCCTGCAGGACGGTCGGGGTGCCCGCGAGTCGGGTGAGGTGTCGGGCCAACGTCTCGGCAACCAGCCGATCGACCGGGGCCGCCCAGCGGTGCGAATCATCCAGCTGCACTTCGCCACCCTGGGTCACGATGACGACCGCGGGGCGTCGGACGGGACCGGGTAAAGTGGCCCGGGGGACGAAGACCAATGGTTGCGAGGTCGTGGGCGCGGCCACCTGGGCGGTGAACTGATGGAAGGTGACGCCTTCGCTCTTTTTATCGAAGACGATGCAGCCGGCGAGGCTGAGGGCGAGCAGGAGCGCGACGAGGCGGTTCATTTGGTAGGTTCCTCCGGGGCGGCGGGCTTGACTTCTAAAAGGGTTGGCGCCGACTTGCGCCGTCCCTGAATGATTGTCTCGGGGTTTCGTTCCAGGAAGTCTGCCAACGAACGGATGGCCTGGGCCGCCTCGGCCACGTCGGCCAAGGCTTGATCGAGGTCCCGGCGTGTGGCCGAGCCCGGCTTGGTGAAGCCGCGGAGGTTCTCCGCCGTCACATTCAAGTTATCCAGAGCTTTGCGGCCAGCCGCGGCCATGGCTTGGATGTCCTCCGTTACCGGGTCCAGTTTCGAATTGAGGCGCTTGACGAGGGCATCCACCGAACGCATCGCCGCGGAGAAGTCATCGACCGCCTTGGTGACGGCAGGGTCGCCGGTCAGGCGGGCGATATTGTCGGAGGCCTTGACGAGGTTGCCATTGATTTTGGCGAATTCGATCTGGGAGGCGCCTTGGTCGAGTCGGCCAAGGATGGAGTCCACCTTCTTGGTGATCGAGACGAAGTCGACGCGGCTCAGCTGGTCGAGGGTCTGGGAGACGGCCTTGGTCAGCGCACCCAGGTTGGAGGGGAGGGTGGGAATCTCCGCGTTGACCCCTTGGGCGTCATGGAGACGTGCCGGGGTGTCGGGAAAGTAGTCGAGTTCCACGTAGAGGACTCCCGTGATCACCGACTGCTGCTGCAATTTGGCGCGGAGCCCTTTCGCGATGGAGCCGCGGAGGCCGGTCTTGTCGAGCAGGGCTTGGTCGAGTCCGCGGCGAGTGAGGAGGTCCGGCGTAAATTCCATCACGACGGGCACCGAGTAGTCGGTGGGTGCTTGTTCCGCCGTGCGGAGGAGGACCTGGGAGACCTTGCCGATCGTGACGCCGCGGAACTTGACGGGTGCCCCGATGTCGAGCCCGCTAACGGAGTCGTCAAAATAGGCCAAGGCGGAGGGCTTGGTGCCGGAGAAACTGCCCCCGCCAAGGAGAACGACCGCCACGCAACAGAGCACGAGCCCGCCGGCGACGAACGCACCGATCAAGGTTTTGTTGGCGGAACGACGCATGTCAGGAAATTTGGGCTTGGGAGAAAAAGGCGTGGGCCTTGGCGTGGGAGCCAGCCGCAAGGAAATCACGGGGAGGGCCGTAGGCCCCCATCCTGCCCGCGTCCGGGTCGAGGTAAACGCAGAAGTCGGCGATCCGGAGGATGCTCGGGACTTCGTGGCTTACGAGGACGATGGTCGTCCCAAAGGCGTCGCGGAGCTTGAGGATCAGCTCGTCCAGCCTTCCGGAGGTCAGCGGGTCGAGTCCGGCGCTGGGTTCGTCGAGGAAGATCAGGTCCGGGTCCAGGGCCATCGCCCGGGCGATGCCGGCCCGCTTGGCCATCCCGCCGGAAATCTCCGCCGGCATCTTATCCATGGCGTCGGCTAGGCCGACCAGCGCCAACTTGTATTCCGCCAGCGCCCGAATCTCGCGGCGGGGCGCCCGGAGGAACTCCCGCATCGGCAGCTCGACATTCTCCCGCAGGGTGAGGGAGGAGAAGAGGGCCGAGCCTTGAAAAAGGAACCCCAGACGACGCAAGGTTCCTTCCCGTTCCGTCGCGGTGGCGACGGCTAAATCGTGGCCCAGCACTTCGGAGCGACCACCGAGGGGGAGGTCCAGCCCGCTCAACGATCGCATGAGCGTGCTTTTGCCGCAACCACTAGGCCCGACGATTGCGAGGATCCGGCCGGGAGCGAGTCGGAAGTCGATGCCGGTCATGATGACGTTGCCGCCGTGGCCGATGGCCAGCCCTTCACTCACGAGGATATCGTGGGTCGCCATCAGAAGTTGAAGAGGTTGAAGATGACCGCGAACAAGGCATCCGAGATGACGATCAGCGTGATGCCGAGGACGGCGGCGGAAGTCGCGGCCTCGCCGACGCCGAGCGCCGAAGGCTTGGCGACGGCGCCGCGGTAGCAGCCCGCCCAGGCCGCGATGAACCCGAAGGCGATTGATTTGATGAAGCCGACCAGGAAACTGCGAAAGCTGATGGCGACGACGACTTGCGTTAGGTATTGGCTGACGCTCAGGTCGCCGGCACAGGCCACGATCATGCCGCCGAAGACCCCGATAAAAGTCGCGAAGACCGACAGCAGTGGCACCATCAATGTCACGGCCAGGATGCGCGGTAAGCCAAGGTACTCGACGGGGTTGATCCCGAGGACCCGCAGGGCATCGGTCTCCTGGCTGACGTTCATGCTGCCTAACTGCGAGGCGAAGGAGGTGGCGGTGCGGCCGCAGGCGATGACGCCGGTCATGAGCGCCCCCATCTCGCGCGTCATGGCGAGGGAGACGAGGTTGGCGACGTAGACGGTGGCGCCGACCTGGCGGAGCTGGATCAAGCCGACGTACGCCATGATCAGTCCGGTCAGGAATCCGAGCAGCGCGACGATGGGCAAAGCGTCGACGCCGGCGGTCTGGAGCTGCAGCCAGAAGTCCTGCCAGTTGACCCGGGCCCGACCGATGAGCAACCGACCGAAGCCGAGGGCGACATCGCCGATGTGCTCAAAGGCGCGGCCCCAGGAAGAGGAGCTCTCGAGGCCCCACCCACCGAAGCGCTCGAGCAGTCCGCCCGTCGCTACGGGGCTCGGGGTCGTGGTGGACTGCTCGGCCAGTTCGACCAGCGAACGGAGGCGGGAGGGCAGGGCCGATAGGTCCAGACGACGCACCTGGCGGAAATGCGCGTGGATCCAACCAGGGAGACTGGAGTCGAAGTCGCCGAGCTGTTCGGTGACCAGCCGGACTTGGTCCCCCTTGAAAGCGATGGCAGGGGTGGCCGCTTGGAGGTTCCAGTCGCCGCCCAAGGTGATCACGGTCGTGCCATCGGCCAGGACTTCGGTCCGGGCCCTTGGCGGGCTGGCAGGCGCGTGTGACATCCTGACTGTCAAATACTTGGGCGGGACTGTGTTAACAAGTCAGAAAGGCGTTGTCCCGGTCTCCGGCCGATGCTTTGCTGACCCTCCGACGGATGCGCCTGCCACCTTTGATCCTACTCTTCGCGATGACCGTCGTCGGTCGTGGCTTGGAACTACGGTCGCCTTTCCCTTCCGGGGGCCACGCCGGGGTCCTCACCTTCCTCGAAGAGAACGATAAATTCTCCCTCGATAACAAAGATCGATACTACACCCAAGGGCTGCGCCTAGTCGTCAATCATGAGAATGGTTTCTACGCCGCCTTGACCCAGGAGATCAACACGCCCGCGGACACGAAGAACGCCAACCCCGCGGCGGATGACCTGCCTTATTCCGCCGCACTTTATTTCTCCTATGGGCAGGGGCGGGTCTTGGATCGCCGCGGCCGACGGGATTGCCTGTTCGTCTGGGAATTGCAGCTTGGCGTGGTGGGCCCCGCGGCCGGCGGACCGACCATCCAGAATTCAATCCATCGGCTGATCGGGGTGCCGAGCACGTCGGGCTGGCAGACCCAACTGCCGAATGAACCGGTCATCAATCTGAACCTCGATTTTCGGAAACGCTTCGAACTGGATGATTCCCGGCGAGGTTTACGCGACCTGCTGATGCGCGCGGGCGCCGAACTCGGTACCATTCGTACCGAATTCATCCTTGGGGCCGAGTTGCGCTGGGGCGTTGGCCTCGAGCGCTCCTGGGGGAATACGACGATTCGGCAGTCGCCAGCCTACGATCCCGTGGCCCGTCTCCGCACCGACTGGGCGGACCCGGCCTTCGCCGCCTGGTTCTTCCTCGATGCCCAGGTCGAGGTCGTGATCCGGAATTACTCCACGGATGGTTCCAATTTTCGCGCGTCCCGGGGCGTCCTCAGGGATCCGATCGTCGGCCAGTTCGCGTTGGGTTACAGTTTCCAGTTTCATCACTTTGCCACCACCCTCTATACCTCGGTGCGCACGCACGAGTTCGCCGAGCAGCAATCGCTGCACGGGGTCGGCGGCATAAAATTCGATTTTCTCTTCTGAACATGCCTTTACTCGCCGTGGTCGACCTTGGGTCGAATTCGCTCAAAGTTTCCGTGGTCGACGGTGCCTCCCGGCAGGAGGTCGCCCGTTCCAGCGAATCCCTCCGGATCTTCCCGCCGAGCATCAGTGAGTTCACGCTCGCCCGGGATACGCAGCAGTCGGCCGCGGAAGCCGTGGGTCGTTTGGTGGCTTTCGCCCGAGCGCAAGGCGCGCAGTCTCTGGTGATTCTCGGAACCAGTGCGGTGCGGGATTGCGCGAATCGCGCCGAGTTCGCCGCGTTGATCAAGTCGGTCACGGGCGTGCCGCTGACCATTATCTCGGGCGAGGTGGAGGCTCGGCTCGTCGCGGCCGGGGTCCACACCGACCCGGCTTATCGGAATTCCCCCCACTTGACGGTCTTCGACCTGGGCGGCGGCAGTCTCGAGGTCGCGACCTTGCGCGGCGGCCAGGTCGGGTTGGCCCGCAGCTACCCGCTCGGTTCGGTCCGTCTCACGCACGGTTACCTGCGGGGCGGCGAAGGGATCGTCGATGAACTGGATCAGTCCTCGATTCGCGAGCATCTCGCGCGCACCCTTGGGCCGGTTCTCTCCCCGCGCTTGGCCGAGCAAGGCATGGTCGTAGGCGCCGGCGGCGTGTTCAGCGCCGTGGCCCTTTACCTGCAGGCGATGGGTGAGCCCGTCGTCGATGGGCGTCTGCCTACCTTGCGTATCCGCGAGCTAAAGGACAAACTCTGTGCCTTGCCCTTGGCGGAGCGCCGTACCGTCCCCGGCATCCCCGCCGAGCGGGCCGACATCATGCCGGCGGCGCTCGTCACCGTGTGTACGTTGGCCGACCTCACCGGCGCCGAATCATTTCAACTGACCCATCGCGGCCTCCGGCATGGCATGGTGGAACTGATGCTCGGTCCCTCGGGCCACCTCGGATGAAGGCCTTTCTTTTCAGCCTATTCAGCTTGGCCGCGGTCGCGGCCGAAAAGCCGGTGGCGCAGGTCGGTACCGTGGTGCGGGTCGAGCCGGCCCGGCACGCGCTCTGGATCGCCGCATCGGCCGACGCGCCACCGGAGGCATACCTCGCCCGCGAAGGGGACCTCGCCATCGCTTGGACGGGCCGATCGATCCGCTTTGAGGTCTTGACGGCCGCCGGCCGGCGGTGGGCTGACACGATTTTTCCCGCCGACCCTGAACAATTACGCCGGGTCGCCGAGGTCAGCGAGTCGCTCCGCCGACAGACCGCCGACCAAGGTCGCCTGGTGACGCGGATGCCCAACGACCTCACGCCGGACATGGCGCTGTGGGACCAAGATGCCTGCCTGGTTTTCAAGAAGGATTTCCTCGGCGCCCCGTATGCCCTCAACTTCATCTTCACGAGTTGTCGCTCCGCCAAGATGTGTCCGGCCGCGACGGCCTGCATGAAGCAGTTGGGCGACGCCTTGGCCGCGGACCCGCGCCTCAAGACCGTCCGGCTGCTAACCATGACCTTTGACCCAGAGGTCGATTCCCCCGGGACGCTTCGGGCCTACGCCGCTGGCTATGGCATCGATCAGGCGCGCCATCGGTTCCTCACCGGCGACCCCGGTCAGATCAAGGACCTCATGCGAAACTACGGCATCCTCACGGTGCGCGATGATGGCACCATCGTCCATAATGCGGCCTTGCTCCTCGTCAACGCGCAGGGCCGCATCGTGCAGCGCCGCGAGGGCGCCTCGTTCGATGTCGCCGAGGTGGCCAAGGTCCTCGCCGGACTGGTCGAATCCCGATGAGCCCGACCCGCCAAACCGTTTGGCTGACGGGACTGGCCCTCGCCCTCTTCCTCGGGTTGCGCCGTCTCCCAGATACTCACTGCGCGCTTTTACACGCGGATCACCAACCCGTCGTCGTCGATGGTTTGGAGTTTTGTGGCGTCAACGAGGAGGCGAATTTCTACCGCCCCCGGGATATGAAGTTTCCCTACGCCCTCAAGGTCGAGTTGCTCGGAGTCGGTTCCGGCCGGACGGGCCGATTGATCCTCGCCGATGAGGATGGCCGACCCTTGCGGGACCATCAGTTGGCGCTGACGCACACGCGTAAATTGCACCTCCACTTGCGCTCGCTCGCCCAACCCGGGTATGCGCATCTCCACCCGCTCGCCCGCGACGATGGCGGCTGGACGTTCGAGCTTCCCGTCGGTTTCGATTTTTCGGCGGGGGCGCATGCCTATGTCGACTTTGCACCCGTCCGAAACGGCCGGGTGGTCCTGGCGGAGGCGATCCTCCCGCCGCAACTCGGCTCACCGCCTTTGCCTGTGTCGGTCGGCGGGCCGTTGGTGGTGGCGAACTTCACCCAATCCGCGCAGTATCCGGCCCAATCGGCTTTGCTCCGGTTGCGCCTTCGCCGGGCGGATGGGGCGCCAGTGAAGTTACGTCCGCTGATGGGGACTCTCGGGCATGCGGTGCTGGTCTCAGCCGATACCGCGGAATCCGCGATGGGCTATGCGCACCTCCATCCTTCGCTCGAAGGGGGCGAGTACGATCTCGAGCCGACCCTTTCCTTTCGACTCCGTTTACCGAAGGTCGGCGCTTACGACCTTTGGCTCCACGTCGACGATGGGGTCGATCGCTACCTGCGGGTCCCGGTCGTCGTCACCCCTTGAGCGAACGGAAGTAGGCGACCGTCGCGGCGAGCCCTTCGGCCACCGAGTGCCGGGGAGTCCAGCCGTTTGCGCGCAGCTTGTCGGCGGAAGCGAGGGAATGTTTCACATCCCCGAGTCGTTCGGGCTTGTGCTCGATCGTCGAGGTGGAGCCGGTCAGGCGAATCACTTCCTGGGCGAGTTCCTTGACGGTCATCTTTTGGCCATAACCTACGTTGTAGGTGCCGGCGACGGCCGAGGTGGTGGCGGCGAAGGCGAGGGCACCGACGATGTCCTTCACGTAGATGAAGTCACGAGTCTGCTCACCATCGCCGAAGATGCCGATCGGCTCCCCGCGCAGGGCTTTCTCGATGAAGATGGGGACGGCGGCGGCGTAAGGGGATTGCGGGTCCTGCCGCGGGCCGAAGACATTGAAGAAACGCAGGGAGGCGGTGGCCAGACCGCGTTCCCGCCGAAAGAGTTCGAGGTAATATTCGCCATCGAGCTTGGTGACCGCGTAGGGCGACTTCGGCTCCGGTGACATGGTCTCGACCTTGGGGACGGTCGGGTTGTCGCCGTAGATGGCCGCGGAGGAGGCGAGGACGACCTTCCCGACCTTGGCGGCCGCGGCCGCCTCAAGGACGTGGAGCGTGCCGATGGCGTTTAGTTCGACGCAGGCCCGGGGCTGCAACATGGACTCTGGCACCGAGATCATCGCGGCCAAGTGAAAGACCTGGTCGACCCCCCGCATGGCTTCGTCCAGTTTGGCTCGGTCGAGGATTGACCCTTCGATTAGGCGGTGCTCCCGGCCGGCGAGGTTGCGGCGGTGACCGCTGCGAAAATCATCCAAGACGATGACCTCGGCTTCGCCTTGGTAATGTTCGACGAGGTGCGAACCGATGAAACCGGCTCCGCCGGTGATGAGAACACGCATGGAGGTCAGCGTACGAGGGCCTGCATGGCGGGCAGTTGCGTCTCGATGGATTCGACCAACTTGAACTGGGTCCGGAGCCGATCCAGGTTATGCCGCGGACGCTTGATCTTGAAGTAGACATCGCCCTCGAGCCAGTCGGTCAGGAAGCGTAGGCCGATCTCCAAGGTGATCAGTTTGCCTGCAAAAGGGAGGAGTTCCCGTTCCCGCTTGGTCAGGAAGCCGCCGGCCGTGGACAGGTAGCCTTTGACGAGCGCCTCGAACATGGGCAACTGCATCGTGACCTTGGTGAGGTCGGTCTCATCCTCGGCCGCCGGGGAGGTCGAGGTGCGCACGAGGTCACCGAAATCATAGAGGGCCGAGCCCGGCATGACGGTGTCGAGGTCGATGACGCAAATGCCCTCCTGGGTCTCATTGTCGAGGAGGACATTGTTCAACTTGGTATCGTTATGGGTGACCCGCTCCGGGATCTCCCCGCGGGCCATGGCCTCGACAATCTGCCCGACTTCGTGGGCCCGGGCTTGGGCGAAAGCGATCTCGGCGGCGGCTTCCTTGGCCCGGCCATGGCTGTCCTTGGCCAAGGCGGCCAGGAAGGCGGCGTAACGGCTCGGGGTGTGATGGAAATTCGGGATGGTCTCGACGAGGCGTTCCCCGGGGAGGTCGGCGAGTAAGGCCTGGAAGGCCCCGAAGGCCCGGGCGGCTTGGTAGGCTTGGTCGGCGTTGCGGATGACATCATGGCCCGTGGCACCTTCGACGAAGATGTAGCAGCGCCAACGATTACCATGGGCATCGGTGTGCCAGCCGCGCCCGTCTCGCGTCGGGACCAGGGTGAGGGCGCGGCGGGAGGCGTAGACCCGGCCTTCCTGCGCCAGTTTCGCCTGCGCATGGCGACAGACCCGTTCGACATTCTGCATCAAGCCATCCGGGTTCTTGAAGATATTATGATTAATCCGTTGTAGGACGTAGCGGACGGACTTGCCGCCCTGACTCATCTCCAGCGCAAACGTGTCGTTAATATGGCCGCTGCCGTAGGGCGGGGCCGAGACATAATCGCCGAGCAGGGCGAACTGACGGGCGACGGCGCGGGTGTCGTGGGTGACGTGGGTCGGCATGAGGTCAGGCCCAGAGGGCGGAAGGGTAAGCGCCGCCATGCACCAGTCCGAGAATGCTGGCCTGCACGCTGGGTTTATCTTCCCGATAGGTCACCCCGAACCAGGCGGAGGAGGTGCGAAGCACATCGCAGGAAGCTTGGGCGGAGGTGATCAGGTTGCCGACGGCCATCGGGATGTAGGATTCGCTTTTCAGTTCCTGCCCCTTGGCGGTCAGGAAGGCCCGGAAGTCCGCTTCGAGCATCGGGAAAATCGCCGGGGTGAAGCCCCACATGTTCATCGAGACAGGCTCCTCGCCGGTCAGCGCGGTGACGGCGCCATCTTCGGCTCGATGCTCCGCGCCCGTCGCGGTGCGCGCGATCTTGGTCAGCTCCTTGATGTCGGTCAGACGGCCGGCGGCGTCCGTTCGGCAGACGCCGCGGGCCACCGTGCCGTGGGTCGAAAGGGTGTTCTTAAGGGTGAAGCCGACCATGCAGAAGGTGCGGTCGGTGTTGGTCAGGGTCGTCAAGCGGCTGGCCAAGGCCGCATAGGAGTCCTGGCCATAGAAGTCATCGGCGTTGATCACCGCGAAGGGCGTCGCGATAGCCGAACGGGCGCAGAGAATCGCATGCGTCGTCCCCCAGGGCTTTTCGCGCCCGGCCGGGACGGTGAAACCGGTCGGCAGACGATCCAAGGTCTGGAAGGCGAAGCCCACCTCGATCCGCCCGGCGAACCGAGCGGCGATGCGTTGCCGAAAATCATCCTCGAAGTCCGGGCGGATGATGAAGATGACCTTGCCGAACCCGGCACGGATTGCGTCGAAGACCGAATAGTCGAGAATCGTCTCGCCGTCGGGACCCACGGGGTCGATCTGCTTGAGGCCACCGTAGCGACTACCCATGCCGGCGGCGAGGACGAGGAGGGTGGGTTTCATCGTTCAGTAGGCGCGCTGCAAGCGGGCGGCGACATCCTGCTGGAGTCGCACGAGGAAGCCAAGCGTGTAGGCCGTCACGTCGAGCGTGTCGTCCTGAATCAACGGAGTCAGGTCCATCGCCCACTGCAAGGCGCTGGCGGCGTCCGAAGCATGGGCGTCGTGGAAGGTGGCGTTGGCGGTCCGGCGAGCGATCACCGCCAGGTCGTAGCGCTTGCCCCCGACGATCTGGGTGGCGAAGACTTCATTAAGGGCCTGGGCAAGCTCCGGCCGGGCGGAGACCGCCATGCCCACCTTCTCGCTATCGACCATCCAGTCCAGCGCTCGCCAGACTTCGCAGCCTAGCACCTTGGACGGCCGTTGCGCCTTGGGCAGGCGCCGCAACGCTTCGATGCAACGGGCGAAACAGGCCACGTGCGTGTCGTGTTTGTCCGCCGGGTTATGCAGGTAGACCACTTCCGGTCGGGAGGCCTCGAGGATGGCGACCAGGTCGTCGACGGGGTCGGTCTGGGCGGAGCCGCGGACCTCTTTGCTTTGGTAGCCGAGTTGGGCGATGAAAGCATACTGGCCGATCCGGGCGGCGGCGTGTTGCTCCTTGATACGTTCCGCGGCCATCTGGTCATCAGTCCAGGCAGCGTAAGGGCCTTTCCGTGAACTGCTCCGGCCATCCGTCATGATGACCCCGCCAAACCAACGGTCTGAGCGATCGTAACAAGCCAAGATGCCTTCGTAGGCCATGAATTCGAGGTCGTCTTGGTGGGCGCCGATTCCCAGGTGGGTGGTGCGGGCGATTGCCGTTGGTCCCGAAGTTCCGTCGGGGATGAGCAAGTCGGCCTTGGGGTTGAGTTTCATCGTGAAAGCGGGGGAAGGGAGGCGGCCGCGACCGCTTGGCCGTGGCGCTTGTTTTTCTCGTCGGGCACCACGAGGTCGATGATGAGGTCAGGGAATTCATCCCGCAGCACCGACCGGGCATGTTGAATGATGATATCGCCGCCGGTACCCGAGGTCACGCGACCCATGATGAGCAGGCATTGGTAGTCGTAGAAGGAGGCGAAGTGGGCGAGGGCGTAGCCGAAGGCGATACCGATGGCCTCATAGACTTGGACCGCGCGGGGATCCCCGGCCGTCATCAGCTTTTGCAATTCCTCGAGCTGCTCGGGAAGTCGCATCGTGGCGGGTAGGTGGATGCCGGCTAGCGGAAGGAGCCGGCCGACGCCCTGTTGGCTGAAATACTGGACGCCGCAACCGAGGTCGCCCGACCACTCGTCGGCCGGTCCGTTCATGCGGTAGTCGACCGGCACGAAGGCGAGTTCACTGAGCCAGTTGGTGAGGTTGCCCTTGGGGTCGACGTAGCCGGCGGCGACGCTCGTCCCCATGGCGATACCCAAGACCGCATTGCGACCCAAGGACATCGAGGCCGCCAGAGCCGTGACGTCGCCGTCATTGAGGACTTCGAAGGGAACTTGCCATTCCCGGCCGAGGTCGACGAACAGGTTCTTCACCCGTCGATCAAAGACCTCAGGGTCGGTGATACCTCGGAACAGCGAGGCCGCGCGGACACGATTGGAGATGTAGACACCTGCGGCGGAGCCACCGATGGCGTCGACGCGAGGAAGGTGGGCCGCGGCGAGCTGCAGGGAGTCCCGGATCCCTTCGAGGTGGTAGTCCGGGTCGGTCTGGAAATAGGGATCCCACTTGATCTCCTCGGAGAAGACTACTTTGCCGTCGATCAAAGCGGCGCACTTGCGATCCGAGCCGCCGAGGTCGAACCCGATCCGACAGCCGCCAAGGTTGCGCCCCAGCGGCAGGTGCGAGGCGCTCTCGGCTGGGAGACCCGCCTCGTCGACGACCGTGAACGTCAGGGGGCGCTCGAAAAGTTTGCGGATAAAGTCAGCGTCAAACGCGCGGACGCCGCCGGCGACATACTGACGGCGAAGCGCCTCGGCCAGGGAGGCCGCCAGCGGGCCGCTGAGCAGTACTTCGTCGCCGCCGCGGGCCCACAGTAGGAACTTCACCGTCCGCTCCACGTGCAGGAAGTTGTCGGCATCCCCCGCGCCGGTCGGGAGCACTTGCGTGCGGAAGACGGAGGCCGTCCCGTCCGGGCGACGCAGCCCGATCGCCAGAGCGGAGCTACCCGCGGTGCGGGCGCAGGCGGCGAGGAAATCGCGCGTCCAGAGCGAGGCGGGCACGAAGCCCGGGTCGATCGGCGAGGTATGGCGAGGATGTGGCGTCATCAGCGGCTCAGAGCGCGGCGTTCGCCGCCGGATCGAGATGGAAAGTGCAATCCGGGTGGAGCTGTAGCCAGGTGGCGGGGCAAGCCGCCGTTGGTATTTCGCCGCTGGCCCGGCGGACGATGGCGGCTTTCGCCGAACCGAAGGCGAGTAATTCGACCTGACGGGCCTCCAGAATAGTCGCCACGCCCATAGTGATAGCCGCATGCGGGACGTTCTCTGGGCGGGCGAAGAATGATGCGTTGTCGCGACGGGTCACCTCATCGAGTTGGACGCGGCGGGTGCGACTTTCCCGAGCCGCGGGCGGTTCGTTGAACCCGATGTGGCCGGTGCGGCCGATGCCGAGGATCTGGAGGTCGAGGCCGCCGGCGTCGCGGATCGCCTGCTCATAGGCGACGCAGGCCCCCGTCTGGTCGTCGGCGATGCCATCGGGCACATGGGTGCTCCCCGCCCGGAGGTCGAGGTGACGAAAGAGATGCTCTTCCATGAAGTAGCGGTAGGACTCCGGGCGGTCGCCCGTCAGGCCTTCATACTCGTCGAGGTTGAAGGTCACGACCTCTCGGAAACTCAGGCCCTCCTCGCGGTGCAGACGCACGAGCTCCGCGTAGAGGGGCAGGGGCGTCGAGCCGGTCGCCAGCCCCAGGACGGCCGGGCGACCCTCCGCGTTTCGGCGATGGATGAGGGCGCCAATCTTGGCGGCCACGGCCGCGGACGCGGCTTGTTTATCGGGATAGACTTGAACGAGGACGGCCATGGGTCAGCCCAAGGTGGCGATCATGCGGGCGATCTCATCACGCTTACCGCGGACCTCATCGAGCTGCTTGCGGGCGCCGTCGAGGATCGCGGGCGGGGCCTTGGAGACGAAGGCCTCGTTGGAGAGTTTGGCTTCGCCGGCGGCAACCGCCTTCGCGAGCTTTTCGAGCTCCTTGCCGAGACGGGCCTTCTCCGCGCCCACGTCGACCGTGCCGCTCAGTTCAAGGGCGATGGCACCCAAGCCAGTGAGTGAGCCCGTTCGGCCGCCGAGGTCCGCAGTGAAACTGAGCTCAGCCAAGCCAGCAAGACGGCCGAGCTTGTCTCGATTGCCGTCCAATAAGGCCCGGCTGGGGGCATCCTTCGGTACGACGGTGATGATGCTGTCGCGTCGCGTTGCCTGGTTGCCTTGGGATTTGAGGGCACGCACAGCGGCGACAAATTCACGCAAGGCGGCAACGTCCGCAACTTTGGAGGAAATCAGTTTCACCCCATGGTCGCGTAAGACCCGGAGGAGGTCGCCGCCCGAGCCCGAGTGGTGACTCTGGATGAAATCTTGTTCCGGGCCATAACCCAGGAGGTGCCAGAGTTCCTCGGTGATGAACGGGGCGACCGGGTGGAGTAGCAGGAGAAACTGGCGGAGGACTAAGTCCTGCACCGCGAGGCAGTTATCGCGCAGCGCGGGGTCGGCGAGGCGGGACTTCGAAGCCTCGACATACCAGTCGCAGAAGTCGCCCCAGAAGAAGGCGTAGAGTCCTTGGGCGTAAGCGGTGAACTCGTGCTCTTCGAGGTTTTTGGTGGTCGCGTCGGTCAGCTCGGCTAAGCCATGCAAAATCGCGAAGTCATCGTCGTCGAGTTGGGGCGCACGGATGCGGGCGACGATGGCCGGCAACGTGGCGTTGTCGAACATGGGGCCGGACATCTGCCGGAAGCGGGCGGCGTTCCAGAGTTTATTGCAGAAGTTGCGACCCTGGCTGACCCGATCCTCATCAAACAGAATGTCCTGACCCTTGGGGGCGATGGACAAGAGGCCGAAACGAAGGCCGTCGGCACCAAACTTGGCGATAAGGTCGAGGGGTTCGGGCGAGTTGCCGAGGGACTTGGACATCTTGCGGCCCTGCTTGTCGCGGATGATGCCGTTGAAGTACACGCGCTTGAAGGGGATACGCTCGCGGATCTCGTCATCGGTCAGCGTCTTCTTCTCGGGTCCATGCAGTTCGAGGCCGGCGATGATCATCCGGGCCACCCATAGGAAGATGATGTCCGGACCCGTGGCGAGGGCCCCCGTCGGGTACCAATGCTTGAGCTCCTCGGTCGTCTCGCCCGGCTGGCGCCAGCCGATGGTCGCCAGGCACCACAACCAGGAAGACGCCCACGTATCGAGCACATCCGGGTCCTGCTCCCAGTTCTGAAGGTCGGTGGGCGGGGTGAGGGCGACGTGCCGGTTGGCGGGGTCGTTACGGTCGGCACCCTTGCGGTACCAGACCGGGATGCGATGGCCCCACCAAAGTTGGCGGCTGACGCACCAGTCTTGGATATTCTCGAGCCAGTGCAGGTAAGTCTTGGTCCAGCGTTCGGGGTGGAATTTGATGATCCCCGTGGTCACCGCCCGCTTGGCTTCCTCGATCTTCGGGTAGCGGATGAACCACTGCTCGCTGAGGCGAGGCTCGATCGGCACGTCGGCGCGTTCGGAGTACCCGACGGTGTTCTCATAAGGCTCGGTCTTCACCAATGCGCCAAGTTCCTCGAGGAGTTTCTCCGCGACGGCCCGGGCCTTGAAACGTTCCAGTCCGGCCAGCGGGCCGGCGTCGGCATTCATCGTCCCATCCGGGTTCATGACATCGATCACCGGGAGCTGATGGCGCTTGCCGATATCGAAGTCGGTGCGGTCATGGGCCGGGGTGACCTTCAGGACGCCCGTGCCAAAGGCCTTTTCGACCGCCGTGTCCCCGACAATGGGAAGCGGGGCGCGCGGGAAAGGGCGCCAGACGTGCTTGCCGATGAGATGCTGGTAGCGCTCGTCGTCGGGATGGACTGCCACCGCCGCGTCGCCGGGAATCGTCTCGGGGCGCGTGGTGGAAATCTCCAGGAAGGTCCCGGGCGATTCGACGACCTCATAACGCATGCGGTAGAGCGAGCCCTTGGAGGGCTTCATGATGACTTCTTCGTCGGAGAGACCGGTCTGCGAGACCGGGCACCAGTTCACCATGCGCTTACCGCGATAGACGTAGCCCCGCTCGTAGAGGGTGACGAACGTCTGGAGAACGGCCTGCGAGTAGCCGGCGTCGAGGGTGTGGACCGTACGATCCCAGTCGCAGGAGGCGCCGAGTTTGCGGAGCTGGCCGAGGATGATCCCGCCGTGTTTGTCCCGCCATTCGGACGCGACCTCGATGAACTTCTCGCGGCCGAGGTCATGACGGGTCTGGCCGTGTTTCTGCCGCAGTTCTTTTTCGACCCGGGACTGCGTGGCGATACCTGCATGGTCGGTGCCGGGGAGCCAGAGAGCGGATTTACCTTCCTGCCGGGCGCGGCGCACCATGATATCTTGCAGCGTGTTGTTCAGCAGGTGCCCCATGTGGAGGACGCCGGTGACGTTAGGCGGCGGGATCATCACCGCGAACGACTCCTTGGTCGGGTCGACTTTTCCGGCGAAGCAGCCGGCGGCGACCCAGCGGTCGTACCATTGTTGTTCGACCCCCTGGGGGTCGTAGGACTTGGGGATTTCGGCCATCGGAAGAAGTAAGGGATTAGACCCTAAGTTGGTGGTTGAAAAGCGTGGATTGAAACGCCATTAATAAAGGTCAGCTAGGCCCCATGCAATGGTCGGCCGACGAATCCCGCCAGGTCCGGAAGGAAGCAACGGCAGTCAGTTCGACCGTGTGCCGTGGTCAGCCTAGCCCCTCACTTTCAAGACTGACATCGACGCTAAAAGCTCGATGTCTCGGTCTCTTTTGACGGATAGAATCTGTAAACGAAGAAAGAGTGCTATTCGCACCCTTTCGTTCGTTGCTGGCAGCGTCTTATTAGAGCGAATGGATACTCGCTTTAGATACGGCCATCGCCGCTTCCTTGAACGACTCGCTCACGGTCGGGTGGGCGAAGCAAGTCCGGGCGACGTCCTCCGCGCTACCACCGTACTCCATGTGGGCGCAGGCGGCGGCGATCATCTCGGACGCGCCCTTGGCGACCATCTGCACGCCGAGGAGTTTATCGGTCTTGGCGTCGGCAATGACCTTGATGAAGCCGGCGGTGGCATCGCTGGCGATGGCGCGGCCGTTACCTTGCAGCATGAATTTGCCGATTTTCACCTCGATATTCTTAGCCTTGGCTTCGGCCTCGGACAGGCCAACGCAGGCGACCTCGGGGTCGGTGTAGATGACGCCGGGGATCACGCCGTAGTTCACGTGACCGTGCTTGCCGGCGAGGTTCTCGGCGACGGCGACGCCTTCTTCTTCCGCCTTGTGGGCCAGCATCGGGCCGACGACGACGTCGCCGATGGCATAGACGCCGGGCAGGTTGGTGGCGAAATGCGCATCGATGACGACGCGGCCACGCTCATCGAGCTTCAGGCCGGCTTCCGCCGCACCGAGGCCGGTGGTGTTCGCCTTGCGACCGACGGCGACGAGGATCTTGTCGGCCGGGAACTCGAGCCCCTTGCCGTCGCGTTCGGCTGTCAGGGCAGAACCGGAGGCGGTCTTCTTCACGCCGGTGACCTTGGCGCCGAGCTCGAACTTGAGGCCTTGCTTCTCGAAGGCCGTTTGCGCGGCCTTGGCGATGTCGGCGTCGTAGGCGGGGCCGCCGATCGCGGGCAGCATCTCGACGACGGTCACCTGGGAACCCAGGCGGGCCCAGACGGAGCCGAGCTCGAGGCCGATGGCCCCGGCGCCGACGACGACCATCTTTTCCGGGACAGACTTCAGCGCGATGCCGTGGTCGGAAGAGATCACGGTCTCACCGTCGAACTTCATAAAGGGTAACTCGACCGGCACCGAACCGGTGGCGATGAGGATGTTCTTCGTCTCGAGGATCCGGTCGCCCGTGGCGCCGCGGACTTGGACCTGCCCCGGCTTACCCAAGCGACCGAGGCCACGCACGATTTCGATCCCGCGTTTGGACACGAGGAACTCGACGCCTTTATTGAGTTGGGAGACGACCTTATCCTTGTTGGTCATCATGGTCGGGACGTCGAAGCTGAGCTTCTCGGCGCCGACGATGCCGTGATGCTTGGAGTGATTGAGGTGACGCCAAGTTTCCGTGGAGTGGAGCAGGGCCTTGGAAGGGATGCAGCCGACGTTCAGGCAGGTTCCGCCCAGGGTCGGGTCTTTTTCCACCAGGGCTACCTTGAGGCCGAGCTGGGCGGCCTTGATGGCGGCGACATAGCCACCGGGGCCGGAGCCGATTACGACGAGATCGAGTTGGGACATGGGAAAGGGACGGGGTTAGACGCCAAAGAGCAGGCGCTGGGGATCCTCGATGAACTGGCGGACTTTGACCAGAAAGGTCACCGCTTCCTTGCCATCGATGATCCGATGGTCGTAGGAGAGCGCCAGGTACATGATCGGGCGGATGACGATCTGCCCATTCTCGACGACCGGACGTTCCACGATGTTGTGCAGGCCCATGATGGCGGCCTGCGGGTGGTTCAGGATCGGGGTGGAAAGCATCGACCCATAGATACCGCCGTTGGAAATGGTGAAGACGCCACCCTGCAGGTCGGCGAGTTGGATTTTACCATCGCGCGCCCGCTTGCCGTAATCGCCGATGGCCTTCTCGATGCCCGCGAAGTTGAGCTGATCGCAATCGCGGACCACCGGAACCATGAGGCCCTTGTCGGTGCCCACGGCGACCCCGATATCGAAGAAGTGATTCTCGATGATATCCTCGCCCTCGAGTTGGGCGTTCACCGTCGGAACTTCCTTCAGGGCCTGGACGACCGCCTTGACGAAAAAGGACATGAACCCGAGTTTGACCCCGTATTTCTTAAGGAATTCTTCCCCATGGCGTTTGCGGAGTTCCATCACCGGGGCCATGTTCACCTCATTGAAGGTGGTGAGCATCGCGGTCTCGGATTTTGCTTGGACGAGGCGTTCAGCGATCTTGCGGCGAAGCGGCGACATACGCTTGCGCGTGGTCCGACCGACGCGCGCAGGAACTTCCGCCGGGGCCGACCCAGCTGCCGGGGTGGCGACGGTCGTCGGGCTGGAGGCAGTGGTGACGGCCTTGATGGGGACTTGACCGGCGAGGGCGGCGAGCATGTCTCCCTTGGTGACGCGTCCGGCTTTACCGCTGCCTTCGAGAGCGGCTGGATCGAGGCCGGTTTCGGCGGACAGACGACGGACGGCGGGCGAGATTTCGGCGGCGGCACCCGACTTGGCGGCGACTGGGGTGGCCGGAGCAGTTGCGACGGGGCCGGCGACCGGGGTGGCCGGAGCGGCGACCGGGGCCGGGGCGGCGGAGGGAGCGTTACCGGCCGCGCCAGCTTCGATGCTGGCAACCACTTGGCCTACGAGGACTTCGGTGCCGGCTTCAACGGAGATGGTGATCCGGCCATCGACCTCGGCGGTGCCTTCGGAAGTGACCTTATCGGTTTCATAGGAGAAGAGGGGCTGGCCTTTGCGGACCGCATCCCCGTTTTTGACCAGCCAGGCAGCGAGCAAGCCGCCGGTGATGGATTCTCCCATGGGAGGGATTTTGACGTCGACAGCCATGAAAAGTAGGTGGGGCACTTTGGAACCCCTTTCCGGTGGTTTCAACGGGGAAATCACCCTTTAATCGACCTAGGACGGGCGTTTCCGGGGTAGAAGGGGGTCGAAAGACCGTCGCAACCGGTGCTACTGACTCAGATTAGACTTCGAACGCCTGCCGGATGAGGTCCGCTTGCTCGATCTTATGAACCGCAAGGGAGCCCACGGCTGGGGAGGCACCCGCATCGCGACCGGCATAGGCGGGATGTAAGTCCAGGGTCTGCTCAATCAGTGGGGCGACAAAAGACCAACCGCCCATGTTGCGTGGCTCATCCTGGACCCAGACGACCTTCTTGGGTTCGCCGTATTGATCATGGAGCTGGGAGAGGGTAGCGGCGTCGAACGGGTAGAATTGTTCAATGCGGACGATCGACGTGGTCGTGTCCTTGCGGTTGGCGCGCTCGGCCTCGAGTTCGTAGAAGACTTTACCGGAGCAAAGAATCAGGCGTTCGGTCTTCGCGGCGGGGGTCGCATCGGCGAGGATGGCGTGGAAGCCGCCGGAGGTGAGGTCGGTCACCTTGCTGACACACGACTTGTGGCGCAGCAGACTCTTGGGAGTCATCACCACGAGGGGTTTGCGGAACTCGGACTTCACTTGGCGGCGCAGCGCATGGAAGAGCTGGGCCGGGGTCGAGGGCTGGATGACCTGGAGGTTGTTCTCGGCGCAGAGCTGCAGGAAACGTTCGAGGCGCGCGGACGAATGCTCGGGGCCTTGGCCTTCGTAGCCGTGGGGTAGCAACATCACAAGGCCGCTGGTCTGGTTCCACTTGGATTCCGCTGAAGCGATGAACTGGTCGATCACGATTTGGGCGCCATTGGCGAAGTCGCCGAACTGCGCTTCCCAGATCACGAGCGAGTCCGGGGCCTCAAGGGAGTAACCGTAGTCGAAGCCGAGCACGGCAAATTCGGAGAGCGACGAGTTGACCAACTCGATGCGCGCGCCGCCGAGCGAGCTCAGCGGGCAATATTCTGCGTCGTTTGAAGGGTCATGCAGGACGGCATGGCGATGGGAGAAAGTGCCGCGTTCCACATCCTGACCAGAGAGACGGATCGGGTGGCCTTCGGCGAGAAGCGAGGCGAAAGCGAGGCCTTCCCCGAGGCTCCAATCGAAGTTGGAGCCGGACTTGAAAGCCTCGGCCTTCGTGTCGAGCAGGCGTTTGATCTTAGGGTTGGGGGCGAAATCCGGCGGAGTCTGCCATAGGTGCGGGGCGACTTTTCCGAGGAGTTCGGCACTGACGGCGGTCGGGACGACGTGCTCGTAGGGCGAGTTGAAGGGGCGGACGCCGAAGGGGCTTTTCTGGCGTTCAGCGATCTCGACCTTCAGGGCCTCGAGGGCGCGGTTTTGGGCCGACTCCAGCAGGACGTCGAATTCGGTGCGCAGTAGCGCGAGCGCCCCATCGGGCGTCGAGCCCGCTTGGGTGAGTCGGGAGGCGTAGAGCTCGGTCACCGAGGGGTGGGCGGCGATGTTCTTGTAAAGCACCGGTTGGGTGAACAGCGGCTCGTCGGTTTCATTGTGCCCGTAGCGGCGGTAGCAGACGATATCGACGACCGCATCGGCCCCGAATTGTTGGCGGTATTCTAAGGCGATCTCCGTAGCCAAGACGACGGCATCCGGGTCGTCGCCGTTGGCGTGGAGAATGGGTGCTTCCGTGAATTTCGCGATCTCGGTGCAATGCCGACCCGTGCGCCCCTCGTCCGGGTTGGTGGTGAAGCCGACCTGATTGTTGGTCACGAGGTGGATGGTGCCACCAACGGCATAACCTTTGAGGCCGGCGAGATTGAGGGTCTCCATCACGACGCCCTGACCCGCGAAGGCGGCGTCGCCGTGGATCAGCACGGGCAAGGTCTGGGCGCGGGTGGCTTTGTCCTGCAGGTCGACCCGAGCGCGGGCGCGACCGAGCACGACGGGATTGACCGCCTCCAGGTGGCTTGGGTTATAGGCCAGGGTGATGGCGACGGCCTTGCCGTCGACCGTGCGTTCGCCTTCGTACCCGAGGTGGTATTTCACATCCCCATCGCCATGGGTGGTGTCCGGGATGTGGTTCTCGTTGAAGGCCCGGAACAGGTGTTCGGCTTTTTTTCCGCAAAGGTTGACCAGGACGTTGAGCCGACCGCGGTGGGCCATGCCGAGCACGAGGTCGGTGATGCGCAGACCCGGGGCGCGGTGCAGCAGTTGCTCCAATGCGTTCATCACCGTCTCGCCGCCTTCGACGGAGAAACGTTTCGCGCCGACAAAGGTGCGATGGAGGAAGCGTTCGAATTGTTCGGCTTGAACAAGGGTGCGGAGGAAACGTTGCCGCGTCTCCGCGTCGTAGGCGGGGCGTAGCCCGCAAGTTTCGACGCGTTCCTGGAGCCACCGCCGCCGGGTGCCATCCTGGATGTGGGTGTATTCGACGCCAATCGGACCGCAGTAGGTGGCGCGCAGTTTCGTCAGGATTTCCGCCAGCGATAGCATCTTCCCGCCGAGGAAATCGCCCGTGTGAAAAATGCGTTCGGGGGCAAAACCGTCGAGCCCGAGGGCCTTGTCCGTCAGGCCGAAATAGGCCTGAGGGTCGAACAGGGGGTTGATGCGGGCCTGCAGGTGACCCAGCATGCGGTAAGCTTCGATCGCCGCCAAGACTTTGAACTGGGCGACGGCATCGACATTACCCGCGGGAGCCGCGCCGGACTTGCTAGGTTTAGGCGGAAGGCTGAGGCCGAGCTCGAACCCCTCGAAAAAGGCCCGCCAGTCAGCGTCGACGGAGAGGGGGTCCTGGCTCCAGCGCTCATGATTGACGGCGACAAGGTCGGCGTTCCAGCGGGTTGCTACGCTCAAGTGTTTCATTTCGGTGACCGATAAAAAGGGAGTCTCGATGCTAGGGACTGGACGGAGGGGGAAACAAGCCAAGACCTATACCTAGTTATGAGCGTTTCGGGGCACGATTGGGTGTTGTATCGCCGAAATTCGCTGGGTTTAATGGGGTCCGTCGATGCCCACCCCACGACCGGCTAATCGTTCGTATTCCACGGAAGCCTTGGAACGGTGGTTCACGTCCCTGCCCGAAGGCTGGGAGCGAGGGTTCAAGAAGGCCGACTTGGTGGAAGGACGGCGCATTTACACCGAAGGGCTCGTCCGTTCGCTGGAATTGAAGCCGCAAACCGCGGAAGCGGTGACGCGCACCGACACCCTGACCGTTCGCGCGGTGATCGAGCTGGCTGAAAAGGGCATCGAGTGGCGGACCTCCCTGCCCGAGGAGGAAAACGGTGCACCGTATGCGGTCGCCGCGATGTATGAGGTCGAAGAGTTGCTCGGGGACGAGATTTCCCCGATCGATGATTCGGCTCCCGCGGCCACGGTCGCGGCGCCGATCGAGCCGGAGCGCAAGGATGCGGGCGCCCGGACGGCCCTGAAGTTACAGGTGGCTTTCGAACTGACCTCCGGTGGTCTTACGGCCGCCGCCTCTTGGGCGGGGCGCGGGGGGCATGCCTGGAGCTGTTTCGGGCCGGGCGCGGTCCCCGGTGATGAACTTTCCGATGAACAACGTCAGACATTGTTCCGTTTCAGCACGGTCGCCCATCGGGCTGGCTTCACCTACAGTAAGACCGCCGGCACATGGGCCATCGACAACATTGGCCGGATTGAGCGTTTTGTGCGGGAGGAACTCGCGGAATGGCGAAAGCGCTTTCGCTTGGTCGGCGAGGAGTCGCTGGAAATCTTCCGCAATGAACAGTTGCAGGTCGAGGTGGACGCCGACGCCGAGTCTGGGGCGGACGGCAAATCTTTCCGCCTGAATTGGCGGCTCAAAGCCGGCAAGCACCGCCTCTTGGCCGAGGAGCAGAAACTCCTCCTGAAGGCCGGCGGGCGTCCGGTGATCCTACCCGGCAAAGGAGTCGTGGCCTACAATGCCGCCGTGGCCGACTTCTCCGAGGATTGGCGCGCCAAGGAAGGGGAGGTGCCGCGTTACCTGTTGCTCTCGCTTTTCGACCATGCCGCGGTGGGCGCCCTGAAACTCAACGACGACCTGAAGGCGTGGAAGGATCGCTTGCTGCAGGAGCCGGTCCTGCCCGAGGACTTGCCGGCCCACTTACGCCCCTACCAGGCCAAGGGCGTCGCCTGGCTCGCCCGCCTTTGTGAACTCGGTGCCCACCCCTTGCTCGCGGACGAGATGGGCTTGGGCAAGACGGTCCAAGTGCTGGCCTTGCTGGCTTCGCGTCCCGCCGGTGAACGCACCATCATCGTCTGCCCGGCGAGCGTCATTCCGGTGTGGATCGGCGAAATCAAACGTTTCCACCCGGAACTCAGCGCCAGCGTCTCTGTCTTGACCGCCGACGATGACTTCGTGCGCAACCCGGAGGCGCGCCTGTGGATTTCGAGTTACACCCAGCTGCGTCGTCACGCGGACCAGTTGGCGAAGACCCGGTTCGGCTACGCCGTGCTGGACGAGGCCCAAGCCATCAAGAACCCAGAGTCCAAGACGACCCAGACCTGCGTCTCGCTACAAGCCGACCATCGCATCGCCATCACCGGCACGCCGCTGGAGAATCGCCCGACGGACCTGTGGACCATCTTCCGCTTCCTGATGCCTGGCCTCCTGGGCAAGCGCGCGCAGTTCGAGCGCCTGATGCTGCGCGATCCGCAGGCCGCCTTGGGGAAGGTCCGCCGGCAGGTTTCGCCCTTCGTCCTTCGTCGACTCAAGCGCCACGTGGCGGCCGACATCCCCCCGAAGATGGAGGTGGTGCTGCCTTGCCCGCTCACCCACGAGCAGCGGGCGCTTTACCAGCACCTGACCCAAGGCAGCGGGCTTTCGGGCGAACTGGCGACGCTGCTTTCCCGCGACGCGACCTCGGTGCTCACCTTGCTCATGCGGCTCCGGCAAGTCTGCTGCGACCCCGGCCTCCTCCCCGAGAACCACGATTGCCCGTCGGCCCACTCCGGCAAGATCACCTTGCTCGTCTCAAAGTTGGCCGAAGTCGCGGCCAACGGTTCCAAGGCCGTGGTTTTCTCGCAGTTCGTCTCCCTAATTGAACGCGTGAAATCCGCTTTGGCCCGCGAGCTTCCCCACCTACCGATCTTCGAGTTGACGGGGGAGACGAAGGATCGCTCCACCCCGGTGGAACGCTTCAAGGACACGAAGGGCCCGGCGCTTTTCCTCGCCTCGCTCAAGGCGGGCGGGACCGGTATCACCCTGAATACCGCCGAGTACGTCTTTCTCCTGGATCCGTGGTGGAATCCCGCCGTCGAGGCCCAGGCCGTCGACCGCGTCCACCGCATCGGCCAGAAGAACCCCGTGCTCATCTATCGCATGATCGCCCCGGGCACGGTCGAGGAGCGCATCGAGGAACTCAAGCAGGAGAAACGAGAGCTCTTTTCCACGGTGGTCGGTGATATCCCTGATATGACGGATTGGACGAGGCACTTCTCGTCGCTGGACGCCCTCATCCGCCTCAGCGATTCGCCCGCGGCGTCGGCTTCGGCCGAGGCGGCCGCGGCCGAGCACGAACCGGAGCACTAAGGCCTACTTGGCGATCAAGTCGTACTCGAGGGCACCGGTGACGGTGACCTCGGCGAACTCGCCGACCGGGAGCTTTTTCGGCACCTGGACGACGCCATCGATTTCCATGGCATCCCCGGCGCTCCGGGCGATCCCCGGGCTCTCGACCAACACCCGGAGACGACGACCGACGAAGGCCTCGCCGCGTTCCTTGGAAAGACGTTGGAGGAGCAGCATCGCCCGGGCGTGCCGGTCGGCCTTGACCTCGTCGGAGAGGTGACCCTCCATCTTGGCGCCTTTGGTGCCTTCTTCCTTGGAGTACTTGAAGATGCCGACGCGGTCAAAGCGCGTGGCGGCCAAGAAATCGAGGAGTTCCTGGAAGTCTTCCTCGGTCTCGCCGGGGAACCCGACGATGAAAGTCGTGCGGATGACTAGGTCGGGAATACCGGCGCGCATGCGGCGGAGGAGGTCGCGGATGTAGGCCCCGTCGGTCTCGCGCTGCATCGCGCCCAGCATGCGGTCGGAGATATGCTGGAGCGGGATGTCGACGTAACGAGCCACGTGGCGGGCTTGGGCGATGGTCTCGATCAGCTCGTCGCTCCAGTGAGCCGGGTGGGTGTAGAGTAGCCGGATCCAGTAGTCGCCTTGGATGGTGTCCAGTTCGCGCAAGAGCGAGGCAAGCGATTCCCCCTTGGTCGAGTCGACCTTGCTGCGCGGGTTGGGGCGGGCCTCCGTCCAGCGATCCATGCCGAAGTAGGTGGTGTCCTGGGAGATCAGGTTGACCTCCTTGACGCCATCAGCGACGAGCAGGCGGGCTTCCTTGACGACGGATTCGACGGTGCGACTCCGGTGGCGGCCCCGGATGCGCGGGATGATGCAGAAGGAGCAGGGGTGGTTGCAGCCCTCGGCGATCTTGATGTAGGCCGCGTGGCGCGGCGTCAGGCGAAAGCGCGGGGTGTCGAAGTCGGGGATGAAGGTCGTGGTCTTCGCGAGGAATTCGGTGCGACCAGCTTCGCCGCCCATGACCTTGAGGATCACCGGGACAATGTTGGTGACTTGGTCCAACCCGATGAATGCGTCGACCTTCGGCAGTTCCACGCGGCCTTTGGCACCCTCGACGACCGGCAGGGCGCCTTGGTAGCGCTGGGCCATGCAACCGGCGACGATCAGCTTTTGGCCCTTTTTGCGGGCGGTCGCCTTGCCATCGCTCATCTCGTAGATGGCCTCCAAGGCCTCATGTTTCGAGGCGTCGATGAACGAGCAGGTATTGACGATCACCACATCGGCGTCGGCGGCATCGGGCGTCATGCTCATGCCGGCCTGGGTCAGGTGGCCGATCATGATTTCGGAATCGATTAGGTTCTTGGCGCAACCGAGGGAGACGAGGCCTACTTTGACGGACATGAGGGGATAAGGAGCAGGGATTTCGAGGAAAGCAACCTCTGGCGGGTCAGAGGGTCAACCAGGCCTCCGCGGGGATGGTTTCCGGGCGGGCGAGGCTGGTGACCCCGAAGGCCGGGAGGTTCTCCAGCCAGCGGGTGACATCGGCTTGTGCAGGAAAGAGCTTCTTGGCCGCGGAACCGACCTGCTTGCGACGTTGGGTGAAGAGCATGCGGGCGACTTCCCGGGCGCGCGGGCTGAAGCGCCGGGCGTCGGCTCGACGGCGCAGCACGAGCAGGCAGGAATCGACTTTAGGCGGGGGGTTGAAGGACTGGGCGGGGACGGGGTGCATTTTCACTCGCTCGAAGGCAAGCTGGACCTGGGCCGTGACTGCTGACCAATGCCCGGTGCCGAGCTCAGCGGTCAGTCGATCCGCGGCTTCACGTTGCAACATCAGCACCATGAGCGACGGGTGGGCGCCCGCGCAGATGGCATCCATCCAGGGCGTCGAGATCGCGTAGGGCAGGTTGGCGATCACCTTGAAGGAACCGTCCGTCGGGGCAGGCAGCGCGGCCCGCGGAAAGTCGACCGCATCGCCTTCGAGGAGATGGAAGGTGGAGGGATACCTTGGCTTGAGCGTGGTCTCAAGGTGATAGACCATGGTGCGGTCCGCCTCGACGGCGTAAAGGCGCGTGCCCGCCCCCAGCAACGTGCGGGTGAGGGTTCCGAGGCCGGGGCCGACTTCGACGACAACGTCGCCGGACTGGACCTCGCCCAGTTCGAGCGACTTGCGGACGATATTACCGTCGACGAGAAAGTTCTGGCCCAGCCACTTGCGGGGCATGTGCGCCAAGCGACCGAGAAGTTCCCGGGTCTCCGACAGGCTGAGGGGGCCGTCGTTCATGCGCGGCGAAAAGCCTGCATGAGCTCGGTCGGGTCCGGGGCCCGCATGAGCGCCTCGCCGACCAGCAGGGCTTGGGCGCCGGCCGCGCGCATCCGCACGGCGTCTTCGACGGACTTGAGGCCGCTCTCGGCGACTTTGAGAATGTTGGCGGGCATCTGCGGGATCACTCGTTCGGCGAAGGCGAGGTCGATCTGGAAGGTCGAGAGGTTACGGTTGTTCACCCCGACCATGTCGGGGTCGTGGCGTAGCGCGCGTTCGAGTTCGGCCTCGTCGTGCACCTCGAAGAGCGTGTCCAGGCCGGCAAGCTTGGCCGCGCGATGAATCGGCCGGATCTCGGCGTCGGTCAGGCCCCGCACAATGATGAGAATACACCGAGCGCCGGCTTCAGCGGCCTCGAGGACTTGGAACGGGTGAACCATGAAATCCTTGCGGATGCAGGGCAGGGGGTGGGGCCGGGCACCTTGGTCCGCGACGACTTGAGTCAGGTCGGACAGGCGTCCCTGAAAGTAGGTGGTCTCGGTTAGGACCGAAAGGCAGTCGGCGCCAGCTTCGGCGTAGCGACGCGCTTGGGCCACGGCGTCCACCTCGGTCTTGATGGTGCCGACGCTCGGCGAGGCACGCTTGACCTCCGCGATGACGGTGAGGCGCCCGGGGACGTCGAGGCTCCGGCGAAAACCTGGAGGCAAGACCCGGCGACCAAAGGCGGCGAGTTCATCGTCCAGGACGGGACGGGCGAACGGGGCGATTTCCCGGCGCTTGGCGTCCATGATTTCCGTCAGTTTGTCCACGCCACAACGGAAACGCTCCCGGGCCTTCTGGCAATCGTTTTGACTCCCGCACCGGGGCCGTCTCCATTGCGGGTATGTCCGGCATCGACCAGCTTCTCGCCACCACCGCCCGTCTGCGCGCCCCGGATGGCTGCCCTTGGGACCGGGTACAGACCCATCGGACCCTTTGCGACTGCCTAGTCGAAGAGGTCTGTGAGTTGCTCCAAGCGATTGACCGGGACGACACCCCCAACCTCCGGGAGGAACTGGGCGACCTACTTTTTCATGTCGCCCTCCATGCCCAGATGGCAGCCGAAGCGGGGCATTTTAATTTCGACGACGTGGCCCGTGAAGTGAACGATAAGATGATCCGCCGCCACCCCCACGTGTTCGGGGAGGGTGCCAAGCTTGCGGACGGCGAGGCGGTGGTGAATCAAGGGGAGCAAATCAAACTCAAGGAAAAGGGCGGCACCGCCCCCACGGTCTTCAAGGCCTTACCTCCGTCGCTGAACGCCCTGTTGACCGCCCGGGAAGTCTGGAAGCAGGTCCGCAAGAAGCAGCTCGATGCCGGCACCACCGTGGAGACCGCGCGCGTCGATGAGTTGGCGCAGGGGTTGGACGAGGCGACCGCCGGTCGTCGCCTGTTCGAGCTGGTCGCCGCCTGTCGCGATGCGGGAATTGACCCCGACTCCGCCTTGCGTCGGCAGACCGCCGAGGTCGTGAGCACGGCCGAACGCAACGCCCACGGCGACTAGCATGAAGCCGGGCGGACAACCCATCGTCGTCCAGCTGGCCGAGCGCACCGTGGAGGTTTGGCCGAAGGTCTCCACCCGCTCGTTGCGCGTTCGGCTCTCCGTTCGTCCTGGTCCCAAGGTGATTTTGTCCTACCCGCCGCAGGCTTCGGAAGCCACGACCATGGCCTTCCTCCAGGCTAACCTCGCCTGGCTGGAGAAGGTCGTCGCCAAAGCCCGTCCCCTGCAAGCCTCCTTGCTCGAACACCTGCGTAAATTCCCGTGGGCGACCTTGGATGAACGCCTCATGGAAGTCCGCGTGACAGAAGGCTCCCGCAATGCGGTGCGCATCGTCGCAACCGAGGACCGAGTCGACCTGGTCGTCGCCACCGCCGCCCCCGAATCTGGCCTCGCCCGTGCCCTCCGCCGTTTGGCCGAGACTGGCTTGCCGTTAGCGGTGGCCCGGCTCTCGAGTCGGGTCGGCGTGAGCGTGGCCCAAGTCAGTGTCCGCGATCAGACCACCCGCTGGGGGTCTTGCTCCTCGAGTGGCGCCCTGTCGTTAAACTGGCGACTGGTGCTCCTGCCGCCGATGCTGCACGATCATGTCATCCTGCATGAACTCTCCCATCGACGGCACATGAATCACTCCGATCGTTTCTGGAACCAGTTGGCGGCGTGGGATCCGCAGTGGAAGAAACATGACCGGGAACTGACCAAGCGGTGGAACACCATCATGGATCTGGGCCGCGCATGAGCCCAGAAGTCGGCCAGTCCCCCGATGAGGTCTTCGACGTGGTCGACGCGCAAGATCGTGTCATCGGCCGCGAGTTTCGCGCGGAGATTCATCGTCGCCACCTCCGCCATCGTGCCATCCATATCTTTTGGCTTCGCCCGGATGGCCAGCTTTGCCTCCAGCGCCGTTCCTTCGCCAAGGATCATTGCCCGGGTTTGCTGAGCTCCTCCTGTGCCGGCCACGTCGATGCCGGCGAGACCTATGTCTCCGCCGCCACCCGCGAACTCGCCGAAGAATTGGGCGTCCGGGTCGAGCCCACCGCGCTGGCAGAGATCGATTACGCCCCTTGTCACGTGGAGCTTGGGTACGAGTTCGTCCGCTCCTACGTACTACGCCGCCCGCCGGAGGCGCTGAGACTCGCTCCCTTCGAGGTCGACGCCGTGCTCTGGCGACACCCGGCCGAGGTGGTCGCTTGGATGGACGTTCAGCCGAAGGATTTTGCCGCCCCGCTGCGGCACCTCTTGGCCCGGGCTGGCGTCCGCCGGGCGCTCGGCCTCCCATAAGTGTTTGAACTCGGGTCCCGGAGGTGCGTAAGTGTGGGCGTGTCCGTACCGGCTCCCTCAGAAATCGATACTCCCGCCGTGGTGCCTTGGTATCACTGGCTGTGGGTCGCCCCCTTTGCCTTGTTGCTCCGTCTCTGGTTGTCGACCTTGCGCCTGCATGCCAACCGCGGACCCATCGATGACCACGAGGGTGGCCAGATCATCGTCCTGTGGCATGACCGGCTCTTTGTTTCCGGCTATGTCGCGCGGAAGTTCTTCAAGCGCCCCATCAATGCTTTGATCAGCACTAGCAAGGATGGCGGTTGGCTCGTGGCCTTCTTCAACCTGATGGGACTCAAGGCCGTGCGTGGTTCCTCCAACCGTCGGGGGGCGGCGGCCTTGATGACCTTGACCCGGGTTGTCCGGGGAGGGGAGCATGCCGGCGTCACCCCGGATGGCCCCAAAGGCCCCGCCCGCGTCTGTAAGCCCGGCGTGGTGTCCTTGGCTAAGTTGACGGCCCGACCGATGATCTTGATGGGTTTGGATTATTCCCATTGCTGGCGGTTGCGGAACTGGGATCGGTTCGCACTGCCGTTCCCGTTCTCCCGGGTCGTGGTGACTTTTGAGGAATTCGGGTGCCCGGCCCGCGATGAGGATGACGCCGCAGTCGCGCTGCGACTACAGGCGCGACTGAACGCGCTCTCCGGGGTCTAGCCCTGCGTCGGGCGGAGGAGTCTGGCGGCGTACTTAGCCAGCAGATCAGTTTCCAAATTAACGCTGTCGCCGACATGTCGACGGGCAAGATTCGTCACGGCCAAAGTGTGGGGGATAATCCAGATGCGGAAACCCCCGGGAATGAGTTCCGCCACCGTCAGCGACATGCCGTCTACGGCAATGCAGCCTTTCGGGACGATCAAGGGAAGGAGTTCGGCCGGGGCGGTGACATCGAGTCGCCAATCGGCACCGTCTTGGCCGAGGAAGGCGATGGTGCCGACCGCATCGACATGGCCCGTCACGAAGTGGCCACCGAGGCGATCGGTGGGAAGGAGACTGGGCTCGAGATTAAGCAGGTCACCGACCTGCAACTTACCGAGGTTGGTCAATCGGAGCGTCTCCGCGAGCAGGTCAAACGAAGCCCGATCCCCGGAGTGCTCGGTCACCGTGAGGCAGCAGCCGTTATGGGCGATGCTATCGCCGGTCCGAACTCGGGAGAGCAGGGGCGACTCCACGGTTAAGCGCAGCCCGCCGAGGGTGCGCGGGACGGCGGTGACGAGTCGACCGGTTGCTTGGACGAGACCCGTGAACATGCCTGGAAATAAATAGGGGCCGTTACCGGCCCCTGGGGAGTTAGTTCTGCTTGCCGTCCTGGGCACGCTTGGCGCGCTCTTCTTCCTCGATTTTGGCGCGAACGCGGGCACGTTCCTCTTCCTCAATGGCCTTGCTGCGGGCTTTGCGGACCTCGTCCTCCTGGACGGCGTTACGGACCTCGTCCTCGACCTCTTCAGAAGCCTTCTTGAACTCGCGCTTGGCCTTACCCATCCCGCGGGCCAGTTCCGGCAGCTTGGAACCGCCGAAAAGCAGGAGAACCACAAAGAGGACAACCCAGATCACGGGACCATCTAGAAAGGCAAGGGGGAGGTGCATGGATATATTGCAGTTGCTTGGCAGATGAGAGTCCAGAACATTTCATTAATCCGACGTGATGTCAACCCATGTCTCCCATCGTGAAGTCTGGTACACTGGTCGAGTCCAGGGGGTCGGTTTTCGTGCCCAAGCCCTGAGTGTGGCCCGCAGTTACGATGTCACCGGGTTTGTGCAAAACCTGGCGGATGGACGGGTCTATGTGCACGTCGAAGGCTCGGGTCAGGAGGTCGAGGCCTATACCGAGCAGCTCGCCAAGACGATGGATGGCTACATCCGCACCGCGGAGTCGAGGGATTTCGCCGGGGTCCGTACCTCCACCGACTTCTCCCTCCGACGATGAAGGCGGGGCCGTCTATTTCCGTCCGGAATCTCACGAAGGATTTCCGCATCGGCCTGAAGGGTCTCAAGCTTCGCGCCGTCGACGACCTGTCTTTGTCGATCCCGCGCGGTCAAGTCTTCGGCCTCCTTGGCCCGAATGGGTGCGGCAAGAGCACGACCTTGAAGATCATCTTGGGTCTGGTGACCGCGACCTCCGGAGAAATCGCCATCCTCGGTTTGCCGTCAGCGACCCCGGCCGCCCGGGCGCGCACCGGCTTCTTGCCTGAGGCGCCTTATTTTCACAAATTTCTGAGCGGGCGGGAACTCGTCCGTTATTGCGCGCACCTCAGCGGCGTTCCCTCGAATCGGGTGGAGGCAGCGGTCGACGAAGCCCTGGCGCTCGTCGCGATGGCCGAAGCCTCCGAGCGCCTCGTCGGGACTTACTCCAAAGGGATGCTCCAACGCATCGGTCTCGCCCAAGCCATCGTCCACGACCCGGAACTGGTTATCTTGGATGAGCCCACCGCCGGGGTCGACCCTGTCGGGGCCGCCGCCATCGGCCGAATCATCGAAGCGATGCGGGTCCGCGGCAAGACGGTGGTGCTTTGCTCCCATTTACTCGGCCAGGTCGAGCAGGTCTGCGACCGGGTCGCCATCATGGATAAAGGCCGGCTCGTCCTGGAAGGTGCCGTCGAGGAGGTCCTAGAGCGGCGCGACCGGCACGTCCTCACGGTGGCCGACCTGACTCCGGCGGCTCTCGCCGCCGCCGAAACGGCACTCGCCGCCCATGGAGCCAGGCTTGGTTCCGTCACCCACCCCCGCCGGTCGCTCGAGGAGCTTTTCCGCGAGCTCGTCACCGGCAGTCGCGACGCATGAAAGCTGCCTTATCCCGCTGTCTCTGGATCGCTCGGATCACCTTTTTGGAGGCGATCCGCCAACGCTTCTTCGCTTTCCTTTTCGTTCTGGGCGCCGTCTTGGTCCTCTCCTCGAGCGCGATCCGCGTCTTCGACTTCGGCCACAGCGAACTTAAATTCATCGCCGACTTCGGTTTTGGCGGGCTTTTCCTCTTTGGCTCCATGCTCGGCGTCGTGATGACCGCCCAACTTTTCTTCGCGGAGCTGGATAACCGTACGGCCCTGACCTTATTGGCGAAACCCCTTGGCCGCGGCGAATTCCTCGTGGGTAAGTTCCTCGGCACCTGGGCCGTGCTTGGCGTTTTCGTGATCGCCTTGGCCGGCTTGCTCGGGGTGATGTTGGGTTGGCGCGCCGCCGAACTGGCCGCAATCGCCGCAGAGCGTCGCCTCTCGCCCCCGGAATTCGATGCGGCCGGACTCGGGCTCTTCGCGTTGCTCCAATGGTTGCGCCTCGGCGTGGTCGTGGCGATGGTTCTGACCGTCGCCGCCGCCGCGCGGACTTTCCTTTTCGCCGTTGTGGTGGGTGCCTTGGCCGTGCTCGCCGGGCAGTTGCAATGGCTCTCGCAGGACCTTCTGCTCAAGCCGGCGGAGGCCGGTCTCGGTCGGGTGGCGTTATGGTTGCTCACGCACCTCTTGCCCAACCTGCAGCAGTTTAACCTCGGCGACGCCTTGGTGCTGGCGCCACACCAAGTTCAGGACGGTACGTTACCTTGGGTCTTTGCCTCCGGCCTTGCCTACATCGTGGCGTTCCTCGCCTTGGCGAGCTTCCTCTTCCGGCGGAGGGAAATCTAAGCATGCGACGCTGGCTGCCGTGGTGTGGATTCGGGGTGCTTTTCCTTGGGGTGGGCCTGCTGGCGGAACTGTCTTGGCGTCGTGCGCGGCTTTGCCTGCCCGAAATCGGCCGACGCCAACTCGAGCCGACGGTCGGGCAGGGCGTGCTCCTGGGCACGCTGGGAGGTTTTCGCACCGTCGTGGCCGACTTCACGTGGATCCGCGGGTATGTGCTCTGGGAGCAGAAGACGGACCGAGCCGGGACCGAGCTGCTCATGCGCACGGCCTGTGCGCTTGATCCCCGTTCCCGTTTTTTTTGGGAGAACACCGGTCTTTCCATCGCCAATGACATGGCACACTGGGAGATTCGCCGGCGCGGCGGCTACGCCAAAGTACCCCGGGATATCCAAGAGCACGTGTTTCGAACTTACGCCCGGCGCGGACTGGACTTGCTGGATGAAGGCATCGTCAGCACCGGCGGCAGCCCGGCCTTGCTGGCCAGCGCCGCCTTGGTTGCCGAGTTACAGCTCAAGGACCTGGCCTTATCCGCCGATTACTACCGCCGCGCGGCGGAGACCCGAGGGGCCCCTTGGTTCGCGGCCCGCTTCGCCGCCGCCAACCTTTGGAAACTCGACCGTCGCCGGGAAGCGTACGATTGGTATCGGGCGCACTGGTTGAAAACCTTACGGCTCGAGGAAGATGGCTCGCCCGATGACCTCAAGGAGCTGCGCGACATGGAGCAAGAACTTCGACTACCCTGGTTAGCCCGACTGCCCCGGCAATCCTGGGAAATGGCCCAACCTGGGTTGCCGGCCATGTCGTCCGAGAACGTCACGACCAAGCCCCCGGTGGGTGGGCAGAGTCGGAAATAATCAGAACGGCTGGTCGCCGTCGGCCTTCGGTTCCGTCTTTTCCGGCTTCAGGACCTTGGCCTTGCGCGGGGGAAACTCGAACCACCAACCCTTCTCCTTGTCAGCCACGAGGAAGGCTTCGAAGGTGCGCCTGGTCCGATTGGAGACGAACTTCTTCAACCCGGTCTTCCCTTCATTGAGGAGTTTGCGGACATCGTCGGGAGTGATCGGGCACTTCAACATCTCGGAGTTGAGGCTGAACGTCTTCTTGGCACCGGCCTCCTTGGCCTTGGACGGGCATACCCGATAACCTGCAGCCGGCGTCACTTGGACCGGCAGGCCGCTGACGGGGCAGTTGCCCAAGGTCGGCCATTCCGGGTCGAACGGGGCGCCATCTGGATCGCCGTCGCGCGGGGGGAGGTCGAGGGCCGAGCGGAGTTGGCCGTCCTTATCCTCGAGCTTGATGTAACCGGAATAGTTGCGACCAGACTTGAGCGAGCGGAAGTCATTGAAGGGCCCGATGCGCCGCTGAGCGAGTAGCTCCGTCAGTTCAACCGGGGTGAGCGGGCGCCCACCGAGCTCGCGGTAAACGAGGATGGCGGGGACGGTCTTTTTGCCCTGGGTGATCATCTCGGACGAGACATACTTGCGGTCGTCGGCGAGCATCGGTGTGCCGCCGGGCGAAAGCACGACCGGGTCGAGCGGCTCCGCGGCGATCGGGTGGTCGATGAAGGTCTTCACCTTGGCGATCATCTGGGCCACCTGTTCCTTGATGCCAGTCATGAAGGCCGTCGGGTCCAGCCGATCTCGTTCCATCTCGCGCAGTTTGTGTTCCCATTCGCCCGTGAGCACCGGGTCGGCGAGCATCAATAATTCGTTGGAAGTCAGGAAGCGTTCGAGCTTGAAGGCCTTGCCCAACGGAACGAGCTCCTTGCCCTGGCGCTCGATGTACTTCTGACCCAAGAGACCTTCGATGGTGGCCGCGCGCGTGGCCGGGGTGCCGAGACCGCGTTCCTTCATGGCTTCGGCCAGGGCTTCGTCGTCCAACTGCTTGCCGGCGTTCTCCATGGCGCCGAGCAAAGAGGCTTCATTGTAGCGCGCGGGCGGCTTGGTGGCGTCCTCGCGGGTTTCGATGCCATGGACCTTGGCTTTAGGCGGTTCCCCGTCCCCCGGGGCCAGCGCGGGCAGGGTGGCGGCGCCTTCCTTATCCTTGTCTTCCTCGGCATCGGCTTCCTGCCCCCAGACAGCGCGCCAACCGGCGAAGACGAGCACTTTGCCCGCCGTGCGGAACTGGTGAGTGCCGACAGTGGTGGTGCGGACCGTTTCCTCAAACTCGGCCATGGGGAAGAAGACCGCGACGAAGCGACGGACGACCAGGTCGTAGATTTTGCGTTCAACGTCGGAAAGGCCGTCGGGCATGGTGCCCGTCGGGACAATCGCGAAGTGGTCGCTGACCTTCTTGTTATCGAAGACGCGGCGGCCGGCGGAATCGACCCAGCCTTTGGCGAGGGCTTCTTGGGCGAAGGTACCGGCCGGGTGGGCACCGCGGAGAGACTCGAGCACCATCTTGGCGTTGGCGACGTAGTCTTCGGGCAGGTATTGCGAGTCGGTACGCGGGTAGGTGAGGGCCTTGTGGCGTTCGTAAAGGGCTTGGGCGGCGGCGAGCGTCGTCTTGGCGGAGAAGCCGAAGCGGCGATTGCCTTCGCGCTGGAGGGTCGTGAGGTCGAAAAGGCGCGGGGCGCTGTCCTTCTTGGGCTTACGCTCGTCGACCACCGTACCGAACCCGATTTGCAGGGCTTCCGCGGCGACCTGTTGGGCCTGGGCTTGTTCGTAGAAGCGGTCCGCTTCCTTGCGCTCGGTGACGCCGGGGACCTGGGCGTTGCCGAAGTAGTGGCCGGAAGTCACACCAAAGTCGGCGATGACGCGCCAGAAAGCCTTGGGGACGAAGTTGCGGATTTCGAGTTCGCGACGCACCACCAACATCAAGGTCGGGGTCTGAACGCGACCGACGGGGTGGACACTTTCCTTGGAAATCTTGCCACCACCGAGCATCTTGCTGGCCGCCCGGGTCAGGTTAAGCCCGACGATCCAGTCGGACTGCGAGCGACAGATGGAGGCGGAGCGAAGCCCAGCCTTCTCGGAGACGTCCAGCAGTTGATCAAAGGACCCCTGAATGGCCGCCGGGGTCATGCTGGTCAGCCAGAGGCGTTTTTCCGGGATCTTCGCGCCCGCCAGCACGCAGATCATATGGAAGATGAGCTCGCCCTCGCGGCCCGCGTCGCACGCGTTGACGACACAACCGATGTCCTTACGGAGCAGGAGTTTCTTCAGTTGTTGGTATTTTTCGCCCGCCCCGCGCTCGGTCCGAGGGCGGAGGACCCCTTTGGCCAAAGTGCCATCGAAGTTAGGTGGAAGAATGGGGAGGTTCTTGAGCGTCCAGGACTTCCAGTCGGGGTTTAGCTCATGGGGTTCGACGAGTTCGGCGAGGTGGCCGACCGCGGAGGAGATCACCCAGGTGTCGTTCTCGAAGGCATCGCCGGACTTCGGCACCTTGAGGACCTTGGCAAGGTCGGCGGCGACGGAGGGTTTCTCGGCGATGACCAGGGTCTTGGCACCAGCGCCAAGGGGGGCTTCGGAGGACTTAGTGGGTTTCTTGCGCATGCGTAGGATGATGACCGAGGGTCAAGCTTCGGTCACATCCCTTGCTCGGCGAAGGAATCGTCGAGCGCGGCGATGAGGGTAGCGATGGTGGCATCGGTTTCATCGCCCATGTTGGAGATGCGGAAAGTCTTGCCCTTCAACTTGCCGTAACCGCCGTCGATGACGATGTGGTGGCGGGACTTCAGGGTCTTGTTCAAGCGTTCGAGGTCGGCGTTGCGATCGTTCTTGAAGCAGTTGAGGCCGCGGGTGCCGAACTTGACCTCCGGCAGCAACGAGAAGCCCTTGGCCAGACCCCAGGCGCGCATCCGTTCGTTGAGCCGGAGGTGGCGGGCGTAGCGTTGGTCGAGTCCTTCGGCTTCGACCTCGAGGAGGCGCTGCTGGAGACCATAGAAGAGCGAAATGCAGGGGGTCGACGGGGTCATGCCCTTGACGTGGTTGTCGTGGAACTCGATCAGGTCGAAGTAATAGCCGCGGTCGGACGATTGCTTGGCGCGTTCGCGGGCCCGCTCGCTCACGGCGAAAATCGCGAGGCCCGGGGGGAGGGCGAGGGCCTTTTGCGAGCCGGTCAGGAAGATGTCGATGCCCAGTTCGTCCTTCTTGATCGGAAGGGTGGAGAAGGAGCTGACGGTATCGGCGATGGAAATCACGTCCGGAAATTCGCGCACCACAGCCATGATGTCGGCGATGGGCGACAGGGTGCCGGTCGAGGTCTCGGAGTGGATGAAGGTGATGCAGTCGAACTTGCCCGTGGCTAGGGCCTTGCGGATGGCCTCCGCGTCAACGGGCTTGCCCCAATCGAACTGGAGGGCCTCGGCGTATTTTCCGCAACGCTTAGCGACATCATTCCACTTGTCGGAGAACGCTCCGTTCATGCAGTTGAGCACGCCCTTGCGGCAGACATTGCGCAGGGCGCCTTCCATCACGCCCCAAGCGGAACTCGTGGCAAGGTAGACCGGGTCGGCGGTGTAGAACATGGACTGCAGGCGAGGCTGCATGTCCTGGTACAATTTGACGAAGGCGTCAGAACGGTGGCCGATCATCGGCTTGCCCATCGCTTGGATGATCGAGGGCGAGACGGTCAGGGGGCCAGGGATGTAGAGGCGATTGCTCATCGTTGGAAGGTGGAAAGGAGGGCCGGGGCGGCGGTGGGGTTCTCGAGGCGGACGATCCGGCGGTTGCGGTCGGCGAGGGTGACAGTCCGGGGTTGCCAGGTCGGGGCCTCGGCCAGGGGGACTTCCGTGAAACTCATGACGACCAGGAGGTCCCCTGGCTTACCCAGATGGGCGGTCGCGCCGTTGAGGCAAATCTCGCGGGTTCCGGCCGGTGCGGGGATGGCGTAGGTCTCAAAACGATGCCCATTGGCTAGATTACCTACCAAGATCTTCTCATATGGCAAGAGACCGACCAAGTCCATGAGCTCCCGATCAAGGGCCAAGGAACCCTCATAATCGAGGCGGGCACCGGTGACTTCGGCGCGGAGGAGTTTGGTGCGCAACAGGTGGACAAGCATGGCGCGGAGTCGTCCCTTCTCAATCGGGATGCTTGCCTGCGTCAAACAACTTTGCATCTAATCGTCCATGGCGGCGAAGCATCGTGGGTTCTTTTCCTCGCTCGGCGAAGCCGTGGCGAGCTTCGCCGTCGGGGTCGTCTATGGCCGTCAAAAGGGCTTCGGGGCGCTATTGCTCGGTGGTTTCCTGCGGGTGCTTTCGTGGCTTTTTGAGGTCTTGGTGCGCTTGCGGCTCTGGCTCTACCGGCAACGGCTCTTCCGGGATACCCCCCTGGGTTGCAAGGTCGTGGTCGTCGGGAATCTCACGGTGGGCGGTACCGGCAAGACACCGGTGGTGCTCAAGATGGCCCAAGTCCTCGCGAGCCGGGGGCGGAAAGTCGCCATCCTTTCTCGCGGTTACAAAGGAGCGACGGACTCCATGGCCAAGCGTTTCTGGCGCTGGCTGACCCAAGGCAATCGCCCTGACCCGCTGGTCGTCTCCGACGGGAAGAGTGTGCTGGTCGGTCCAGAGGAAGCGGGCGACGAGCCTTACATGCTGGCGCGTAACCTGGCGGCCTTGGGGGTCGTTATCATCGTCGACCGCGATCGCGTCGAAGGCGGGCGCTTTGCCCTACGCCGTTTCGGGGTCGACACCATCTTGCTCGACGATGGCCTGCAGTACTTGCCGCTCCGTGGTCAGATCAACCTTCTACTGGTCGATAGTCACGACCCCTTCGGCAATGGCTCCCTGCTGCCTCGCGGTATCCTGCGTGAGCCGATCGCCAACCTCAGTCGGGCTTCCTACGTTTTTATCACGAAGTCCTCCGGGCCGCCCGACCCTGCGCTGGTTGCCCTGATCCGTCGGCATAATCCGAAGGCGGAGATCGTTCCCTGCGCCCACCGTCCTCGTGAACTGGTGGAGGTCGACGGGCCGGGCACGCTCCCGCTGGAGCATCTCCGGGGAAAGCGTGTCGCCTCGTTCTCGGGGATCGCGACGCCGGAACGCTTCGAGGAGACCTTGGCGGGCGAGGGGGCCATCCTCGTCGCTAACCGGCGTTTCCTCGATCACCATGCCTTCAATGACGAAGACCTTGATGAGGTGCTGGAGCAGGCCTTGCGGGCCCGGGCCGAGATGATCATCACGACCGAGAAAGATGCGGTCCGGCTACAGGCCCGTTTTCGGCCGCCCCTGCCGCTCTATTACGTCCGGCTGGAAGTCGAGGTGCTCGGCGATAATGATGGCTTCAACGCGGCGGTCGAGCGCATCTGCTTCGGCTCCGCCGGACCGGCGCGTTAACCGACCGCCCCTGACCGGATGGGCAGGCGGAGGAAAGCATCCTGCGCGCACTCGCCCAGCCGCCCGCTGGGGTCGCAAGGCACGGACGACCCATCGGGCTGCAGCGCCTTGGCGTCGCCTTGGCGATCGCGGTAGGTCGCGAGGACCTCGTCCTCGATTCGTCGAACCAAGGCCGGGGAGCGCAAGGGAAAGACGCATTCGACGCGCCGGATGAAGTTTCGCGGCATCCAGTCGGCGCTGCCCATCAGGATAATCGGCTCGGCCCCGTCATTGACGAAGCGGAAGACGCGGCTGTGCTCGAGGAAACGGCCGAGGAAGCTCCGCACCCGGATGTGCTCGCTCTTGCCGGGTACCCCCGGGATGAGGCCGCAGATGCCGCGCACGATGAGGTCGACCTTCACGCCGGCTTGCGAGGCGGCGTAGAGGGCGCGGATCACGTCCGGATCGACCAAGCTATTAACCTTGGCGAAAATCCCCGCGGGACGCCCAGCCCGGGCGGCGGCGGTCTCGGCTTCGATGAGCGCGATGATTCGGCGCGACAAGTCGAAGGGTGCCACCAGCAGGTGCTTGAACTGTGGCGACGACAGGTTGCCGGTCAGGACATTGAAAAGCAGGCCGACGTCCGCCGTGATCTCCTCGTCGGCGGTCAGCAGGGAGAAGTCGGTGTAGATGCGGGCGGTCTTCGGGTTGTAATTGCCGGTACCAAGGTGGGCGTAGCGCCGCAGGACGCCGGCTTCCTGGCGGACCACCAGGCAGGCTTTACAGTGCGTCTTGAGGCCATGGAGGCCATAGACGACGTGGGCCCCGGCTTCCTGCAATTGTCGCGACCATTCGATGTTGTTGAGCTCATCGAACCGCGCGCGCAGCTCGACCAAGGCCGTGACCTGCTTGCCGTTGCGGGCGGCCTCCTTCAACGCCTCCACCACGGGAGAGTCGCCGCTCGTCCGGTAGAGCGTCAGCTTGATCGCCACCACGTGCTCATCCCGGGCGGCTTGGCGCAGGAAATCGACGACCGGGGCGAACGATTCATACGGGTGATGCAACAGGATATCTTGCTGGGCGATCCGCCCGAACAACCCGGCCGGATCCGCGCATTCAACCGGGACCGTGGGCACGAAGGTGGGGTAGAGCAGATCGGGGCGCGGGACGAGGTCAATCAAGCTGGCTAACCGGAGCATGTTCACGGGGCCGGGCGTGAGGAACGCGTTTTCGGCGTCGAGGTCGGTTGACGCCAGTAACCAGGCCAACTCGGGCGACGGGATATCGTCTTCCACCTCGAGCCGGACCGTCGCCCCCTTGCGGAGGTTGCGGATTTCTTCCTCGATGGCTTCAAGCAAGTTGCCGGATTCTTCCTCATCGACGTAAAGGTCGCTATTACGCGTGATGCGGAAAGCCCAGGAGCCTTGGAGTTCCAATCCGGGGAAGAGGCGGAAGAGGAACGTCTGGATAACGTGGCTGAGCAGCGTGAACCCGCGTTTATCGGCGAGGGCCAGGATGCGGGGGAGGATGCGGGGAACGGGGACGACGGCCCGTCGGGTTTCACCATTGGCCGGGTTGCGCAACAAGGCCAACAGGTAGAGCCCCTTGTTCGTGAGCACGGGGAAGGGGTGCGAGGGGTCGATGGCCAGGGGGGTCAGGGCAGGGAGGATTTCTTGGTCAAACCGTTCGGAGAGACCCCGGCGATCCGCTTCGTCCAACTGCTGGCGAGCCTTGAAGGCGATGCCCGCGTTGGCCAAAGCGGGCACAAGTTGCGACTGCCAGCACCGCTGCTGTGCCGCCACGAGCTCGTGGGCGCGTCGAAGGACCTGCAGGAGGAACTCGCGGGTAGCCGGGTGGCTGGCGGATTCCTCCTGTTGCATGATGCCCGCGACCCGGATCTCAAAAAACTCATCGAGGTTGGAGCTCACGATGGAGAGGAACCGCACCCGTTCGAGCAGCGGGACGGAGGGGTCTTCGGCCAGTTCCAAGACCCGACGGTCGAAATCTAGCCAGCTGAGCTCGCGGTTGAACATCGGTCGTTCCATGAATCTTAGGGTGTGGTCGTCACTTTGTCAGCAACGAGCGACAATCGACGGTCCCAGACCGAAAGACGCAATAAACCTCTGGTTAAATGGCGGCTTCTGGGAGGTTACGTTCGCGTGAAACTAGCTCGGCGACCAAAGGATGCGCAAATCGGACCGGTCGTTCAGGCGGACTTTGGGCCCTGTCAAATGGGGGATGCCGACCACATCCCCGCGGCCGAAGGTCCCCGCCAACGCCTTCACCTCATGCTTGGAGAGGCCGCGCGTGGGCACCTCGACGGACTGGAGTTGGCCCGTGCGGACGACGATGAAGCGGAGTAATCCCTTGATCATCTGCACATCGGAAACCAGGCGAACCGCCTCAGGCGGCGTGGGCCGGAGCGGCGCCGCCGAGAAGAGCGCACAAGAGAACCGGACTTCCCGCAGGTCACGGAAGAGTTTCCGGTTCGCATAGGCCGTCGAATCTGGCGCCCGCCAGCGTCGCGCTTCGTGGTTCCAGTGTTCGCCGGCCAGCAGCTGCGGGCACGGTGCTTGGTCCAACTCGGGGCCGATGCGCGGAAGCACGCCTTGGGCACAGACCGCCTCGCCCAAGCGTTGGAGGCGCTCGGCCGTCGTCCGCAAGGCCGGCTCCAGTAAGATAATCAGGCCACCCGGTCGCAGCCTTTGGCGTAAGGTATTGAACCAAGTCAGGAGGGCGGCGGGCGAGAGCTGTGGCATTTCGTTCAGGACGAAGCCGGCGACGATCAGGTCGTAATCGCCTTCGGGCCAAGTCTCCGCTCGATTGGCATCGCCGACGCGAGTCCGGATTGTGGCTACCTTGCCGAGCAAGCTGGCCGCAAACTGCTCGAGGCCCGCGAGGGACCCTGGCGAACGGTCGACCGCACTCAACGTGACTTGCGTCGAACCCAGCCGCAGCAGGTGGTGGGCGGCGGCGACACCGCAGGAGCCAGGACCGGAACCGAGGTCGAGGATGGCCGGGCTCGGCGAAGTCGGCGTCCATCCCCGCCACTCCATCGCCTGCGCCAAAGCGAAACCCGTGCGGACAAAACTTTGGGGTAGGAAGAAAATCCCGTACGCGGCCAAAAGCTCCGTTTCGGCGAAGTAATCAGGGAACCGTCCCTCCGGCCGCTCGGTCGTGAAGAGGTCGGAGAGCCGGGCGACGGAAAAGGCCAAGCGCTCCACAGCCGCGTCTCCGAGTAGGTCGGTGGCGAGTTCGGCTTGGGCGACCCAATGGGCTTCGGCGGCGGCGGGGTAGGCACCCCAGGTTTCAACCGCCGACATCGCGACGTCCCTCCAAGGCGCTCCGCAAGGTGGCGGGGTCGGCGAAGGTCAACCCGCTCCCGCTTGGCAGCCCGAAGCCGATGCGCGTGACCTTGATCGTCGGGCGGATCGCTTGGATGGCTTCGCGGATGTAGTGACAGGTGGCCTCGCCCTCGATGTCATTGCCGAGGGCGAGGACGACCTCATGGATGGGCTCATCGCGCAGGCGCTGTTCCAAGGTCGCCAGATTCAGGTCCGCCGGCCCCACGCCATTGATCGGGGAAAGTCGACCATGGAGGACATGGTAAGTGCCCCGGTAAGCGGCGGATCGCTCGATGGCCATCAGGTCAGGGACCTGTTCGACGACACAGAGCGCGCTTGGTTCGCGCTTCGGGTTAGCACAGACCTCGCAAAGTTCCGCTTCCGCGAGGCTTCCGCAACGTCCGCAACGACGGACGGCACCCGCGGCGGCCTGCAGGGCGCTCAGGAGCGGGTCGAGTTTGGCGGGCCGCTCGACCAGAAGGTGCAAGGCGATGCGTTCGGCGGAACGGTGACCCATCCCGGGGAGCTGCTTGAGCAACTGACGAATCTTGTCGAAGGCGGGGGTCACGCAGGCTTAGAGGCCGGGCAGTTGGAAGCCGGCGGTGGCCTTGGACATCGTCGCCTCATGTAAAGTTCGGGCCTGGACGGAAGCCTCCTGCAGCGCCGCGACTAGGGAGGTCTCGACCACCGAGGGTTCTTCCTTGAGGAATTCCGGGTGGATGGCGAGCGCTTGGACTCGGCCATGGCCATCGACCACGACCTTGATCGCGCCCCCCCCGTGGGAGACTTCGATGCGTTCGTCCGCGAGGCGCTGTTGCGCATCCGCGATGCCCTTCTGCATCTTCTGGGCTTGCTTGAGGAGTTTGCCTACGCCGGCCATGGTGTGGCGAGGTTTTGGAAGCGGCCGAGGGAGTCAAGGGTGACTCACCGCGACCTCCTCCCGGCTTGCGCCGACCGCCCCCTTAAGCAGGGTGGGTGGCATGTGTCCGCCCCGCGACCTCCAGATCGTCGGCGCCTTCCTTGCCATCACATGGGAGGATGGCAGCGAAGCGGTCATGTCGGGCGAATACCTGCGCGAGCATTCCCCGAGCGCCGAGAACATGGGGGAGGTCGATATCTTGGGGCAACGCTGGGGGGGCGACGGCCCTCGCCGCTTTCCGGGTGTCGGCGTCGTGGGCTTGGAGCGTATCGGCAACTATGCCGTCACCTTGGAGTTCAGCGATGGGCATCGCACCGGCATCTACAGTTGGGACTACCTCCGCGGCCTAGCGGAGACGTCGCGCGATTGACCTTTAAGGTTTGCTTCTTTCGTCCCATCGCGGACAATTATGGACGTGAAAAAGACTTACGTCCTGGACACCAACGTACTGATTCACGACCCCGAGTCTCTTTTTAAGTTCGACGAGCACACGGTCGCCGTTCCGGTCGAGGTTCTCTCCGAGCTGGATCGGCTTAAGACGCAGCCCGGCCAATTGGGCGCCAGCGCGCGCCGGGTCAACCGCTCGATCCGGGCGCTGTTCGAGAACCGTCCGTTGAAGGAGATCGCCGAAGGCGACGCCCAGCGCCCCGGCGCGTTGCACGCGAAACTACGCGACGGCGGCGAGCTCCGTGTCGTCATCAATGAATCGTTGATCCGCGACCACTTCAACGGCGCCCGCTCCGAGCGTGTCCGGGCGGTCTTCATGCAGGTGGACGCCCCCGACCACCGCATCATCGCCTCCGCCCTTTACCTGCGTGATACCACCAAGGGGTCGGTCGTGCTCGTCACCAAGGATGCGTGCATGGCCCTCAAGGCCCAGGCGCTCGGCCTTGAGGTCCAGGATTACCGCAACGACCGGATCGAGGTCAGCGACGTGGGCGATTATCGCACCATCACGGTCACGACCGCCGCGATGCGCGATTTCCGGGAACTGGGGCAGGCACAGTTGAAACTGGCCGCCGACACCACCCCGGTGATCAACGAGTACGTCATGCTCGCCTCGGATTCGTGGACCGAGCCCGCGCGCCACGTCGGCGAGGGCGCCTTCGTGCCTCTGTCGCTTTACCGTGAGTTCCTCTCCAATGCCAGCGGGGCACGCAAGGGCCTGCAAATGCCCCGCGGCATGCGCGTCATTCCGAAGAACTTCGAGCAGTGGATCTTCCTCGACGCCCTCCTTAACCCGGAGATCAAGCTGGTCACCTGCTTCGGGCGGGCTGGCACCGGGAAGACTTTCCTTTCGATTGCGGCCGCCTTGGCGCAGGTTCTCAGCGACTTTTCTCCCTACAAGAAACTCTACGTCTCCCGCCCCGTGGTGCAGATCGGCAAAGACATCGGGGCGCTGCCCGGCTCCAAGGAAGAGAAGCTCTCCCCTTACATCCAGCCCTACTTCGACAACCTCGAGGTGCTCTTCTCCAAGAATAGCGCCCCGGCCTCGGCCCAGCCCACGGCCCGCGAGCTGGTCGCTACGGATTCCCGCAACAAGAAAAAGAAGGCGCAAGCAATGAAGGCCCCGCAGCCCATCTTTGGTTCCCAGTTCCAGCCGGTCAACCAGCCCCGCAAACCCTACCAGTGGCTCATCGACTCCGGCCTCATCGAAATCGAGGCGATGACCTTTATCCGCGGTCGTTCCATCGGGCATGCCTTCATGATCGTGGATGAAGCCCAGAATATGACGCCCCACGAGGCCAAGACCGTCATCACGCGCATCGGGGAGGGTTCCAAGCTCGTGCTCATCGGCGACCTCGACCAGGTGGACACGCCCTACTTGGACGGGAAGTCTAACGGCCTGATCCACACCCATGAACGCATGAAGGGCCATGCCATCACGGCCAACGTCCGACTGCTGCATGGGGTGCGGAGCGCCCTCTCCGAGCTCGCCGCGCAGGTGATGTGAGCAACTTCCGGCCGGCCCGCCCGGCGACGCCCTACTCCATCCTTGCCCCGGGCCAAACCGGGGCTTTGCCTGTTCCCTCGTGGAGAAGGAAACCCCGATGCAGCGGCAGTACCGTGAGTTTCGTGAGAAACTCCCGGCCGGCACCATTTTGCTTTTTCGGCTCGGCGACTTCTACGAAGTCTTCGGCGAAGATGCCCAGGTGGCTTCGCGCGTTCTCGGCTTAACCCTGACCAAGCGCCATGAGACGCCGATGGCTGGCTTGCCGCACCATGCGGCCCCCGCCTACGTCAACCGGCTCCTGGCGGCTGGCTGGAAGGTCGCCATTTGCGATCAATTGGAAGCCCCCGTCGCCGGCAAGTTGGTCCGCCGTGGGTTGACGCGCATCCTGACGCCAGGCACCGCCCTGGAGGATTCCCAGCTTGATTCTCGACGCGGTAATTACTTGGTCGCGCTGACTTGGGATAAGGCGGGCTGGCATGCCGCCTGGCTGGATGTGTCGACCGCCGACTTCCGGCTGGCGACCGATCTTGGTCCGGCCCGAATTTTACCGCTCCTGCACTCGCTCGCGCCCCGCGAGGTTCTTCTGCCGGAAGGGCTGGAACCTACCCCCGAGGACCGCGAGGCCCTCGAAGTTTTCCTCCAAGGTCGCTCGGTCTCCCGTCTACCGGGTTGGAATTTCGACGGCCCCGCCGGCGCACGGTTGGTCGCGCAGACTTTAGCCGTACATGGCTTGGCTGGCTTTGGCCTGACCGACAATCACCCCGCGCTGGGTGTCGCCGGCGCGGTCCTCGGCTACGTCACCGACTCACTTTGCGACCGACCCAAGAATTTATTCCGGCTCACCGAAACGAAACTCAGTTCCTCGGTCCTGCTGGATGCCGCGTCCTCGCGTAACCTCGAACTCTTCGCCGCTTCCGGCGGTGGGCGCGAGGGTTCGTTGCTCGACAGCATCGATCGCACAGACACGCCCGGCGGCTCACGCCTCTTGGCCTTGTGGCTTGGGGAGCCGTCGACGGACTTACCAACCATCCATGCCCGTCAGGCTGCCGTCGGCGAATTTATCCGCCATCCGGGGGCTTCCGCCCGACTGGGGGAGGCGTTGCGTCAGGTGCGAGACGTCCCGCGCATCCTGGCCCGTCTCCAAAACCGTCTCCGCAACCCGCGGGAATTGGGCGGTATCCGCGACACGCTGGGCGCTTTGCCGGCCGTCCGCGAGGAACTGGCGGCCTTGCCGGGCGGCTCACTGCGTGGGCTCGTTGACCGCCTCCGGCCCGAGACCGATCTCCTCCGACGTCTCCAGTCGGCCTTGGCTGATGAATTGCCGGTAGACCTGACCGAGGGCGGGGCGTTGCGTCCAGGGTTTGACCCTGAACTCGACCGACTCCGTTCGCTCGCCACGGACAGCAAGACATGGATCGCAGATTTTGAGCGCGGGGAGCAAAGTCGTACCGGCATCAAGTCGCTCAAGGTTCGTTACAACGGTGCCTTCGGTTACGCCATCGAGGTGACCAAGGCCAACCTGACCTCGGTGCCCGCGGATTACATTCGCAAGCAGACGATGGTGAACGCGGAGCGCTTCACCACCGAAGAGCTTCGCACGAAGGAACGCGAAGTCTTGCGGGCCGACGAGCAGGCGCTCGCCCGTGAGGTCGACCTTTTTCAAGAACTCCTCGCCACCGTGCTGGCGGCTTCCGAATCCCTGCTGGGCACGGCCCAGGCGCTCGCCGAGGCGGATGTGCTACGCGGTTGGGCGGAGTTGGCGCGGGAAGCCAACTGGACCTGTCCGGTCGTCGATGAATCCGACGCCTTGGAGATCGTCCAAGGGCGCCACCCGGTGGTCGAACGCATGCTGCAAGCCCGCCCCGGGGCTGGCTCCTTCGTGCCCAACGACACGCGCCTGAGCTGTGGCGGCGAACAGATCGCCTTGCTCACCGGGCCGAACATGGCCGGTAAATCCACCTACATCCGACAAGTCGCCCTCATCGCCTTGCTCGCCCACCTTGGGTCCTGGGTGCCCGCGCAATCCGCCCGCATTGGGCTGGTTGACCGTATCTTCTGCCGCGTCGGCGCCTCGGACGAACTGGCCCGGGGTAATTCGACCTTCATGGTCGAGATGAACGAGACGGCGAACATCCTGAACAATGCCACGACCCGCTCACTCGTGGTGCTCGATGAAATCGGCCGGGGCACCAGCACCTACGATGGCATCAGCATCGCCTGGGCCGTCGCCGAACACCTCCATGGCGGGGAGACCGCGGGTCCCCGAACTTTATTCGCGACTCACTACCATGAGCTCACCCGGCTGGCAGGCCGCCTGACGCGCCTGCGTAACTGGTCTGTCGCCGTGAAGGAATGGAACGATGAGATTGTCTTCGTCCGCCGGGTCGTCCCGGGTGCGGCCGATCGCTCCTATGGCATCCAAGTCGCTCGGCTCGCCGGCATGCCCCCCGCGGTGGTTGCCCGGGCCCGCGAGATCTTGACGGGACTGGAAACTGGGGATGGGTTGCCGGGCGGTAAGGTTACCGCCGCCGAAATCGCCCAACCCGTCGGGGAGGTCCCGCGCCCGCTCAAGCGAAAGGAAGCGCTGGCCAGCAAGCCCGGTAAGGCAGAGGGTGGTCCGCCGGAATTAGACTTGTTCGCTTGAGTGCTTTTAGATTCGTTCGTTCCACTCGCACGAATTGAACTTCGCCCAGGTCGACTCATGGTCGTGCTGGTCATAGATGACTTCCGCGACGTCCACGGGCACGCTGTGCAGGATCCGGCCGAGGGCCGCGGTGAAATCCGCAGCGAAACGTTGCCAATCACAATCAGGGAGGAATGGACGCCAGACATAGCCCTCGAGCAGGAGTCCCTGCCGGGTCCGTTTCTGTGCAGCCCCGGCGACCTTCCGTCCATCGTCGGTGCGGACAAGGTCATTCGGCTCCGCACGCAGCGCGCACGCATCCGGGCTCTGAAATTCACGGGGACCCGCGGGAGCCGGGGCCAATTTCACTGGCTGGCCTTGCGCTTGCAGGGCTTGCGCGAGGGCGTCATGAACCGCGGCATAGCTAGCCATGGCTTCGGCGGCGAACAAAGGGTGCCCGGCGGGGATGACGAGGGCGAAGGTCCAATCATCGAGGTGCGAGACCAGGCCGCCCCCGGTGCAACGGCGGATCAGGGGGTAATGGGCGGGCACCTGGGCCCGGTATTTCGCCCATGCCTGCGAGACGCCGAAGGTGAAGGCGGGCTCGGACCACGCGAACGGACGAAAGCGGATACGCTCGGGCCGCGGGTAGTGCTCCAGCAGCAGAAGGTCGGCGGCCATGTTGGCGACGGCGTCGGCGGTCTGGCGCGGGAGGACATCCATGTCAGAAGTCTATGCCTTTCTCGAGTCGACGCACGACCTTTCGTCCGGTCACTTTCTCGTACCAGTCTTCGCAGCCTCGCGGAACGCGCAGCGGGGCCAGCTGTTCCTCGAAGGATTGGGCCGGGGTGCGCAATTTGCCGGCCAAGGGATGCAGGCGCAGGCTAAGGTCACGAGGACGAGCGGCCGCGGAGGGGATTTCAGCTCGGCTGATGGGCCGCACTAGGGCGTCCGCGTCGAGGCCGAAATGGCGGGCGATCCTGATGCCGAGCTCATGCCGGCTCAGGGCTTCGGTGCCCGCCCAGTGAAAGAGACCCGAGAGAACGGTGCGCTCGCAAAGTTCAATGGTCACATCCGCGAGATTGGAAACTTCGACGGGCTGACGGATCTCATCGGTGAACAAGGTAGCGGCTTTGCCATCCTTCCAGGCGGCGAAAAGACGTTCGTGTAACCCGCGGTCGCCGCCGACGGAGTTGCCGCTGATCGGCGAGGTGCGGAGGACGGCGGCATGCTCACGGCCATAACGCAGGACTTCGACTTCCGCGGCCGCCTTGGTTTCGCCATAGAGATTCAGCGGGGCAGGCTGGTCGGTCGGCTGATAGTTGCCGGCCACCCCATCGAACACGGTGTCGGTCGACAGGTGGACGAGTTTCGCTCCGAGGTGGAAGCACAGTTGCGCGAGCTTCTTCGGGACCTCGGTATTAAGTCGCTTGGCTTGGGCAGGGTCAGCCAGGCAAGTTTCGATGGTCGGCAGAGCGGCGCAATGGACGACGGCATGCGGGAACTCCTCGAGCAGGAGGGCTTCGAGGGCGACCTCGGAGCAAAGGTCGAACGCCCGCGCCTGCGTCACGCCCGGAATCGTCGGCGCGCGGGCCCCGCCCAAGGCCAGGACTTCGTGGCCCCGTCGCAAGGCGGCGAGGCAGACCTCGCGACCCAGGAATCCGGAGGCGCCGGTGACGACGAGTTTCATGGTGCACGCTTAAGCCTCGGCGGTGCCAGTGGCAAGCGGGGAGGGGGCTTGCGGATGCTTGCCAAGCGTCCCGGAAGGGGCATTGATGGCATCGACCATGGCTGCCTATTCGGACCTCGCCAATCGCCCCGTGCTGACCCAACCGACCTACGAGGCTGGGCGACCGATCGAGGTCGTGGCCCGCGAATTCGGTCTGGATTCCACCAGCGTCATCAAACTGGCCTCCAACGAGAATCCCCTCGGTCCCTCGCCCCGGGGTCTGGCGGCGGCGCGCAAGGCCCTCGAAGTCTGCCACCTCTACCCCGACGGCGGCTGCACCTTCCTGCGCGAGAAACTCGCCACCAAGTGGGACCTCACGCCGGGGCATTTCATCATCGGGAACGGCTCCAACGAAGTGATGATTCTCCTCGCTCAGGCTTTCCTCCGTCCGGGCGACGAAGTCGTGTTCGGGGAGCAAGCCTTTATCGTTTACAAACTCGCGACGATGCTTTGCGGCGCCACCCCGGTGGCGGTGCCGATGCCTGGCTACCGTCATGACCTCAAGGCGCTACGGGCCGCAGTCACGCCGCAGACCCGTATCGTCTTCCTCGCTTCGCCGAACAACCCCACTGGCGGCACCGATGCCCCGGCCGACATCCTCGCCTTGGCGGCCTCGTTGCCGGAGGATGTGATCTTCTGCTTGGACGAAGCCTACGCCGAGTACCTCGATGCCAGCGCGGACCTCCGTCCGATGATGAAGTCCGGACGTAAAGTCGTCGTCACCCGCACCTTCTCCAAGGCCTACGGGCTGGCTGGCCTGCGCGTCGGCTACCTGATGGGCAGCCCCGAGGTCGTGGCCCTCCTCAATCGGGTCCGTCAGCCGTTCAACGTGAATTTGCCCGCTTTGGCCGCCGCCGAAGCCGCGCTGGATGACGCGGAGTTCGTCCGCCGTACCCGCGAGGTCAACGCTGCCGGCATCAGCCAACTCACCGCCGGCCTTGCCCGACTCGGTTATGAAATCATCGACGGACGGGCGAATTTCCTCGCGGCCCGCGTTCCTGACGCCGAACAGGCTTTCACCAAACTCCAGCGCGCCGGCGTGATCGTCCGCCCGCTGGCCGGTTATGGCATGAAAGGCTGGTTACGTCTCACCGTCGGCACGTCGGCCCAGAACGAACGACTCCTCGCCGAACTCGCCCACCTGTGAGCATGGAATTCGCCGACATTATCCGTCAGATCCGTGCCAAGGACCCCCGTTACAAGGCCCCAGCCTACGAATTGGTCAGGCTCGGCTTGGACCAAGCCCAGAAGGACATCCATGGCGAACCCAAGAAAGGGAAGGTCGGTGCCAATCGCCATGTTACCGGGCCGCAATTACTGGAAGGGTTTCGTCGGCATGTCCTCGAGACTTACGGTCCCATGGCTTACCCGCTGCTGCACAGCTGGGGACTACGGAAGTCCAACGATGTCGGCAATATCGTCTTCAACATCATCGACACCGGTCTCTTCGGCAGGTCCGAGGAGGATCGGCTGGAAGACTTCGCCGACGTCTACGATTTCAAGGAGGTCTTCCTCCTGCCGTTCGAACCGCGACCGAAGTCCTGAGGGTGCTCGCGCGGCGCGGTGACCTCAGGCGTTGACGAAGGAGATTGTCCGGACCTCCTGGCAACCGCGGAGGGCACGGATTTTTGCGAGCAAGGCACGCTCGTGGAAGCGGACTTCGGACTTGATGACGCTGTTCTCGCACTGCACGACGAGCTTACCGCCTTCGAGCACGCGTAGCGGGGCGCAACGCCGGGCGAGTTTGGTCGGCAACAGTTCATGCCAGTGGGCGAAGATCGCGTCCTCTGGCACCGGTTTATCGAGCCGGAGTTTCTTGAAGGCTTCGGTCACGGCATCATCGATGCTCCGCAAGTCCCGATCGGTCGAACGCCCGCGATCCTCCGGCAGGCCGCGCAAGTTGGCCAGGAGGTTCACGACATGACGGGAGAACTTCCCCTTGGCCTTACCTTCGGTCACCAGCGCCCGGAGCACGTAAGGAAGGTCGCGCAGGTGCTCGGAACGTAGGCACTTCTCCGGGGCGTAGGCGCCACCCACGATGACGCCGATTGCGCCGGCATCGCGAGCACCTTCGCCATCTTCCTTGGGGTCGTCGCCGACATGAACCAAGGCGGAAACGGCGGCACCGAGGTGGCGGGCGGCGTGAGCGAACGCCTTCGGGTCAGGCTTGGCGTGGCCGATTTCCTCGGACAGGTAGACCCCATCGAAGAGTTTGCTCAACCCCTTGCCGGCGAGCACCGGGTGCATGCGTCGGTCGGCATTGGAAAGAACGGCCACCTTGATTCCCAGGAAGCGGATGGCGGTGATGGCGGTCACGGCCGCCGGTGCGACCCGCCAGGCGGATTCGTGCGCGAACGCTTCCCAGCATTCCTGAAAAACGGCGTCGAACTTTGAAGCCGGCAGCTGGGGGCCGAACGAACGCATGACCACCTCGCGCCAGAAGACCTCGGGCTTGGCCTGACGGGGGGCGCCCTTGAAGCCGAGAGGGAAGGCCGCCTCTAAAGCGGCGGCGGAGACTTCGACCCCGTGCTTTCTGGCGCAAGCCGCGTACACAGCGCCGACCGAAGGGTGCGGGAAGAGCAGGGTACCTGAGAGGTCCAGGGTGACGGCTTGAACGACAGCCATGGTCAGCGAGAGCCCCGGCAGGGTGCTGGTGCCCGGCAAGGGGTCGTAAGGCGCGCGGGGAGGGCCATGCAGGGGCTGATGGGACCAGACCTAGGCTCGGGGGTCAACCCCTCGTGGGTCGGTCCCGGCTTGTCACTCCGGCCGTTTCAGGCTAAAAAACGGTCATGCCCCCCCTCCGTCTCCTTTCCGCGGTGATCATCGCCGGCCTTGCGTCCTTCCTCGCGGGTTGTTCCACGGCGAGTTCCTCGCCGAGCTCTTTAGCCACTGTGCGCAAGGTTTTCGTGGTCGAGACCCAGTCCTCGGGCGTGACCGAGGCCGACGCCCTTGCCAATGCGGTCCACGATGCGGCCGTGCATGAACTTGGCCACCTCGGTTATGTCGCCACCACCACCGCCAGCGAGGCGCAAGCCACCTTGCGTAGTTCCTGGCGAGTCAACAAGGCCGATGATGGCCGGGTCAGCCTAGCGCTTTCCGTCAGCCTCTTCGATCCGCAAGGACATCGTCTGCTGACCGCTGATTCGGGGACAACCCTATCCGTGAATTTCTGGAACGAAGCGTCGGTTCACCGGGCGGTTGAACAGGCCCTGTCCCGTCTGCCCAAGGCCGCACCGGCCGCCTCTTCCCAAAAGTAAGAATCCGGGACTCAGCCCCGGCGGGCGTCCAACCGGGCGAGGATTTCCGAGAGGAGTGCCCGCAGTTCCGGCATGGCCACCCCGGCCGCTTCCCCGCGTCGCAGTGGCTCCGCCCAGATGCCTTCAACCTCGACCTCCCGGCCGGCCTGGTAATCGATTAAACTGGAAGGTCGGTAGGCGCCCATCCCCTCGGTCATCTCGAGCTGCCAGCGGATATGCTTCTCGTCGAAAGGGTACCCGCGGGAAGCGGCCGCCGCGGAGACTTCATCCATCAAACGACGGGCCCGCGCACGCCAAGGAAGATGGCCCACGATCTGGTCGGTGGTGACCCCGCCGGCGGCGATAGCCAGACCGTTGAATGGGATATTCCAGCAAAGCTTCTTCCAGAGTACCGCTTCCAGTGATTGTTCCGCCCGGCAATCCACCCCGGCGTCCGTGAACAGCCGGACGCAGGTGGCCACCGCTTCATTGGGTTCACCGTGCGCGGCAGCCATGCGCACATTGCCCACCAACGTGTTCTCGATCAGCCCAGGTGCGAGTCGATTGATGCAGACGAAGCACAGCCCAGCGACGATACGTTCGGTCGGGAGCAAGGACGCGAAGGCCTCCACGTTGCCCATCCCGTTCTGCAACGTGACCAGCAGGGTGCGTGGCCCGAGCAACGGGGCGATCAGTTCGGGCAGCTTGGCATTGGCGGTGGATTTGGCGGTCACCAGAACGAGGTCGCAAGGCCCGAGCCCGGCACCGTCGATGCTGGCGGAGGCGACCTGGATCACCCGCTGGCCCTGCCGGTCGCGCAGCGTCAGGCCTTGGGCGCTGATGGTGGCAGCGTCCGCTCGGGTCACGAGATGGACCTCCTGACCGGCTTCGGCCAGCTTGCCGCCGTACCACCCGCCGACGGCGCCCGCGCCGATCACCCCGACCCTCATGCCTGCGAAGGCGACCGCCGGACCGACGAATGACGGGCCTCGGCCAGTTTGAAGGGGTAGTCCAAGGTGAAGTGCAACCCGCGGCTTTCGTGCCGCTGGAGCGCACACTCGATGACGAGCTCCGCCACCTGGATCAGGTTACGCAACTCGAGCAAGCGGGGCTCGACCTTGAAGTTCCAGTAATACTCCCGCACTTCATCCGCCAAGGTGCCGATGCGCGTCCGGGCGCGCTGCAGGCGCTTGGTCGACCGGACGATGCCGACGTAGTCCCACATCGTCCGCCGCAGCTCATCCCAGTTGTGCGTGAGCACGACACGTTCATCGGGGTCGCCGGCCGCGCCGTCGATCCAAGCGGGCAAAGCTGGTCGCGCGGTCGGGGCGGCGCCGATCTCCAACTCGGCCGCCAAGGCGCCATCGTGGGCGAGCACGACGGCTTCGAGCAGGGAGTTCGAGGCGAGCCGATTAGCGCCATGCAAGCCCGTGCAAGCGACTTCCCCGACCGCGTAGAGACCACGCAAGGAGGTCCGACCGGAGAGGTCCGTCGCCACGCCGCCGCATAGGTAGTGAGCGGCCGGCACGACCGGGACCGCTTCGCGGGACAGGTCAAAGCCCGCCTTCTGGCAGGTGGCGAAGATGTGCGGAAAGCGCTCGGAGAGGTGGCCGGGCGCCACTTGGGTCGCGTCCAGCAGGACGTGTGGGGCGCCGTCGCGCTTCATCACCGAATCGATCGCCCGCGCCACGATGTCGCGCGGGGCGAGGTCGGCCAGCGGATGAAAATCCTTCATGAACGCCCGACCGGAGAGGTCGCGCAAAATCGCACCCTCGCCGCGGACGGCTTCGGAGATGAGCGCCCGGCTACCGTCCGGGGACTTCAAGGCCGTCGGGTGGAACTGCACCATCTCCATGTCGCGGATCTCGGCGCCAGCGCGGTAGGCCATCGCGATGCCGTCGCCCGTGGCGATGTCCGGGTTAGTGGTGAATTGATAGACTTGACCGACGCCGCCGGTCGCCAGGATGACGACCGAGGCCGAAAGCGTCTCGACCTTGCCGGCCTTGATGTCGAGCACGTGCAAGCCGAGGGTGCGGTCCTGCGGCCCGCCCAGCGATACGCGAGGGTCGAGCTTGGACGCGGTGAGCAAGTCGATCCCCAGATGATGCTCGAACATCCGTACCGTCGGGGTCTCGGCAATGGCCCGCAGCAGGGCGGATTCGATCGCGCGTCCCGTCATGTCGCGGGCGTGCAGGATGCGACGCTTGGAGTGCCCACCTTCGCGGCCGAGGTCCGGACGACCGTCCGTGCCGTTCTCGAAGCGGACGCCCCAGGCGATCAATTCCGCCACCCGGGCTGGGCCACCCTCGATGATATGCTGGACGGCCACGAGGTCGCAGAGTCCATCGCCCGCGGTGAGCGTATCTTGGACATGGCTGGCGAAATCATCCGTTTGATCGGTGACGCAGGCGATGCCGCCCTGAGCCCAGTTCGTGTTGGATTCCGAGCTGGTTTTCTTGGTCACGATGGCGACGGAGCGGCCCCGGCGGGCCAGGTTGAGCGCGAAGCTCAGGCCACCGATGCCGCTGCCTACCACGATTGCGTCGTAATGGGTCGCCATTCAGGCCCCACCGTAGGGTTAGCCCGTCGGGCAACAAGCCATTTGACGGGCGGCCCTGGCTGGTCTTGTCTCCAAAAGAGTGGAATTCCTCCTTCTAGCCGTCTGTTGGTCCTTCATCGCCTTCTTCGAACTGGCGGAGATGTCCCTGGTCTCCTCCAACCGCCGCCGCCTCGCCCGGCTCGCCGAGCAGGGGAGCAAAGGCGCCCAGACCGCACTCACGCTGCTGGCCAATCCCTCCCGGTTCCTCTCGACCGTGCAGGTCGGCCTGACCTTCGGTAGCATCATCGCCGCCACCTATGGAGGGGCGCCCCTCGCCATGGCCTGCGTGCCCACCCTGCAGAAATTACCGCTGCCTTGGTTCGTGGAGCACGCTGAGCCTGTCTCCCGGGCCTTGGTCTCCTTTTTCATCGGCTCGCTGACCATCATCTGTGCCGAGATCATCCCGAAGCGGATCGGCCTGACCAACCCCGAGGGACTGGCCGTCGCGCTTGCCCGGCCGATGGCTTTATTGGCTAACCTGGCCTCGCCCCTGGTCGGCGCCTTGAGCGGTCTGGCCGACCTCATATTAGGCTTTTTCGGTCGCAAGCGAGCGCCCGAAGACACGATGTCCGAGGATGAGCTGCGCATGATGGTGGACCAAGGCATGGCGTCGGGCGTCTTGCACGCCGCCGAGCATCGCATGGTGCACGGCGCCCTCGGCCTCGATCAGATCACCGCCGAAAAACTGATGACCCCGAGCAATCGAGTCGTCTGGCTTAACCTGGACGACACCGAGGAGGTGAACTGGCGTAAAGTCGTGGCTTCGGGGCACACCTGGTTCCCTGTCTTCAAAGGCTCGCCCGACCGACCGCTGGGCGTCGTGTCCGTGAAGCGCCTCTGGGCCAACCTCTCGCTGGTGGGCTCCGCCGTCATCAAGGATCTGCTGACCGAGGCCCCGACCGTCCCGCGGCAAAGCACCGGCACGCATCTGCTGGAACGTTTCCGTCGGGACAAGATTCACCTCGCCCTGGTCGTCGATGAGTTCGGGCATGTCCGCGGGGTCGTCTCCCTTAACGATGTCCTCGAGTTCATCGTCGGTGACCTGCCCAACGAAGGTTCGCCCGTCGCGAAGCCCAAGCCGATCCGTCGCCGAGAAGACGGCAGCTGGCTTGTCGACGCGGTGGTCACCTTGGACGACTTCCGCGAGGCCACGGGCATCGTCGGACGCTTCCCGGGCGAGGGTGCCGGGGGGTTCACGGTGGTGGCAGGTTTCCTGATGCGTAGCCTCGGTCGCATCCCCGAGGAAGGCGATCGCGTCGAGGCGCTCGGTCATGTCTTCGAGGTTGTCGACATGGACGGACCGCGCGTGGACAAGGTGCTCGTGATGCCCAAGGCGGCGCCGCGGGCCTAAGCCTTAGAGCCTGACGGGGAGCCCGGCCGCGCGGAGGTAGTCCTTCGCTTGTTTCACGGTGAACGTGCCGAAATGGAAAATGCTCGCGGCCAGGACGGCGCTGGCCCCGCCGTCGCGGAGGACCTCGGCCAGGTGCTCGAGGGAGCCCGCGCCGCCGGAGGCGATGACCGGAACCTCGACCGCCGAGGAGATGGCCTGATTCAGCGGGACGTCGTACCCGGAGGCCGTCCCGTCGCGATCCATGCTGGTGAGCAGGATCTCGCCCGCGCCGAGGTCATGCACCTGGCGAGCCCAGGCGATCGCGTCGAGCCCGGTCGGGTTACGGCCACCGTGCGTGAAGACTTCCCAGCGGCCCGGAGCCACTTGTTTTGCATCAATGGCGACCACGATGCACTGGCGGCCGAACTTACGCGCGGCCTCAAGGATGAGCTGCGGGTTCTTGACCGCGGCGGTATTGAGGGAGACCTTGTCGGCCCCCGCGTTCAGCATCGTGCGGATATCCTCGACGGAACGCAGACCGCCCCCGACCGTCAACGGCATGAAAACTTGATCGGCGGTGCGTTCCACCACGTCGACGATCGTGGCGCGGCCATCGCTGGAAGCGGTGATATCAAGGAAGACCAACTCGTCGGCCCCTTGCTTCTCGTAGGCGGCGGCGACGGCCACGGGGTCACCCGCATCGCGCAGCTCCTCGAACTTGACCCCTTTGACCACGCGGCCGGCGTGGACATCAAGGCAAGGGATGATGCGAACGGAAAGCATGGGCAGGCCTCTGGGGTAGGGAGGGCAGGGGCGGAGGTTAAGCCTAAACTACTCCAGGACCACGGTCACCGGGCCGTCGTTGACCAGCGAGACGGCCATATCGGCGCCGAAGACGCCCGTGGGCACCGGGCGACCAAGGAGCATGCCTAGCTCGTGTACGAAGCGATCGAAGAGGGGCTTGGCCAGTTCGGGCTTCGCCGCGCCATGGAAGGAGGGGCGGTTCCCCTTGGTGAAGTCGGCGAGCAAGGTGAACTGACTCACGGCGAGGGCTTCGCCGCCGGCGTCCCGCAGGTTGACTCCCATCTTCCCTTGCGCGTCGGGCATCAGCCGGGCTTTGGCCACCTCGGTGGCCAAGCGGTGGACGGTCGCCTCGTCATCACCCGCGGCGATCCCGACCAAGAGCAGGTAGCCCGGGCCGATTTCACCCACGACCTGGGTGTCGACGACCACGGCAGCGGAGCGCACCCGTTGCAGCACGACCTTCATCTTAGATGAGGGCTTCGAGAATCGTCCGCAGTTTCATCTCGGTCTCGGTGGCCTCGGCCTGCGGGTCCGAGCCCGCGACGATGCCGGCCCCCGCGAAGGCCCGGGCGGTCGGCCCATCCAAGCGCGCGCAACGCAGGGCCACGAACAACTTGCCGGTGAGGCCATCCGCCCCAACCCAACCCACCGCTCCAGTGTAAAGCCCCCGGGCATGGGGTTCAAATCCCGGAATGAAAGGTAAGGCGAGGTCGCGAGGTTTCCCGCCCACGGCTGGGGTCGGGTGAAGTTCGCCGGCAACCTCCAGGAAACGACGATCGGCGGGCATGGTGCCTTCGATCGGCGTCCGCAGGTGCATCACATTGCCGAGTCGCAGTAGCTCGGGGTTGCGGGAGGTCGCCGCCAGGACCCCGACCATCTTGAGGCGACGTAGGATCGAGGCGGTGACGGCGCTATGTTCGCGCAGGTCCTTGTCGCTGGTAAGCAAGGCTTCCGCTAGGCTGGCATCCTCCGAGGCGGAATCACCGCGGCGGGTCGTCCCAGCGACGGACTCCGTCCGGACCGCACCATCAAAGAGCGAAAGCAAGGTCTCGGGAGTGGCCCCGACCAGGGCCCCCTCGGGCTCATCGACTAGGAAACTGTGGCAAGGTTGATTCGCGCGGCGGAGGCGATGCAAGGTCGCGTAGGTGTTGAAGGGCTCGGCTCGTCGCCAATCGAAGGCCCGGCTGAGGACGACCTTCTCGAAGGCGCCTTCACGAATCAGCTCCGTGGCGCGTCGGACGGCCGAAGGGAACCAGTTGCCGCCCACTTCGCTCAGCACGGTCGGGACCGGAGACCGAGGAGGGGGAGGGGTCGAGCGGTAGGCAAAGCGCCGGAATTGTTCGGCGCGGATCGCCAGGCGCGCGGCGCAACCCTTGGTCGCGTGCTCGGTCAAGGTGACTTGGGTGATGCCTTGTTCTGTGACGACCTGCCAAGCCGGCAAGAAGAGGCGGGCGTCGAGGCCTTGAGTGTCGTCGCCGGGATAGAAGGGGAACGTCGCGATGACGCGCGGAACTCCCCCGACACAGCTCATCTCGGCATGGAGTTGTCGCAACCAGCGATCGGCCTCCGCGAACCTTGTGGGGCCGCGGCCCGACCAACTGGCCACCGGTGAACCAGCGGCATGCGCGCGCTGTCGCGAGGGGTTTTCGAAGTAACCGCGTGGGGCGGGTTCATCGAGGGTCTCGAGCACGGCGAGGGGATCGAGTTCGGGCACTTGGATCGTGAAGGCGACGATACCTTCCCCTTGGCGGATCGCCTCGGCCCTCGCTAGGAGGGTCGTTTCATCGACTGTACGCAGCTCAGCCACAATCCGACAGTGAGAGAATCCAAGCCGATGTCGAACTTAGGCCGGCGTCGGGGCCGCGGGCGGCTCAATCGGTGGGAAAAGAATACACTTTTCAGCCACTTGAGAGCCCGTACCGGCTTGGGACCAGGCCAGCTGGCCGGCGTAAGCGACGGGGACGGGGCGGCCGATGTTCTCGAGGAGCTTCGCGGCGGTGGCGGGCATGACGGGCAGCAGCAGGGTACCGATGAGACGCAGGCCTTCGGCGACGTAGGCCAGGCAGGAATCCAGCCGCGCGCGATCGGCGGCGTCGGCTGACTTGGCGAGTTTCCAAGGAGCGCGCAGCTCGATGTAGGCGTTGAGGGCGCTGACGAAAACCCAGAGCGCCTCGAGGGCATGGGATACCTGGAAGTCCGCAAAGGCTTCATCAAACTTGGCCAAGGTTTCGGTCCAGAGTTGACGGAGGTGTTGCTCGGGTTCCTCGTCGCTGGCTGGCGCGGGCACCTTGCCCGCATGGTTGCGCCCGACCATGTTCAGCAGTCGATTCACGAGGTTACCTAGGTTATTGCCGAGGTCCGCCTTGTAACGGTTCTCGAAAGTCATCGGCGAGAAGTCCGCGTCCTGACCGACGACCATCTCGCGGCAGAGGTAGTAGCGGAAGGCGTCGGTGCCGTGCGAGCGAGCGAAGCCCAAGCTGTCGGTGGCGTTGCCGGAGCTCTTCGAGGCTTTCTGGTTATTGATCGTCCACCAGCCGTGCACGAGGAGCTGGCGGGGCGGTGCGATGCCGAGCGCCTTGAGCATGCAGGGCCAGTAGACGGCGTGGGGCGGTGCGAGGATGTCCTTACCGATGACGTGCACGTCGGCCGGCCATAAAGCCTTGTCCACCACGGCGGAATAGTAGTTGGTGAGCGCGTCGAACCAGACGTACGTGACAAAAGCGGGATCGAAGGGCAGCTCGATTCCCCAGGTCAGGCGGGTCTTGGGGCGCGAGATGCAGAGGTCATTCAAAGGCTCCTTCAGGAACTCCAGCACCTGATTGCGACGAAACCGGGGCGTGATGAAGTCGGGGTGGGCCAGGAGGTGCTCCCCGAGCCAGCCTTGGAACTGCGAGAGCTTGAAATAGTAGTTCTCCTCGGTCGTTTGCGTGACCTCACCGTAGATTTCCGGCCAAGAACCGTCCTCGGCTCGATCCTTGTCGGACAGGAACTGTTCCTGACGGACGGAATACCAGCCTGACTTGGTTGCCTTGAAGATCAGGCCCTGGTCAAAGAGGCGTTGCAAAAAGTCCTGGACGACTCGCTGGTGACGAGGTTCGGTCGTGCGGATATAGTCGTCATTCGAGATATTCAGCTCTCGTAGCATCGACTGGAAGCCTGCCGCGACCTCATCGACCAAGGCTTGGGGCTCGATCCCGCGCTTCTGGGCGGTTTGCTGGACCTTCTGCCCGTGCTCGTCGAGTCCGGTGAGGAAGTGCGTCGGGCGACCAAGAAGTCGCATGCGACGGGCAATGACGTCAGCGAGGACCTTTTCGTAGGCGTGCCCGAGGTGCGGGGCGCCGTTGGCGTAGTCAATCGCGGTGGTCAGGTAGAACTGGCTGGTCATGGGCGGACGTAAGACGGATAGGCGAGGGGGTAGGGGAGGACAACCCCAGAAGCGATCGGACCCATCGGGTCGGCCCGGGCCTCAACCCGCAGCGCGGACGACGTGGGGTTCGAAGGCGATTTCGAAACCGTAGGAAGCCCCCGCCCGCAAAGCCATCGGCTTGTCCCGCAGGAGCGTCTGGTAGTAATGCACCTTGCCCCAGCAGGTTCGGTGGCGCGGGTCGTCGCTGACGACGCGGGTCTCGCCCCAGGTGGCATGGAAATCATCCTTCAACACCTCGCAACGGTGGGATTCCGGCCCGAGGACCAAGGCGTTACCCAGGGTCATGCGCGAATGGGTCGTGGCGATCGGCAGAACCAGCCGGAACTCGTCGAGCACCACCGCCGACTTCGCCGAGAGCAGGTACCGGGCGATGATGCGACCGCCGGCGAATTCCCAATCGACCTTAAGGGAGGCGATGTTGAGCGTGAGCTTCTCGTCGCGATCGATCAGGTCCGGCTGTTCATAACGAAAATGGTAGACGCCCGGGCGGGCCCCCATACTGACTTGCGCGTTCTTACCGTAGAAGGAAGGCGTGAAGGCCTTGCCACCGATGGTGAACTCGGGGATGAAGGGGCTGACCGCCTGGTTGGACGGCCAATCGAAGACGCCCGGCATGTGGGGGAAGGCCAACGAATCGCTGTAGCGGTGGGTCCCCGCGGAGACCAACGGAAGGAGAATGTGCAGGCCAGAGGCGGGGTCTTGGTAGGAGAGCAGGCCTTGTTCCTTGCGGGGGGATTTGTCGAAGGAGAAGAAACGACACACCGGGGCCTTGCTGACTGACTTCACCACATCCAGCGCTCCGCCGATCGTCTTGGCCAGGCGGGACCATTGCGACAGGTAGCGGGCGGCGTCGAAGTTGGCCATGCGGGTGGTGTGGCCCGGGATGGTGTCGCGTTCGCCATCGCGAATGACGATGAGGCCATGCTCGGCGTCGAAGAAGGTCGTGAAGAAGTTGGCGTAAAGACGGCGGACGAGGTCGCGGGCCAGCGTTTCCTTATCGACGGGCACCCAGCGGTCGCGGAGCGCCTGCAGCAGCAGGGTGATGCAATGCATCTGGCCGTAGGCGCCGATCCCGCGACCGTAGCCCCAACCCAGCCCATCCTCGCGGGTGGTCTCGAGGATGACGCGCAGGTATTTCTCGGCGTGCGTGCGGAGCTTTGGCAGCTTCTGGTCGCGCAGCTGGATGTTGGCGTGGAGCTGAAGCGCCTGGCGGATGAAAATCAACGAGACCACGCCGTAGAGGTCGAAGACCCCGCCGAAATTCTCGGGGGCGGCCGCCCGCGAGGCGTCGTCATGAAAGCCGCCGGAGGAACTGGCGGTGATCCGGTCGACGAACCGGTCGACGAGTTCGCCGGTGATGTCCTTCTTGGTCAGGCCGAACGAGAAGCGGCAGACGGCCTTCGCGATGTCGAAGGCTTGCACGTGGTCGTGATGGTCATGCTCGATGGCCAGACGTTCGTCGATCAGCTGGCGGGTGGCCTCGTCGAGTTTCTCCCAGACCGGGTTGCGTTCCCGGGTCGGGCCGAACGCCAGCAGCCCGAGGCAGGCGAAGGCCATACCATTGTCGGAGCCCTTGCTGAGGCGGACCTGGGCGGTGATAGTGCGAGTGACGATCTCGACGATGTTGATGCGGTCGAGCGTCAGCTCGCCGGTGGCGCGGTAATACTCGCCGAAGGCCAAGGCGGCATGGCCCGGCTCGTCGGCGCGGGATACTTCGCCGGCCACGGGGGTGACGGAACCGTCCGAGGACAGGGAGCCAAGGTTGAGTTTGAGGAGGGCCTTGGTCTGGTCCAGGCACTGGCTCGCGAAATTCTGCATGCGTGAGGGTTTTGGATTGGGGGGCGGAACCCCTCTGTCAATCCCCCACGTAAAAAAATCGTAAGTTTGTCCGGCTTGGCGACGGTCCGAGCCGTCAGGGCGGCTTTAGGCGGCGAACTCGACCTCGACCGGGCAGGCCGCCAGACGGGCCTGCAACAAGGCCTGCGCACGCAGGGGCCACCATCGGTAGAGGTGGATATCGATGGGCTTCCAGAGCCCGACCCAGCCGCAGATGGTGAGGCCTTCCTTGACCCCATCACTCCAGCCGCCGTGGCCAGGGATGAGTCCCCGCAAGGCCAACGTCACGGCGAGAAAGGCCAGGCCGATACCGAGGGCGGTGCGACCCTCCCGGAGCAGTTCCTGCAATTCCCGGCGGGTCACCTCGGCCCGATAGGAAAAATAATGCCGGAGGGACTGTCCCACCAGGGCGGTCACCGCCGTGTCCGCCGGCTGATGGAGCACGACGCGCAACCGAAGGTTCGCCTGCCCTTGCGCGCGCAGTTCCCGAGCCCAGCTGACGATGAATTCCTCGGCGTCATGGTCTAGGTCGCGTTCATGGAACGGCGACGGGTCCATGGTGTTGAAAAGCTGCCCGACATGGTTGAGCCGAAGTTCGATTAGGCCGGCGGCGACATCCATGGGGACATCATCGGCCCGGAGGGTGCAGTTGGTCGATGAAGAACTGGAGCCGTTTCGCGCGCATGTCCGGCCGTTCGCAGGCCCCATGATTGGCCCCGGGTACGACATGGAGCTCGAATAGGTCTTTCTTGCCGGCAGCCAGCAGGGCATCGCGGAGGTCGTAGGTACACTTCACGTCCACATTCGAGTCGGATTCCCCGACGGAAAGAAAGAGGTGTCCACGGAGGCGAGCGGCGTCGGTCCCGCAAGAGTTGGCGGCGTACCAAGGACCGAGGGGGTAGCCCAGCCATTGCTCGTACCACCAAAGCTTATCGACGCGATTATCGTAACAACCGCA
>Ga0114978_10000049_pt1 | contig 88457 bp, 110 predicted proteins | sample S_140212_EF_Meta_FD_87027 | JGI IMG/M metagenome (GOLD analysis project Ga0114978, IMG submission 87027) | Freshwater microbial communities from Lake Simoncouche, Canada to study carbon cycling - S_140212_EF_MetaG | ecosystem: Environmental > Aquatic > Freshwater > Lake | place: Lake...
AATCAAAACGCTGAGAACTTCCCATGTTACCCACAACAACACTACCAGTGTTAATACCCAATCCCATACCGAAAGCAGGAACTCCTTCCAAAGCGATTTCTTTATTAAATCGTTCCAAATCATCTAACATCTCCAACGCCGTTTTTACTGCATGTCTAGCGTGCATTTCATCATCTAGTGGTGCATTCCAAAACGCCATCTGAGCATCACCGATATATTTGTCTAGCGTGCCTTCGTTATCAATAATTTTCTTGGTCATCGCGGTCATGTAGCGATTCATAATCTGAGTAAGTCCTTGAACATCGGAACCATAATGCTCAGATATAGTAGTAAAGCCGCGAACGTCAGTAAACATAATACTAAGTTCTCTCGTTTCTCCTCCAAGACGTAATAGCTCAGGATTTTTCTGAAGTTTTTCTACAAGTGCAGGTGATAGGTAAGTACCGAACTGCTTTTTGATTTGCTGCTTTAGTCTAAACTCGCGAGCGAAATTGTTGAATACCAGATGACCAAATGTTACTGATCCTGCTAGGATAATATAGCTAGGATCCCATAGTTGAAGTTCTGTTTTGAATAAGTAGTAGCAACCAAATGCTATTCCGGAAACGAGAACCACATAAAATGGAACCGTCATCATTACACTCAATCTTGGAACTGTATAGAGACATAGCATTAGTATTAGGGTCAGTAATGTGCCTTCTAGTAATCGTGAATGCGATGATCGACTGATAGAAGTTCCATCTACCAGTGTTTGTAATGCTTGCGCTTGAATTTCGTGTGCCCACTTTTCGCCGATTGGTGTTCCAATGATACCGCCGACACCCTCAATCGTTAGACCAAGAACAACAATCTTATCTTTCACGCGAGCGTCTATTTCAGTTGCTTCTAGTGTATCGAACTTGGTATTCCATGCTAACCAGATACGACCTCGTTCGTCGGTTGAGATTGCTGGGAATGCTGGAACTCTGACGGCTTCGATGCCGCTTTCGTTCGTCTTAACTTGGAAGCTAGGGTCTCCAGCAGCGACACGAATGGTTTCCAGAGGAATACTTGGATACAGACCAGATGCAATATTGACCAATAGAGGAACACGACGAACCACACCGTCCAGTTCAGGAACTGTTGCGACCACACCCACGCCTGAGGCAGCTTCGGCATACTGGTCAAGAGGGCGTAATCCACCAGCCCAACGATAGACAAACCGAGCAGGGTCAACAGGACCGATAGCAGCGAACCCGCGACGGACAGAATCGGGTTTAGCATTTTGAGTAGTTGGAGTTTGAGCGAGGATAACACCGTCAAGAGTTTTTGCCAATTCATCGTCACCACCAGCTCTATCTTTCTCTGAGAACAATATAGGCGCAACGATTACCGCAGCACCGTTTTCTTTTAGCTTATCAATTGTCTTTGCGATATCGCGTCTGTCGAATGGCCACTGACCAAACTTTTCAACTGATTTCTCACCAAAATTGACAACAACAATTTCGTCCGATTGTTTCTTATCAAGCGAAGTGATAAGGTAATCAAAGGTCTTTAGCTGGAGCGTTTGAATCGCGCTTGGATTGATAACATACAATGTCAACAGGAGACAGGCGCTGATAACAGCTGCCCATGTGCCAGTGAGATATATTCCTATCTTTTCCATCGTTAGTATTGATTAACAATATAAGGACTGTTAGGGCAATTACTACCGCAATTGACACTAAGGCTAAAGCTTTGAGGTGTGCTTCCATACTGAGAAACAATAGCTGTGATATTGTTACCGCTGAGATTAAGAGTAGCAGAATGAGCAGAACCAGACTGAGTAATACTAACACTTTGATTAGCTCCTTGTATATTCACGGTTGCATTATTATTAACTGTCTGCGAAAAAGCAGATGAAGTCATTAGTAGGAGTGCAAATAATGTTTTCATGTCAGTTACTCTGCTTTATGGTTATTGTTGTTGAACCTGGACCGTTTACATATTGCTTGATGCCTACATTGTCTTGATTTATATACACTGTACCTTGTCGAGTCGTTTCCATCTTTAGATCCATATAGTGATTATTCGTTTCACGATATAGAATAACCTGATCACCTTCGACGTAATATTTTAGTCCCGTAGTCTTATCATATTTAGGCAGTAATGATCCATATTGATCTAGTTCGTTTGTTAGTGTTTGTGTAGCCATGATATCTAGCACATTAAGTAGATAATCTGCTCCTAGGAAATTCTTATCAAGACCAGTAGGTTTATCGAGCGCATTTTTGTCTAAAGCGTCGTATTTCAACAGATCTTTATCGAGGAAATTTTCGTCTAGGAAATTGAAACCTTTCGTTTGGTTTCTACTAACTTCTTGTTGACTGAGTTTGGGGGGTGATACTATTAACATATTGTTGATCTGGTCTAAACTCAGGTTCAATATGTTAGATTTTGGTGTTGTCACTGAAGAAGATATCGTTACAGCTTCAAATGGTTTCGTTAACCAAATTGTACCACCCAGAACAGTGGTAACACTAATATTACCAGTAATGCAATCGCGAGCGATATCACGCCACCCGACTGGGCAAGATGGTAACAGTATGATTGTTGACTTTCCTGTTTCGTCAACTGTCCCCGAAAAGTCCGTACCTCTAACTCCAATTGTTGCAGTAGGAGTTTCGACCATGACTTGCTGGGGGTCGTTCTTTGCGATTTGTCCTGAAGCATATTTTATAGTCCCTAATGCCATCTTAATACCAAGCTTGCCAGTTTTCTTTTCGCCGTCGTAGACGAAAGTATCAATAACCAGCTTGGATTGTTCAGTTATTTGTACTTTAGTATCATCACGAAACGTGATACCTGTTTTACTATTAGCGGTCGTAACAACGTCGTTCATCTCGACCTCCGAAGAGATCTCGCTAGGAACAGAATTCTTACTTCTTGTTATTTCAGTGGGACCAGTTTGCTCTGTTACTTTTCCGACTTCACCATTACTGGTGGTTAGACTTAATAGTAATAGTGTTGCTAGAACCATTGATCGTGCTGTTAACTTTCGAATCAGTTGAGCCACCCTGACCTATGATTATGTTGTTTAATGCACCAACAATAGCCAAGTCAAGTTTATGACCAAGAGTAGAAGCAACGCCAGTCTGGTCTACGGAAAGTTGATTTCCGTTACCACCAGATATATTAATGACGTTGTTGACACCAGCAACAGATGACGTATTATTTGTCAGCGTTACTGTATTATTATCCGATTCAATTGTTAAAGCTGTATTGTTCAAGTTTTCGTTAGTGATAGTGACTAAGTTGCTACTACCTGTTATGGTCGTAGTAAAATTAGAAGCTGTACACGATTGACAATCTATATCAACTTGGTTTGTGTTACCAGTGATTGTTGACAATAGTGTGAAACCGTCACCAGTCATGTTAATTTTCTGACTGTTCTGATTACCTATCTGCGAAACTGTAACTGTGTTATTTGTGCCGCTGAACGAACTGCGCTCAGAAGGAGTTCCCAAATTATTACCACTTCCTGTTTGCGTAATACCGATAACAGCACCGTCACCAATTTGATCCATATAGATACTGTTACTTGCCGCATGAGCATATTGAAACATAACCAAGAATGTCATAAACGCGACTATTCTTGTTAATAGTTTCATTTTTTCTTCCCTTTCTTATAGCTCCAAACCTTTTTATTTACGCCTTCCTTTATCATATCTACAACAGCCGCTTCTATCGCCACTCGGATAGCATAAGTCGTAGGTTCATTAATAGACGATCCTGCCTCAAATTCGAACGATTTAGTTCCTGCGTCAATGAACTTCATGATATTCGTGTTGTATCCTGTGCTGTATATGGTTTTTGTCGCACCTGTGGATAGTAAAATTTCACCTGTGTTGACCGATATAAGTCTAAGCATGACTGTGACTTCATCTTTACGATACTGTTGATCAGCACCGACACCCAGAAAACGAGCTCCAATCCCGCCAGTCCCAATGTTACTATCGTACCCAACGATTCCCCCATCGATCATTACTCCCGCGACTACGAGCGGAACAAGTGGTTTTGCTTGTTCTTTTTCGTATGTTTCTCTCTGCGAACGTATGAGTTGACGTTCTTTAACTAGATTCTCAAGACCAACACGTTCTACAGGAATAAACCATTTACCTTTACCTGCGTCCTGTAATGCCTTAATAAGAAAAACTTCACTTCCCTGAGTCACAGCAGAACTTAAACTGGCATAGTTATTATTAGGTTTACGTTGACCAGTCATATCTTGAAAACGATAAACAGCAACAGGAATAGGTTCTCCTGATGGCAATTGAATCTCGGCTATTTCATTGAATCGCTGACGAGTGATAATTTCTGGAGCATCAATTTCTGATTCTACAGATTGCTGTGTAGTGAAATTTTTACCAGAACAACCAGTCAACAATAGCGCGAGTGTAATTGCTATATACTTTACCATGCTAAACTCCCGTACGGAACCACGACTTCTGTAACGCTCCCTCCTGGATCCGTAATAGTTAACGTGATATTAGTACCATCAGAAACCCATTGTAGATGATTACCACCTAGATCAAACTCACCCTGCGTAGCTCCACCAGACTTAAACAATTCGGCAGCTATGTTCTGTGATATCGTAGCGTAGATACGGCTCTCAAGATTGTTTAGAAACTTAGCAAGATTGGTATTTTTAGCGTCTGACGCAATTTTAGCAGCTTCAGTTTTTCTATCATCTATAATCTTTTGTCTTCGAGTTGATTCTAGGTTCTCAATAGTGAGTACATGTGACGAGTAACCATTTCCGCTGAATGCAGGGCTCTTGAATCCAAATTGTATTTCTGCTGCTAATACGTTACTGCTTAGGAGGATGCTCAATGCTATCAGCATGCATCTGTTCATATTTCTGCTCCTCGATTTGTTGTCCTCGTAAAGTAAGAACAACATTAACCTTCTGATTCAAACGAATAAGGTCATTGTCTAGCATTCGAATACGATCAATCAGCGCAATCAGAACTGTGTTAGCTTCGGACAGTATAGGTTTGATTTCTTGAGTAGCCCATTTCCATACGTAGAATATGAGATATCCCATTCCACCAGCGGCGACGATAGGAAACCCATACTTGTTAATCATGTCTACTAGGTCATTGGGTCCAGTCATTAATCTCTCCTTGCGTCGTTTTTGCCGTCCGCGCGAGCGATACGATCAGTGTCTGGCTTAATACCTAGCGCATTTGACACGAGCGTGTCGATACGAATAACGTCATGATTCATGGTCTTTACTCGATTATCGAGCGCAGTAATAATTCCGCTCATACCCTTTACAGAACTCATAACACCCGCTAGAATGAACTTAAGAGTTAGAAATACGAAATAGCCAGCGGCTATTGACGACGCAATAGGAAATCCCACTTCAGCCACGAGTTTAAAGAAATCCATAACAGCCCCCTTTTGGGCTATTTATTATTCTTTGCCTCTCAATAATTCATATTCCGCTTCTTTGGTTAAATTCCATTGTACCAAAGTCTGATCTAGAGGAGGATTAAATTCTACTGTATCATACCATTCTATACATTGTTGTTTGGTAATAATTTTTCTTGGAGCAGGATTCCTGTTAGGAAATGCAACACCTTCTTTTTGAAATAGAGGTTGTTCGTTTTCTAAATAAATCCAATTGATTATATCCATATCTCGATTTCCGCCACCGTATTCTCTATTTTTTTCTTTTCTCCAGTTATCGAAATCATCAGCATTCCAACCTTTAGCGATAAGTCTTCTGACCACAATATCGCATACAGTTTTAGATTCTGGTCGTTTAGTATCTATAGATTCTGACAAATGTTCGGGCATATACTTTAGTACATGCCATCTAGTGAAATTTTGATGAATATCATGGGTCAGCAAAGGTTGCCATATTTTACTTTTATCTATGATATTAGGAGTATGGTTATATTCTACCCTACAACGCAACATTCCTTGATATTCTTTTGCGGTTCGACAACCATAAATATATGCGTCGTCTTGTTCGTAGGTGAGACCAGAAGCTATCCTATCATATTTTCCTTCATTTAAATCTTGTGCGAACAGATTGATGCTATAGTTATGCCAATGATCATTAACGAATGATTGCACTTGTTCTTTTCGCGGAGTATGAACGATAACATTAAATTTTCTGTATTTGTGTAATTCTAGCATAGGTTCTATGACAGCAGGTAAATCGTAGTAATTTACGCCGCTACTTAATATATGTTCGTCGATTCCTCCACCTTTTAACAATACAACAAGAGTAACATCATCAGATGTATCTGCGAGTAGCTTATATGTTAGATAAACACTATCACGTCCACCACTAAATAAAACTAGAGTCTTTTTGTTCGACATAACAACACCAACCTTATAGGAGATCTATTGTGTTCAAAATGATATTGATGATACTATTGTGCCTAATTAATACTAGCGTTTTAGCAAACGATTTTTACAAAGGCAAAGAACTAAAAATTATTATTGCTTCTATCATCAGCCCTACTATGAGTTTTGAACTTAATACTAGGATCATGGGTAAGTATATAGTCAGGTATATTCCAGGTAATCCTTCGGTCGTGTTTAAGAATGTTCCTGCTGCGGCGGGTATTGCTGGAACAAACATGATAGCAAACGAATCGGTTCAGGATGGCACAACTATCGTGTTCCCTATAACAAGTGTGGCTATCAGGGGTGTTATGAAAGACTCTCCCGAAATTCAATACGATTCTAATACTTTAAATTGGATTGGTGCTGTTAGTAACGGCACAGATGATCCACAATTACTTTTTATTAGAAAAGACGTAGAACTGCTACCTGATTTTAGTAATATGTTATATGGCGATACTTCTTCAACGAAAACTATGGAACCTGGACCTGTTCTCAAAAATATCTTAGGATATAAACCACAACTCATATATGGATATAAGACCAAACAAGAAATAGAATTGGCTATGCAACGAAAAGAAGTCAATTCATATACAACAGCTCTTAGTCTATTGAAACAATCGAACTACGATATCGTAAATGAATTTGCTAGACCGGTTATTCAATACGGTTCTAATAAGAGAAATTCTTTGTTTCCTGATGTACCTACATTACATGAATTCGCGAAAACTCAAGAACAATTAGATTTTGTAGAATTCACTCAGTTTACATATTACATGACAAAAAGTGCAGCAGTAGGTCAAAATGTGCCTAAAGATAGAGTAGCAATTCTAAGAAAAGCATTCGTAGACGTTTGTAACGACCCAGAATATCTAGAAGAAATGAAAGAAAAATTATTACCTGTTAGCTGTGTAGAAGGCAGTAAAGTGCAGGAAATCGTTCGAAATAATACAGAAAGACATGAAAGAATTAAACATTTGATAAAATAAGAATAGGCGCCTGCGCCTATTCTTTTGGTTGAAATATACCTTCCCATATACCATATGTCAGTTTATCAGCATTAGTAAACAAAGGGTGGTTTCTAATATTTACTGCAACGCTAGGTATAACATTTCCATCTAATCCCATTTCTTTTCTAATCCAAAATAAAAGCGGAGCCATCAGACCATTTTCGCCATATTCAATAGACTTTTGCTTTTTCCATTGCAAAATTTCTTCTGGAGTTTTACCAGCGGATAACATATCAGAAGACAATTTGTTTTCTAAACATTTCCTACAATGACCACAATCTACGTAATTTTCAATATCGTTGTTATACTCTGGCGAATCGCAAGAAGCTACTACGTTCTTTATGTTAGTTGGTAGGTCTTTCATTGCGAAAGCTCTGTTATAGTTTTGATAAAACACATCACCTTTTAACAATGGTTCCCACAATTCACCTCTAGTACATAGTCTGTTGAATAGTCTATCTACGACATAGTATGTTGGGAAGTAATCCAAGTGAGGTAGAATTTTACAAGAAACGTCTTCATAAGAAGCGCCATGAACAACTCTATCATATGTGCCGTTATTAACGAATGGTGCTACATACTGCACAAACTGTAAATACTTAAGATACGTTTCTTCAGTGATATCAGACGGCTTTATCTTATATGAAATAAATTCAAAATTACGAATCTTACGCAGTTCGTCTACGACTTTTTGCGCTCTAATGTATTGAACATATTCTTTTATCGTTCCGATATCTGTAATAACAAATTGGCTGTCCAAATAAACAGCTGTAACTTCGTCATCCGTTTCTGTAAGCAATTTCCACAAAATGAATGTAGAATCCCATCCACCAGAGAATGCGAGTACTGTTTTTTTCGTCATCTGTTAAACCTTCTTACAGCCATAAATTTATGAATTGTTTGTATGTACCTCGTACATTCATACCAAAATTTATCGTACCAAAAACATCATCTGTAGAAACCCATTCACTATATTCATTTCTAGCTGCTTTTTTAATAATAGATAATTGTTTTTGTCTAATATCTTCGATTGTAGAACCAGAATTTTCCATAATCACTGAAGGTTGATAAAACGCATTAGTAGTACACAATGCAAGTAATTCAACTGGTAATTCTTTAGTGACTTGGTAATTGATTTTATTACTTTCTCGTATAGGATACGATACGTTCACCGTATCTTTTATTTTGTTGATAGCATTTCTAATATAATTGTGTGTCAATAGTTCATCTTTGAAATCGTCATTAAACACAACATTATCAATAGCATTGTCTTTAGCATAATTCACAATTTCTAGTGCAGGAAAACCAGAATATTTGGGATCATAGTTATCTAAAGTCAAAACAATAAACTGTATTGGCCTGATGTTCGCAGAAACCCAATTAGCTATCGCCTCAGCTGTTGATTTAACACCTTTTGGTTCTGCGTCTTTCTGATAATTGTTTACATAATAGTCGATATCTACGAAAATCGCAACGATTTCGTCTGATGTGTCTTTAGCTAGTTGCCATAGATTGTATGCGCTGCCATATCCGCCGCTAAGTGAAACTGCTGTTTTCATTTGGGTTCCTCAGTCGTTATGGTATTTATACGGATTTTGGATTAAGAATACCTTTCCATATACCAACATCAGGTAAACCTTTTAGATTAAAATGACCAGTTTTTGCGAAATCTGACATAACTTGTTCTTTAGTTTTAGTTATACCTATGCCGGTTTCGAAATAGATCCATTCTTGTGGGGTGAGCATGAATTTTCCTCCACCATACTCGTACGCTTTCGTTTCTCTCCAATCTGTGATTTCGTCAGGAGTCATTCCTTGAGAAAGCAGTTCAGTATACTTACGTTTCATGTTACACTTATAGCATTTTCCACACTCTACAAATTCATCAGAAATAACATCAATTTGCGGAGAACTGCATCCAGTAGTCATTTCTATGATGTGTGTTGGTAGTTCTAATAGAGCATGAGACCTATTATATCTTGGATGCCAATCTCCATGCACTAGCGGTTCCCAATATTCGCCTCGATTACACAGTTTATTGAAAAGATTGTGAGCTGCGTAATAGAGAGGCGTGTACTCTAAGTGTTCGACGACTTTCTGGTGTTTGTCTTCATAACTACCACCTGCCGCGATTCTATCATAAGTTCCGTTGTTTATGAATGGAGCAGCATATTGTATAATTATCAACGCTTTATTATTGATTTGTTCGCTGATATCAGTGTTTTTCACATTATACTTTATGTATTTAAAATCGCGAATTTTTCTCAATTCTTCCGCGAGAATCAAAGAACGTTGATATTGGATAGGAGATTTGTCAGCATAAATTTGACTATGGTAATGCTCTTCTCCTAGATACATCGCAGTGACTTCATCATCCGTTTCGTGAAGAAGTTTCCATAGTATGTAAGTAGAATCTACACCGCCAGAATAAGGCACAAGAGTTTTTGTTGGCATTATCTAAACTGAGGTCCATGAAACCAGTTGACGAGTGAATATCTTGTTCCTTTGGTTACAGGAACAACTCGATGTTTAATGAAAGAAGGGAACACGATAATAGAACCTCTCGCGCGAGTATCTGGTCGTGTGCTGTTTTCGAATTCAAAATATCCTTCTTCGTAATCATTTGGATCTGTAATCGTTATCACTATACTTAGCTTACGATAATCGTTATCACCTACTCTTGCCGAATCTTCATGAAACTCGTAGAATCCACCTGGTTCGTACACAGTAAATTGAGCTTCTTCACAACCAACAAGCTCGTAGTTCCATGCTTGTTTATTAGCTAAATTTACATAATGACTAGTTAATCCGCATACCCATGAATCTGATGGAAACCATGAAGTCTTAGATATTCTGATAGATTCATCGGTTCTTTTTTCTTCATGATAACCTACGATAGCTTCCTCCATAGGCAATTTCATTCCTTCATCAATAATAGCTTGGCAAACAGATCCTGGTAGTATAGAATCCCATTTCCAATACATTGGATCAACTATCATACCTTTTCCTTCCACAGCTTAATATATTGTGGGTATTGATACATCAATTCTTTCGCAAAAATGATTTCACCAAAATCCTTATCTGTATCAGCAATCCATACTTTATTTTTTTTAGGGTCTGTATGATTTGTTAGCACAGCATTTTTGGCCACAGTGATTTGTTTTTCTACAATTTGTTGTTCCACAAAACCTTGATTTTCTAACAACACAGATATATCGGCTATTTTGTTTGTTACACATAATTGTTTTAATTCTGATGGTAATAGTTTAGAACATTGAAAATTTGTTAAACCATTTTCTATCAGTGGATACTCAACGATAACGTAGTTACCTTTCAGGCGATTATTTACTTTTCGTAATAATACTTGATCAGGGACAACATCTTTTATGTCATCATTGAATATGACTTTATCGTATTCTTTTATTCTAGCATAATTTATGATTTCTAATTGAGGAATACCTGAATATTGTGGATCATAGTTGTCTAGATCTAACGAAACGAATTTTATTTTTCTGACGTTTCTATTAATCCAATTCACTATTTGATTAAATGCAAAAATATCACCTCTTTTTGATAAGTGTGTTCCTGTTGGGCAAGGCATTACGTTTGAATTAAAATACTCAATATCTACAAACACAGCTAGTATTTCATCGTGAGTAGATTTAGCTAAATTCCATAAGTTGTAAGCACTACCATAACCACCAGTCAAAGAAACGACTGTTTTCATTTCTTTTCCCAAAATTTGTCTCTATACAAACTAGCCCACGAAGATCTCATGCTCTGCTCGTGTCTCAACTTATCTATATCATTCTTATTCATTGTTCTAACAACAGCTGTCTTATCAAAATTACGTTTGAATGGAATCACTTGCATTAGCGGATGCCCACGATTCATAGTAAATGTGCCTTCTCTTGCTTTTAAAAATCCTGGAAAATTGACATATTCTTGATGTTTGTCTGTTTCAACGATACCACTCATAAGTTCTATAGTATCATCAGGTCTATTCAATGGCATAGTGAACAAACACGACCATCCAGGAGGAGTTCGTATGAGCCAATGATTGATAAACTTGAGAGGGATTGTAGGGTAATTAGGATGGGTTGATAATTGTTTGATGCTATGATGTTCTATTATATTTCCATGAAAAAAATCAGTTTTCCACGAAACACCGCGACCATTATCAACAACTTTAAATGTAACATCTGCTGCTAGAGGGATAATCCAACCAGTAGACATAGCGTCTAGGAATGGAGGACAACGCTTGAGCGTTGGCATTTCCATTCCTTCATCATTTTCGGTAAAGTTAGTTAATTTTTTATACCAGTCTGGAATCAGTTTGCGCGCAGGATAAGGTTCTGGTATGACATTCTTACCCTTTACTTCTTCACAAATAAACTCAATCTTACACTCTTTCTCAGTAAACCACATAAAATCATCTCACAAGTTAATTATTGAAGATCATAAGCAACTGTTACGCTAGTTCCTGGAGCAACTGTTACGGTATATGTAGTCAGAGAAGGAGTGGTTGAATTTTGTGTTGAGTTTGTAGTTGTGCCGCCTGCATTACCTGGATTACCAGAAGTTGCTCCTGTTCCCGCAGTTCCCGCAGTTCCCGCAGTGAATCCAGTTCCGGCAGTTCCAGCAGTTCCGTTAGTTCCGGCTATTCCTAGATTAGCAGTTCCCGCAGTTCCCGCATTCCCTGAACCAGAACCAGCAGTTGCTCCAGTTCCATTAGTTCCAGCAACACCAGCATTTCCAACACCACCTGCTGTTCCTGTGTTTCCTGCTATTCCTGATGTTCCTAAATTTCTTGTTCCAGCAGTGCCAGCAATTCCTGCTGTGCCTATTCCACCAGCAGTAGCACCTGTTCCGGCAGAGCCTGGGTTTCCTGCGCCACCAATAGTTCCTGCAGTTCCTGCTGTGCCAGGTGTTCCAGCAGTTGCTCCAGTTCCAGATGTTCCTGGAAATCCTCCAGTTCCACCATAACTAGCTCCTTGAGTACCAGCAGCTCCTGCTGTACCAGCATTACCTGGCGTTCCATCAGTCGCGCCAAAACCAAATGAACCGCCAGCTCCAGGACTTCCGCCACCACCACTGCCACCAGGACTACCTCCTCCGCCGCCACCGCCGCCATAAGGTCCGGTACCAGGATTACCGGGATATGAAGCGATGGCTGGGCCGCCTCCGCCGCCACCACCGCCAGAACCAGCAGCTCCAGGTAAACCGGAAGTTCCTGTATTACCTGCTAAACCACCAATACCAGCATTTCCGCGAACACCGTTGTTTCCTGCATTACCTGCTGCGCCTGTTGATCCAGCTATTCCATTGGTTCCGGGATTTCCAGGATTTCCGGCAGAGCCTCCTGGTCCCCTATTACCTGCATTGCCCGGATTTCCAGCTGTGCCGCCTGGTCCACCTGTTCCTTGATTACCAGCAGCTCCTGCTGTACCGGCTATTCCGTTTGTTCCAGGATTACCAGCATTAGCAGTTCCGCCTATGCCGTTTGTACCAGCGTTTCCGACGCCGCCAGCCGTGCCACCAGTTCCAGCAATACCTGGATTTCCTGGGTTTCCTGCGGCTCCTCCTGGACCAGCATTTCCAGGATTACCAGCAGTAGCAGTTCCAGCTATTCCATTGGTTCCAGGATTGCCTGGATTTCCTGCAGTTCCTGCTGCGCCATTGGTTCCTGGATTTCCTGCAGTTCCAGCTAATCCAGCAGTTCCCGCATTACCCTCAGCTCCTCCTGAGAATGTAGCATTAAAAGGTGTTCCTATAACAGAAGTTGCATTTCCTGCAGTTCCTGGATTTCCTGCAGTTCCCGCAATTCCAGAAGTACCTAGCGTTGCGCCAGTTCCTGCTGCTCCTGCAGTTCCCGCATTACCTGAGGTTGCTCCTGTTCCGTTAGTTCCAGCAATACCTGGATTACCAGCTCCACCAGCTCCACCTGAAGTTCCTGCTATTCCTGATGTACCTGGATTAGCTGTTCCTGCGGTTCCAGCAGCTCCAGGATTACCTGAAGTTGCGCCTGTTCCGTTAGTTCCCGCGATACCTATAGTACCTGAAGTTGCGCCTGTTCCTGCTGCTCCTGCTGTTCCTGCAGCTCCAAAACCGCCGGCAGTTCCTGTATTACCTGCTGCACCAGGATTACCAGCACCTCCTGGGTTTCCTAGATTACCAGCAGCGCCTGCTCCTCCGCTAGTTGCGCCAAAACCGTTAGTTCCAGCAGTTCCGATAACACCAGCATTAGCTCCGGTTCCATTATTACCAATAGTACCTGGGTTTCCGGCAATGCCGGCGTTTCCTGCATTTCCTGCTGTTCCACCTTGGCCTGTACCGCCAGATCCTCCACTATTTCCGTATGCGATGTTGTATGATTTTCCAGCTGGAATAGCGAAAATGCTTGATCCACCAGATCCGCCTGGATAACCTCCCGCATAAGAAGCTCCAGGATTTCCTTCACCACCGTAGTAAAAAGCATAAGATTTTCCTGAGGAGTACCAACCAGATGGGCCGCCAGCGTTTCCTCCGCCTCCACCGGCGCCACCAGTTCCTTGACCACCGGCGCCACCATAAACACCAGGATTACCTGGGTTACCGGGATTTCCAGGATTTCCAGCTGTGCCGCCTGGTCCGCCTACCCCAGTATTTCCCGGATTTCCTTCAGTACCAGCAGCACCATTGGTACCAGCATTACCTACACCTCCAGCAGTTCCACCAGTTCCACCTGTTCCTGTATTACCTACACCACCGGCTGTTCCGTTAGTCCCAGGATTTCCATTAGTCCCAGCATTACCTGCCGAACCCGCAAGTCCTGCGATACCAGGATTTCCAGGATTTCCAGCTGTGCCGCCTGGTCCACCTGTTCCTTGATTACCAGCATTAGCAGTTCCGCCTATGCCGTTGGTTCCAGGATTTCCTGCGCCACCAGCTGTACCACCAGTTCCCGCGATACCCGGATTTCCTGCAGTTCCAGCTAATCCAGCAGTTCCTGCCGCACCATTAGTGCCAGGATTTCCAGCTGTTCCGGCGACACCATTAGTGCCCGGATTTCCAGGATTTCCAGCTGTTCCATCACCGCCTCGACCAGTCACACTAACTGTACGAACTCCGTAAGGGACAGTGTATGTCCCTGGAGCATTGAAAGTAGTAGAACCAGCCGGAATTAAGCTTTTGATGAACAGAGCTAAAGGCATTATTTTCCCTTAATTGTTAGCTAATTTTAACAGCTTTTGCAAGAAAATCACTTGGTAAATCAGCACTCTTAACTGCATATTTTCTTTTAGAAGCGATAACAGATTTGTCATCTGATTCCCAATAGATTTCATCATATGTAAACACAGGCATTTCAGCGAATTGAACTTTTCCGCCGTTGCCGTCTTCGAACCAAGTGCTTAATGCAGCTAAACAAGGAGAAACAGCATCTTCCGTGAATTCCACATCTCTAAAAGCAATGCTATTATCTATCAAATATTTCTTAAAGTCAGCAGAAGCTTTGTGTCCGAACTGAGAATGAAAGAAAAGATTATCATACTTGATTGGGGTAGCCATAGTTTTATTTTCCTCTTTTTGCTATTATTACGCTTCGTAGAAGCCCATTGAAACGTACCATCTTGTATCGCCATCAAATTTCATACACTGATAAATCGTTACTTTATTAGCTCCGGTCTGATTAGCCGGTTGTGTTGCTGAATTATTATACACAATCGTTTCACCAGATGGAGGAGCAAGAGTAACGACATAAGTACCAGTCGCATTTTCTTTAAGAACAATAATGATATTCTTAACGGAAGTGGACTGATTAGGCATACCGGCGGGCAAAGTAAGAGTTGCCGTGCCTGTTACTGTATAGCGCACTACGTTAGAATTTGTAGGAACAGTAACAGAACCAGTAAGATTCGTATATGCAGTAGCATTTTCTGTATAGTTTACGAGCTTATTTCCCGCGAGCGCGATGTTGCCGTTTGCGACAGTTACACCACCAGCAGTAACAGTAGCGCCACCAGCTGTTACGGTCAATCCACCAGAAGAAACAGTAAGAGTCGTGACAGAAGGCGAAGTTGCTAATACTAAACTTCCTGTGCCTGTTACTGTATTCGCTAATGTAACGCCGCCGTATCTAATGGTAGAACTGAATACAGGACTTGCGATTATAGGGCTTCCATCAAATACAAACTTACCAGTTCCTGTAGCACCAGTAGCAGTGACGCCTTCAATAGTCGGATGACCAGTAATAGTTGGTGCCGCAGAAAGCACCATACTACCAGTTCCGGTGACAGTATTTGCTAGTGTAACACCACCGTATCTAAGAGTAGTTCCTAGTACAACAGCACCTGAAAATACTGCACCAGATAATAGTGCATAATTTGATAGAGCGGGTAGAGCATCCCAGTATACGTTTGTTCCGTTTGTGCGAAGGAAATATCCCGCAGTACCTAACGAACTGTTAGCTCTAAGTCCAGCAACAGTAACGGATCCAGTAAAAGTAGGAGAAGCAGAAAGCACAAGACTTCCTGTACCCGTAACGGTATTCGCTAATGTTACTCCACCGTATCTTAATGTTCCTGTTAAGATAGGTGAATCTTTAAGAACTAGACCACCTGTACCTGTAGCAGTATTAGCTAACGTGACACCACCATATCTAATGGTAGAACCAAACACCGCAGCACCAGTCTGTAGCATAGTAGTTTGATGAGTAACTGCACCTTTCGAAGTAAATGCTACGTTAGCAGTTATTGTGTTCGCATACAATGAAGCTTCGTTAATCGCAAACTGATTTAGTCGCGTGAAACCAATATTCGTGCGAGTACGCCACGTTTCAAACGTATTAGTAAGGGCGACGTTAGCGATTACAGCCATTGCTTATCCTATCTTTTCTAAAATGCGCTGCATGAGCACTTTAATGTCGTTGATTTCATTCTTCATAGTATTTATATCTGTGATAGTATCGTTTAGCTCTTTTTGCTTTTCGCGTTTTCTTTTATAGGCTTGCAGTGCTGTACCATCTGTGTGCAGCACTGCATTTGTGTCCATATCGCGAACATAACCAGGAGTATCTTTCACTTTAGCTATTTTCATGATTACCTCTGTAATGCGATTGCTCTAAGCTCGCGCACGCGAGGAGGATTTGATGAAGTTTCGTTGACAAGAACAACCTTGACGGCGAAATACTTAAATCCTACAAATCTAGCACGATTACTATTACGATATTCTACGATGCTCGAATTGGTTGTATTAGCGCCAGCACGAGCAGTATCAGTGTATCCTGGGATCTTATACGTCATTTCGAAGAAATCTTCACGATTTTCGCTGCTTGAGTAACGAGTTTCGCTAGTGAATCCTTCACTTGTATCACGATCCATTGGGTGCCATTTAGCATCACCAAATGCGTCGCTATCTTCTGCATTAAGAACCTTATAGTACACTAGAACGTTAGAGTTTATAGGCTTATAAGCAGATAGATACACACGAAGGTCTTCTGCGTCCTGGCCATCAGCCAGAGTTACAGTTCTCGTAATATATTTAACTTTAGCATCACCACCACTAGAAACATGGTCTTCTGTAGACTGAATATTTGTGTTAGAATTAATTAAATTATGATTTCCAACAAGAGAAATTCGTTTCAAGTCGATAGCAGGTGAAGCTACGATATTACGACATTCTAGCTCAAACTTAATTGTTGCCGAGTTTGAAGTAAGCGTAGAAGATTCGGTTGTATAGCTATAGATATAACGAGGCGAAGTAAATTCTGTAGAACCATTAAGATTCAATTTCATATAATCGGCTACAACTGATGGTGCTGTTGCTAACTTACCATACGCAGTAATTGTTGTATTTGATGGTAAGATCGTAGAAGCGTAAACAGTAGCATCATCCATTACAATAGAATCAATTGAACTAATTGTAGCTGTGTAGCCGTTAGTTTGACCACGAAGCGCCATTCCAGAAGTAAAATTCTTTCCTGTTGTAATAGAAGTAGTGTTGATGTATGAGCTGTTAGATAAATACAGTTTAGTATCAGTATAATTCGCAGCATCACGCATAGATACTTTACCTACAGGTGTAACAGCAGAAATAATAATTCCTGTAGAGTTACCTACGATAGTTCCAGTAGAAGCACTATATCCACCAGTACCAACATTAGTTCTAATACGAATACGTTCATTAGCTTGGAACTTATTGTCGAGTGTTACGTTTTTAACTCTGATCTGTGAAGATGAGAACGAAGTGATAACACCCTTAGCGAGTGAAGTCATTCCCTGAACATACGAAGCACCGTTCGAGAACACAGTTTTCGTATTAGCGAATGTGCCACGAATAGTCGTTTCCCCATACACTAGTTCGCCAATACGATTCAGCGGACCAGATTCATCGGAAATCGTAAATATGTCGCGATTTTCGTTCTTAACGATCAAGTTACCAACTGCACTTCTATCAAACTCAGCATAGTAGGCGGTGAATTTCAGATCTTCGTTCTGAATAGTTTCCCACTTTCTTTCGTTTGACGAAATATGCAATTCACCAGCAGCAGGTTGAGAAGTTACTCGAGAACCTGTGAGTATATCTTCTTCGCCAAGAACAGCTGTATATACAGCATAGTTTGGATTATTAGCACCAGGCGCAACAACAACCGAATACTGAGCATTTTCGTTCAGATACACCGGAGATTCAAAATATATCGGCGTTGCTAATGAACCATCATCACTCACGTTGATTTGTGATGATGGAACATTCACACGACTGAAAGGAATAATCTTAGAAGTTATTACACCAGAAGCAGGATCTACTTCTTGCAACTGAACAGTAATGCCTTGAGTTTCGTCTTTCTGAGAAAAGTATAGATCAACCTTAGTCAGATAAACACCAGAGGTTGATACCTTTGTAGAAAGTAGTCCTGCAACAATAAATGTTTGCGCTAAAGGATCGCTGCTTTCAGGTCTCACCCAGCCTCTTTTACCAAGAACAAATCCTTGTAAACTATCAATATTCAAACATCTATTAGTTTTACCTGTTCTTCCAAAAATTTCTATTCCAATTAGGCAACCGTTGCCATCAACCGGCGGTGGCGGCGGTGGAGGTGGAGGTGGAGGTGGTGGAGGAGGCACATAACCACAAGAAGGTGAATTGGATTGTGTGAGCACAGTTTCATAAGGACCGCCGTTAGCGGTGGTTAAGATAGTCATTCTATCATAACCCTCACAATAAGTCGTAATCACAATACCAGCTGGAGGAGCAGGTGGTGGAGGCGGCGGCGGCGGCGGCGGCGGTGGAGGCGGTGGAGGCGGCGGCGGCGGTGGCGGCGGTGGCGGCGGTGGCCCAGGAGGAGGAGGCGGTGGCGGAGGTGGTGGTGGCGGCGGAGGTGGTGGTGGTGGCGGAGGTGGTGGTGGTGGTGGTGGCGGAGCAGGTGCCTGAACAAGCACTGTTGGCGTTGTTGATGCAGATCCACCAGGACCAACAGCTGTTACTGTTTCGCTCTTAGTTCCAGCAGTAGAAAACGGATAAGGCAATGAACCAGAAGAAGAAAACAGCTGAGCGCCGTATGTACTTAGTGTCACATGTGTTGAATTCGTAGAACTCCAAGATAATGTTGAATTTTCACCAGTAAATATTACAGCAGGATTAAATGAAGCCGTAACTGTAGGAGCAGGTGGAGGAGGCGGCGGAGGAGCAGCTGCATCGCGAATTGCTACTGAAGAACTTGTCGCAACAATTGTTCCTCCTGTGCTTCCAGTTCGTAGATATACTACGAATGCTTCTGCATCATCAGAAATTCCGTCACTAAGTGCTGTTCTATTGATACTGCCACCGCTACCATAAATTGTCACAGTACCGCTGCTAGAACCATCGGTGAAATCTGCAGCTCCTGCGCTTCCTGACGAGGTCCAATAGAGTGTTGTTCCATCAGCAATATTCGTAGTCACAACAGAAAATGTTACCGTAGAACCTTCAGTGATTGAAAGCACGTCAGGATAAATTGCATATGTTGGTGCTGGAGGAGGCGGAGGTGGTGGAGCAGGCGAAACATATCCGCAATACGGAGCGTTAGCTTGGAATAGAGTTGTAGTTTCTCCGTTATTTCCGTCCGTATAGACTGAATATTGATCAAATCCTACGCAAGTATATCTTTTGAATAGACCAGCAGCAATAGGTGGAGGAGGTGGAGGTGGAGGTATAATTCCAACAACTCGACTACTATCAGCAGAATTTGTGATATTCGTAGAAATTATTTGTGTTTCTGTCATAGAAGAAGCAAAAATTTCTGGAACACGAGTAGATATAGTAACGTCAGAAACGCCGGATTGTAACCCACTAGCATTATAATCACCTTCAGCTGAAGTAGTGAATGCGCCAAATGCTTCAGTATTTCTTGGATTATCTGTTACTCTTAGTCTCTTAGTACCTACGTTAAATTTTAATGAAGAATCATTAGGAATTCTAAAGATAAAAAATACGTTGCCTGATGAGTTAGAAAACAGACTTGTGCCTTCCAAATTTGAAGGAAGCAAAGGAGCATTTGTGTTGGGATTTTTCAGACGAGTATTGTACTCTGATTCTGTCAAAGGAGTTATGTATGTGCTAACCAATTTGCTATCAAAGAAAACGTACAAACGACTAGAAGGTTTTAGAGAAGACCCCTTAACAAAAATTTGTTTAGAACGCATAAAAGGTATAAGCGTTTGATCAACTATAACTTGTCCAGCTGAAGAAGTAGAAGTCGAACCTACTCGACCTGGCTTATATGTTGTGCGTGTCTGGGTGATTGGTGTAGTTGTAATAGATTCTGTTCTGAAACTTTCAACAATTTGTTTAGTACCATCAGCCAGAGTTTTCATTTCTGTTCCGCTGATAATATCTTGAGAAGCAGATGTTACAGGCACACCAACAAATGAATTTTGCCATGCGCTTGGTTCTGTTTGCCAAGAATTCTGCATGTAATTCCAATTGTCTTGCGTGTTTTCTACTGGTACAGTTATAGCTGGTCGTGTTGTTGTGTCGAACCAATAATCATTATTGGGGTCGAGTGATAATGTACCTTTCCAGTTATATGAAGAACCAGAACAATTTCTTGTTGTAGTTCCGTATGGTTGTTGAGCAAAAACTTTATGAGAATACGGTAATGTTACTAGATCACCAGCTGAAATTCCTGTAACAGCAGAAATAGTACCTGTAACGGAACCGTTTGTTACAGTTCCCCCGACAGCAAAATTACCTGTAGCATTCTCGATATAAAGTTTTGCTCCAACTTTATATCTTAGATAAGCAGTATTTCCACCAGAACTTACTGTCATACCAGCAGTGAATGCTGGAGTAGAAGAAGTAAGAGTTACGATTTGATCACGCGATACACCCGTAGGCGTTACGTTCGTACGAACAACATGAGTAGAACCAGATGACCATGTTAGTTCTGTATTATCTACAGAAACAAGAGGACCTAATTCACCCTTAGCGCGATTGATAGAAGCCTTATAATCTAAATCAAATACGTTTGCGATATTCGTGCCGTTGAATGCGTCTACAAGAATACCATTTTTGAAACGATCTAAACCATTATCGTCTGGGATCATCAGATCTTTAGAATTCTTTTCAAGTAGGGTTAGTGAAGTTAGATATTCCAGGCGATCAATACGGTCGCGCAGAACACCAATATCTTTCATGGTGAAGCGTTCGTTCTTAAGGCGCTTGATACTGTTTGTTAAATCGGGACGATTGATCTGACGACCAACTTGTTCTGAAAGTGAAGGATAAGGCGCAAGAGAAATAACTGCTAGAGACATAGCATCATCTGGCGCATATGGTGTTATAGGATTAAGAGAAGGTACGCCTTTGGTTATATCTATCGCACCTTCCTTGGTGATAGAAACTACGTCTTTTCTCTTTAGATAATACGAAAGATCTGTTGTGAAATCTTGATTAGGGGGAGAATGATGCAGTCCTGTCACACCGCCAGATTGGAAACTAGTAGTGCCGATAGGATTTAAAGAAACACCAGAAACTGTTGCATATACAGAATTAGCAGTATCAGAAACACGAGGACGGATGTCGATACAATTTCTTAGATCGTATGTAACACCGTTTGTCGGAGAAGTGAAAATCGGAATTTCATATGTGTAAATTTTAGTGCTGTCTACTCCAGCATTTGTATCGTCTATTGGATAAGAATTTACAGAAAAATATCCTACGCCAGTCGAATAGCTGTGTGTGAAATGATCAATAGAAACAAGCAAACGATCTGTACTCGTCAAACCTCCAGGTATTTGTGCGCCTGGTTTCTTAACAAGTTTCGCATGATCATAGTATGTGTCTTTCATACCAGTATCAATAGTAAAGTATTTGGTTACATCTTCACCATCTGCTGTGGTTGCGAAATTAGAACCAGTCAAACGACGAACAGAATTGAGTTTAAATCCATCAGAAAGACCTAGAGGCCATGGACCTGTTGTGTTTCCAGCATACGAACCAATACCTAGTGATTTAGTGTTACCTGTTCTGATAAGAACCAAACGATCACGTGCGACAAGTTTAGCAGCTTCTTGCCCATCAATCTTATTGAGCGTAGCGATAACTGTAGCGTTTAATGAAGAACCTAGAGTTTCGCTTAGTGCAAGATCTGCTTGACGCGAAGGAGTACCTGAAATAGAAATCGTACGATTACCATTTTTACCGACGCCCGCAAAATCTAAAACCTGACCAGACTTAAATCGCTTGAAATAAGGCATATTTGTTTTAGAAGCTACAACTGTTCCGAAAACCTGCAGCTGTGTATCACTAACAACTCTACTTACGACATAATCTCCACTGTTAGCAACAGCAATAATATCGCCAGGATTTACTTGAGTAGTAAACGCAGTTCCAGTACCACCGAAAGCATTAATTGTGTTTCCTGCAGTTGTTACGCTAACTGTGCCAGTAAGAGCAGCAGAGTTGGCAGTTCCGCGGGAAACAACATAAAAATCTGTACGAGTAGCATCATCACCTAAAGTTCCTGAACCGTCAAATGTCTCGGAATTCGTTCCACTGTTAATTGTTGCTGCACCAGAAGTGTTAAATGTAACATCAAAAGAACGATAAAATGAGAAATCGTTGTTGATACTACCAGCTGTGTTACGAACAGTTTTAATAGCATTTGCAGGGAGACGGAAAACTCCACGATCAAACGAAGGATCAGTTAAAGCAGCATTAGTTCCGTCAGAATTTAGTATATCAGCTTTACCTTTAGAACTACCACCAAACATCAAGCTCTGAACTTTGGTAAAGCTCTGACGAGCATTCATCTTGATATCTGTTAGATAAAACTTATATTGTGCGCTGGGTAAACCAGGAGTTCCGCTGTAGTATTCTACTCCGCGCACGCGAGCCGTGCCAATTTCATTTCCTGAAAGAGCAGAAGTAGAATAGCCTCCACCACTGATTGCATTCGATTGGCTATCGCGAAGAGAAATTACACTTTGTCTATCTAGATCCCATAATCCAACGACGTTGTCGCAAATTACATAATTGCTATAGTCGATAAGAGCTTTTGCCGATTCGATAGATTCGAAATCTGTAGCCTTAGTGATAGTTTTTCTAGACGATACGATTTTTTCAATATCGTAACCTTTGATATACGCTTTACCTTCACTGAGATTAACCGAAAGCTTTTCTGCGCTTCCTCCTACATAATTTTCAATCAATCCTCCATTTTTACCTGATTTCAAATGTTCTTGTATAGAAACATTAAAACCTTTTACGATGTAGTCACCAGATTCGTCGTATGTGCGTTGAGCCATATAATCACGAATGGCTGCATAAGAAGGCTTAGTAGAAACAGACTGAACCAAACCATTGTCGACCTGCATCAATTCGATGAATGTATTTGACACTGCAGTTGTCAATGGGACTGCTTTGATGGTAGCTTCTAGCTTGAGACGAGCCGCACCTGGAGCAGAATAGTTATAGGAACCTTGTGCTGGGTCTAATAGCGTGTCGTCTGTTTGTTCGGTAACAATTGTTTCGGTGATGTCAAAACCAACACGAACAGAAGGATACTGCGAATACTTATCCAGAATAACAGTCTGTTCGGGAACTCTGATGAAATGGTCTTTAGCGTAAACAATACCCGCGCCAAACTTAACGGCAGCACCTTGTCCGCCGGGAAGACTGTTATTATTAGACTGAGCGGCAGTAATTGTATTGGCTGTTAATAGCGGAAACCCTACAGCTGTTATGATTTCGTTAGCTTTGAAATATCTATAATCGGTTGTTGTATTGGCTGCAATAAATTTAATATGGAATGTCTTGAAACTAGGATTGTTAGATTCTGAGCCAGTAGAAACATTAACAACTTCAGCTAGAACACCAGAATTAGCACCCTTAATGACTTTACCTAGAAAATCAGACACATTAACTGTATTTGCACCAGTAGAATTCTTATCTCTAATTTTTACATAAGCATAATTTGGGTCGTAGTTCATTTCTAAACCACGAACAGTTGAACCTTCTTTGAAGATATGACCCGCAAAACGATCAATCTGATTCTGAAGAATAGATTGCATCTGCGTAAGTTCGCGAGCCTGTACAGCCAATCCTGGACGAAACAGAATTCTATGGAAATTCTTTTCTTCATTGAAATCATCGTAGTATGGATCTACGTTGAAATTTGTTGAGAGAGTTACGTTATTAGCTTCTGCGGCCATGGATACCTACCAATTAAAAATTAATGATGACTTTAACGTCTTCTGTTTGTTCTAGCGCTCTACTAACAGGAGCTCTGTTTTCAGTATATATTACTAATCCGCTGTACTTTTTTAGAGCACCAGAAGTGACTGATTGCACGTTAGCAATTCTGGTACTAATAGAACCCTGAACGATTTCACCTATTTGAAACGAACCGCCTGTTCCGTTTGTTGTGATTCTAATTAATTTTAAATCACCCTTAGTTCTTGCACTATCAGTATTCGCGAAATATACTAAACGACCTTTAGCGCCACTCGACAACCCAGTTACTACTTCGTCTGCAACAAAATCACCAGAAACTTCATTCACATTTACTCGTGTCGTCTGATCTAATGTAGAAACAGTAGCAGCAGAACCATTAGCTAACAATGGGTCACGCATAATACCGATTAATCTGAAATCGTTATTTGTAGGAAACGTATTAGATTCGGCTCCAGAAACTCGAATATTCATTAAAATACTAGTAGCGTACAATTCATCGACCGGATCACTGCCGTGCCCATTTCTAGGGGAAATTATAGCACGAGCAGTAGCACCATAACCATGTGATGAATTAGCACTAATCGTTACGTTTGCAGTAGAATATGAACGACCCTGATTAATCATAGTTATCTTACGAACTCGACCAGCGAATGTATTAGATACGTATGCGTCCGAGCGAGATAACAAAGTGCCACCACTATCGCCTCGTATAGTGACCAAAGGAGAAATTATATATCTACTTGATGTGGTAGGTGTACTAGTGAAAGCAGAATTTACAATACAATAATTGTTAGAACCATAATACTTAACGATTTTACGGACTTCACCTGAAGCGGGACCAGAACTAATAAAAAGCCCAGAACCATTATACACACCATCAACAACACTAGCGTCTGTTTTTAATGTAAATGCGGATTTACTAGAAACAGAAGCAAAAGTATTTGTTGTAGTTAAGTAATTAGCACCGTTCGCAATAACTTTAATGTAATGTATAGCACCATTAGCAGCAGATGTCTGAACATCCCACTGATCACTACTATCATCAGCTGCTAGAGTTTTAACAGGGATAAAATCCGTAGTTAGAAATTTTAGTGCGCTGGCAGCAGTTATTGTATACATATATTTCCAACGATAACCATCAGTAGTAGAAATTATATCGTTGGTTACAACTCCAGTTGGTTCTACAGTAGATGCAGAATTTCTATTATTTTCAATACACTTATATACATTGCCTGCTGTTGTAGTAACATAATACTGCTTTTCATCAAGAATAGGATCTAAGTCATCATATTCAGCATATGATGTGCCAGATATCCATTTATTTCTAGCAGCAACATGACTAACATCAGAAAACTGAATGCGTTTAGCCGCGATCATGTTTCGCCAAATATCAAAATAGGTGTCTTGATATCTATCCACTGGAGCAATAGGCGTATAGTCTGAGTATGGTAAACGAACATATAGATTAGCACCTACTGTGGTTGTGGTAGTAGGTCTAATAGCAGAAATAAATGTTTGCGCGTTAGGTATAGAATGCACTCGCAAATCTTGTGAAGTGCCAGTAACTCGTACAATAGCTCCATTAGTCAATTCAGTATCAAAATACGTTCCGCTACCAACAACTGTATTAGATGTGCTGGTTATTTTTACTGTTCCTCTTGTAGGAACAGCATTTGCAGAAGCGTAATTCTTACCGATAAAATAGTAATATCGAGTAGAAAGAGCTTCATTGAAAGATTCATAAAACTGAATCGCGTTGTGAATCCTAAAATGATGAGTTACTATAGCAGTCATTAAGCAGAAGCAGTATAAGTTACGTTAAGTGTGTCGCCAGCAGTAACAACCTTATCGCCTACTGTGAACAAACCAGCAGAATATAGGGTTCCTGTTGAACCGGCCTTAGTAGCGTTGTTTGCGATGAACGCACCCTTAACAGTTCCAGCAACTGTGATTGTGAACACAACAGCATTAGAAGTTGCTTTAGAACCAGCTGAAGCAGCAGCGAAAGTGACTGCACAACGATTTGTCTGATTATAACCAGGAGCACGACCACCCTGAGCACCAGATTCAATCCATCCAGTATGCGAAGACATTGTGTCTGCAGCAGAAATGGCTGAATAACCATTAGCAGCAATCAAACCCATATACATCTGAGTTGTTTGCGAACCTACGCCTGTTCCGCTTAGATAAGCGTTTAGAATGGCATTCTTACCTGCAGTCGTTACAGTGTTAGGAAATTCATCAGCCCACTTTACTCGACCGTTTGCATCAAGACAAACAGCTGTGTATGTGCCGTGCAAATCTACAGATTCAGCCGAACCTGCGCCACGAGTTACGACTACGCTAGTAGAATCACCTGTATTAATTTTTTCGATAGACATCTTAATAGTACTCCCTTGGGTTAGGTACGTTTATTTATAATACGAAAAGATAGTTAGAATGGTTTAATTGACGAACTTTGTGTCACTGAACCAGTATTAGTTACGATATTAACTGCACTTGCGTCGATTGTTGGTGAATCTCCCAACATTAGATATTTCGTGTTTGGTATATTTGGTAGAGGTACGAAATTCGGCACTGTAATTGTTGTTGCGGTTGGGTTGTATACTGCTGTTCCTACAACTACTCGTAGGTTTGTCATATATCCAGGCCATGATCTTAGATAAGAAGCACCGATTCGTTTTGTGGCTCCAATATAATTTATGGAGTTAGTTAATGTTCCAGTCGAGCTACGAGTACCATTTAAGAACAGTGTTTCTGTAGTTCCTGATCTGACTAGAGCGAAATGATACCATGTGTTTGCAGACATCGCTGGAACAGTATATGCCTTTTGACCTAAACCGCCATTGCCATCGCTAGTGAACGTTGTGCTGTTAGACACAAACAGATTTATTGGTCCGACTGTGGTATCCCCTGTTATTGCTCCTAGTATCGAATAGGCGTTGGTGAAATCTGGTAGTCTAATCCAACCTTCGATAGTGTATGAACTATCGTTCAGCGTGAATCCTGTATTAAGATCCAACATACGTGTTTCAGCAACACCGCCTGGGAAGCTCAAGCTACCGGCTACAGAATTACCAACATATACTGTATCGTCAAGATTTAGAACAGGAGTTACGAATTCACTAATTTGTGTAGACTGATATACTGAAATCTGTACTGAAGCATACGGAGTAATTGCTCCGTTGTTTTCGGTTATTGCTCCGCTCGTTCTGTTAGCACCAACAACAGAATCTGTTGAAGTAATCGTTTCGCTTATGGAAGCACCAAGAGTTACTAGAGCACCAATAGAATCTGTCGGAGTTACTGATTCGGCTCCTGTAGTTGCACTCGTTACTACACCACCAACAACAGAATCGTCTGAAGTAATAGATTCGCTAGTTTCAGCTGAAGTTACTCCGTAGCCTATAATAGAATCTGTTGATGTTATAGATTCAGTGATCACTGATGGGATTGAACTAATACCAACAACTGAATCTGTTGATGTTATAGATTCAGCGAAACTCGCGATAGCTCTATTCGTACCAACAATAGAATCTGTAGCGGTGAATGATTCATCGTAAGCAACATTCTTGGTAACATAACCAACCATAGTGTCTGTTGCTGTAATTGATTGGGCGCCAGTATCGAGTTCACCACTGGTGTAAATGCCTGCAACAGAATCTGTTGTTGTTATCGACTGAGTTCCAGTGTTTAGGTCAGATACATATGTCGCGTCATTTGTATTTGTTACAGTTATAGATTCTGTGCCAGAAGTTAGATTTACAGATCTGTAAGTTCCGTTAACAATTTCAGTTGCGTCAACTGATTCTGTTGTTGTAGCAACAGCTTTGTTAGTAGAATTTAATGAATCTGTAGCACTAATCGATTCGTTATATGCAACATTCTTGGTAACATAACCAAGCATAGATTCTGTAAGAGAAATCGTTTCTGGACCTAAGATACCACTAGTGACTCTAGCACCAACAACTGTGTCTATTATTGAAACGCTTTCGCTTAAACTCAATGCGAATATGCTTGACTGCGTTAGTGTTGTTAATGCTGGTGTGTTAACAGTTGCATTGATTTGATAATCAGCGAAAAGTTTTGTGCCAGAAGGATGTACTAGTTTTCTAACAACATCACGATACTTTTCTAGCAGTTCCGTTACACGAATAACATACGAAAATTCTTGATAATAGAAATTATCTTGGAGCTTATTATTCCATGACAAGAAACCTTTAGTGTCAACATATTTTCCAGGATAATTGGTAACACCTGTTGGTTGCGCCAATCCTTCACCGCTATAGGTCTTTTTCTGTATTGTGTATTTCGTAGCAGCAGCACCACTCACAGAACGACCAGCATGACTAGTAGTGAACGAACTATTTCCCTGAGTAGTATTCAACATATAGGCTGCAGAATATTTGTTAAAATTAGAACCTCTAGTTAATATGTTAAGTTCTGCAATTTCACCAGTTATTGTATTCGCAACAGCAACAGCATTTCTACCTAGATATCCACCATATCCGTCATCTACATTTAATTTCGTAATTTCATCATCAATGATAGTGATCGTAGGAATAGTTGTATAATTTTTTCCTGGATTGATGATAGAAATCGCATTGATCATATAGAAACTCGCGGTGCTATATGTTAATGCAGACGCGAGCGTAGATGAAACATTAGCCGCAGCCAATTTACTATAGCCGTTCGCGCGAGCATTTACGTTTGTTCGTGCAGTAGAAACGAATGTTTGCGCACCACCAATAGAATGAACTCTAAGCGCTGTACTAGATCCAGTGATACGAACAATATCACCAACAGCTAACTGAGAAGTGAATGCGCTACCGATACCATAAACAGTATTCGTAGAGGTTTTTGCTTTTAATATACCTGTTAATTTCTTAGTCACGGCAGCTGTATTAGCACCTTTACGAACAAAAAAGTCCGAATCAAGGCGAACGTTTTTCATATTCCCAATAATATCAGAATTCAATGCAGTAGGAATAGCTTCTGGATAATAAGAAGCAACAACAATTTCTGTTCCTGTGCCATCACCATTTACTCGAACACGAGTGTTGTTTTTAGTGTATCCAGATCCACCCTTGACAATACGAGCAGTTATACCTGTTGCTTCTTTAACTCTAGTAACAATAGCTGTAGCTGTAGAAGTCGAACCTGCTCCACCAATTTCAATTAAATCGCCTGTATTATGGCGCGAACCGCCTTCTGTTATGTTGAATTGTGTGACAGGACCAATTTGCGCACTAACGGTAGCGTAATTATTGTTATCGTCGAATACTCTTTCGCCATCAACGAATGTTCCGTCGATGCTTTCTACCGTCATGTCGTAAATAATCATTCCAGAAGAAATGGTAGAAACTACTCCCTGAACAACAGCAGTTGCCCCAGAAACAGCACCTGTTACTTTAATACCTCCGAACCCTGAAGGATTAATGTTCTTAGGTTCGCCGACACGAAGCTTTGACTCTCTGAGCCAACGTCCGTCAGACGCACGTAGAATATCATCGCCTGGATAATAGAAATCTACTTCTTTATTGAAAAGCGCACGAAATAGAAAACGATACGATTCTGGAGTACCTCGAGATTTATAAAAATCGCGAATATTCTTAATCAAAAGGCGTTGGTCTACAAGAGCGTCCTTTGGTATACTTGGCATAAGTTCGCGACGAAAATATTCAACAAAAGAATCTAATGTTCTGTCAATATCACGATAATCACTAAGAGAACGTGTTGCGTTAACAACCTTACCGTTCTGTTCCATATACTCAAAATATGCTTTCAGAAACGAAACGAATTGCGGTCCTTCTTCGCGAATAAACCCAGGAAACTGAGATTCGATTTGAGAAGATAATTTCTTAAATGTTTCGTTTGCGCCAGCTATTGCCATTAGAAGTTATATAACCTTCCGGTAGGAGTTAGCAATGTAGCTGTCTGACCCATCGTGTCTACGTTCGAAGAAACAGCAACCGTTTTACCTGTGTTGTCATCAATCACGTTAACGATAGTCTGAGACATTAATAAAATTTGATTTCGAATAGGAATGATATTGGGATTAACAGGAGAAACAACAATAGAAATTTCAGAACCAACAATAGTGCCAGGAACGAAACTATTAATATTCACCGTGCCAGTTTCGTAGTCTATGGTTCCTGCTGTATTGTTTGTGTATACTCTCGAAGAAATCCCACCAATACCAGTCGTATGATAAATGCGAAGCGTACCATATCCATTATCATCGAAATATGAATTAAAATCAGCATACTGGAACTGCGAAGAAGTTAAGCAACCAAATGCAGAATTCTGTATAGTATCACTCAAAGAACCTAGTCTTTGAATCTTATGATTGAATTTCAATGTATATGAGTTGATGCCAGTAAAATTAGGCACAAATGTTTTTCTCAAACGAATATTTGCGTTTGTAGAAACGATAGCATCATCAACGCTGTCTAGAAAATCTAAGAATCTTGAATATCTAAAACGCTGACCAAATCTTGAAAGATAAGCACTTTCGTATGCTATGACTTTATTGGTTATAGCGTCAGCAATTTCACCAGGAGTTTTTGCAGTTTGCGAAGGAACATAACGCACGTCAATTTCTGGCATAATATACAGATAAGTTGGATCAACAACTTCTACGTCAATTGATTGTACATTGAACTTACGAACAGAAGTACGAATATCAGTTTTGCGAGTTGTTGAGAATAGAGTTCCGGTTTTAGGTTTCGGACAAACAAATACTTTACCATATATCGGAGGAACGTTTTCTTCGCCACCCCAAACAGTAACAGCTTGAATATCTGGATTTTCACGAAGCAGAATACGCTCATAGTCGTATGATGTTACGCTACGATTTTGGGTTTCATATTGAAGAGGAGCATTAAAACGAACCGACTCAATTGATTCGATAGCAGCACCACCTGAAGCACGACCTACTGGTTCGATGTATATGCCATTTTGTCCGTCAATAGTAGAACCAACAACATTAAAGATATTAGCGCCATTTGGAGCTGCACCATTACAAACACGATAAGAAACAGCAACAACACTTGATGTGGATGGTAATTTACCTAAAACGCCATCACCGAAAACAACTTTATATCTCTGCTCTTTATCCGCTTCTACGAAATATATCTGAGAACTAGAATTGATAGTCAATATGTCATCTACTTTAACGTAATTTTGTGTATTACCGCTCGTAGTGACAGTTACAGTGATGCTCGACGTATCTACGTTATCGTTAGGTAAAACGAATGATGTGTTAGATGCGCGATTGAATAAGAATCTGTGAGTAAGCGGAACACCTTCTGTGATACGAATATATTCGGAAAATCCATCATCAGTGTTAGCCGTAATTGTGTATGTTTGAGGCGCAACGAATGTGTATGAAGTTCCGTTAACTGATGTAGTGAACTTAGTGTCTTTAGCGACACGAATAGAACGGAATGTTGTATTCGCTACCGAATTCGTGAAGATAAGCTTGACGTTCGCACTCGCGCCTCGCGCGCTCGTGGGAGTATATCCTAATTTTTTAGCATGAGACACAACGCTATCATAGAGCTGTGCTGTGTCTAAGAACGACTCGTTAGCAGCCATATTAACGTAGAACGCATTATAGTATGTGTTATATGCCAATAAGTCTAGAAGCGTTCCTAGAGCAGAGTCGTTAAAATCGTAGTCTGTGAATTCAGGTTTAGCAGCAATGAACGTGCGCAGATTTGCACGAATCGTATCGTAATCTAATCCTGTTACTATGAGATCTGTATTAGCAGGCATTAGCGGACCCTATTAAGATTGACGTCCAGCGATACGTCGTTGAGTGTACCCACGTTTCGGAAACGTACAGTAACCGATAGTGCGTTTTCATCTGTATATTCTTTTACTGTTACTGATTCTCTGCCGTCTTCAGACTCGAGCTTCACTCTTGGCTCGTAGTTTCCGATAGCGATATTAACCATCGTCTCGAATTCTGATTTCGTGATAGAGTTGAAATTCTCAAACAAACGAGCACGAATATTGCCGCCGAATTCTGGGTGAAACGGGCGCTCGTAGTGATTTGTCATGACAAGATTCTTGACGGCTTGCTTAACGGCTTCGTCGTCTTTTTTGATTATTAGCTTACCAGTCGTAGGGTGACGTCTAAACGCAAGGTCGAAATCCCTGTTCGTCGCTTTATTAAGATATGCCGGCAGAGATTTCTTTTGCATAAACCCTTTTCCTTTATCTTATTTATTCTTGACAAACAGTGGTATTTACATTATAATATGAAATGTAATCAGGCGTTAGTAATAGCTTTAGCAGCCCTTTCAGCCATATCAATAATATGCAAAGCTTCTGCCACAGTTGTGTTAGACTTTATCTGTGGATATTTCTTTTTCATATCAGCATAGCTCATAGAAGTGAGTTTACTATAGTCTGTCATCTGTTCCAGTTCAGCCATATGCTTTTCGATTTTAGCAGCAAGCTCTAGTCGTTTTTGTTCTTGTGCTAACAATTGTTGGTCGCGACCATATCCACCAGCGCCCCAGTTAACTGTATTCGCAGTATTTGTTAACTTCTGTTCGCCGTATGAAGTTTTTGCAGGTCCACTATTAATTAGGTTCGTTTGAGGTGCGATGGTTGACATCATCCCCATAAAAGCAGATAAAGGTTGAGTCAATGTCGCTAGAGTACCTCCAGCAGCTGCTTCGGCGAATAGATTTTTCATCTGTAATGCTTTAACAGGTTTTGCTGGATTAGCTGTTTTCTGAGGTTTAATAGCGTTTGCTGTAGGAGTTTTGCCTGGAATAGGGAGCATTTTCATTACTCCTCCAGCCAAATTCATATTCGGTATCATTGTATTTAGATTGATTCCGGCACCTGAAGCTGCTCCACTAATCATTTTATTCGCTATAGCATTCACATTTATCATAGGAAATTTCGCAGCAATTCCAGCTGCTGAAGCTGCGAATGCGATAGGATTACTTGCTAAACCAGCAAGACCAGCAACCTGACTCTGAAGATTAACAACATTCTTAAGAGCGTCCGCTCCAGGAATATCAGACAATAGATTTCCATTAACAGCTTTAAATAATAAAGCAGCTGGTCCTTTTACTTGAGCAGTTAAGTGAGCTTTAACACCAGCAATTTGTCCTGCTATATTATGTGCACCTGCTGCGGCTGCACCGACTCCTCCTGGAAGTCCTGGGATTCCAGCTGTAACTGCTCCCATAGCACCTTTCATAGCTTCCATAGGACCATCCAATCCAGGAGGCACAAAACTTTTTGCTAATCCTGTTAGTGAAGATAAACCACCACCAAGAGCACCTGCAGCTGCACCAGCAGCACCTCCTAATGCGCCTCCCAAAGCTCCTGCAGCAGCTCCTCCTAATGCATTTGCTGCTCCGCCTAATGCTCCAGCAGCTCCAGCCAATCCGGCGGCTCCAGCTAATCCACTAGCGAAATCTGCAGCTTTTGATGCGGCATTAAGAGTCGCCAATCCTTTCATCACATTTGGATCTATTTGAAATGTTGGAGGTTTAAATCCCATAGGATTTGCGAGCATAGCTGCAGCATTTGCTTTATTAATCATGTCTGGATGTTTCATACTCAAGTCATCAATCATGTCTTGAATTTTATCAGCACCTTTGTACATGATTTGCTGACCATTAATTGTATACATTTGTCCTGGAACTGCGTCTGGAAAAGCAGTTGCTATTTTATAATCTTGCGATACTTGATCTACCATTAACCACCTGCGAATACGTTTGGAGAACCTGCAGCAACAGAAGTGCAACCAGAAATTCCGTCACCAATTCTACCGACACCTTTACCGTTTGCGAAAACAGTAGTAGAACCAGTTGTGATAGCTGCTGAATGGGACGGACAAGGAGCACCAGGAAGTAGATGTGAAGTGTTTACGTCACCTTGACGACTTACGCCTATGCCGTTTATAAACACGTCTGAAGATTTTCCTTGCCTAGTCATTCCCGAACAATGAGCAACGTCTGCGTCACCAAATCTAGTTACTGCTGGCATTATTTCTTTTCCCTTTTCATAAGCTCTTTTAGTTTATCATTCCATTCGGCAATTTCATCGTGTTCATCATGCGTATGAGGACCTTCAGAAATTTCTGGTAAAAACTGTATCACATGATCAAATGATTCAGGAATATCTTCGAATCGAGTATATTCTGTCAATATATTATTGTTTTTGATAACAAACTTATATGCCATGATAAATCACTAATTCAGATAAATGTTAGAAGCTGTTGCAGTCATGTTACCCGAAACACCAATACCTAATTCACCACCAGCACCAAGCCCCATATTATCAGCCGATACTATAGATACGTCACCACCAGAAACGATACCAGTTGAACCAGCAGTCATATTAGCCGAATCACCAGAAGTTGTTACATTTCGATTACCACCTACTGTTTCAACCATATTAGACCCTGTAATATGCTCACGTTCACCGCCAGTTCTATGTGAAGTTTTCCCATTCACCTGAACACGTTGGTCGCCTCCAGTTTCTTGGAGATTATTTCCAGCCGAAACAACACGAAAATCACCATGCGTGACGATTTCATAATCACCTTTAACTTCCTGTTTCATACTTCCGGTGACATGAATGAACACATCACCATCAACAGTAAGATTGAACTGACCAGTAATCTTCTGATCTTTTCCTGCTTCAAGAAATTCCTGATCTTGTGCTACGACCTTACTGATACGAGCGCCGTCATCTTTGATTTCAATGTAAGTCCCGCTCGCATGATAAATATGAATACGTCTATCATTTGGAGAATTGTCTATCTCAATCTTATGACCAGCTTCAGTAGTTGTGACATGATTCCCAAGATATTTGGAACTACTACCACCTGGTTTTTGCTCTTGATATTTTGCCATTATTTAATCCTTATCCAAATGGACTACCAACGTCCGTAGCTGCATTTCCAGTTCCGCCTGGATTGCTTTGAATCAATGCTTTTGTTTCATCAGGTGCTGCTCTCATTTCTGGAGTTGAGCTAGCAGCTTCAATTTCAGCAGAAGTTATACCAGCGAGAGCGTCTTTAGCTTGTCCAGCATCTGGCACTTCGATATCTGGGGCAGAAGCACCACTATCAGTAGATTTCATCGGATGTTTCTTAGGAGGAATAGGAGCAGTAGTAGCTTTCGCTCGTTTTTCTTTATCTATGATTCTAGCGTCCGAACCTCGTTCCTGATCTGAACGACCAGCGAGAGAAGTAGAACTATCATCATCAAGAGAAGGATGAACTGCAGGATTTCCACCCACACCATTTTGCCCACCAAACATTTTACCTACACTATCCATAAGTCCTGCGACTAATGCTACTTTTTGCAGAATAGTGAGATTTTTTTGCTGTTCTAGTATTTGATAAGGAACAGGTTCTATAATAAGTTCGCCATTCGTAGTATCTTTCGCGAGCGTAGCGCGAGTATTAACGTCTACGACTCTAGCTTCTACGTTATATGTTCCTTCGAATAATGGACTATCAAAATGAAGTTTCCACACATTAGGAGTAACTTTTTCATCAACACCTAGTTTACCATCAAACAATTTGTATACAACGTAATTGATTTCTACTTCGATAGTTTCGCGAGGAATTCCTTTAGCATCTATTCGAGTGTAATCAACTGTTCCCGTAAGAATAGGCATAGTGTTCGAAGTTCTTAAAGGTTTTACGGTGATACTCGCCATTACTTAGCACCTCCAGAACCTGGAGCTCCTTGACCTGCTCCACCTTTCTGTTGAATATGAGGCATTGTAGCAAGCACAACAGGAACCTGACCAGCAGCACCGTCCATGAAAAATCCTAGAACCTTAGTTCCTTCTGCAATTCCTGTTGGACTTTGACCTACTCCACTGATAGAAGCAGAAGTTGTAGGAGTACAAACATAACACCACGGAAGGTCTTTAGTAGGAAGAACTCCCTTATCTTGTGAATGATGTACGTCGATACGGACTTTGATTCGTCCGAGCTTTAGATTATCTTTTTGCCCTGAAAACTGACCAGAACCGCGATCTTCAACAGTGCCCATCCACCATTTCATGCCGTCCTGGCCCATTACTGTGCCTTCTTCAGCCATTATGCAACTCCCGAATTACCAGATGAAGATTTGTTTTTAGAATCAGATTTGCATTCTAAAATACAATTATATTTCATATCGTTTTCTTCTTTATATATAATATGTTTTATAGAAGTAACCAAGAACGAACCGGAACGCTGGTCCAGTTCCATATTTTCTTGGTTGCCTGGAATATTGATTTTCACTTTAATTCCTGGTTTATATGCAGTGTTTCCAGGAACACGAATATTTATGACCAGATTATCTAGCTGAACAGCAGCAGACGACTGAGCTGCATGTTCAGGAAGCGAACGTTTATGCTCAGCAATTTCAGGGTCGCGCGAGTCGCGAAATTTACTTTTCACTTGACCTGGAGCTACGATTAGATTATATCTTTCACCACGACCACTGGTTTGCTTTTGAGTTAGTTGCGTAGAACCTGTATGAGTAGTATCACCTGCTCCGTCACGTTTACCTTTTTCCGACGAGTCGACTTTTCCTGTCGTGGGGTCGTAGAAATACCAGTGATCTGAATCTGCGCCATTATAGCTAGAATCTAAGCTATTGAAATCGCCTTTCTGGTCGAACGAAATGATTTTGAAATTAGGATCACCACCAGCAGCACCGATGTTCTGAGCAGCATATGAAAATGTGTACTCGTCACCACCAGAAAGCATTTTATCTACTGTGCGAAAATGATATCCGTCGCGGTCTTGATAGAAAAGATAGTTAGACGCTTTTGCTTCAGCTGATTTGCCTTCTTTAGCAGCCCAACGAATAGCAGTGATTGGAGACTTACCAGTTCCATGATAGCTCTGCTTATCTTCAGTTTCTTCGTTAGTTGCTAGATCTTTTTTCAGAGTCTTAGTTTCTTTGGTGTATTCTTCGTGCCAATCTTTGACCATATCGGACACTTTTTTGCCCTTATATGCTTTGACAATTTCTTTTTGATTCTGTTCGAGAAACTCTTGAGGTACGCAGTTGATATTAAACATGTCCTGATTACTTTTCACGCGCATGCGATTACCCTGCATTGCAGTTACGAAATTCATCTTGATCGTGCTTTTACGATCACCAAACATAATAGATACGTCTTCGCCGCCTTTAAGATTAGCTCTTTGATTGAATCCGCTAGAATCGTTAACAGTTAAATTACATGATGCGCAAGGTGCGTATATGCTTTCAAAATACTCCAGCATATTGATTAGCTGTTTGATTTCTTCGCCGTTAACAGATACCTGATTTAAATTGCCGCCGCCTACATCACTCATCTTACATATGTACCTTCATCAAAAATATATGGATGCTGCTCTTTAATAAGAAGCGTAAAGTTAAGGTCTAATAGAAATATGTTTTTGTTATCGTCGTTTATTTTACTTTCATGTTCAAATATAGTAACTGCTTTGCGCTCTGACGCGATCAGTGAAGTGTATGTTGTATAATCAACCGTAATAGTTTTTTCTTGAATGATGCGCTGAATACCAGATTCAGTTAAGAGCTGATAAGGCGTGATGATTTGCTCATAATGGTGATTTGTTCTCATAGCGTATTCTACGCTGCCATATTTCTGTTTGATATATGAATTGAACTGCTCGTATGTACGAGGCCACTGGAAATAAGGATCATGAATTTCATTAGCAATTAACACAAGCCAATCTAGGGTCTGGTCACTATAGTATTGATAAGCCACAGTATCTGGACGATCACCATCTTGCAAAATATAATTATCGAAATGAACTTTCGCGTTCGATATGAAACTGGTCAAAGCAAATCGTCTAGTGATATCAGTAACACTAACAGATTTGGTTTCTTTTGGAATACGATACTTGATCGTAGGAAACGGTCTAAAATAAAACATTTAGTTGAACCTTTGACCTGTTATGGGATCTTTGTAATCCAATGAATTCTTTGTGATAATTTCGGTTTCTCTAAACGATAATGTTAACTCAATTTCGACAGGTGCAGGAATTCCACCGCCATTTGCGTCGCGAACATATCCAGCATAACCCTGGGAATGATAATTCACTTTGATATCTGTACATACAGATGGGCGCAAATCGAATAGATACTCTGGATGATTAAACTTGATTTCAAAATACTCTGGATACTTGAAAAACAAACCTCCACCAACAAACTCTGGATGAGTATAGAATCTCATCATTTTAATAATATCGCGTATAGTATCCGACTCTTGGCGATTCTTAGGTGATAGTTTCCAGCTAAAACTATGATCACGAAAATCAACGCCTGTAAACAATAGTATTTTGTTAGGGTTTAGTGCAACACCACCAGCAGTTTTGAGCACAGCTGCAGCAACGTCTTCTCCACCTGCCGCCTTCATTCCTGCTTGAACTTTTGCATTCTGTCCGGCTATTCCTAATGCAATTCCTGCCATAGCAGCACCAGTCGCAGCTCCCCCACCCATTTCTTGATTACCGTACATTGCTCTATCGAATGGTTTTATTATAGAACCAGCAGCAGCACCTAAATCTTTTTTAGAATACTCAGGATTGTAGTCGGTAGAAAGATTAGAAGGCAAGGGTAAGAAAACTGAACCACCTGCAACGTTGAAATTACTTCCTATATTTACTCCAAACCCACTAAGAATTCCTGCTGCTAGTCCGTTTGTTTGCTTAGCAGTAAACGAAACCCAATGGTCTAGGTTGACTAGATCGTCTGGAAATGTTAATCTTGCGCCAGAAAACTGATCAGTACCAATTCCCCCGTTAGCGAGTGAAGCTAGAGTAATACCCGCGCCAGCAAGCGCAGCAACAGCACCGACAGCTCCAACAGTTCCTATTGCAGTTCTTCTGGCAACTAGTCTGGCTAAACTTGATAAGGCCATGCAGTATCCTTTCTTTTTTATATTTATATCGTATACATATGAGTATGGCTACTTACAAAGGCAGATTCGTCCCCAAAAATCCCGCAAAATACAAAGGCGATCCTACGAAAATCGTTTATCGATCGTCGTGGGAGCTTCGCTTTATGAAATATCTCGATGAGAACTCAAACATTATCCAATGGGCATCGGAAGAACTAGCTATCCCATATAAGTCCCCGCTAGACGGACGATGGCATCGCTATTTCCCAGATTTCCTCGTGCGCATGCGCGATCGCGAGGGAAACATAACTGTCAAGATGATTGAGATTAAACCTCGCTCGCAGTCGGTCCCACCTACTCCTAAGAATAAAGGTTCTAAACCAACCAAGAGATATCTACAGGAAGTAGCAACTTTCGGAATAAATAGTGCTAAGTGGCACGCAGCTAAAGACTATTGCGAAGACCGTAAATGGCAATTTGTTGTGCTTACAGAAAAGGAATTAGGGCTTTAATGGTTGCTTACATATTCGACACAATCGTTAAACGCGGAGCTAAGGCTGGTGTTAATCCTTCTATTAAAAAGAGTAGTCGTGATTGGTTTCGCGAGCAAGCTAAAACCGTAACAACCGCAAATCCTACTCGCATGATACGCAGTAATGCTGCTAGGATGACTGATAAACCTCTGATTGGTCGTATGTATCTATTTCAGTACGACCCAAAAACTAAGGATAAACTCCCATATTATGACAGATTTCCTTTGGTCATCCCTATCGGTTCTAACAGAACTAACGGATTTGCTGCGAGCGGAGGGTCATTCCTCGGACTCAATCTACACTATCTACCGCCGGTTCTTCGTGCTAGATTAATGGATGCACTTTATAAAGTTGCGTCTACAAAAGAAATCGATGAAACAACCAGACTGCGAATATCGTATAATATTCTAGCTCAGGCTACTCAATATCGTTTCTTTAAACCATGCATCAAACGATATCTGATTTCACAGACACGCAGTAAGTTTTTCTACATAGAGCCTACAGAATGGGAAATGGCTTTGTTTCTGCCTCTTGATAGATTTGTTGGCTCAACAAAACAACGCATTTATCGCGATAGTCGCAGCAGGATTTAACAATGCCATTTAACATCGCAGATTTCAATTCGTCCATCGCTAAGTCTGGAGTAGCAAGCACTTCTCATTTCGAAGCTATGATTCTTGGGGGACCTGGATCATACACGAGCGGAAGAGGTATGTCTACTACGAACGTGCTTTCATACTTTGGTTTAGAAGAAGGTATGCGATTTCGTATCGAATCTCTTAATATGCCTGGCAGAAATTTAACCACATTAGACCAGAATTATCATGGTCCAACTCGTGCCATGCCTTATAGATTTACTCAACAACCAGTTTCTATGACAGTTATCCTCTCGCGCGACATGCGTGAGCGCGAAATATTCATGCGTTGGCAAGATTACTTCGTAGGACATTATCGCGCTAATCCTAATCGAAATGTTATGAGGGGTCAGTTCGACACGAAGTATTATCAGGGTGGAATTGGAACTGTAAAAATCCTACAATATTCTATTCCTCTTGATGAAAAAGTTAAATCTAACAACGATACTTCTGGTAACAACTATACACTACAAACAGAAATCCTACTAGAAGAAGCATTCCCTATTTCTGTTCATGATATCGCTATGGCTTGGGGTGATGAAGGATATGGTAAGCTTCAGGTAGAAATTAGATATCATCGTTCAACAGAGTTAAATCATACGTTTCCATATACGAGTTTGTTTGACATGGATAAATCAAACAGAAGATAACATGAGGTGAATTATGGCATTACCTAAAATCGCAGTTGCTAAATTTGGACTAGAACTACCATCTACAGGAACCCGAATCACATTTAGACCGTTTCTTGTGAAAGAAGAAAAGATGCTGCTTATGGCTGCACAATCGGAAGATTCGCTTTCGATGATTGATGCAGTTAAAGACGTAATCGCAGCATGTACCGATGATGTTAATGTTGAGAAAATTCCATACTTTGATTTGGAATATCTGTTTCTCAATATCCGAGCTAAATCTGTTGGCGAAATCGTTAAGTTAGAATATCGTCACACTGGTGGAGTAAATTATCAGGGGATAACATGCGAAGCTGTTACTCCTGTAGAAATCAACCTCGAGCAAGTTAAAGTTGATAAGTTGCCTGAGCATACTACGAAAATTCAGCTAGACGATAAGCTCGGTATGGAAATGCGTTATCCTACTATCAATGACGTTCGTAAAGTCAGTGAAGGCAGTGACGAAATTGAAATGCTGGCTAAGTGTATTCTTCATGTGTACGATGATGATAACATTTACGAACCAGACAATATCGAAGACTCGGTTAATTTCATCGAGTCGTTGAACAGCGCTCAGTTCACTAAGATTATGCAGTTCATTGGAACTATGCCAAAACTACGCCACTCGTTTACTTACAAATGTAAGGGATGTGGTCAGGAAGATAAGGTGACGCTGGAGGGAATGGCTGATTTTTTTTAATGATCCTCTCTCATAATACTCTTGCGAATTACTACCAGACCAATTTTTCGTTAATGCAGCACCACAAATACTCGCTGAGTGACATAGAAGGTATGATTCCGTGGGAGAGGGATATCTATGTTAAAATGTTGGTTGAATATCTTGAAAGGTTAAAAGACGAACAAGAAAAGCAAAGGCGATAAATGGCCAAAGATAAAAGAATTGTAGCAGGCGTTATAAGCGATACGAAATACTATTACGCAAGTGATGGTTCGGTCGTTGACGAAGATGGTAAACCAGCACCTGCTAAATTCGCGGCTATGTTTCCGCCTATGCCTGAGCAGAAACCTGAACCTGTCAAGGAAACGAAACCTAAGAAAACACGTCGCAAACTAAAAGACCTTGCGGGTAGAATTAAGAACTCGAAATACTATTACGATGCCGAAGGCAATGTCGTAGACGAAGAAGGTAAACCTGTAAACGAAAAACTCGCTGGATATTTCGGTAAGCGAGAAGAGCTGCGTAAAGACATACCTAAAGTAGAACCTAAGAAACAAACTGATATGATTGACGGCAAAAGATTGCGAGTCATAAATTCAGAAATAGGTAAAGCTATACGAAGCACGCAAAATCTCGTACAGTCTAACGAAATAATTCAAGATAAAATGACGACTATGTTTGACTCGTTTAACGACGTAGTCAAAACACTAGGCGACCAGAACGACGCGATCGTACAACGACTAATTCAACAGAACCAAGAGTTTCAAGATAAGGTCATAGAAACATTATCTGGAGTTCCGGGAGCTACAAAAGCAGGTGGTGCTAAACCAAAAAAGATAAATCCTAGAGCAGTTGGTGGTTCTAAGGCAGCTAGAGGAACAGAACTCAAAGTAAAGACAACCAATTATCGCGAAACTCGTAAACAAGAAGTCGAAGATCGCGCGCGACGCATAGCTGAGATTAAAACTAAACGCGATATTAAATCTATAGTTGTTGGTTCTTTGATAGGAGCAACTGCTGGTATTGGTGCTGGCGCATTAATTTCTGCTATCACGCCTAGCACAACTGCTCCATCAACTCCTACTCCTCCAGGAGGTGCTCCAGGAGGAACTACTCCTAGTGGTCCAGGCGGAGGTAACGGAGACACGACTCCTGGCAGCGGAGGCATGACTCGACTAAAAACTAAGAGCGGAAAAGCATACGAGGTCGACTCTAAATTCGCTGCTAATTTCAAAGGATTTGTTGACGAGCTCGAAGCCGCTGGATATCAAATCAAAAGTATTGGAGGATACAGTCCGCGCCCAGGATGGCACGGAAAAGGTATGGCGATTGATATTAATCCCGACCAGAATCCTATGCTCATTAATTCTGGCGGTAGAATTATAAACAAACTCACTGGACAAGAGTCTAGTAATCTAAAGAATTCTAAGTATCCATTTGGTTACGGTACTGATAATTTCGGTTCTATTGACGTAAGTTCTATGGCTAGAAAATGGGGACTTGGTTGGGGTGGAAATTGGAAAAGTTCATCAGACACAATGCACTTTTCTGCTGGAGCAAACGAAGGTGGAACTGGAGTTGTGCCTGAAGGAGGTCCTCAAGTTGCGGTTAATGGTGGCGCAGGTGCAGGTTCTCCTACAGGTGGAATAGCACCAGCACCTGCACCTGCGCCACCAGGAACAGGAACAGGTGGAGTAGGTACTACTCAGGCTCCGGGAGCAGGCTCTATATCAGCAGGAACATCTGGTGCTGGTGCGGCTCCAGGAACTATCGCAAGAATCAATGAAGTAGGTCCTGGATATAATGTTGTTCAGCTTGGTGATGGAAGCGTAGAACGTCGCGCAGGCGCACGAAACTGGAGAAACAATAATCCCGGAAACATTGAATACGGCAGCTTTTCTAAATCAGCTGGTGCGATAGGTTCTGATGGTAGATTTGCTATATTCCCTTCGTATGAAGTGGGTCGTGCTGCTAAAGAAAAACTATTGTTCGAAGGTCGTTCTTATAGCGGAATGAGTATTCAGCAAGCGATATATAAGTATGCTCCTCCTAGTGAAAATAACAGTGCTGCTTATGCCGCGAATGTAGCTGCTGCAGCGGGTGTTTCACCTTCGACTGCATTGACAGCTTTGAATGCTGATCAAAGAAAAGCCATGCTCAACGCTATGGAAAAGGTTGAAGGATTCAGATCAGGAAAAATTACAAAAGTCAGCGAAGGCAATACTCAAGTTGCTTCAGCTGGAACTCCTCCTAAAGCATACGCCGCTGGTGATCCATATGTTCCTAACACTGGACCAGCAATCGTTGGTGAAAGAGGTCCTGAATTAGTCATAGGTAAAGATGGTTCGTCTAGATTAACAGGAGACGGTCCTCGTATTGAAAACTTGAATCAGGGTGATTCTGTTGTTCCTGCTGATAAGACCAAAAAATTAATGGGTTATGCTGAAGGCACGTCGGCTGACATTACGAAATTATTGCCAGCCGTTAATTATGAAATGGATAAAAACTCCTATTTCAAAAAAGGAGAACTTAACAGATATGAAACAGATCCTCGTCCTGATCTACCATTAGGATCATCAGCAGATCTGTTTTATAACGGTGATGAAAAGACTAGAAAAGCGCGACTACTAGATTATCAAACTAATCCAGATTCTGAAGGTAAATCAGCATTTGAAGCTGGTTATCAGTATCGTGGTTTTAGTAACATGTATAATAAAGCTGGTGATATCGGCAGACCTGAAAAGAAAATGAGCGACGTATCTTACAGCGAACTCATCGAGCGTTCGAAACGAGCTGATGTTGAAACATTAAAGCCTGGTGAAGGAATCTTTGGATATGCTGAAGGCACATCTTCTGCGGATATCTTAAAGCTATTGCCAGCCGTTAATTATGAAATGGATAAGAATTCGTATTTCAAAAAAGGAGAACTTAACAGATACGAAACTGATCCCCGTCCCGATTTACCATTAGGTTCAACAGAAGATTTATATTTTAACGGCGATGAAAAGACAAGAAAAGCTAGATTATTAGATTATCAAACAAATCCTGATTCTGAAGGAAAAACTGCATTCGAAGCAGGATATCAGTATCGCGGTTTCAGTAATATGTATAATAAGGCTGGCGATATTGGTGGACCTGAAAAGAAAATGAGTGATACTTCGTATAGCGAGCTGGTCGAACGTTCTAAGCGACCTGATGTTGAAACACTAAAGCCAGGTGAAGGTGTTTTCGGTAAGCTTGAAGGATATGCTGAAGGAACTTCTAATTCTAAAGATTTTGAATTTTTAAACTATAATCCTCTCGGTGGTTTCGTCAACGATAAAAAAATTGACCAATCGCTTGTTCAGTTTAGACGTCGCGCGCATGGGCAACGTATGTCTGAATCTTCGGCGGAAGATAGAAAAGGTTTCGAACGAATTCAAAAAGGTGCGAGCGGTGAAGATTATGGCGCACATAATAGAACATTTTATTATGAAAAAGATATCCCAGGGCTCAACGGTTTAACTAGAAATTCAGTAACCGCAACAGGATATTATAATCCTATTACGGATAAACATTATTCACCAGAGTCTGGTATCAAACAAAGTCAACGTAGTTCTCCAGAAGCAATTAAAAGCAAACTTGAAATGTGGAACATAAACGCAAATGCGATGTCAGAACAAAATGCAATGCAAGAATATACTCAACCTCCAGCAGTGAAAACAGTAGTAATTAATAACAATAGAACAAACAACGTAACAAAAACAGTCAATCAGGGTTCATCTCTACCTCAGTTAGATAGAAACGAATCAGCTAATCCGCTCGCACAGGGTGGCAATAAACGTACTGCTATGGGAGCATTCTAATGGCTATATCGAAACTCGTTAAGTCAGGTCAGTCATTTGATCGTCCCAGCGTTTCTGCATTCTTTGGTAAAGCTGGTCCTGCGAACGATAATCTACAGAAACAATCAGATATGTTTTCTGGAGGTAATTTCGTCAGCAGCATCACGAATATGTTGCAACAACTTAATGGTCAGTTGCAAAAACTACAAGAAACTTCTCAGAAAACGATACTTGCGTTCAATAAGATAATCAAAGATATTCGCGACGTTAAAAAAGATATCGTATCAAAGTTTCGCATCGTTAACAACGAATTGAATTCTAACAAACTTGATTTCGTCAATGGCATACGAGGAGGCGAACTACCTAAACCAATAACAATGCCAGAACCAGGAACTCCTGTTCCTGCGAACGCACCTGCGGCTGCAGCAGCTGCTCCTGCTGGCGGTGGATTTGATTTATTTTCTTCACTAGCAGATTTGCTAGGCGGTGCTAGTTTATTAAAAGATCTTATCAAGTGGGCTCCAAGAATTGCTCCTATACTTGGTTCCGCAACGGTAATTGGATTAGCTGGATATGCTACATTTGAAGCTTTCAAAAAGGCTATGTTTAGTATAGCCGAAATCGCTGATTGGGTTGAAGAAAAGCTTGGGTTGAAAAAACTATACAAAGAACGTATGGAAACTCAAGAATATAAGGATATGCAGGACACGCAAACTAAGATCACCGAAGACGCTCGCAAAACGAACGTTGATAAGGGTGATCGTATTAAGATGATGCAGAAAACTCTTGATGATAATAAGCTGCAAAAGAAAGACGTTAAGACTCTACAAGGCGATATCATTACGATGATTGATGGTCGTCAGTTTGATATTAAAACTCAAAAACCAGTAGAAGCAACACCAGACACTACTACGGCTGCTCCTGCTGCAACACCTGCTGCTACTACTCCAAGCGCACCAACCGATAATGCGCAAACTCCTGCTGCAGCAGCACCTGCAGCAACTGCTCCTACTCCTGGAGGCGCAGCAGAAGATAAGAAAACTCCCGAAGCTCCAGCAGGCGGTGGAGGCGGAAGCGGAGGCGAAGGTGGTGCAGGAGGTTCTCCTGCAGCTAGCGCTCCTGCAACTACTCCTGCTGCTCCTGCTGGCGGAGGTGGCGGAGGTGAAGGTTCTCCTGCAGCTAGTGCTCCTGCGACAACACCATCTGCTCCTACTGCAACACCATCTGCGCCTGGTTCTAATGCTCCCGCACCTATGCCTGCTCCAGCTGCTCCATCAGCAGGAACTGGTGGTGTAGGTTCTATTCAAGCACCAGGCGCAGGATCGCCAACACCAGCAACCACACCTCCTGCTGCTACTCCTCCCGCCGCACCTCCAGCAGGAACACCAACTCCAACAGCTAGACCTACTGGAGATGAATTAAAAGCTTTAGGAGGAATAGAAAGAACAACTCCAACTGAGCAAGCGCAGCAACAAGCACAACAGAACACTGCTGCTATTCAGAATCCTATGGCTCTTATGGCAGCTAAGATGGAAGCTGCTAAACAAATCGACGAAAATAAACCGAAAGCTGCCGAACCAAACACAATTGTTAAAGGTGAAGCACCTGTTTATACCGCTATGGGCGATCTTGCGATGCCAGGAACTCCTGATCAAAAGTTTGTTGGATCAGGAAGAGGTTCGGTTGTTGAAGGATTAAACGACAGAGCTAATGCTCAAGCAGTTGGTTCTGGTCGCGGTTCTGTCATCGAAGCTCCTGGAGCACGAGCAGCTGCTAATGCGCCGAAACCAAAACCAGCTGCTCCTGTTGCCTCTGCACCTGTAGTAGATCCGCACGCTAAATCTAAAGCATTATTCCAAGAAGTGTTGGATATCGAAAAGCAAGGTGGTAACAGCACAGCAAAATATTTTGAAGCTGATAAACAACGTATGGCTGAACTTGCTGCTATTAAAGATAAACCAGCAGAAGGGGCTCCAGCGGCAGCTAAGAAAACTGCGCCTAAAAAAGAAAAAGAAATGTCCGCTATGGACAAAATGCGTATGGGTCGCGGTGCTGGTGATCATACTGCTCCTATGGGATTAGGAGACGAATCTGCTGGATATACAGGAGCTGCGGGTGATATACTACAGGCTGGATTAGATCAACAGAAAGCATTAAATGCTGGACCCGAACCTGGATATAGCGGAAAAGGTGGTCAAGTTCTACAGACTAATCTTAATGATGCAGCTGTTGTTGAAGCAGAACAGCAAAAAGAACGCGCAGCAGCTGCACAGAAAATGCAAGCAGTTGACGACGCTGACATGGCTCGCGCTCCAGGTGAACGCTCAGTCATGGCAACAGACCAAGCTAAGATAGAAGCTATTAAATCTGGAGTGACTCCAGCTGCTGCTGGTGCAAGAACATTACGTCAAGCTGGAGCACAAATTGGCCCTAAACCAGCAGACTTAGAACCTCCACCGAAAATGTCAGATCAAGGTGCAGGAGAACCTCAAATTCAAAATAACAACCAGACGCAAAATAGTGGAACATCTTCTGGTGGTGAAGGTAATAATGTTGCTGGGCAAAACCTTCCTATGAAAGCAACTAATGATTGGTTGAAAGATTTTATCGAACGTCAGCAAATATCTTATCAATAAAAAAGGGAGGGCCGAAGCCCTCCCAGGTAGTCGTAGGGGAAAGGAATAAACCCTACGATCAATCGTCATCCTCAGCCAGTTTGTTGAAGAAATCCAAGTCGTCATCGTCTGCTGCCTTCATAGGCTTAGCTGGCGTTGTCTTACCTACTGCAGGCGCTGCTACGGGGCGAGCAGTAGGACGTTCAAAAGGGATTTCGTCTTCCTCAATCTTACGAGAATTAGGCTCAGATAACACCTTATCCAAACGAGCCTTAAGATCAGCATAAGACTTGAACTTATCCGGGGCAACCAACTCAGCGAGTGAGTACTCACCTTTCCAGATAGCTTCCATGTTATCGTCATCGTCAGACAGCGGAGCAGACTCGGAGAACTCGCTCTTATCGTAGTTACGATAACCTTCAACCTTGCGAATCTTGAGCTTGAAATCAGCTCCGTTCCACAGGTCAAAAGGATTCATGGGAGTCTCATCCTCGAACTGAGGATTCATCTTTTCATTGATCTTATCGAAAATTTTCTTACCGAACTTATACAGGAACACCTTGCCTTCGTTCTCAGGATGAGCAGGATCCTTGACAACGTAGATATTGGCGATATAAGTCAAACGACGCTTACGCTGACGTACGATTTCCTTATCCTTGTCATTACCTGAGTTCCAAAGCTTGGAATTCATTTCAGATACAGGATCGGGTTGATTAAGAGTAGTAAGAGAGTTTTCGATATACCATCCGCCTGGACCCTGAAATCCATGATTCCAAAGACGAACCCATGGGAGTTCTTCGTTCTGGGGAGCAGGGAGGAAACGAATAACAGCATAGCCGTTACCGACCTTATCAACTTCAGGTTGCCAGAAACGATCGTCTTCGTTCGACGCAGTTTCCTTATTAGCAAGCTTGTTGATTTCTTTGGTCAAACGCTCGAGAGAAGAAGTGCGCTGACGCTTTAGAGCAGAAAAAGATTCATTCATTGTATGTCTCCGTATTTGTTGTATATGTGTATAACTGTCTTATCCACTTGATCATAGTATATCATTATATAGTCATCGTCAAGAAAGAAAAACGCTCTTCATGACTTTTTTTATCACTTCACGGTCAATGCGAACAAAAGGCCTGTACTTAGATAGTTGACGATACACCTCAGGCCATATGATAGGATCGTCAATTAATGCGTTCCACTTTTCGAGCATATCGCCAGTAAATACGTCGAACGCAATAATAGTTTCTGCTTTGATTTTCCCACCCAGATACATTTTCATTAGAGCAGGATGGGTATCAACGCATGTCATGCACTGTTTCCAGTCGCCATTGTCTCTTATATATTCTAGGTCTTGCTTGAGATGATATGAAAAAGTTTCCATACGACCTTTCCAGGCATTGTAGACTTTCTCGGACTCAGGACCAGACATTTCACCGACCCAACGAACGCCAGCTTGTGAAACGAAATTCGCTACAAAGAAATCAGTCAGCTCGTTATCATCGTACTTGCGCTCGAGCTTGCGAAACAGAAACTGATCTTTGCGCTTTAGAAATGACTCATCAGATATCTTGCGGACCTTGCCGCCGTACTTGATAAAGTCGTAGTCGCTAGTGAAATGGAGCTTGAGTGCTTGGTATTTTTGGTAGGCTTTAATTCCTTCCAACGACCCAACCTCTTTCTTGCATTCTGGTGATTCTATATGGTTTCACGAGCTCCATGACACCAGACTGATTGGAACGGATTTCTTTCTTCATGATAGTATCATACACATCACGACTGATATAGAGCTTATCATCCCAAGGCGTATACGAAACGCAACAATGCACCATATCAAAATGTTCTACGAGCTTTTGTCTAGTAGGATACTTGGTCGTGATGAACTGCAACTTAGTGATCGTATCGAACGCAGTATATTCGATGCTATCATTATCCATATAGTTTGAGCTGCCTTCCTTGATGATTTCGCTGGAAGGATTCTTAAACTTGACTTGCTGAATATGCGTATGAACCATATCCTTAGTTTTTTTATCGTTGAGAATAAACACGTCGATATCGCGTGGAGTATCACCATGAAATAGCGAAGTCCAGCAACCACCAGCGATAACAATATGCTTACTGTACATAAGCTCGCTAGGAATATACATCCAGTATTTTTGCTTAAGATTTTGCTTAGCAGTAGTGATAAGAGCTTGCTCGTAAGGACCAAACGTCTTATCGCGAGCTAAGATTTCTTCATCACTCAGAGGAGTATAACCGACATGACCAGTAGAACTGATCATAGGAGAATATGTTGTTTGTATAGTTCCTGAACCACCACTACCACCACCCCAACCTGCGCCTTGAGCGCCTGGAAAAACTATGCCACCTATCCCAGGATTAGCCGCTTCTCTAATGATATCGCCAAGTTTGTCAATAGGTACTGCCATGATATTACTGATAGCCTCTAATATAACTTCGTAGGGATCTTTTGCGTCTTCTAGTGCATATCTAGTTATTCTTTGTGCATTTTTATTATCTGTATTGACGATAGTTAAATCATCGGTCAAAGGACTAGTCGCAAACACAATGTTGGGAAGTTTAAGGCTTCGAATAAACTGCCCAAGATCGCGCATCGTTGTGTAGCTGTTTTTTCCGGTAACGTATGTTATAGCCATTAGATTGGTAACCGTGATCCAGTGCGTTTCAGAAGATTAAGAGTAGTCGCTTCTGCTGCGAGTAACTTACGCATAGAAGGAGTCATTAGCTTGGAGACGTTTTCGAACTCCAAACCAGTCTTTTCACAGACATCAGTAATCGCTTCGAGATAGCTCATACCTTGTTCGCCGATACGATTTTCAACTAATGAAATGAAGGTGTTCGCGCTCATCACGCTCGCGACTACTGTTTCTGTCACTTGTTATATCCCTCAGGCATATGTGAAAGTCCGTATGCTTGAATCTGTTCGGGAGTACGATCGCAGCCACGACACTTATTAGTCATTGGGTCGATATCGCACACATTGCAGCAAGGGGATACAGATGAAACAGTATAAGCATAAGTCTTTAAGTCTGGATAATTGATATTTTCCAAACCCGTAGTGTTCATAGTGACTTGACCACTCATAGAATTAAGCTTTTCGATTGTTGTGGATGGTGTAGTTGTTCTACCGCCGACGCTCTTGCGAACGATATCTTCGCTCAGAGGTTCGGGATAGTAGAGTTCTAATGCGACACAATCATCGACGCAGTTGAACCAATGAAACTCGCCAGGAGAAACACTAGTAAAGTCACCTGCTCTGAGAGTAGTGACATCAGTGAGCTCGTAGTTATTTTTTCGTACATGGATTTCCAAAGTTCCTGAGATGACGTAGAATCCGTTCCATTTGTGTACATGCTTATGCTCCGAACACTTGTAGCCAGCCTTGATATTGATCTTGTGAAGTTCGACAAGTGGATTCTGAATGATTACGCTGGTGTCGCCCCAGACTTTTCCGGTGATATTTCCCATGCCTTTTCCGCCTTTCTCATGCTCAATTTGTATTTAACAACGCTATCCAACTCTACTAAATCATATACTAATTTGTAGAAGTCGTCAAGATAAATCATGTTGAATCCATCACTAGGCGCAGTACGAGGAGCCTGATGCACTTCGAGGAATACAGCTGATACGCCAACAGCAACAGCAGCGCGAGCCATAAGAGGAACATACTTACTTTCGCCAGCAGAACTAGTCCCGTGTGCGCCTGGGAGCTGGACCGCATGCGTACAGTCCATGATAACGCTGTTAGTATATTGCTTCATGATATCCAGCGAACGGAAATCGACTACGAGATTGTTGTAGCCAAATGTTGTTCCACGCTCAGTGAATAGATATTTGTCACAACCGAACTTGCGCAGTTTCTCGGCAACATTACGCATTTCCCACGGGGATAGGAACTGACCTTTCTTCACGTTGACTGGCTTACCTGTTTCTGCAGCCGCCGCAAGAAGGTCAGTCTGACGACAAAGGAACGCAGGAATCTGAAGAATGTCAGCATTCGTAGCGCCACATTGCCAGGGTTCGTGAACGTCCGTGAGAACCTCGATTCCTCGAGCACGGACGGCCTCCATTCCGTAAAACGCCTCGTCGAAGCCGCCACCTCTATTACTATCCGCGGAACTTCGATTCGCTTTATCGAAAGAGGTCTTATAGATAAAGTTGATCTCACGACCAAAATCATCTCCAATACGTTTACAATCAGCCTTTAAATGCTCTGCCATCATAATAGCATGTTCTGTAGTTTCAAATGCACAAGGACCAGCAATGATACTTAGCGGCTTATCGTTATGACAGTTTTCATAGAAACTCATTTTTTAATCCCACAGTGCGCGATAATATCTACCGAAAAGCTTAAAGGCGTTTACCTTACGCTTATCAAACTTAGCATTCTCTTCGTGATACTTTTCCCAAGAAGCACGATTTTCTGGCGACTCATCAAACGGAACACCTTCCATTATCTTACGAGTATATGCACTAGGGCTTTCTGGTGCATCAGGGTCTTCGTTTGCTTCCTGATAAAACGCCCAAATCATTTCGTCAAGAATCCAATCCCAACGAGCTTCGTGTAGACTATCTGTGCCGCCATAGTTCTTTTCTTCTTCAGTCAAAGGCGGTGCAGCAGTAGAGCGCAAATGCTCAGGTACATCTTCATCGTCAACCCAAGGCGAACCATGCTTAGTCGCCTTCATCTGAACGAGCATAGGGTGAATGATAAGCGATAGTGTATGATCCATTGACCACGTATCATAGTTGTCAATACGAATCTTAACTTTGCGCTTTTTCTTCGACTCAATCCAGTTGCAAAAATTGCAAAGCCAATTGACTTCAGACAACCAATCACCAAACTTATCGTGAGCTTTATAATCCCAGCGCTCAAGACGAGGATCATTATCATCAAAGATACCGCGACGATCAATCCAAAAGAAAATCTTATCAGCGATCTGATATGGACCAACCCAGTTTCTGTAGGGACCAATATGAATTTTCATGTATCACCAGTTCTCGTAATCAGTAATGTCTTTCCAGAGACCTTCGCCTTCAGCAGTTTCAATTTCTGCGCGAAGACAAAAGCCGATACCTGTGCTTCCGCCGATAAGAGTAATCTTGTGAGGCTGAGGGTCCATAGGCTTGATCCACTCAGTCAAAGATTCTAACTCTTTAGGACTAATCATTAGTTGATACTTACGTTCCACGCGATCCTCATCCATATCATGCTCCAAAGTTGGCTCGGGGTGATGGGCTCGAACCACCAACACGCAGATTCAAAGTCTGCTGTTCTACCAATTGAACTAACCCCGAATAATCACTTGTTCATATGTTCCGTAAGCAGTTGAGTAACAGTTTTAACAGTTGGATCAGCTGGTTCATCAACGAACGCCATGAGCTGTTTAGCCTTAGTGATAACTGAATCCACATCTGGATACTTGCGTTTTGCGTCGCGCTTAACTTCCTGCGCGAAAAGATATTCCTGGTCGCACATAGTCTGTGCCATCTGAAGAACTTGGAAACGAAGCTGCTTATCATTATCGGTCATAATTTACCTCAAGGATTATTAGGTGATTTAGGTACATCAAACACAAACGTGATACGGTCAACGTCTGCTATATTTTGCGCCGAATGAACCTTCTTATTATCGAACCAAAAAAAAGTCCCTGGAGTAATAATATGCTCTTCGCCGTCTACTTCATAAAGATATTCACCTTGCAAAGCGAAATGATATCGGTCTCGCGTAAGATAGTATTTTCCGTCATCAGTGTGACTTCCCATAGAACCACCGACTTCTAATCTAAAGAAAGCTGCTCGAGAAATCTTTGTGATATTCTTAGATATAAGCCAATTACGGATTTCAGTGTATTTATGGTACAAAGGCGTGAACTGTTGCAGTTCTGTGTCTTTAGGATTATCTCCAGCTGATTGTACTACAGCCATAACAAGAGGAAGAAATCCATATGGTTTTAAATTTCCTGCGATGTTATCGTAGGTTGATACTTCGTTCCAGTCGTCTGGATTATCTAACACCTGCTGAAGAACAAGTTGATATGGTTCATTACGCCCAAGAAATCTGAAATTCGACATGATATATCCTATGAAAAAGTGAGGGGATTCTGTTTCCAAGCTCCCCCCGAGCTCATACTTACGCCGCTAGTGCGTAAGAGATAGGTGCATTGTCGTTTGCATCTAGAACGTCGCTTTGGTCTACTCGTACCTTTATCATCAATAATCGAGCCTATTTCGCCCCCATCAAAGATACACCGGAAAATCCAACGTGCTGGCGGATTTTTATGGGATAGCCAGCACCCTCGTAGCCTAACGAAGTTAGAAACCCAACCGATGTATCCGTGGTGGAGGCGTCGGGTACTGCCCCCGAGTCTTACTGACTTATTCCGAACGCCTCAACAACCTTAGCGTATTATTTATAATACCACTTTACAGGTGGATTGTCAAGAAGGAATTTCCTAGCCTGAGTCTCAGACCAGTTATTGATACAGATATGTCGCGGACAATCCCAATAGATAAAAGTCCACGAGCTATAATGCTCACTCATCTATATTCCTAGTCTGCCAATCAGGCACGAAATCTAGCCAATCTTCTGCTCTTTCTGGATAAGCGCGAAGGAACAAAATAACTCTATGAACGAAATACTTGGTATTATATTTAGGATCAGTCATGATTTCCATATCACGAGTGATCCTATCTTGCTTATCGCTCCACTCGCTCATGCTATCTCCATTAAGGCTTTACGAACTCGATACTCGTGATCGTCGCGCACGCGAATGAGATCAGCCACGTAGTCGTTTCTCTCGCCATGAAAAGCCTGAAACTCTGCGTCTTCTGTCACCATAAGGATAACGAAATTTGGCGTTCTGATGCCAGTGTGCTCTTCGAACATGATTGAATAAGCCGTGGCTTGTAGGAAATAATCCTTGATCATGTCGCGAGTTTTCATCCGCGTGGCTGTCTTAAAATCGACTACGGTGACTTCACCGTTCCACTCACAGATTAAGTCTGCTGTCCCCGCGAGCCTGAGAATATCTGAGAACATTGGCGTTTCAGACGCATAGACAAGTTGCAGATTTTCGTCAATACACTTTTGAACAGGACGAAAGTATGAGAGCGTCGTAGGTAGTATTTTTCTTGCATCTATTTCATCTCCGAGAATATATTTTTCCATGAGATTATGAAGAGCGGTCCCCCTACTAGCGGCTTGTCTGCTTATCTTGTTAGCTTGTTCTTCGCCAACACGAGCTCGCCACTCAGCAAGAGATTTCTTCTTCTCTGGTTGAGAACCAAGGACGGTTGTTATTGATGGATATATGTTACCATCGGGGGTCGAATAACGACGCCCCAATGATGTGTTGATTTGATGAGCTTTTGGTAAATCAATGTGAGGACTAAATTCAAACTTTTTCATGTTATTATATATTACGCAATAATGCCGCGTTCCTCAAGTTCTGTTCTTGTTATGATATAATCTTTAACAAACCCAGAACGAACGATATCATTTTTATCGAACTTGATGATATCGAAAGATTTCATTTCAGCCGCGACCTTGAGCAAAATATGCATTCCGCTGCCTTCACGAGTATAGTCCTTTTGCGTAAAGTCACCACAGAAAATGACACGACATCCTTCACCCACTCGAGTCATTACCGTATGGATTTCGTGGTCGCTCATGTTCTGACACTCATCAATTATAATAATGTTGTCGCGAAATGTCAAGCCGCGTAGGAATGACGTTGTGTCAAATTGAATATAGCCGTTCTGCTTGAGCCAGTCGTAAGGCTTATCACAGACTTCTGATACGATCCCTTGATAAGGGCTTTCGTATACAGCAGCCTTATCCTTAGCGTTGCCAGGCAAGAATCCAATATCACGAGTTGGCACTACGCTGCGTAGGATAACGATTGGCTTGGGTGCGTCACCATTAATCATAGCATTCAGTGACAACCACAGAGCAAGAAACGTCTTACCTGTTCCCGCGCATCCGTGAAGGATTAGATTTCTGTCGTTATGGAACGCATCATATGCGATACGTTGTGCTGCGGTCTTAGGGGATATACGACTCAGACTAGGAATCACGGGTTGTCGATGATTAGTCGGACCTCGTGTTCTCTTTTTTTGTTTTCGTTCTTTTCTCGTCAAATACTTACTTGCTTCGGCTTCAAGGAATGCTTCGTCTATGATTGCAGGCTTCATGTCTGCTCCGATTGTTATTGTTAATGGGAATCATAACGAAAGAGAACGAGTCTGTGTCGTAGTACCTCCTAGAATGTGTTGACAGTTGAGCGGGGATGTCGTTTCTTGATGGTTCTCAGAATATCTCTGAACCCCTGATCAGGTTTATTTTTGCTGGAAATGACGCCCGCTACGATTGGGGGAGCGCTGAGAACTTGACGCATATGCGGTTTTTCCGCTAAAAGAGTTTCTAGTGCAGACCAAGACATGAACTCGGTCGTCACTTCGCCAGTTTCTGTGTTTTCAAGATTATATGTTGGCATCTTATCCTTTATTTAGCTATCGATGATAACTTCACTGAGTGAGGGAAAATAGAAAAGAATATTAGTCCATGCCATCTGAGCAATCTCGCGATGTTCTTTCTGAGTCGACGGGTCCATTCTCACTTGGCAATAATGGATCCAACTGCGAAGGCTACCAGCCATATACATCCGACTAAGAATAAGTCCCTCAGGCAGTACAGCACGAGCTTGCTCCTTGGCAATTCCGTGTTCGATTGCCCATGTGTATGCTTCGGTTGCTGCAAGTCTAACAAGGTGTTGTTCTTTTTCCCAATCACTGGCAAGTTTTTCGTCGTTCGTTTCAACCGAGTTCTGTCGATTTTTTGTGTCTTGTAGACGGGCTTCACGGGTAACGAACCCCATGTCTTGTGTTGGATCTGCATAACGCTGACTAAACTCCTGAAAGCGGAATGAACGGTGACGCAGAATCTGTCGACCGATATCGCGTGTCGTACTAATTTCCATACAAACATCAACCATCTCGAACGGAGACCAGTGTTTATGCTTCGCGAGATATTTCAACAGTTTCGTAGCAGTCAGGTGATTATTTTGATTGCTAGGATTACTCACGCGAGCGACGTATGCGATGAACTCATCTACTGTTAGTTTCTGTGGACCACCTGGAGCGTCTGTCCAGATAGTAGGTTCACTTACAGCTACAGTCTTTACGGTTTGCATTCTTGTTCCCCAATGCTTCATTAACTAATTTCACTGCTTGCGAAAGACTTTCTTCTACAAACCATTCTTTTTCGTTCGCACCATTCATACAGAAAATTGTAGTTGTTAATCCACCCTCAGGCCCGCTTCTGCGAGACTCATACAAAGTTAGAATATGATTTGCGTTAATATATACAGGCTGATCTAGATGATTCATATTAAGATTGGTGAACTTGACTAGCATTAAACCACTCCGGTGTTTCACGGCTTGTCCATTTCGCGAACCGTGCTTTATGATTTATATAGTATGTGCGATAGCCCTCAATAGGATCAGGACGCTTACAATCATCAGGCATCGCTTGAGGAAATTCGTAGACAGGACCATTCTTGAGACTGTTAGGCTTGTGGTGCAAAGTCTTCCACAACATTTCGCATTTGTGTACCTTGTTGTACCGATGACGATATTCATTCAGTAGCGCACGGAATAACATTACAGCCCACACATAATTATCTGACGACTGCATCACCCACTGAGTGCAGGGATGTCCGACATGAGTAGCCTTGTATAGTGAAAGCTCGCGATCGTCGTGCAGTTTCCAACGCTTGATCTTACGACCAGACGATGCGTCGGTATACTCTTCGCCGTCAAGAATACGATGCGCCGTAGAAAGCATTTGAGCTTCCTCGAGAATCATCTTGACCACATGCTTATCGCAGTGGTACTCTGCGGCTTTGAGTGGATTCTGGTCTAGGATAAATCTGTTCATTTGCCAATCTTGCTCATTGATTTTCTGCCGATGGTTTCATTCACTCGCGCTCTGATATAAGCATTTTCCCAAGTCCACGACTCACCCGTGTCATCTTGGAAACACACCCACATCAGGTCATTTTCAATACCATAGTCAATCAGGAAATGTGCCATTGCTCTACCCTTCGGTGTCATCAAAGGAATAGGTGGATTCAATTGCGTTATGGTATTGCTCACACCTTCACTCCCAAATATTCTGCGATTCGATGCGTCAACGAAATCTGATTGGTTTCAGCTTGCCGTGTCGCTCGCCGTTCAAAATACATACGCATTTTAGCCACTTCTGTGATTGATTTCATGTTGCGAATATCGGGATCAATATCATTGAACCTGACACCTGAAAACCCCATGCGCCAATCTTTCATTTCGTCTGTAACTCTATCAGCAATCCACTTAGCGGGATCACTAGTGATTAGCGATAGCTGTTCCTGCATGTCTTTGATATATCCACTGGTATCTTTTACCATAGGAGTAGAATATGATTCTTTGGCAATCGAATAACCAATATCATAGGTCTGAGAAGGAACAGGATTCATATCTGATTGAACGCCAAGAGTTGAAGCACCAACAGCACCAAGACCTAGAAATGATAGCATACTACGTCTATTCATCGTTGTCAACCTCTAATATCGCATAGACGATAGGCACAATCTTGCGATATATCCAACGCTCTGGTTCTTCAAAACGAATCACAGGTAGGATATCATCTTCTTTATCCACCCAGTGTGGATAACATAACCAAGCAAGCTTCACTTTCTATCTCCCAACAACTGAAGCAGGTTCACAAAGATATTGATGAAGTCTAGGTAAAGATTGAGAGCGCCAAAGATGCCAGCCTTGCGGATTTCTTCGTCGTCATTTAGTTCGTAATACTTCTCTTTGATATCCTGCATGTCATATGCGGTGAAGCCAACAAAGATAAGCACACCGATAACGCTGATGGCAAAAGCCATAATGCTACTCTGTAGGAACAGATTGACAACACCAGCGATCATCAAACCAATAGCGCCCATCATGAGGAACGAACCCATGCTACTGAGGTCACGCTTGGTTGTGTAGCCGTACAATGCAGTAGCACCAAATGTTGCAGCACTAATGAAGAACACATTAGCAATGCTGCCCAGCTTGAATATCATAAAGATGCTACTAAGGCTCAGGCCCATCAAAGCAGAGAAACAATAGAGCATGGTCCTTGCTGTGCTAGACGACATACTATCTGCCATGTACGAGAACAGGAACACGAATGCAAGAGGCGCAAAGATAGCAACCCACTTGAACGGTGTTCCCCAAATAGCTGCACCAATCTCAGGTGTGAGACCAATGTATGCGCTGACAACCGCACTGATTAGCAATGCGATTCCCATATGATTGAACACACCAACGAGATATGTTCTCAGACCCCAATCAACGACTGGTGCTGGGTATGCGTGTGATTCGTTTTGATATGACATTTGATTTCCTTTACCATTCTGGACCAGTTGTCTTTTCGGTACGCTCATAGATATAGCTGAAGTCTACGCCATACGCAGGAACGACCAATAGCTTCTGCGGCATGTTGTTGCCATCACGCTCACCGAGAACGCCACTAATGAATATAGTATCAGGAAACTTGTCTGGTGTCAAGCGACGAAGGATGTTAGCCTGCATATCGCACTTCTTTGTAAGGCGTTCAATCTCAGCTTCCAACTCTGCTACACGGTCAGTCATCTTTCCCCTCCAGTGCTTTGCGCGTTTCCGGCTTAAGATAGTGCCAGTCCGCCCGTGCAAGATACCCTGCCACATCATCCAGCGCCGCCTCCAGCTTCTCGATATGATTGGTGGCTTTATTGAAAGCATGGAAATACAACTTAAATTGGCTTTCCAGTTTTTCGATGCGCTGTTCTTTATCAGCAATGGTCTGCTTCATTTCCATGATGCCGCCAGGCCCAGAAGTGAGTCGTTCATTTTCTTTCGCAACAGCCTCAGCGAATTGCTCAAGCGGCATTTCAAGTTTGTGATTCAAGTTCGTCTTCTCCTGGATGGATAGTAAGTGTTGCTTCTCTTAGTCTATAACCTCTGTCATGCCATCTCTGTATACGGGTAGGGCGTTCGATATCATGTACCTCGTGCCCAAGCTTTCTATACCATGCTTCACCAGCAGTGGGAGCAAATGTCCAGTATCCAAGCGCATAGGCTGCATCGCCAGGAGGAACAATCACGAATCCTTTGATTTCTTTGGTCATTGATAGAATTTCCAATATGTTTGTTGATACATACCGAACGGGTGTTTGTTGTTGATATTCTTATAGATGAGCGCGAAATCGCCCGCGATAGACTGACGAATCCCTTTCTGGTCACCCATATGAGTTGTTGAGTGAATGAGTTTAGAAGGGAAAATATAAAGCTCGCCTTCTTTAGGAATGAAGTGATAATTTTTATCGTTGTACCGATTAGAACCTTTGCAGTTCGGCGGTTCGCCTAATGTCTGGTCGAACCCATAATGAAAAGGCTCATTTATGTTTGGTCGGTAATCGTGAAAATTTATAGACTGACAATTCTCTGGAGTGTTTACATAATAGATAAACGACAAATGATGATCAGCATGACTATGAGCCGGAACAATAATCTGATTATCGCAAAACGAAAACCATGACTTCGCTAAAGCCAAATAAAAATTATCTATTTCCATATTGAGTTCCATGATATAGAGTTTAGCACAAACAGCCACATAATCATAGAACTCTTCGAACGCCGGTTCGTGCTGAACTTGATTATATCCATAATGTTCGCCTGTCAAAAATCGACCATCCTTATCATAGTGGCCATACTTTTGATATTTACGTTCGAAGAGTTCTTTGAACTCAGTGTGCTTTTCATATTCGAACGTACATACGAGCGTAGGATATAATTCATGTTTGTTCATTATCAAATCTCCACGATCTTCGGAGCATAACGCCAGTAATCGTCACGCTCATTCTTGTAGCCACGAGGATGGCAGATCACGCGAGTATCGCCAATCATGTAGTCGAAGTCATCATGCGTGTGCCCGTGAATCCAAAGCTTAGGTGGCTTTTTCATATTGAGAATCTGTTTCTCAAGATTATTGGCAAAGCACACATTATGCGGATCGTTCATGTAGCGTTCGTGCACCGAACGCATCGTAGGCGCATGGTGCGACACGATGATATCAGCGTCCATACCGAACAGGAAATGTTTGTGCATTTCGTGGGCTTCAATCATAGCTTTTTGCGTGAGGTCTGAGATATAGTAGCAATCAATCAGGCCTTTCTTGTAGGTGTACCACGCCAGATTGTCCTGCAAGTTTGTCCATAGAGTAGCACCAGCAATGCGAACACCGTTGACCTCGCGCAAGATCGTGTGATACTTGGCATCCGAGAATGTGTTGCCATAGTAATCGTGATTACCATGGATAGCCAACATATGGTCGTAATGTTTCGAGCAGAACGCTGCACGAGAAGCCGCGTCCTCGCAGATATCGCCGGCGCAGATATAAAACACGTCTGCCTCAGGCTCGAAATCCCAAGGCGTTTCTTCCGTCTTCACAGTCTTGTACATGTGAAGGTCTGACATAATGCCAATTTTCATAGTCATCTCCTCAATTCATATGACTATTATAGTCCGTTTCATGTCGTTCGTCAAGACTTACCAGTGACGTATCACGCCAGCAATGATGAACATATTCGTGATGATGTACGACAAAATGATAAGAGTACGGATAAGGGCGACCCTATCCGACTCTGTATCAGTGATGCCATCTTTTCTGCCGAGAGCCTTAGCCCAAAGACGCCATAGTCGTTTACGCAAAATACTCGTTCCAGTATTCCACCACATCAGCCCAAATCCTAGGATTATAGCCCGACTCAATCATGTCCAGTTCTACGTGGATTTCAAGTTCACTTTGCACCAAAGTATGCCTCCTGCTGGAATGGGTCCATGTAATACTTAATGATACGCTTTAAGGCTGCACGAATGCGCCTAAAGTCTTTCATGTCTTGAAGCTCATAGCGCTCAAGCTTTTCGCCATTCTTGTGACGAAGCTTAAGAGCAGCATATGATTCACAGTTGCTTTCGTATGACTGCTTAAGATTCTCAAGAGTAATCTTGTCTGAAAGCTCGTAGTCGATTTGGATAGTAAGTGACTGACTCATTTTTCCCATGGCTCCTTAGTCATATGTTCATAGCAAGTGTGACGGTATTTTCCGTCTTCGGTAGGAAATCCGCAGCTGGTAACTTCATAGCACCCAGGCTCGTCGCAACAGTTGAGGACTTCTTTAAGTTCATGGAAATGATATTCTTTCATATCATCACCATGTTTGAATGCTCCTTCGAGCATACGCCTAGCATTAGGCAAAGCTTCGGCATCAAACTCATTACTGATGAATAGTCCATCGCTACACAATGGCGCATACGCATCAGGACCAAAGCCAAGTCGTTCGTAAATCAGATAGCGATACGAACCACCTTCTTTGCCGTGGTCTGCAATGTGCTTCATAACCCAACGAGTCACTGCGAGCTTCATATCATAGTCGCATGATTCCGCGAGTTTGTCAAGATCTTTTTCACGCTCAGCCATTGCTTCACCTATCTTTGCGAAAGCTTCCCACATGTCATCTTTATCGGTCATTGTTGTTTGCTTTCACTTCTGCTTCGAGTTCTTTGATACGCAAACGAAGCTGATCGTTTTCGCGTTCGAGCCTTAGCACTTCCTCAATGAGCTTTTCCACTTCCTTTTCGACAGTGGCTAGCATATTATCGTACGAGTTCTTAAGTCTGCTCATGGGAACATATCCACTATTCGGTTGGTTTGCTCATCGACTATACGGACGCGAGCGACAAGACCAGTCACTGGTTGTGAGAATCGCGATTTGGCAGCATATGCACGAGGCACATATACCTGAGCATCATTTTGCACAGAACCTTCACATGTTGCCCAATTATTAATCACTGAACCGATGACGTTCACTATCATATATTCAATGCGGACTGTCATATCAAAACTCTTTCCATATGTAGGTCGAATTCTTGGTTTTGAACTTCACAGTCCAGTAGCCATCATCATTAACCGACTCCTCAGTGATCTCGGTAATCGGTGTGGTCTGCCAATAATCTTGCGCGGAGTATGTGCGCCCATACGGTGAGCCGACGCGAACACCATATCCAATCATAGGATAGTCAGCATTCTTTACAGCCGTGCCGCTCTCAGCGTCAAGGATTTCACACATAGGCCCGGAGTCACCAGCACCATCTTTGTCACGTACCAACGAATATCTAGGCATAGGTCTATCTTCTCCACGACTTGCAGCCATCAGCTTCTTCGATTGATATCCAGGCATCACTTGCACTCCCGAACATGCTTGCAGTCTTTACGGAAACCAAAGCCAACACAGGTGCAGCTCCAGTGCGAACCATCACAGGTAACAGTGTATGACGAGCCAGGCTTCGAGCCTTTGACGATGAAAGTCTTGGATGTGGGCGTGACGGTAGCACCTTCAAACTCAGCACGATAGAATGTGGTCCTAGCCTTCTCTATCACGCGCACGGGAAACTTGGCATCACCCGTAGACAGGCAGAAAACATCAGGACCAAAGCCTTTGAGATTGGGCACGATGGTGCCAGTGTACTCGTTCCATTCGCGAATAACGCCATTAGCATACGCTTTGACATTACGAGCATCGCGAACCATAACAGTTACCACGTCACCGATATTCATGCCCAATCCCCTATCTATGAGTAATTATAGCTCACTCAGCTTTAGGTGTCAAGACTGAATTTTCGGCTACTGCTTCGGCCCAGGTATAGTTGCGAACAGGAACCTCTTCCTTGAGAGCATTAGCAACAGCCTTTTCCGCCAACTCCTGATAAGCTTCAGAGTAGATAGTATCGTGCTCATACAAGAACATGAGGCAACACATAGCATGGGCTAGATGACTACGCCCAGTTTCACGATCGTTGGCTTCACCCATCTTCCAGGACCAGAGATGGCGCTGAAGAGCGTCGAAGTACCTACGCTTCGCGTCAGGAACGTGAATCCAGTTGTCACGCTCGTACTTCTGAGCGCCAAGAGTAAGCACGTCTACTGTAGCCATAAGAGCATAAGCGGGAAGCAAACCATACTCCAGCTTATCACCATCGAATTTGCGTCCACCAGAATTTGCGTTCTGTGAAGCCTTTACTGCGTCATCATTCATTTCACTTTCTCCTCATTTGAAATCACAACAAACTCATCGGCTATGCGATAGAAATGCTCAGCCATTTTACGCGAACCATACGACTCTTTCCACGCATACACAGTAGTATCAAATGCTGTCTGTAGAACGAGTCGTGTTGCTTTGCGATCATCCATTCCGGATTCTTTTAAGCGATCAGCTTCCTCGAATATGAAATCGAGAAATCTCATTCGAACCAGTGCTTCGTCAAAATCTTTTTCGCTCATGCGGGCATATCCATGTCTAGGAATTTGCGCTCTAGGAACTTGCGGAAGTTCTCAGGCGTGTCTGTTATATATGACTGACGAATTTGCCACAACACGCGATCGCTATTCGTTTCGCGAACTTTCTCTTCGTCTTTATCAAGCACCACGTATCCGCGATACTCCAGTTCGTCGATAAGATCTTCGCTATCGAAGTCGTCGATATCAACGTCTACGTCTACGTCAACAGATACGGTCTTACGCCTCATATTCCAGCTCCACTTCCTCGACCCAGTTATCAGCGCGAACCCATCGCTCGTTCGTGTTTATATAGCGAATGCGTGCCTTAGCTTCCTCGTATGAGTCGAAGACTTCGGTCACATATTCGGTAGGTTCACCAATTTCGCGATGCGTCACATTGATACGATATGCGGTCATGATAGCCTCACTTAGGGAAGAGATATGAATAAGCCAGCGAACCACTCACGCTCGCGCGAACCTTGCGCTCACCGTTCGGTTCATCATACGCAGTCAGGCAGAACCCGCCGGTAGAAAACGAGTTGGTCTTGTGCATATAGGTGTATGCCATAGAAACCATGAAAGACCTGAAATCTTCCCATGACTTATAATCCAGGTTCTCCGAACCCATCGAAGGATTCATCACGAACACAGCTTGAGCGGTCTTGTCGAAATCGTACTCGTCGATATTCATTGAGCAGCTTCCTCTTGTTCCATACGGTTATAGGTTTCGGCGAAATAGTCGCGAGCGACCTTACGAGCGTAGACCTGATTTCCGCCACGAGCGTTGAAATCCATGAAAGTCTCGACAAGCGCCCAAGCGCCGGGACGAACTTCGCTGAACACTTCGAACGTGGCAGAACCGTTCCAGCGGATAGCCATATCCAACCACTCGTCGTGAGCTACGATAAAGCCGTCATTGAGCATACGATGAAATTCCATACTAACCTCCTCAGAGCAGATCGTAGATTTCGCCATCGGCGTGGCGGAACAGAACTTCTTCCATTTCGTCGCTGTCGATGAACGACACGGTAAACTCACCCATGATACAGATACCGAAGTCACCGAACTCGCCGATAAGGTCGCCCTCGTCAGCACCGGCAAAGCCCTGGAGCTCGCCTTCGGAAATCTGACGGAAATCGACGGTATCGAGCAAGAGCTGGGCGTCGACTACGGTACGCGGTGCGGAGATTGAGATTTGCATTGGCTTTCCTTTCCTCATTTATACCTTATTGTAACTCAGCTCGACCGGATTGTCAAGCCCCTATGCGTAGGCAGCGAAACGAACACCGCCTACGGTCAACTCAATCAGATACCGATCGTACTCGACGATAGGGTCGGACTCGAGATAATCGCGAACGAAAATCTCAGCCTCAAGATAGGTGGGAAAAGAGGCGATAGCCTCGGGCAGCTCGTCGGAGCCGTAGAACGAACCGTAAACGGTGAAGGCGCGAGGATAGGCGGACATTGCGAAGCTCCTGCTCGGTTAACTCAATTTATACCCTATTGTACCGCGTATATTCGTAGTTGTCAAGGCCCCTAAATGAAAAAAAGCGCCCTTTTTAGGCGCTTTTTTTGTAATTTTCTTGTTACAGACGTAACAGTTTTTTAGCGTTTCGTAACTCGTTGGTGGCGGTTCGTAAATCGAAATCGGCATGATTTTGGTGGAATTTTACTTTACCCTCGATTTTATTTATTACGGCCATTACTTGAAATTTGGTAGTAAAATCAGAGGCTTGAAGTAAACGCTTGGCTTCGATTAAATCTAAACTATACTCGACCCATTTTATAGTAGGGTTGAACTTAGCCGCGCCACCTTTATACTTTTTGGCGGGGGTATTATACTTGAGAAATAGCTTTGACATTTTAGCGTTCTCCTAGCTTACCCCTTATTCTAGCTCGGCTAGGGCTAATTGTCAAGCCCCTTTTTCTTGCTTGACCGTAGCCTTATCTTCGTGGGTGAACTCGAATCGTAGCCCAAACGCCTTGATAACATGCTCGTGCGCCATGACGCGCAGTTCTTCGACGCTAGTCGTCTGCCCTAGGAACTTGTTGTTGTTCTTGAACCAACCATAATACAGACCGTCTTCCTTGACGATGTTGACAGGAATGAACGCCTTATCAGCGTCGTCGAAATCAAGCATGTCATCCGATGAAATGGAGCCAACGACTTCTGGTCCGTCTGGGTTGATGTTGAAATACTTGCGCATGAGGAATCGCGCGAAAAAAATTCCAGCCATCCAGCTAGAAGCTACGAGTACGATATTGGCGATATAGTGAACGGGATCCATTCGATTTCCTTATGCGAAGAACGAGTCGAGATTGTTAGTGAACTGGGAACTCTCGTATGCCTTTTTCCACTGGATACGGACTTCCTTGCGATTTTCCATTCCCATCTTACCCCATGCACCTTCCTTTTCTACGACATCCACGAACTGTGGAAAATACTTTCGGAGCTCGTTCGCAGCTTGTTCTTGCAGTTCCTTATTGCGGAACGTGGAGTTGCCACCTGCGCTGTTATGATTATAATTGAAAAAGTATTTATAGATAATGGCGTTCTTGAATCCCTTCGTCAGCATTGACAACGTGATCCAGTAGTCTTCATAGAGCTTGATGCTCTTGTTCTGCTGATACATCCCGTCGAAACGAATCCCCTCGCGCTCCATCCAGTCTGTGCGTAGTCCGTACGTCGCGTATGCGCGACCCACTTCCTTGATGTCCTCCTCCACGTGATTGTTTCCACCGCGAGCAGAAAAGCCGACTTGCATATACTCTTCGAGCATACTGTCGACCAAAGCATACATCCTCAACCATTCTTCTTCTTCCATCCCGTTGAACTGCTTCAGCTCTTCGTTACGCCAACCAAACGTAGCAAGGTCGTCAATGAACCAGACCTTTCCCTTGCCTACAGCAGGATTGTCAATACAGCGTTGCCTAATATCAGCAATCCCATCAATATCACTGGGATTAGCAATAATACGGATACTATCAGGAATATGAGGTCGAAGGTTGGAAACGCGATCTTCTCGCGTGAAAACATAGACGTTCTCGTGGAGCGTCTTGGGAATCTGAAAAACTGCACGTTGGTTATCCTCGCGCATGAAGGTTGTGATGATAATCTTAAGGGGTAAACTCATTCTGGAATCCTTCGAGTGTCATGGCTTTATCGTCGATGTACCACATTCCATATGGCTTACCGAACACGAGTTGGTCGAATGGGATTTCGTTGCGGTCAAGCCAATCTACAGTGATTTGGCTGAGCTTATTGAAACAGGTCTCAACATCATTTAGCTGAGAGCGCATATGGCGCGCAGTCAGAATGGTGATGTACCATCCGTTCTTGTGACACTCGCGCAACTTTTCTACGATAGGAGTGTTTGGCGTAGTGGAACCATAACGAGTACGCGAATCCTCGATAGATACGTCAGCGAAACTGAGCGTATCATCGAGGTCGAACACTAGGCTTTTATCATACAAATCCGCTGTCTGCGGACGCCTTACGATACAGTGCATAGAAAACTTCCTGATTGGTCCTGTTATGTGAATGAAGTGGTATCATACTCAAAAACAGAGACGCTGTCAAGAACAAAGTTAAACGCCAAACCTTATCGCCATATTTGGCTACGAAAGCAGTCTTGTAAGCTTCACGCGCAGCTTCTTTGCCAGCATCAAAGATTATGATATCGTCGCCTTTCTTGACATAGAGCTCAGCGTCGATATAGTCGTAGGGATAGTAGGCGGAATGTGTGAGCTTGGCTAAGTCATACAGAATATTACCATACGCATCACCACGAGGGTCGATGAGCTTTATCTGTTTGCTGCCAGGATGATAGAAAATGTTCGAGAAGCAGAAATCGCCATGCGACAACGAGTCAGACCAATGAACAAGAGTTTCTTCGTCTTCCTTCATTTCATCGAACTTGCGCAGGAACTCACGCGCATGGTCGAAATCGAAATCAGGAAGCTCTTGTTCAATCATGAAGAATCGTTCCCAGTTCTTTTCGGACATCTTATTGAAGAACTCGGAATAGACACCTGGCTTATAGTAGAACCTGAACTTATCCAAGATATCAAACAACTTGGTATAGATTTCTGTCCAGAAGATTGGGTCAGATTCAAGATACAGATAAAGCTCACGCAACGTAGGACTATCAATACGCTCCATCGTGTAGGTAGGACGTCCGCTTTCTACGCTACCATATGGTTTCTTTTCAAGGATACGCGGAGTCAGCAACTTGATAGGAGTCGGAAGATTTTCGTACCAGTTCATCTCAGCATGAATCTTAGCTGGTTGCATATGAGACGACTTGGTGATAGTCGTTCCCTTATCCGTAGCATGAACCTGATTAAACTCACGCGAGTTCTTGATGCCGCGATTCTCAAGATACTCTTGCAACGTACCAAAGTCTTTGATACTGATTTCCTTAACCTGAATTTCTTCCTTAGCCGTATAACGTGTCATGGCGTACGAAATCTGAACCTCACCATCACGCACGCGAGCGCTGTAGATTGCTTCATGCAACGACTCACGCAAAAGCGCACCATTTGCGAAATAGTAAACTCCGCTCACGGCAAGATTCGTAGGAGGCTTATCAGCAGGCTTATCATGAAATGCTCTGATGCGATTATCACCCACTTCAGCCATACACCAGCGATTCCAGTCAGGAACTTTCTGTACGCTAATCCAAGAAACAGAACCTGTAGCGAACCACATATCAGGAACAGTCTTGACGATGATATCACTCAACAGAACAAGAACTGGCTCGTTGATAGTTTCAGGAATACCGCAGTAGATAGATACGGCAGGACCACCATTTCCGATATCAACATAGTCTTCGAAACGAATCCTATCATCGTCCGGATAATACATCTTCACAATCTCAATGATGCGATGACCCTGATGACCCGTAACGATCGTGACGATACGAGCACCAGCTTCAAGCGCGAAACGGATGTTATGAACGATGATAGGAATTTCTTGATACGGCAGGACGCACTTAGGATAGTTCTTACCGAGTTCGTTGAACCGAACGCCGCGTCCTGCCGCAGGAATCACACAATGCATAGTATATCTCCTTCTTAGAAAGTTTGCTCGAGACCAAGCTTATTTAGAACCTCGTTTGCCTGCTCTAAGAATCCGTTATGACCAAGATAGTTCGCCCACTCTACTGTATCCCACATTCCAGGAGACACACCATTCCAGCTATCAGAGAGCACACCTTGTTCATTCTTAGGACGGTCTGGATGCTCCTTACTATCGCGACGCATATACACAAACTCGCGACGACATTCTTCATACTTACGCGAACCACAACTAATCATAGACTCACGGAAATACATGACCACACTCATACGCTCGAAACCTTCTTCGTAGTCGAACGCAGGTGAGTTGCTATGAATACGATGAGCATTCATCATAATCATATCACCGGCGCGGATATCAACAGCAACGCGGAACTCGGGAAAGCAAAGATAGAAACCATTATATTGCTTACCATTATCAAGAACGAGTAGATTGCTGAATCCCTTAGGAATATTAACGCCTGGAGTTTCGTAGCATTCACACAGATCACCAACATCTCTATGAGCAGCAGTACGAAAATCGCGATTGATAGTTAGAGTCGTATAGACAGTATTACCGATACGCCAATCTTCACCGATTTGCTACATAGCTTCCGCTTGACCTGCCCAGCGAATAGGGACTTCGCGCTTGAATACTTCATTAGCAGCTTCGAACAGAGCAAGAGAAGCTTCGTATTTATCTTTGTTGTTCGATTGCCATCCAGTTTCACGGCAGAAAGGAATACGTGGATATCTATCCATGAAACCACCAACACCAGAACGAACACCATTAGCATACGTTGTGTCTGAAATCATGTCGAACAGGATATGATGTGCTGCTTGACGACGCTCGTTCGCATTCTTAGTACGAACATCAGCATACCACTTGTCGAAGTCAAAGTCAAGAGCTTTAGTTTTGCCTACTATCCAGATAGCGCCTGCACGAACGTCACCGTTTTCTTTATTTCCACCAGCACCACGACCTTGCAAAGGAGTATCGGGGGTGTTTTCATAAATTTCTTGCAGTCTATCTTGGTCGTCTATAGAACGAGTCGAACCCTGAGCAAGATACTGTAGAACTGCTTTTTCGCGTTCAGTCACCCAACGGCGAGAACCTTCACCGTCAGGCAATTTCTGAAATGCAGTATCGCGTTCGGCTCCAGCAGCGAGACCGCGATTATCAGACATCATAGCGCCACTACGCAAATGTTTGAATGCGGCGTCTGTCATTTCTTTAGGGAACACATTCTTACGAAACTTGCATAGCAAATTACGTTCGCTATGCTCTTCTCCCAAAGCTAACTGAAATGGCGTCAACGGCTCATAGACGTCTGTATCTTCTGTTAGCACCAAATCATAACAATCATGGTCTAGAAACTTGCCTAGTTTATCATTGAGTTGGTTCAACTGTGAATGTTCGAGATAGATTTTCTTAACCATGGTAAACTCCTTCTCCTAAATTCGATACCACTATGTATGCTTTAGAAGATTCTCATAAGTGTTGATAAACACATTTTTACCATATACTGGATTAATTGTCAAGTCATTTGGGAAAATAAAAATGAAGTCAACCTCAGGATGTTGGTTTACAAGCCATTGAACATAACGAATACGTCCGGGATTATCATTCGCGCTCGCGCGAGTTTCCATACCATAGTTATCTGTGCCATGATAGAGATTAGACACAGACTGATTAGCATCACTAATCATAAAGTCAAAGCCCATGCAAATCAACTGGTCGAAATCCAGCTTGATTGCTTCGCGCATAGCATTGACACCAGCATTACTGCGCGGGCGTCCTTGATTACAAGAAGCTGGTTCCCAGCGTTCATCAATCGGTGGAAAGATAACACGTTTCGATGGGAAATCAGAACTTTCAATTTCTGTCATGATGCCGTCGTCGATAGCAACAAGATAATCAGGAATCGAGTGGTCTGGGAAATCTCTATAGAGCGCATTGCATCCAAAGATAGTCCCGTATGGTTTCAGCCTCGTGAGGTCAAACGACTTACGAGACGTACCATTACCGATGATAAACGCTGTATTCATTTCTTAGCCTTTGCCGCCTTAGTTGTCTTAGGTTGTGCTGTATCCCAATGACCAGCAAGATTAGGGAATGCTTGCTTAACTGCTTCCATGCTGATATTGAGCTGCTTATTTTTCATGCGTAGAATCAACTTAGCATCACGAGGATCGACCGATTCAAGCACCTGAATGAAAAGCTGCTCGCGCTTAATAGTCTTTACTGTGCGACCTTCATCGGTGTCTACGAAATAGATAAGTTTCTTGCACTCAGAGTAAAACTTTTCTTCCTGATCAGCTGCTTCAAACAGCGGAGTATATGGAGGGTCGGTTTCAGGAAGCAACCACTTGCATCCAGGGTCCATACCATAACCAAGCACAATCTTTAGTGCGTATGAAGAATGCAGATTGAGAAAATCAACCTGTCGTTCTACGGTTGTTTGAGCTTCAATCTTTTCGATGATCGAAGACATACATTTTCTTGAATCAAGCGCCATCGTCAATCTCCATTTCTTGTGAATCGTAGTCGATATAGTTTATATATGAAAATTTTCTGTCATCATCCCACGACGCGAGATAATCATTATCTTCATTGAATAACTTTATATACTCATCGCGACTGATTTCATAATGAGAAATCACAGGACTTGGTTCCAAGTGTTTCTGACTGAATTCTTTGAATTCGAAATTTTGTTCTTGCATAATAACTTCGTCGAGCGCATGGTCAATGTCGTCTTCTACTTCAACAACATAGCGCATACGATACTGCGAAAGCACTTCAACCATAACAAGTTTCTTAGTCATTAGATATCGCCTTCCTTACGATTCTGTGAGTAGAACGGATCAAACGTACCGCCGGGATAACGAGCTTCAAGCTTAGTCACGTTTCCTGCGATCACTTCATTCGGATCAATCTGCAACGCATTACACGCATTAGTCCAATACCAAATCACATCGCCGAGTTCCTTGATAAGATGCTGACGAGTTTCCTCGGTGTAAGGTTTACCCTGGAACAACACCTTCTTGATGATTTCCTGAGCTTCGCCTGCTTCACTGGTCATGCCAATCATAGCCGTAAGCAACAGAGGCACATTGATGATATTATCCCTATCATAGTGTATTTGCTTCACTCTGTCAAGAAATTCCGCACATACGCGACTTTCTTTGCTCGTTACAGCCATAACGAACTCAGCATACTTAGCCATATCAATCATTCTTCAAGTTCTCCAGTAGGTAATAAGATTTGTGTTACTTTTAAATCATTCATGTCTCGTTGAGCTATTGGAAGAGGAATCCACTCAGGCGAACCCTGACGCTTATATTGAATCTCGTGGCGCAGAATATCCCACGTTTTCTTTTCAGCCGTAGTCCATCCCCAATAGTTTACTGCGCGGATATCAATCACAGCATTATCAAGTTTCGCCTTGAGGCTTCGAATCTCTTTTTCCATCGCAACGATATCACGTTCGATACGATCTGTATCACTCATCAGAATTCTCCGATAGCTTCAGTGAGCGTACGCAAACGATTCTTGATGAAGTAGTTAAGAATCATGCTGCGCGGCAGTCGCTCGTAGTTTTCATACGCCTCAACGATTTCTTTCTGTAGATCCTGAGGAATATAGTCGAAGTCAACCATGACACGATTACGCTCATAGTTCGACAGCATCCCTGGAGTCGTACAATATGTAGCATAGTCAAGCATAGTCCATTCTTCCAGCTTTTTCTTAGGAAGAGGTTTCTGGCGCTTACCATCTACAACGAACGTGTCGTCATCAGAAAGGAAATTAGGCACACCGTCACCAGCGTCACCCTGTAGAATATGATACTGCTTGAACCGAGCAGGATTCACATCAGGCGTGATGAACTTCTTAGCGATTGGACTGTACTGTGTGATGTTACCGAACTGCTGCAACTGCATGAAATCCTTATCACCTGATACGATAAGGATGCGTTCGGCTGTGTTGAGAAACGAGCCACGAGCATTACAGATAGAACCAATAATATCATCAGCTTCAGCTTTCTCAAAACGCAGTGTGATGTATGGCATATTATCACGCATCTCATCGCGAATCTTGTTCAGAGAAGTGAAAATAACATTCCAATCGTGGGGCGACTTATCGCGGGACTTTCTACGAGCAGCCTTATAGTGAGGAAATACGTCACGACGCCAGTACGAGTAGCCATCGCAACAGATTACGAGCTCACCATACTCTTCACCGAACTTTTTCTTGTATAGTCGCAGGCTCGACAGGACCATATGGCGGACCATTTCCTCGTCGAGCTGCTTTTCATTATTAGCCAATTGCATCATGATATTGGAAATCATGACTTGACTGAAATCTACGAGGATCATACCAAACTCCATTTCATAACATATAGTACCACGTCAGCGACGAGATGTCAAGCTGGTTCTGGATCTGGTTCGAACTCATCATCGTCATTATCATGCGCAAACTTCACACACTTGTCTACGATTTCCTGGAAAGGATGATGAATATCATACGTGGCGTACAAAGTAGAACGCACAGTCTCCACTACAAAGCCAAAGTTCTTATCAAACACCTTCGTCTGAATATCAAAGCCTTCTTCATGAAACTCAGAAAGCAAATGAAGGGCTAGCTCGTGTACGAACTCATCGACGTATTTACGATCAGCCTCTTCATTCTTTTCTGCTTCCTCGATAGGAACTAGGCGTAGTCTTGTCGTGGGAAAAGGAATGATATTGTCCTCACTTGACTGCTCGGAGGATGACGGTGGTTTCGTTGACTCGTCCATTCGGTGCACTTGCTTTCGTTGTTACAGAGTTGAAACTGCGCTCAGCGCTTTTGGATGTACTGGTAGTGATGCTTGGCAGAACATCTGCTGGCTTACGCAGTTTCTTCTGCAACGAGGCTTCGGTGAAGTTCTGAAGAGTAGTGCCTTTCAGCGATAAGCCTCCCTCGCCCGCGACGTAGTGGGAAAGGACGTTGTATTTAGTGTTGAATGTCCAGAGCTCAGTTGCACCAACAAGCTTGGATGGGTCGATAGATACGATCTTGAGAGCCGTATCTTCTTTCTGATACTTGATCTTTGATACGACCTTATCAGCCGACTTCGGTTTAGCCACACGAGGCTTACGAGTCACAGCCTTACGCTTATTCGATACGATAGATTCGCAATCGCTGATGATACCAGCAAACATAGCAATGCGTTCTTTAAGCTTCTTTTTTGTGAAGTGACGATAAGCATACTTGAGATCTGGGTCTTTAGTCTTTTCAGCTTCCTGTAACTCCGCGAGAGTTGGTCTGTAATAGTCAGCGATAGCCTTAGCTTGATTAGGCTTAACCTGACGAGTATCTTTAAGCCATGAGTAGAAATTCGCTGACCATTCCTCGTCTGGATTATGGTCAATCATTTCCTCGATGTCAGCAATAAGGCTATCAGCAGGATTCTTTACGAAACTGACCTTAGCCGCCGCAGCTTTCTTTTCTTCTTCGGTGATAGCGATACCAGACTCGACGAGCTTAACCAAGTGATCGTTAAGCTGCGTACGAAGCTTTTCGTGTTCTAAGCCCATAGAAAGCATACGAGCAACCTTACACATGGTAAAGTTGAGTTTCCAGTCTACGTTCTTGCCAACCATAGTCATAGCTGCTTTGGACATACCGCTGTCAAGCATGTAGACCATGAGGTACTCGCGCGCGAACTTGGCGTCGAGGAAATAGTTGTACCAGTTATAAGCCGAGGCAATCTTTGAGCGGAGTTCATCTTCGTTGAGGAACTCCTGCCCTTCCCAGCTCGGCTCTTCGCCCAGATACTTGGCGTCGAGTCCGCGTGGCGTAATAGTGCGCTTCTTCTTAACGGGAGTAGCCTTCAACAGATTCTTAGATGCTCTTGCCATTTGCATATCCTTTCATCATTAGGCCATAATACGTCACCGCGGACCAATTGTCAAGACCTACTTCTTGTCGCCCATTGATTCAAGCAGATCTATCCATTGGGCTATGCGCAAATCCCAATTATAGAAATTATTGAAATATGTTTTTTGGAATTCTAGGCGTGAAAGATTATTCGGGTCTCTGTACTCGTTGATGATCATAGCCAAAAGCCCAGCAAATCTGTTGGCGTGTTTGTTGTGTTCTTCAGTCCAAGGATACATGATGGCAAAGTTGGCACAAGTCTCAGGCAAAGCAGCCAAATTTGGGCACACCACATTACAACCAGCGCTCATAGCTTCGATGACCGAAATACCAGAAGTTTCCGGCCAAATGCTAGGATACGTATAAACGTGAGCTTTCTTCAGAGCTTCGCGAATCACTGAGTTCGGTTGATATCCATGGTATGTGATCTTAGGATGATTCTTGCAACGTTCGAACAATTCCTTATAGGGCTCGTCTCGAGCAGGCCAACCATAGATATTGAACGAAGAGTAGACGTCAAGGTGGAAATTCAATCCCTTATCGGAAAGGAATTCGACTGTAGGAACAAGAAGCTCAAGACCACGATGTGGCGTTGTATGATAAATGAGGTTTACGACTCCTTCAGGCTTTTGATGCTGTTCAATAGGAACAATCGCGTTCTGAAGAACAACACCCTTACCGTAAGGAACATCAAGCCCAATATTATAAGTTGCTTGCTGATAGTTCGACACGAACACAAGCTTTTCGAAACGCTTGAGCGAATCTGGTCTCTTAAGATGCTGTGATTCTGGGTCGTCCCAAGTATCGTGCAACCAAAGGATATTGCGCTTTGTAGGATCAACCTCACGCACGCGAGAGCAAATGATATTGAATTTTTTCTTGAGATGCGGAGGCAAACGTGACATAAGCCCTTCGTACATCTGCTCTGTTCCGCCTTTAGAACCGATATGAGCATATGTGCCATTATCAGTAGGTTCAATAGAAGGCGCCGAAGATTCTTTCAATCCAGTGATATTCAATTTAGTACTCATTCAGCAGGCTCCAAAGATATTGTCATAGAAGTTACAGAATCGATTCGAAAAGAACGCCAACCATTAACGTCAAGATCCCATACGGCTAGAACGTCTGGATTATCTTTCGTTGTAGTCTCAACATCGACCATCAACGGAGGAAGATACTTTTCCTGCAATGAACAACGCATAGCACGAGTTGTACCATCTTTCTTGATGAATGTGACACCAATCACGCCAACGCGAGCAGTTTCACGAATCTGTTCTTTAGTATATAGCATTTTATATTTTCCTTCCAAGATACTTTGCATCAGTTCCATCAGTGATATATTGAGTAGCACCCTTATTGTAGGCAGGGGCTACACGCATAGCCTTTTCTTCGATAGCCTTCACAGTAGCAGCAGACTCTTGCTGACCACGTTTCCACTTATGATCGTTGAGAACGTCACGCTTGGCAGCCACTCCGCCAGGGATCGTGTTAGCCATAGGCGCAGCATTAGACTCAACTGCTAGGCTATAAGTGAACTTCTTTGGCTTAGACTTAGTGGCGCTGAAGTAGCCCACACGTTCTAGAAGCTGATTGGTCTTACGTTGACCTTCAATCATAGCCTGAGTTGGCTTACGAGCCTTACGTTTACGCATATTCGTGGTGGTATAGTAGATAGGTAAAATAGCCATAGTTGACCCCTCATCACAGTACCAATTATAGGCCAGTGTGAGTCAATTGTCAAGAGGGAAAATTGATATTTTTCCAGTAGAGAAAATCATCCCTTAATATTGCTTGATGGGCGTCGATCCACTGTTTGAATGGGCGATCCATTTCGTAGTATTTTAGAATTTGGTCCAATTTTCTTTTTCGAGCATTTTTTTCTGTCAGGTGTTCCCCAATCATTGAACATCCTGCTGCATAAAATTCGTCTATATTCAAGAACGTTTCTGAGTATTTATCCATGATAGAAGAACCAGAAAAAGCAAATTGATCACACATGAGTTGCATATGTCTAACATCAGAACGTTCCGGTACATACAAAAAATGATTTTCTAATTTTTTGAATTTAATAATTACGTTCAGAGCATAATCGAATCGCGAGCGAACAACCCAATCATACACAAAACCATTTTGTTTTTCGTATTCAGATTTCAGTTTGTTGGCATGATATATCGAGTAGAATCCATGCAAAGCATTCTTAGGAGGCCAGGCATCATGCTTACCTCCTTCATATTCATATTTGATATCATGTTCTTTACCGAACATATAGTCATCAAATTTGTATAATTTAGGTTTATATAATCTGAGGACCTTACCATTGTAATCAGAATTCCATGAATGCACAAACACGTCAACATCGTACTCTTCAATTAAATTCCTGCTATGATAGTGGAATCCTTCTTGTAAAGAACGAGGCTGACCAGATAAGCAAAGTGCTATTTTCATTTCGTATTCCAATACCCAAGATCATGATTTAACCAAGAATCTCTCGGTTCTTTATGTTGACGTATTAGGCTATATAACCATCGTCTCCCATTATTTTCCGGATTTCCTACGAAAGGATCTTGCATGTTTATGTAACGAACTTTCTCATCGTCATGAGCAGGATACCCATGATGTTTTCTTAAACCTGTTTCTACTAGTGTGGTGGAAACGAGATGTTCTCCGTAGAATTTATAGCCAGGTCTTTTCGAAAAATCTTCCATGAATTCAAAAACAGACATATACTTATTCATGTTTTCGCTAGACCCATAAGCAAATAGGTCACAGAAACCATAGTCATAAGTATTGTCTGCTCTTAGATATCTACGGATGGGTAGATAAACGTATGAGTTATCGGCATTGAAATTAGGAACGATATTTAAAGCATAATCGAATCTTCCTTTAACAACCCAATCATATTTGAAATTATGCGATACTTCGTATTCCGATTTTAAATTCCTAGACTGAAGAATCGTGTAGAATTGCGACAATGAGTATCTAGGCAAGCTAGATTCATGAACGCAGTTCTGTTCATATATTTTATCGTGTTCTGGGGAAAACTTATAATCATCGAAAATATGAACTACTGGTTTATAGAGTTCTAATACGCGATCATTGAGATAAGAGTTCCACGAATGTACAAACACGTCAACCTCGTAGCAGTCTAGAAGATTTTTTTTCCAATAAAGGAAACCTTCTTCGAGTGCTCGAGGTTGACCAGATAAACAAAGTGCTATTTTCATGCTAGTATATATGGTGCGCGGAGAGGGACTCGAACCCCCGATCTGACCGTTATGAGCGGCCGGCTTTAGCCACTAAGCTATCCGCGCTTATTCTAAGACGAAAGGATCTCTTTCAGTCTGTCTGCCGCATACGAAGCAGCGAATGCTTCTGGTTTCACCTTAGGGGCAAATCCACACATGCCACGGATATATCCAGTTGCTTGCTGAATGACGCAGCTAGAACCATGGAGTTCATCGGGATTGATATCGAGATGAACTTCAACGTGTCTATCACCGATTGCTTCGAACAGTTCTAGATACATAGCAGAAGCCTTATACACTTCGTTCATTAAGCGATAGGCTGGACGATCGTGACGCTTATCGTAGTCGCGTTCGGTTACGATGTCTCCGAATACCTTGCATCCACGTGAACCATCAATGTGTATAACTACAGCAACAGTGTAGTCGGCATACCACTGATTGTCGCGACCACGATAGCGCTCGCTATCAGCTCCAATGTAAATGGATGTGCTTTCTGAGCTGTTAGCGATATACTCACGGACTTCGTCGATATTCATCTTTTGCATCATGACACTTTTTCATTTAAAGAATGGTGCCCTTGGAGGGATTCGAACCCCCACCATCTCGCTTCTAAGGCGAGCGCCTCTACCAGTTGGACTACAAGGGCTATATTGGAGCGGAGAATGGGGGTCGAACCCACGACCACTTGCTTGGCAAGCAAGAGCTCTACCACTGAGCTACCTCCGCGAATTGGTGTCCCGAGAAGGATTCGAACCTCCAACCTTCGCGTTCGTAGCGCGATGCTCTATCCAGTTGAGCTACCGAGACAAGTTGGAGGTGCCTCCCAGAATCGAACTGGGTTCTCAAGGATTTGCAGTCCCGCGATTTACCATCTACCTCAGGCACCTTAACTTAATTGGCTAGGGATCAAGGACTCGAACCTCGGACATCCAGAGTCAGAGTCTGGCGTTCTACCAACTGAACTAATCCCTAATGGCACCGGTGCTAGGAGTCGAACCCAGGCCCTCAGTTTTGGAGACTGATGTGCTACCGTAACACTTCACCGATACTTAAAATTTCGCAATAACATATCCGAATTCTACTGCGCCTACAAACTTTGAATTGTAATAGATATCCGGCATCACCCTTACTCGCACAAAAGCGTTCTTACATCTAAGAGATGCTTGAGCACCAGACAAAGGCGTCACAGAGTATTTATATCCAGTTGCTCCGCCTATGAACAATCCTATTTGATAATTTAGACATCCCGTGATATTAGAATGAATAGGGCTCCAATCTAATCCAGCATATGTGCTATTTTTACGGAGGCTGTTGTGATAGCTACCGGCTTGAATCCCATAAGATTCATTATCATATCTTAAACCAGCACCATAAGCTCTTTCATTAAAATTATGATTTTCAAGATGTTTCGAAAATCCGTGACCTATGATAGATAACTCGCTCGCGTGAGAAGGAGTGAACAACAATAGACCTAACATTCCCATTATCTTTTTCATATCATACCTTAAAGAAAAGATTGCCACTGACAGATATTCTTTCTTCATCAGAAGTAAAGAAAGGGCACACACAATGCCATAGTTTCGCAGGAAAAAATATCATCTTACCTTCGTACGACTTATCTACTGGAATTATATAGTCGCTAGAAGCACCTAAGATGTCTGTGTACTGAAAAGCAAACGTAGAATTGCGTTGAGTTACAGCATTTTTAGAATTAGCATAATTAAGTTCATCCTCAATATTGAAAGGAATTTTCAACCAAATAACAAAACTATATACGCCTCCATGTTGATGGAGCGGATTATACTCATGTTTCTTTTGGAAATTTACCCAGTAAGAATCTAAGCTATATCCTTGTATCTGTTTTTCAGGATGTTTCATTGTTTGGCTTATATGAGCAGTATATGAAAATTGTTTATCATACTCTTCAGCTAATTCATACAGAAGAGGAAAAATGATATCTTTAGTATCACTAAGGATATATTCGTTTTCAATTTGTCCTAGAAGGCTTTTATTAAAAGCAGTGGTTGATTCACGCGAGCGTGATATCTTTTCTACTTCTTCTTTAAGCGGAACTAGAACATTTTCCGGCACATCAAGCTCGAGGAATCCTCGATTAGGAAACTGTCGCCAAGTGTACTGAACCATTAGTCCTTAACTCTCTTTTGGTGATCTTCGAATTTATTGCCATAGATATCCTCACCATTGAAATATCTACGACCAGCTTCATGCGATTTTTCCTTATCAGTAGTCCTACGTTCTTTAGCGAAATCATTAGCACATTGAATTTCAGTGTCGATTTGCTCTTGCGTGAGATAATCTTTAGCGTCAACCATTTCAAAGGAATCTACATAATATCTAGGGATAGGAATAAAGCATCCAATCCAATCACCCTTATTCACAGACACCCAATAGTTAGACCGAGTAAGTTTCAAGTTGAATGTGAAATCTCTACGGAGATTATCCGTTTCCACTACTCCAGTCATATGACCAATCCCATCAATAAAATGATTAGGGGGATTAATAGTCATCAGATTAACACCATCTGGCGTTCTTAGAGTAAAGCTATTCTGAACCGTGATAATACCCAAACCGAAATGAGAAGAAATCGCTTGACCAGTCGTTTGAGTTTTTTCCGTAAAGATGATACGAGTAGCGTCTGGACCCTGACCACCATCCCAATATGCGTCAAACGAATGTTCAGAACGAACAACAAAACCATACTGATTGCCAATAACTAGTGGCAAACACAAATATGCGTGATCACTAAACCAATCGCGGCGCTTTTCATTCTTTAGTGATTTGTATTGTGCTCCGCACAGATATCCGATATCTTTAGAATGCGGAATAGCAACGATTTTGTTTTTGTCTGTGACTATTGACGTCATGACTATATCACCTTAGTTTCATCATAAGTGTAGAATGACGGAATGGTATATCTCACGCCGTTAGGAACGTTCCTGACTCCGTGTAAGAATTCTAACGTGCCTGGGAATACTGCGAGCGAACCCTTGACTGGTTTCCATTCTATTCCTTTATTGGGCCAGTAGATTTGACCACCATCGAAATCATCATTCAGATAGATGACCGTACCGAAATCGCGCCAAGGAAACGGGTGCGCCGAGCCATTCGGGTTTTCTTTGTCTGCATGGGGATGCAACTCGTATCCATTCAACCAACGAACAATCTGTAGCGTATCTGGAAACAATGGTCGTTTATCTGAAGCCAACTGGCTTAGTATCGCTGCAACAGAATGGCTGATAGAAATCAGTCTGTTCTGTAGTTGTTGATTTGGTATCATATGATGGTTAATAACTCGCTTAGACCAAAAGCCGTGATCTGAATCATGACTATCAAACAAATGAATATTATCATTCGTGAACGCTACTATAGCGTCACACTCTTCGTTCGTCAAGAAATTATTCTGAATGTGAGGGAATTTACTCGAATCATAGTATGTCATTTGTCACCTGTTAATGGCGGAGAGTGTGGGATTCGAACCCACGGTACCGATTAGGGTACGCACATTTAGCAAACGTGAGCTTTAGGCCACTCAGCCAACTCTCCATAATTTGTTCACGAAATCTAATAGTAATTTATGATGTCTACCGTCGTGCCAATATCCATCAAGATACTTATATGGTTTTTTATACCAGAACTCTTCGCTTTCAGGATGACAACCAATCAAACCAAGATTGCCTTGGATAATAGCCATTGGTTCGTCATTAGCGTATTTAGCAATTGTATCATAGTAACCGCGTCCTGTAAAGACACAACCGTCGTAGAAAAACATCTTTTCTTTTTGACCTAGCCATTCAATATCTGCGACCGTGCCATAGCTTCGGCGTATCTCAGCCGTTGGTCGCTTGATATATTGAACCGCATCTAACCCGTCAAGAAGGTCAAAATATCTAGACCCAGCCCAATAAGCACCCATACAAATGCCGATATACCTACCGCCTCTAGCAATAAACGATGCGACTTTGTTAGCTTTAGTGCGTATAAAGAAATCAAAATAGGAATCACTATCGCCAATGCCACCAGGAAAAACAATCCCATCCACGTCATTTAGCACCTCGTCCATATCGTCATTGATGGTAAAGATTTTGATTTCGTATTCAGGAGATAATGCTCGCTCAATTCCATTGCAACACTCAATGGAACATTCTGGATGGTGTTGAAAGAGCGCAAGACGTTTCATTCCGATTATTTATTCTAAACAATTCTTTTTAGCTTCTTCTAATATTTTTCTTTTAATACCACTTTTCTTAGAAATTATATCATAGAAATAGCTCATCGATTTAGCTATTTGGGTTCCCCTATTTTTTTTGCTATCTATTAACATTTCAAGATATTTTTTCATCAATGGCGTAAAGTAAAAGCTTTTGAATTGTATATTTTCGTTAGTATGGAATTTGATATACGACATAGTATCGTTTTCTTTAAAATCAAAACGGTTTCTTTTCATATGAAAAGCACATTCAATTGGTCTAGGCCATTTTCCTATATCAAATGTACCTGGTATTATCGTAGTGCTTTCGATGAAATCATTAGATTCTAAATACGCAGAACTTTGACTTACCGATAGACTATCACAATCTGGTATCATTACACAAAATTGTTGTAACGAAAACAATCTACTTTCTATAGATCTAACCATAACATACTGATTAAAAAAATCTTGATCCATATAATTCGTTTTCACATCATTGTTTTCTAGATACAGACCATAATCATATTGTGCTGTTAGAGCATATAAATTTTTCATATGCTCTCTGTAAGCAGGACATAATCGATAATTTCCTGAGCCTAAAGACGATACTTGATCGTATCCTGTTATATTTTTTACAGCTCTAGGTGGAGATGTTCTTAATCCCGTAACAGCTGGTTCTGTTTGTTCGTAAGAATAATAAATTGTTATCATCACTGATTTTCCGTATTATATATGTGAAGATTTGTCACTATCGCTATCCTAAAATCAGAATCTTCATATTGTGAACGTTCCACTTTGTGATTTAGATACGCAGGAAAAACTATCATTTCATCTTGATTTACAGAATATTCCCATTGTTTAAAATAAGACGAGTTCATAGGATTAGAACCATCTAATTTTTTTGAGGTAATATTCTGAACCGAAAGATTTGGATATTCTGAATATATGAGGGGATTAATTAATGAAAGTCTAGCGCTCTTTTCGTCGCACTTTATATAATGTACTCCTGATAAAAACACTTGTTCGTTGATATGATTGTGGGCAGACATAAAGTTATCAGAACCTTTATGCACCGTAATGTTTTCTACAACAACATTAAAATTGATAGGACTATTGAACATCTGATCTAGTATATTTTTATACAACATATGATATTGGTCGGTCACCTCAGATAAATCAATTTTTTCAAATAGTTCGTTTTCCCAATCATTATAATAGTGATGCATCTTAGCACTATTATCCCATTCGTTCCTATGGTTCTGAAGATCGTAATTGCGTAAAACAGTTTCTATGATCTTAGTTTTATCGTACGATAATGGGTCAATATGCGACTTAAATAAATTGCTGGGAAATAGCGGCATGCAATCAATATTCATAGCAATCCTCAAATTGGTGTCGAGAGCAGGGATCGAACCTGCGACCTGAGGCGTATGAGACCCCTGCTCTACCGACTGAGCTATCTCGACTTAGAAGTTAATTTTCAATCCCACCATACCTACAGCAGCCGTGTAGTTAGAACTCTTATCGAATCCAGCCGATACATTAAAAAACACGTCCTTCATGATTTCAGTTTTCGCAGTAGCACGGAATTGACCTACTGTGCCGAAATCTTTCGAGCGTATCACACGAGTTTCGAAACCGATATTTTCATCAATATCAAATCTCAAACCAGCATAAGGCATAGCTTCGAATGAAGAATTCTTTTCTGGTAGAGTTGAAAGCAATGGAGAACCAGTTTCTAATGCCGAAGATATAACAGATTTATTTAGTGTGACACCTGCTAAAGGACGGAATCCAAAGAATTCTTTTCCTGAGTAGAATGTCAAATCAGCATAATAGTTATTCGCCTTTACTTTATTCGAATTCGCTAAAGCGAAAATAGGCAATGAAGTTGTTGTGTTATATTCGGAAACATTAAAACCAACCGAAGCTTTGGTCCATATATCGCTTTGCTTATTCAGAATGTAAGCAGTAGCACCATAAGTGTCGGCACTATTTGTAGTGTTCAAAAATCCATGAGCATTAGATCTACCGAATGTTCCTGCAATACCGAATGTGTTTTCGTCAACAGTTGATTGAGCACCAAAGCCTATAGAACTAGTACGGAACGAACCTTCACCAGTCTTAGCATATCCTGCTAGAGGAGTAATCCATGCGCCATCTTTTAACGAAAGAGCATCAACTAAGAAAGGATTAAATCTCTTAACAGCAAGAGCATCTTTCAAACCAACAGCAGAAACAGAAGCTGTTTGATCTGATGATGCGCTAGAAAAATCTTTATATTTAAGTTCGTAAGTTTCAACAACATTTATCGTTGTTGGTGTTGTTACCACAACATTTGTTGTAGATGTTGTGACAACAGGAGTACCATCAGTAGACACTGTAGAACCATTAGAGTATGTTGCAACTGATACTGGAATCGTTGTAGTGGTCACTGTTCTTGGAGTTGTTGATGTCACAGTAGTCGTTTTTGCTTTTGTTGCTGTGTAAATTTCTGTTCTAGGAACACCTTTAATAACAGTTGTTGTTCTTGTAACGTCGATTGTCTTTGGTAATTTCTTAGCTACATCGTTATGAACGGTTGTATATTCAGGAGTACCAAGAACTCTTGAAGAAAGAGCAACAACTGGATCACCATATGACACTACAGAAGTTGATGTTGTTGTGCCGTTAGTTGTAGTTGATGTTACCTTTGGAGTTCCAGGCGCAGTTGATACAAGTGTTGGAGTTTGATTTTGATTCTGTTGCTGAGAACCAGCACCGTTACCGTTGGCGCTAATAGTTCCAGCAACTGTACCAGCAACGATACCACGAATGATATCATCAAGTGCAGTTACGTTCTGTTGTTGAGCAACAGTGGCTCCTTGTGCTGTACTGAAACGAACGTTATCAAGCCAGTTGGTGTCAGCAACAGTAACGATAGTTCCTGTGACACCTTGACCAAGATTGCCAGCACGACCAATCCATGACATACCAGATACATCACCAGTACCGTCTTGGATAAGAGGAATACCTTGACTGTTAATGATAGCAGAAACAGCTGCATAGTTAACAGTGATACCAGAGGTCATATATTTTGTGTTGACGTTGCTTTCCACGTCAGCAGCAGTATTAGAGTTGGCACCAATCGTAGTTGTGCCACCACCAAGTGCGGTGATGAGAGCCGCAACTGAGTTATTGCGGCTCATACAACAACCAGGATTTTCAGTTACAAAGTAAGCAAAACCACCAGCTGTAACGAATGCTTGATAGTTTGTTTGCTCACCAGATGTTAATGCAGCACTATATCTTAGGTCCCATACCTGTTGATATGTGCCAGTTGCAGTTGGGATTTGTGAAACGTCAGTTGTAACAGTAGTAGTATGACCAGCTGCTTCGATACGTCCTTTGACGTTTGCTGTTACTGTGCTATAACCTGCGTCGATAATTAAGACGCTGTCCGCATTTGCAACAGACACAAATGCAAATAGAGCGACAAAAGCCGCCATTATCTTTTTCATTTTTACGAGCTCCTTATGCTATTTCGGACGAAATATTTTCATCAGTAGCATAACGAACTCTTAGTATTTATAATGGTGGGTGAGGTAGGAGTCGAACCTACATTGTTTACCACATAGGGACCGGATTTACAGTCCGGAGATGCACACGCCATAGCATCAACTCACCCAATTCTTTTATTCTTGGCACTGCCTCCAGGAATTGAACCTGAACTCCGAGGTCCACAACCTCGGGTGCTCACCGATTACACTAAGGCAGCAAGTGCTACTGCTCCGATTCGAACGGCGTCCTAGTCTTGTCGATCTGTGTTTCCCAACAACACCGACAGTAGCATGGTGCCCATAGTAGGACTCGAACCTACAACATTCGGAGTTTGAAGCCGACGCCTCTACCAGTTGGACCATACGGGCTATTATGGCGCTCTCGAAGGGAATCGAACCCTCCTCGCCCCTTAGACAGAGGGGTCGCCTCACCAGATGCGTACGAGAGCAAATCTCGTTGCTGGTTACTGCCATCCAGCATCTCCCTTTTCGCGGAGTAGGTTAGTGAGAAAAGACGAGTCACGCTACTAGGACATTTCAGGTAGCCTAAACCTATATCTAACATGACTGCACGACCTTCATCACATTAGGGACTTGCAGGATCTCATCCCTGCAAATGGGTAGGTTTCGTTCGCAGCAGGATTTGAACCTGCATACTCCCGTTAAATCAGGAGAACTTGCTTTTAGTTCACGCGAACGAATTGGTTGCAGAGGGTGGAATTGCACCACCGGCCTTTTGGGTATGAGCCAAACGAGCTACTACTGCTCCACTCTGCTTCAACTGGTGCCCCCACGAAGAATCGAACTCCGGACCTACTGCTTACAAGGCAGTTGCTCTACCAACTGAGCTATAAGGGCTAATGGTGGAGGTAGCCAGAATCGAACTGACGACATCCTGCTTGCAAAGCAGGCGCTCTCCCAACTGAGCTATACCCCCTGGTAGTCCGTGACGGGATTGAACCGCCGACCTTATCCGTGTAAAGGATTTGCTCTCCCGCTGAGCTAACGGACCAAAGTGAATGAAAGAAGAAGCGCTCCCACTAATAGGGATACTTGATTCGGACCGCACGATCAGTCAGAATGTTCTTTCGGTGTTCGTGAACAGGACTATGAAGTCCACACCGATACCGCTTCTTCAATTTGGCGTGGGCTAACTTTAGGTGCATAAGACCGTAAGTTTATCTCTTATCGTACCCCCACGCAGCACGATCGTAGATGCTCCCAAGAAGTCGTTATGGTTCAGAGCAACTCAAACCATAATCCAGCTAGGCACTTTCTGTCCTAGCAATTGGCTCCCGGACCTGGGCTCGAACCAGGGACCCTGTGATTAACAGTCACATGCTCTACCGACTGAGCTATCCGGAATTATTCGGTATAATGGTAGACCGAGAGGGGATCGAACCCACGACAAACCGATTAAGAGTCGGTTGCTCTACCAACTGAGCTATCGGTCCAAACTGTTCCCACCGTTAACTGGCTCCAAAAGCGCCTCGGGTTTGTTTTACATCGGCCGCCGCACGGTGGGCACACGGTCCGATGATAATCTGCCTACCGTTAACTGGCTCCTGACTCGCCACACGGCTTCTTTAACATCGGCTGTCGCACAGTAGGCGCACGGTCCGATGACAACCAAGTGTTTCGATTGGTTCCTATGCCATATTAGCCCTTGTGAGGCTATTGTTTCATATGAAACAATCGATTCGATTGTAATGGCGGAAGCGGTAGGATTCGAACCCACGGTACCCTTTCAGGCACGCTAGTTTTCAAGACTAGAGCAATAAACCAGACTCTGCCACACTTCCGTATAAGTCTCCAGCCCGGAAGCTGGAGGTGCCAGGCGACGTATCGCACAGGCGATGATATTGGTCGGAGATGAGAGATTCGAACTCCCGACCCTCTGGTCCCAAACCAGATGCGCTACCAGACTGCGCTAATCTCCGAAAACTTGTTAGGAGTGATGTTATGTTATGGATATGGATAGACTGTCATACCGTTCGCTTTACTCTGCAACCTTATTGATGGGCGCGACCCCACTTTTCAGTTACAACTCAGTTTATGCCGTGCCTGCAGGACAGAGGGCTCCAGGGACTGTGCGCTGCCCAGGAACACTGGGATTTTCCATAA
>Ga0114978_10000050_pt1 | contig 88394 bp, 89 predicted proteins | sample S_140212_EF_Meta_FD_87027 | JGI IMG/M metagenome (GOLD analysis project Ga0114978, IMG submission 87027) | Freshwater microbial communities from Lake Simoncouche, Canada to study carbon cycling - S_140212_EF_MetaG | ecosystem: Environmental > Aquatic > Freshwater > Lake | place: Lake...
CCTGTTGGTCCTGTAGCACCTTGCAATCCAGTTGCACCAGTGTTGCCTTGACTACCAGAGTATCCAACAATACCCGTGGCGCCAGTTGGGCCGCCGGCTGGGCCAGTTGATCCAGTTAATCCTTGAGTTCCTGTGGCGCCTTGTGGTCCAATGGCACCCGTTGCACCAATTGGACCTGTTGCCCCAGTAAGGCCTTGTCCACCGGGTATGCCAGTGGATCCTTGGCTACCTGTATATCCGTCGGGTCCTGTTGCGCCCTGGAATCCACGGGGACCAGTGGCACCAACGCCGCCTGTATCGCCTTTTTGTCCTTGGCCACCTTGTAAGCCTCTTTCACCTTGACTACCAGTTAAACCAGTTTCCCCTCGGCTACCTGCAAAACCTTGTGGGCCGGTTGCGCCTCCAGGGGTACCAGTATCGCCTTTGCTACCTGTGAATCCCACACCGCCGGCACTGCCAGTATACCCACCCGCTGTACCGGCTGCTCCTGGAGCGCCTGTATCACCTTTACTGCCAGTGAATCCACGACCACCTGCAGGACCCAACGGGCCCGTTGAGCCAGACGGACCTGCCAAGCCGGACGGTCCGCGATCTCCTGTTATTCCACGAGCTCCTAGGCCTGCGGGGCCAGTTGCACCCATTAAACCTAATTGTCCTGTCAATGAGAAAGTCCAACTATTAAATGTTCCTGTGCCGTATATAGTGTCCACGTTGACAGTGATAGAACTAACACTGACGATCCATACTGTTCCCTCAACCCAATTTGTTCTGTTGGCAATCACCCTGACGCGACTACCCACGGCAAAAGCACCTGTAGCGTTTACTGTCCAAGTTTGGGTACCAGGTCCCATTCTTAGCACCGACGAGCTGGTAACCCCTTCATAACCTGTTAATGTTGGCATCTTAAATCCTCTTATATCCTGTATTTAGCCCAGTTTTTCCCAGGCTGTTGTCAATTGATTGTTTAATTCCCATATCAATCTCTCAATTAAAGCTGAACATATCCCCAATTAACTGTTTGATTGGACCCACTGTTGTTGGTGATACCAAATGTAAATACATTAGCAGTTGTAGTACTACCTACAGCATTACTAATAGTGTTCACAGTTCCAACAAACTGCGTAGGTATTGCTGTAAGCACCAATGCATTACCGGCTGCATAATACCAACCATAACTACTGCCTATTACTGGTACATTGGTATTTGTAACAACCGCTGTAGCAGTATATGTAACAATACCATTTGGAATATTTCCTCTAACCCATATTGAGTAAGTACCATTTATCGGTACTGTAAGACTCACTGTGTTAGCGCCAGGTGATAATGTCCAAGACCCTGTTGTTTGTGTAGCGACATTCGAAAGTTGGCTACCATCACCTACAAATTTAACTGTTGATGCCGTTTGCGTAATACTACCAATGTTTGTGCCAGCCGCATTAAGGAAGTTAATGGCAGTGGTGTTATCGGTAGTCGGTTGTAGTATTAAACCATATTGGGTGAAACCACCTGAATATTTGACCCCTAATTCTGAGTAATATCCAGTAACTTGTGAATATCCGCCTAATAGACTAACGCCGCTCACGTCCAGGGAAGCCAGTGTGCCAACTGAAGTTAAACTACTAGCAGTTACACCGCTGGCCAATGTTGTACCAGTTATATTTTCGGCTGCAACTGATCCAGCTGCACCTGTATCACCTTTTGGGCCTTGTATGCCTTGTGCGCCTGTGGCTCCAGTTGCACCAGAGGATCCAGTTAATCCAGCAGAGCCGGTTACTCCTTGTGGGCCTGTTGCACCAATATCTCCTTGCGGACCTGTATCACCATCTGCTCCGGCAGTACCGGTTACTCCTTGTAGTCCAGTTGCACCTTGTAGTCCAGTTGCACCTTGTGGTCCAGTTGCACCTTGTGGTCCAGTTGCTCCTGTATCCCCTTGCGGGCCCGGTTCGCCCTGTGGGCCGGTTGCACCAATATCTCCCTGTGGTCCCGGTTCTCCGGCAGCGCCCGGTTCACCTTGTGGCCCAGTTGCACCGCTGGTTATTAAATTAGTATTGTCTGTTAAGTCAGCTAAGTCTGTAGGAATAGTTGGCTTGTTAGCAAGATCTAGATAGTCTGTTTGTAATCTAATTCCAGCACCCAAGTTTCTCCAATAAGTAGGATCACCTACTGCGGTGTATTGACTTTCGCTGTCAGCAATAGATTGATAGATATTCCCACTATCAAAAACTAAGTCACCTATTAGGTATCTGTTTCCTGTGCCAAGATTGTGTAAATTATTCCATTGCGGCGCTTGTAAAATCTGTGCCGCTGGCTTGTTAATCAAGTCATTATAGTCGCCACTAAATCCGCCGCCTAATATGCTGTTGCCATCACTACCTTTAATAGTACCGCCGGCTGGTAATGTTAAGTTACCATCTATACCAAAATTCCAAGAATGTATATAACTAGCAGGATATGTATATACACCTGCAGGAGCAACACTGCCAAGCGGAGGATTAGTGTTCCACTGTGCCAATGGTACATTTAATGTTCCAGTGTTAACATAAAGTGCTTGACCAAACCCGGGAACATAAATTCCATACCCGCCAGTAAACTCTATATAAGGATCACTGCCCGAGTTATAACCGGCCGGTAACCAAACTAAATTTTCCTGCCCAAAGTCTCTAGTGTAGGTTAAATTCACTGCGCCAAAATCTGCACCATTGATAACTATTGTAGTTGGTGGTTCTGTTGGTAGAGATTTAGTTACAATAGATATGTTATTATCAGTCTGACCAAGTACATTACCTGGCACAGTTAAATTACCATCTGTGTCAAACGCCCATTGACGTTCTCCGCCTGCTTCAATATTAGCCTGTCCATTTTCTACCCAAATATAAGCACCGTTGTCATCAGACAGTTGAGCGTAACCGCTGGAATTTATGTCTACTCCTGTGCCACTGGAACCAATAATATCGCCATTGAACGTAATATTACCTAAATTAACGCTTTCACCGCCGCCTAATATGCTGTTGCCTGTACTGTCCAAAATATCCCCTTCGGGAGGCAGATGCAGTTTACCAAATACATCAAAGACCCAACTATTCTCACTGGCCGTAAGTTTAATAGCACCGTTGGAATTAATTGTTGAAGGATACTCTGGAAGCTGACTTGCTAGTAAGTCGGCAGTCCATCCAGCCGGGCCGGCTTGTACAACATCAGCTAATCCAATTTCTAAATTATATCCGAATAGGTGATGTACTTGGTCGTCAAAAGTAAAAGCGTCATCTGACTCGTATCCTGGATTATCAACTTGCGGAAAAATCTGATTTAACTGTAGTTCTGCTGTTCCGTCGGCATTTCGAACAAGCTGTCCTTGTATGACCCACGGAGCACCCGACAATGTTAATGATGCCTTGCCTGCCCGAGGAACAAAGTTAGCTGACGATAATGTTAATGTAAAAATCCCACCTTGTGGTACTGGCACATCTATACTTCCGTCTTGTTTAAAATGCCAAAAAGGTCTTGGGCCCGTAGCATTGGGGCTAATCCAAACTTCTCCGTTTTGCGAGCTTAATATTAAAGGATATGGATCTGTACTTTCAGAATCTGATGGGATTGCACTAAACTCAACACCTGATAGAAAAATTTTACCTCCATCCCGCTCTGGAAATGACACGGATGAAATAATGCCGTCAGTTTCTAAAACAAGTTCATATTCGCCGTTGGTTAACCTATCAGTGCTGGTGCTCACTGTACTGTCTGTTAGGGCTATTAAGTTACCGCCAGGTGTAATACCGTCGTGTATTCTAAGGGCTTTTAGGCCAGTATCCACAGTTACCTCACCTAGCGGACCTACATAATCCGCGCTGACTGCTGTGTTACCTCTTTTAAGTAAGACTTCTCTAATGTTAATGTTGGCTATTGTCATTTTATAAATCCGGCGTCTAATGTGCTTACGTCAATACCTGGTTGTACTTCCACCTCAGAATAGTAGCCCGGTAATACTTCAAGATCCAATGGCACACCATAATTGGCATCTATATACAATGGTTGCTCAGTGTTGTCACTTAATTTGATTAATTTAAATGTTAATTTATAGAATCGCTGATCCAGACTGTCTACGGTAAATTGATCCAGTATAATTTTGCCGCGACTCAAATTGACATTGTCAAATTCAACGGCATAACTCTTGATGGTAACTTTATTTGTTGGATCCTGTATGTCTGCCTGCACGGCATAGCCGCTGACAGAAACAGCTTTGTTGTCCTGGTTGTTAACCAATACTTGGATAGGGTTGTCTACCCCCTGATATATTTTTATAGGTCTACTGTACACAACTCGTGCCCTCAATTTGTAAAAGCCGATGTCCATTATTTGAACCTCGGCAATATTAGGATATAAATATGTTTTGACTACTTGCATTTTACATATTTAGCGCCAAATCGTGGAAGAACCTGATATCAAAAAACTACTAGAAAAATACCCTTTTATAAGTTATCTAACTTATGGGGGCAACGATTACATCGGCATTATACAAAATGTTGACGACATTGTCACTACTATCTACGACTTTAGTGCGTTGAAAAGTGAAGATCAAAAGAAAAAGTACCTAGAATTAGGTGACCAGTGGTGGTGGGAAAGCAATAGGCTAATACCTATTAATGTATTTCTAAAGTCAGACTGGACAGAGTTCAGAGTTTGTTTAAAAACAATGAACAGCAAAGACGTTAAAATACAGTTTGGGCCCTACGTCAGCCTTAAAGAAATTGCCAGCAAACGTAGCAAACGCAGATCAATTACCCTGGTTCGCAAGATCGGATAGTAGATTCATATGCACTGTGACAAGATGTGCATAGGCCACACTGTGGGATTTCTTAAAATAATAAACGTCATCCGCGGGTTTTTCCCAGACCGTCTTGGCGACTTCTCGCCAGTTCAGACCAACGAGTCCACGTTTACCTGGCCTAATTACGGCTAAGAACATAGCCATACGCCCAATGGTGTTAACTGCCTCGGGCATTTTAATCAGCGTGTCGTAGTGGTTTCCAATGTGAATTATCTGGCTACAGAATTCACGGTCATAGAGTTTATCCCACTCCGGCTCCTGTTGCATCAATTCCATTAGATGCTCTTCATTTTTAACTTTTGAATATATGCCCACATTAAGAAAGTCCAACTTGACGTAGCCACGTTCTTCTGCTTGATTATAATCCAATGTAGCAGTATTAGACATAGCATCGCTAGGAACATCTGTTACATAAACGCCAGTGTTGTGTGTTTTAATTTCCCCATTACGAATAATGGCCGCAGGAGTATGTTGCACTAAACGTAGTGCCTGTGTTCGATCTGCAAAATCTATATCAATGTCACTTTTAAACTTCATCATCTATCCATTTTAATCTGTAAAAGGTCGATAACTCTTCTTGTCTAAACCTAAAAAGCACATAGCTAGGCTTTGTTGGTCCAGAGAACCTATCCTGAATGCTTGGATTGAAAGTAAATTCAAAATCTGTTCCTTGTATGTAGCCAGCGTCTCTAAGCTCTTGTACCAATGTTAATGTTCTACTTGCGTTGGCAACAATCTTAAGATTGGTCATAGCCCAGCTACTTTTAATATCTCTCTGGTGTCCAGTTGATCTGCCAAATACTCTGTAAACTTACGTTGCCAAAAGTCTGTGTCGATCCAGGGCATAATTAGTATAACTTGTTCCTCATTGAGATTGTCCAGGAATTCTACACCACTGTCACAGTTGTACACCACCCAAGGACTAATACGCCCTGTGACAATATGATAGCATATTCTGTTGGTATTGCCATAGCGGAAGTAGTCAACGAACCCATTCTTAAGTTCTGGGCGATCTTCTGCATAGTCTCGCATTTCCTTGATGCCACGTTCCAGTGCATCTCTGTAATTTTCTTTTTTTAGATAATCTGACAGCCACTCAGAGTAAAACTCATCCTTGCACCAGTGGTCTAATTTTTTATTGTTCTTAAGTAACCAGTCAATGAAATGTGCTGGGCTAACACAACGAATGCCCACTAGGTGACGTCCAAACTTAACAAAGGCATTATAGTAAGGACTGCTGGCAAAGTCATCATAGCTCTTTAACTTGGCACTGCCCTGTGTTACTTCATAGAAGCGCAGGTAAGCACGAAGTCCCAATTGTACACCAGTTTCATTTTGCTGTTGGTGTCTTCTCTTGGCTTCGCACAGATGTGCTGTCAATGTAGACTCTTTGCGAAACTCCTTTTCGCAGTATCTACATTTATAGCTCTGACTTAATTCGCTTGTCGTCCCATCCATATTGTCTAGCCAAGTTTTTAAGATCATCTTTACTGTTAAGTCTTGTGAGTAGCTCAATTTCGTCCGGCTTTGCTAAAGGATATATTTCTGTTAAAAATTTAACGGCTTTGTTGTCTTTTTCTGCTTTCTTGGCACCTAGCCAATAGTGCTTTTGACTTCCCATACCAGGGCTGGTAGTTGTACACAATAGCCACTGTAATTTCTTATGCTGGGCTGTGCTAATATCAAAAAAGTTTACATTGACACGTTCGTTGGTGGCACGTAGGTACCAGGCCTGCAAGTCCGGATGCCCATCAACGCTGGCACTGTAGCGTAGCATTAGATAGGGGCTAAACTTCTTCTTGTCTTCAGCATCTAGGCTGTCGTAGAAGTTTCTATCCTTACTGTCCAATGCACGTAGCTCACTGTTTAACGTCATCTTTTCGCTCATTACCAAGCCTTACTAAAATCTACTACTTCGCTTAATCTACTAATTTCTTTTACACAAAATACACACAGGCTTTTCTCTGTGTTTGCTTCCAAAGGTATTGCCAATAGCTGTCCGGGTTTAAGTTTTGGAAAGTACCATTTAACGTCTTGATAAATGTCTACAATTTCCACTGGATAGAACTCTGGCCTAAATCCTGTTAAAGGATTAAAACAAAATACGCTGAACCCTCTGTCATTGATGGATGTCAGTGGAACAACTTCTAAGTCTCCCATATCCTTTTCCCCGATCAAGATGTGCCAATCCACTGGCATCTTAATTGTATGCTCTCCTATCTTGAGTACCAAAGCAGGACTGTTAAAGCTCTCAAGAAAGATCAACGGAATATAAAAGTAATCCGGCTCTTTAGGGTCGCTGTTGTCTAGCACACAGAACCTCATATCCTCAACTTCGTCGGGGATTTCGTTCATCTCATATGCTATGTTATCTAGTGTTAATATTCTCATTTATTGCCATTCTATTTTTTCAACTGTAAAAGGATAACCAGCTTCTTTGTAAAAAGTTTTGCGTTTAGTCAAATGACGTTTAGCAAATTTACAAGTACTGGTTATATCCCAAATCTGTACAAAGTCTTTGTCCTCGGCTTTTCTTATGCCGCGACCAATGCTTTGAATAACTCTAACAAACGACTTCCCAGGTTCCAACAGAACCAGGTTAAAGATGCGAGGAATGTTAATACCAACAGCCGCGATACCGTACGTGGCAATCGCGATCTTTCCGTCTGTGACTGCGAACTCATCATATTCTTCCTTTCGAGCTTTTGCTTTGGTAGCACCGGATAAAAATACTGCCCGGTCTCCTAATTTCTGGGCCAACAGCTTGCCCGTGGCCACACGGTCTACTAGAACCAATGTGTTTCCAGTTTCATTTACTCTGTCCACTAGAGACGACAAATAACCCATCCTGGCATCTGTTTCCACTAGATATTTTAATTCTGTTTGGTAGTTGTTGTATTCAACATAGTCTACTAATTGTACTACATTTACGTGGCATTGAGCAAGATGTCCTGCGTCCTGCAATTCCTTTGCAGCCAGCCTGCCCACAACATTGCCTAGTCCACAATAGATAGACTGTGCCGCATAGTCCTCTTTGGGGATGGTTCCAGTTAAGCCCCAACGAATTGGTACTTGTGCAAACACGCCAGTGAGCAAGGTTTTAAGTGCATCTGCCTTGGCCATATGCACCTCATCAACCATAATACAGACTACACCTTCAATGAACTCGCCAATGGTCACATTGGCCTCGTGGTTCTTGGTATCTTTGAGCAGATTATTTAGACTCTGCCAAGTGCAAATAGTATGGGTCTTGTTGTATTCTTTACGGTCGCCAAAGTAAACACCAACATCCAAGCCTAGGTTAATGTAGTCTGCTTCTGTCTGCGTTACCAAACTCTTGTTGGGCACAATAACAATGCTTCTGCCGTATTTTTCCACACTTGCCGACAGCGCCGCAGTTATCAATGTTTTACCTGCACCTGTAGCAATCTCTTGTACGCTCTGTGGATTGGCTAGAAATGTATTGACAATCTCAAGTTGATAGTCTCTAAATAAGATAGGCTCACTGACCTTGGGATGTCCTTTGGGCCAAGTATGTTGGGCAAAGGTATCTTCTTTTATTTCATCGAAGCTAAAGGTAGTAGTGTAATCTCTAGTATCTTCTATTTCAATGTCGTATCCTTCTTTTTCCAGATACGGAAGAATCTCTGGCAGTAAATTTATATAGGTGCTGCCACCTAGTTGGAAGAAAGCTACCTTGCCATCCCACCGGCCAAGCCTGACACTGGGTTGGTACCTAGCACCAGGAATCTCATACTTAAACTTATTAGATAATGTCTTTCGATCAGCTAAGTTTAGTCCTTCGATTTTTACATTGACTTCGTCTTTAATTAATAACTTCGCCAGCAATTGTTTTGGCCTCTCGGTTTAATGTGGTAGCTGTGTAGTACACAATCTTCTGGGCACTGTGGAGCATAGCTTGTTTCTCGTTGCCGTAAAGCATAGCATTGGTGCTCACTAGAATAGGAACAGGGTGAGCCCAGGCACGCTTCAACTTTGTAAAGTATACACACTTTATACCAGTGAAGTCAACCTCTGCAACTCGTTTAGACATATCAAGAAGCTCTTCTTCTTTAATATGTTTTAACATAGCGTCTTTAAGTTTAAACGATGTATCTGGTTCGTATATACATATTGGCCAACGCCCTGTGATTTTGGCATACTTTAGCAAACTGGCGATAAACTCTTCACCAGTGCTTAGTGCATCGGTGCGCTGTACGTGCGACTCCCTGTTAAACATAATGCCCGAGACTATAGGATCAAATTCGTTTTCAACACATTGCTGAATATCCCTATGCACAGAGTAACCGAGTACGGGTGCATAGTCTACCAATTTGATAAAATTATCAGCCACCAGGCCTCCCAGGTTATCATCAATGTACTTACGCAACGTATCTTCTGCGTTGGCAATGTCAACGCCGTTGTTTACTGCAACCAGTTCGATTTTATAGTCAGTCTTTTCGCAGTCAAGAATCAATTGCATCAAATTTTGAATTTCTTCTGATATGGTGAATTGATGCTCTTGTCCAAATACCACAGACCAATTTATGTTATGTTCAGTTAATCCTAGTTCCCAGATTTTTTTGTCCCTGTCAAACTTAAAACTGCCTGCACCGACCTTGGAAGCTGACGTAACTGCATTTACCAATGCACTCTCATAAGGGAACCTCAACACAATTTTGTTATCCGTTAAAGAAATACTGCGGGTACGGTCAATAACACGTAGAGCATTTCGAAACTGCGGATTTTCCACACTTGGCGCAACGTCCACACCTTTGCCGGCAAACTGTCTTTGGTATTTGGCAACCAATTTAATAGCCAACTCTCCTTGCCTGTCGGTGAGTCCGGTATTGTTGGAAGTTTGTTGTGCCATACTGCTTACAATGTTAACATCATATCTGGCTAAATTAATTTGAGCAGTGGCTGGGGCAAAGAGGCTTCCGAACCCAACTTTGGAGCCCGGAAGAGACCGTATATTAGCCATTACTTCAATGTAGTCTTCAATGTAGGGTAAGGTAATCATAACGTATGTTACACTATTTAAAAAATAAAGTCAAAAAAAGACCCGCCGAAAAGCGGGTCAAAAACAACTGCGGTGTGTAAAAAAGGAGCTAGACAAACACCGCAGTTGGTACTTCACCGATACGATTTATCAGCAATGGTGTCGGTCAAGGCTGCCACTGTCTGAAACTGATCCCAGGCGGCCTTGGCGGCCACGTTGTTTTCAATATCTTCATCGATGAGTATAGTCTCCAACCAAACTTCCGGTCGGCGACTCGGACGTGCGCCGAACTTACGTGGCTGGTGGAATTTACCTTGTTGCCATAAGTCAATGCTAACTTGTCGGTACTTGGTTTCGTCTTCGTCGGTGGTACCATACCATTCCGGATTAGTAAGACCCAATCCACGGATATGTGAACCTCCTGCATAACCTTCCCAAATGCCGGTCCACTGTGCGTCATCTTGTGGGTCAAAATCGGTGCGGGCAATAATAACCAAGACGTCATTGATGTCCACTTTGCCGTCAACGATATCACGCACACATCTGCTGTAACTTAGTCCAATTTTCATACTGTTATCTATCCTATTGTGTTAAGTTCTTCTTGCTTGAGCATACGAATCAATTGTCTGTTACGCTCGTCCTGTTCCTTCTTGGCACGTTTCTTAACATCTGAAACACTTATCAGCAGGTCGTAATCACGTGCCCATTGCACACCCTGTAACCAACGCTCTAGTTCACTGAGTGAGCCTGAGAATAATTGTGCGTCACGACTGTATACTGGCAGTTGGTCATCACGTGGAAATACTGCAACCACATCACCAAATTCTTTATAGTGGCTGTGCTTGTCAAATCCCCAACAAAAACCCAATGCGTGGAGTTGTTCTTCCAGTGACTTGATCTTTTTAACTAGATTGTAACCGCTCACTTGGGTTCTCCTACTACTGTAAAGCCTGCCTCGGCTTGTTCATCTGCTTCGTACTCTGTTTCTACAGAATACAAATATAAATCGCCATCCCACACTTGATACATTTTATATTCCTTTATCGAAAGGGACTTATTGGCATTGCCCTTACGCACACTGCAGGGGTTATTCTTCTTCGTCTTCGGTGTCGTCTTCGGCCATCATTTCGGTGATGCCAAATGTCTCGTCAAGTTCTTTGGGCAATTCGGCCAGCACTTCATCAATGCTCAGATCGCTGTATTCGTAATAGTCATCTTGACCATCTTGATACTTGCCTGCAAAGGCCATACCAGGTTCGTTGTACATAGCATCAACTTTAAACCCAAGGTCTTCAAGTTTTTCGTATGCGGCAATTGGAGGAGCCCAGGCGGAATCAAAATAAACTACTATAGAGTTTTCTTTGATTTCGTTGATGCCAACGTCGTTGCCCACGTCCCACTTGGTGCCCCATTCGTTGACGCAAAAACCATACCAGTCACTGTAGCCATATTTCTCTACCAGTGCTTCGTTAGTTGAGTTGTTGGCAACGGCATCACGCAATTCTTCTGGTACTGGAATAAACTCATCCAAGAATTGGCCTGCAACAAAAGCATCCAGTGCCCGCTTAACCATCTTAGGGTCCTCGTGCTCAAGGACCAGTGTGTTTGAACACCAATTAGGCATAGCTTACTCCTTAGAAGTAATAGTAGACTTAAACAAGATACCACACAAGAACGAGATGCCCCAGGCCTGCAACCAAGTAACTGGTTTAGTCACGGTAACTGCATCAACCAAACACTCGTTCCACAGCATATACACTGGCCAACTTAGCAAGAAGCTAAGAAAGACCAGAAAAACAATGCCACCTAGTACAATCAAAAGTTTATCCACACTTGTCTCCTTAAGCGGACTTCATACAGGTTGTCTCAGCCATACGCATCCAATTGCCAGGAAAGCTCTTACGCAGATCCGCAATCTTGAGCGCCATACGCAAGGACATCTCACGCAATTTATTTTTATTGACATTCATAAAGTCAATAATGCTGTCTTGCGTAACTTGGTCAAACTCGTAGTCCTGGAACAAGATGCCATCGTTGGCAATCTGTTTGATACGCAGGATCTTGTCACGCATAGTGTCCAAGGTCAAGTCCAAGTAGTGGCAACGACTTTGCAAGGCGTCCAAGTGGTCACGCAACTTCTGTGACTTCATTGCATCAAACTTAAGGTTGGTGATAAAGATCACACTTCCTTTAAACTCAAATTGATCTGGGATGCCTTCACGGCGCAGGGTGCTAGACTCTGACAACCAAGAAATCTTACGCTTCTTGCCTGAGTCCAGGGCGCCTTTGAGCAGGTTCAAACAGACGTCGTCCAGCAAGATGCTGTCACAGTCGTCAAACACCAGGACACAATTAGGGTCACTGTATTTGTACAGAGCTTGGTACAGGCCAATTGGAGTGGCGCTACCTTTGACAACTTCTGCACGGAGTTTGCGTCCGGCAATGGTATCAAACAGGCAAGCCTTTTCAATCTCTTGCTCCACGCCATAGCTCTTGCCAACGCCAGGAGGGCCACTGACAATCATAGCACGGATGTCACCTGTGGTAGCGGCTTTGGTCATCTCTGTAAGAATCTCAAAACGCTCACGGATACGGGCCATAGCCGCATCCTCGGACTCTGTGCTCTCAACATCAACCTTGGCAGACTCGGGCACAAAGTCACCGCCCACAAACTCGTAGGAGGCAATGCCGTCTACCTTGACGCGGATTTCCTCAGGGAACCCAGGAAACTTGCCACTGTTCTTAACAGTAACATAACCGCCTTTGGCAGTCTTTTTGTATTGTTCAACTAGCTCAAACGTCATACCAGAAACGTCTGTGGTACGGTATGCGCCGCTACGAACACGAATAAATGCTTGACTCATTTACTAGCTCCTTTTTGTTTAATATGTGTATATTATAGCACTGAACGGGCAGGGTGTCAACCAAAAACCTTACTTTTTTGCGGGTTTTTTTGCCTCTAATTGGGCAATTTTACCACTGTATGCCGTGCCTGCTTTGTGGATTAGCCCAGTTTTGGTGTATGTAATAGTGCCACCGGTGCTGGATTGTACAGTTTGCGACATAGTGTCCTTTGTTGTTTAAGTGTTGATTATAGCACAAAATAATAACCTTGTCAACCGAAGGGTTATTAGTACTAAAGTATTACTCGCAGAATTCGTAGATCTTAACGCTAGGATCCAACTGTAACAGTTGTCGTGCTACAGTGGTCAATTCACGATAGCGACGGTTAACTTCTGCCCTGGGCAGTTCACCATCGCAGGTCAAGTTTTCAGGGCTCAAAGCAGAGTCAATTTGACTGGCCAAACGCTGACGTCCTTGGGCAGTTTTGACTTCAAACTGCTCACCTTTAAACATAGCGTTCCAACGATTTTGTCGTTCAATGTAGGCATTAAGTGCTTGCATCTTTGCTCCTTTTGTTAACGTATGCCCAAATTATAGCACATAATAATAACCCTGTCAACCGAAGGGTTTTGTTGTTTTTTAGCCACAAAAAAGCCCCTTTCGGGGCTTTTTTTGACGTTACACAATGACAGCGTAGCGTGGGCTGTTTAGAGTCTGCATCATCACTGACACAGGGTCCAAACTTTCTGCCGCCAAGATTGACTTCATAATGCTTGGGCTAAATCCGGAGACCAGCGCAACACCCTTCTTGTCAAACTTAACAGGCACGTTGCCTTGACGTGCGTTCAAATTCCAGAACACAATGTTAGGAACACTGTATCCTGCTTCTACGAACTTGCGTTCGATCATTTGCATTGCACTGTCATCGTGATTGGTACACGCATTGAATTCCATATCAGACATAACCAAGATATACTTGGGCATATCTTTGGCCGCAACATTGCCCTTGACTGCATAGGCCAGGATCTGTTCAAACGCACCGTGAAGGTTAGTTGACATATCCCAATCTGCACGTTGCAGTTGGTTCAGCTTGTCCAACAGGTTGCCCTTAAGGACTTGCAACTTTGGCTTGGTGCTGAAAGTCAAGAACATATCCTTGAATGGACCAGTGTTCTTGTCTGCTAGGTACAAGCCCAGGCTAACGCAAACATCCATACAAGTCAAGTTCTTGTTTCCGCCAACCGGAGTTGACATAGAACCAGACACGTCACAAACTGGCAGAACCAATTCGTCGCCAATGTAGTTAGGCAAGGCATTCCATTGTGCTTGAATCACAGTGTCATCACCGCCAAAGCCACGGCTCTTGATCACGTCATATGGGTAAACTGCCGCGGCGTTAACCTTGGCTTCACCAGTGACCAACTTGGCCTTGTAGGCATTGTAGCCTGCTTCGTCGTGCTTCTTAAAAGCCTTTTGGTAACGAGCCGCGGCCAATGAAGGCACGTGGCTGTAGTTAATTTCGGGCCATTGGTTAGCACACATCTTGCTTTCAACCACGTTGGTCAATTCAACCAAGCTCTTACGGTAGAACTTTGGGCTCATACCATAGAAGTTACGGATCTCAACAGCAATAGGACCCTGACGTGGCATCCACTTAGCGGCCAAACCGTTGCGTTCACGCAGAGCGTTACCAATCAAAGTAAACGCTAGGGCTTTTACTTCCTTGGTGTTAAAGATCAGCAAGTCGTCCCAACGACCGAATTCAGCCACGTGGGGCAGAACACGTTCCAGAACTTCTGGGTAGTTCTTTTCAAGGCCGCGCAGAATGTTACGTACAACTTCGCGTTCACCGGCACCACCGCGAACATCACGAGCCCACATCAATAGACGCAGGGCCAGAGTTTCATCCTGCTTAAGAGCAGTGATAAATTGCTTTGAGAGATCCTTACCACGGCTTGCACCGATGGTGAAGAACAGGTCCACAAGGGCGTTCTTGCTAGAATCAAAAGTCTTCATACCGTTAGCGGTACGAGTTTCCATTTGAACAGTGGAGACTGCATCAACAAAAGAGTTCATCTTTTTTCCTTTCAGGTTACGTTTTACTAAAAAATGCTGTATATAACCTATACAACTGGATGGTTGTGCCAATTTGTTTATTTTCTGGTCTGGCCAATTACGGCACCCAGACCCTATCAACGATTCACGTTGACTATCTAAACTTGGTCTGCGTTAGAAACATAGTACGTCTTTCCATACTGTCGTCTATTCCTTGAGCGTCTATTTCTAGAACAGTATTTCTACTGTGTCCTGCGACCGCCGTCTATAGCAATAGTTCAGAGTATTTTTTAAATTGCTGTACCCATCCGGGGTGTTTCAACAGGTAAGTTGCCTACTTTTTGTTTTTATCGAGGAGACTTATCGAAACTCCTCTAGCCAGATTGTCTTCAACTATAACCTTCAAAGCCCGTCAAGGCTCCAGCTATAATCAACTCACTAGCAATTCATAGTAATATGAATGTTGCTGTACCTTACCTTAATTCTTACAATAGCTCTATTGTATATGAAAAGTTATTCGGAGTCAACTACTAATTTGTCCGAAATGTTCCAATTTTCGGGTGGTTCTGCCCGATTTGGATGCGATGGGTATCTGCGTTCCAACCAATCCAACTCGGTTCTAGCCGGGTTTGGTTCATACCAACCATTGCTACCATCGTATACTTTGATAATACTGTAAAAGTATTCTTCAAACATCTTGGCCACTTTTTCCATTGAAAAGTTGGCCACTGCCCATTCACGGCAGTTCCTTGGGTTGATACGCCAGATGTTTTCGGCGGCCCAGGTAAAGTGCTCAAAGGTCCTGCAACGATAACCGGTAAGACCGTGTATGTTGCATTCGGCAAAAGCACCCCAATCGGTGGTAATAACAGGCGTGCCGGATAGCATAGCCTCTACGTGTACTCCACCAAAGGGTTCGTTGTAGGTAGTAGCGGCAAACAATGCCCGTGCACCACCCATTAATTTTTTGCGCTGTTCTAGGTCAGCGTGACCCACGTATTCAACGTGAGCAGGAATGTCTGCGTAGCCCATTTCTGCAAGACTACCTTGGCCAGCAATCTTTAACTTGGCGCCAATCTTTTCTGTGGCCTGAATGGCGATGTGTACACCTTTGTGTTCACCAATACGGCCCAGGCACAGATAGTAATCATCCTTTTCTTCGCGATACTCAAACTCACGTAGATCAAAGTAGTTGGGAATAACAACGTCATACCAGTTTAAAATGTTACTACGGGCAACACTGTTTAGACCATAGTAGGCATTGTAAGTACTTTGACTTTCAAATACTTTATACTTGGCGTGATGTCCGCTAGGATAACCAATACCGGGCTCCACGATCAACATATCAGGATGTGCATCGGCAATGGCCTTGTGTCCCCAGCCCCAGAAACAAAGCAAGAAATCATTCTTTTGCTTACGCAGACCAATTTCACGGATAGCGTTTTTGTAAAACTCTTTGTAGGCAGCATCTTCTAAATCAAATTTAAAAAAGTTCTTGTGCCAGTTGTATTCGCCATAGGCTTCAAACAATGCTTTGTCATTGGTTACCGATACCATTTCATCGCAGACTACATCGCTCTTCTCGTGGCCATAATGGATAATGGTGTGCCCACGTGATTTCATCATTTCGCAGAATTTAACAGCCTTTTGTGTAAATGCACAGGCTACATAATCTTTATTTGAAATGGTATGCGGAATACCAAGTACGTGGAATCGAAATTTTTGTGACATATTAGAATAAATCCGTTAGATTGATATGAAGGTTCCAGCCCAACATTAGTGACCAAAACATAGCCCATTCGTATTCTGTATTTTTATAGCATCGATTGGCCATATAGGCCGCCAGTATAGTTAGTAGGAAGGTGATCATTACTGTTATTTAATTATAGTTCTAGTATGGCAAAAAATTCATTTGTCCCAAACTGTGTTTCAAATATGGCCAGCACTTTCCAAGGTTGCAACCCCAGTGCATACAACGTTTGTACGCTATGGGCAAAGCTGTTAGGAGTAAATTGCCAGGCGTGTGTGTCCACATACTGATCTTTGAGCTTGTCCGCTTGTGCCATAAGATCTTTAACTTTAGCGATCCATTCAGGCGTTATGTCTTGCTCGTAGGGATACGGACCATTGTCGTTTTGCCAATGTTGGAATGGATTATTGTGTGCTCTGTACAATTCCGTTTGTAGGAACTTTGCATACCGATTGCGCCGTATACCATCCCAATGTGCGCCAATCATTTCAGTGACAATACTAGGTGCTTGAAAATGATCAAAGCAATAACGTTTATCGGGCACCGCCAAGAAGAACTTAGTTTCCTGACCGACGGCTACCGCGGCCATTTCCTTAAGATGATTGACAATGTCTGGTTGGTGTTCAATGTTGTGACTGCTAAAAATACAATCAAATTTCAAATCTGTAGTAAAGGTGGGACGAGCCTCGGGAGCAATTATAATGTCGATCTGGTCCGGGATCAACGATTCATCAATCTGACCGTATTTGTGTGCGTTGGCACGAATGTCTTCTATAGAAGAAATATCTGCATAGGTTACATTATAGTCAGGGCGACGAAACTGTGGCTTGGCGTAAGGACCAACTTCCAATAGTTTTGCACTAGTTGGAATAGTGTTGGCAAATTGTTCTCTGGATATTGGGGCTAGAAAGTTCATAATTTATATGCTGATTCGGGGTAAGGGTAATGATAGTGAAAACCTGTGTATTGTTTGCCCGGGCTATTAGATATTTCATAATAGTTGGGCCGGCCAGAACCTATCCAGGCCTCGTGGTCAAATTTAAACTGTGCATTGTCATAGGTGTAGCCTGTGAACTCACTAATTGGACCAGGCAAGGGCAACTTAGGATCGGGTAGTTGTCGTAGTTGTTTAATGTAATCACCACGTGCCCACCAAAAGTTTCCGCTGTAATGTGGCCAGTGATTACCTTCGGGACTAGTGGTATAATTAACACCTGACGTGTCGTAACCTTGTTCGAGCATTTCAACGTTGGCACGCCAGTTATCTATGTTCCAATATTCTAGGAACCGTCGCCAGTCTTTGCTGGGACCAGTGTTTCTACTTACGCCTTTAAGATGAAAATAGAATACTGCACAATCGGGGTCTTTGGTAACTTGTTCTTGTAAAAAAGTCAGTGTAGGATATTCACATTGGTCAACGGTATCACTGACTGTTACAAATCTAACGTTGGTACAATCTTGCAATAACTTTATACTGTCAATGAAGTTGACAATGTTTCCATTTACGCAAACAAACACAACTTCGGCTGACTCAAGCAATCGACTGTTGCGTAATCGATATATCTGCTCATTGGCAATAACGGTGGCACTCGGCAAGTCTGCCCAATGCATAAACAGTTTAATCCGCAACGGCTGCTCCGTTTGGGCCAATGTTTCCGTGAAGTCCCAGTACATCTTTTTCCAGTACCTTTGCTGGGTCCAAGAACTTATACAGTACGTGCTCGATGTCTACATAGCCGCCTGCGGCCAGTCTTTGATACATATACTCAAGACCTTGATTGTACACTGTAATAACTTCAGGTGTCAATTTGCTGGGCCAACTCCATAGCCTGCTCATATACTGACGTTCAACTCCAGTTGCCGCAAATGGGAACTGACTTGAGCGACTCTTGCCAACAACAATCATATTTTCATTGGCATAGGCATCATAGAAACCAATGTCAAACTTATCATTGAGCAAGTACCTGCCACTCAATTTAAAGATACGCTGGACATCGTGAAGTAGTGTAGTTTCTACGTAGAGTTTCTTTAGTGCGTTTTGAAAGCACATTACTTCTGTGACATTCTTTACCACGTCCCAGTTGTCTGTGCTGTGATATAAACCAGTTACCGACGGATCGTCTGAGAATGTAATTAGGTTATCCGCCAGACCGGCAATGGCCTCTGACTGTTCTGTGGTTAGCGGTATTGCACCCATTTCCAGTACAATAATTTTAGCATCTGGAACGCTGTTCCTAACACCAGAAATAGTGGCCAAAGTTTGACCAAGTCGTTCTTCGTTAGAGTAGACACCAAACTTTGTATTAACTGCGCTGGTGATTAGAAATGCATAGCGACTCATTCTGCAGTTTTGCTTTCGCTTTCGAGATGGCTTTTGATAACTCGTAATGCTTTGCGACTAGTGTCGTATACGTATTCTTTAGTCTCTTCTTCAGTGGTGACTACTAAAATAAAGCCATTTGCCGCTTTGCGGATTTCAATTGATTCAAACATTGCAATTCCTTGGAATAAAGTTATAACCAATACAGTATAACGCTATTCGACTACTTTGTCAACCTTCTTTGATATCAATTTAATCAAATAGTATGTGGGATCAAGCTCAAACCAATGACGATGTCCGTAATTGGGATTTTTTGCATCTCCGTGATGATTGTTGTGCCAAGCTTCGCCCAAAATTAACGGAAACAACCAAACAACATTTTTCGAATCGTTGTCAGACGAGTAATTGGTATAACCATATTGTTGACTGTGATTCAAGCTGGTTTGTAAAGCAAAGCTGTGCAGGGTAATAAATGCAGGCAATGCCATAGTATACAACCATAGATCCACGCTGATCAGTGCCACCACTAAGTGACTAATCCAAAGTATCTTTTGGTAGTGGTTGTGTACAAACAAACAATCAGGATCTCGCAATAGATCTACACAACTCTTGGGACTCAGATCGCCGTTGCGTAGCTTGAACATCCAAAGAATATAGCTGTGCCAGAATCCATCTTTGGGACTGTGTGGGTCGCCGGGTTTGTCTGTAAACCTATGATGATATCCTCTGTGCGTTACACACCAAAAGATTGGACCACCTTGGCCAGCAATGGCAGCAAACCATAACATTAATCGTTTAAGCCAAGGATGCACTTCGTAACCTCTGTGGCTGAGTAATCTATGATAACAAGCACTGATGCCCAGCATCATAATACAAACATAACCTACAATGGATGCTATCCACCACCAGCTGGGTGCAGAGCCCGACAGTATGTTAACTATGGCCCAGATAGCAAATATCTGCATAGGAATAATACTGCCCCAAAGATTTGGCTGCTCTTTGATGTTGGTTAAAATTAGTTTGATGTTCGTCTTTTCCATTGTTCAAGTACTCCAGGGTTACCGTGATAGATTATGTTTTGCCAGCAGGACTCGTCGCATTCATTGGGACAAGTTAAGTATTTGTAGTCAGTGGTACTAAACTCTAAATCGTAACCTGTTCGAAATTGTCTAGCAACCCAACGTTCCCAATTATTTGTTTCTCTACTGATAAAGTATAGTTGGTGATTGGTATTTGTATTTAACCACTCAACTTGACTGACTGCAGAACAGCCAAAGCTAGGACTCATTGTACTGGGTGCGCTGGACTTACGTGCATTGTATACTTTCCACAATCGATTCAAGATCCTATAAGCGTCCGTGGGCCAACAATCTCTACTGGCAATACTGCTACACATCTCAGCATCGTTGTTATCATCAAAGTGAATGGTCAATGCTACAGCAAATGTAAAGCTGTCTCGGCCGTAATTCTTCCACAGTCGGTGATCTGTATCGTTGTGCTGTTGTTCGCGCAAATGGTCAAATAGTTGATCCATTTCCGGATTGGTGCCCGGTGCCCAAGTTACTGTACGCATTCTTTTAAAAAGTCAAAATAATCAACTACCCAATCACCGTTGTATTCTTGTCCTACAATCTTTTCTATTAGATCAAAACTTTCGTTACTGAAAATATCCCGCTGTTCGATATTTTCATATCCGTGGTACTTGGGACGCTCTTCTAGGTTAAAGCCGCTGTGTCTATTGTAAACAATCCACTTGCTACTAAAACTGCTGGTCTTACCCGGTATTCGATTGTTGGCCAAGTCCCACATTCTAGAATCTTTGAGGAACTCATAGTACATTTCTTTGGTGTAACGATTAAAGTGCGGAGTGCCACAAATATTGTTTAACTTAAAATGATTGGCCAAGCCGTATTCGTATTCGTGGATCATAATGTTCCAGCGATTTGTTTCCGGATCTAATCTAATATACGGTTCACCATCACCACACAACACAGTACCATTGAGTTGACTGATTGCATAGGCTGTGGCAGCATATTGAAATTTACTACAGTTCATTGCCAAGGCAATGCGATACATCTGTCCACTGTTTACAAAGTCATCAAAGTTTAAATCAAACACCATTGGTTCAATGTTGTGTTGCTCGCAGTACTTGAACGCATAGGCTACATCGTGTGCGTTGTAATCAGGCAATAGCTTGATAATTACGGGTGTAATTGGAATATCCAAATGATTAAACAATGCCAGGGTATATTCACTGTCAACACCGCCGCTGTACATTAGGTGTAATTCACCTTGTCTGCTATCTGCAACCATCTCTGCTGCCTGCTTACTGGCTTCAAAATAATTGGTTGTTTCGGTGCTGGTAGTAGTATCTATGTCCACGGAAAACGTATTGCCCGATCCACAAGGACGTAGATAATTGTTGTGTACTAGATTCATTTTGCTCCAATCTTCATATATCTTGTATAACTATTCGTTGGATATACAAACTCTCGACTTTCCAAAAAACAAGTCAGTCTCAGAGGATATGCGTCATCAAACTCTTTAATACTATTGTATGGTTGCACACAATCTCTATGGCCGCCGGTTCTACCTTGTAATAGTAACCAACTGAATTTAGGTATGCGTTCAAACCATTCTGTGCCTTGAATATTATCTGTGCTGGTATTAATGACTAGGTTCTTGCCCACAGGATGGTCAAAGGTATTTGCATCTTGCTCAATGATTACCAGTTTGCCCTGGCAGTCTAGTCCATTGCATATTATACGTGCCTGTGCTTGGTATTCACTGTCTGTGTCCACCAAGTAGATTTTATCAAAGTTTAATACCCCAGTGGCATAAAGTAGAAAAGCCATTGTACCGTTCCAAGAACCCAGCACAATGACATTGTCTATTTTTGCTATTTTTAATTTTTTTATTTCCTCACAGAGCCATAACTTACTTTCGATGGGGCCGTGAGCAAAACTATCATTGTCTATGTTCATAAAAATTATTGGTGCCGACTATCGGATTCGAACTGATGACCTATCGCTTACAAGGCGATTGCACTACCACTGTGCTAAGTCGGCGTATGTGTGTATTTACACGACTGGTCAGCGTGTAAAATTATTTGGTGCTCCGACCCGGAATCGAACCGGGAAGCCGTTAAGCGGCAGATTTTAAGTCTGCTATGTTTACCTATTTCATCATCGGAGCATTTATTATTTTGTATTCATTGACTATCATTGTATTTGGTGCGTCGAACAGGACTTGAACCTGTGACCCAGCGATTATGAGTCGCTTGCTCTAACCAACTGAGCTATCAACGCAATGTATGTATTATATACGAAATTTAGCTAGCTGTCAATAGACAATCATAAAACCTGGCAAATTATTTCCAGGTATATGACTAGGTGCGTGGTACTGGAATTTGAATGCCAATTCCTTAAACGGTTTAGTTGCAACAACCAACCCACCAGCATCAGTGATGTCCAATCGTCCCAAGTGTGCTTCACTTTGATTAACAATGTTGGTCATCATCTTGGAGTACTCTCCAGCCGTTGGGCCTTTGGTCACATAGTTCAATGTGCCAACGCCAAGACTGTAAGTAATAATGTCTGCGGCAGCCTTAAACGGATCTGACTTAAAGCTAGGGTACCCTGCTACTTTTTCTCGTTCCGAATTGTCTGAAGAGATAGCATCATCGGAACCAAGATATAACTTACCATCAGCTGGCATTCCAACAAATTTTAGATTGGCCTTGGGCGTGGGCTTAGATGTCTTGGACCAGTTTGCTGTAAACACAGCCAGAGCGTGTTCTAAGAAGTGTTTGTATTGTGCCTTGGTGCCTTCTTTCCAAGGCCAGACCTGCATACGTTGATGTAGTTGATCCCAGCTGTTAAATTCGCCAAACTTCTCCACAGCTTCTTTATACTCAGGAACACCAACCAATGCAGCCGCCCTGATGATCTTATCAACGTTTTTTCCACCTGCACTTGGATGATATCCTTTGAACAACCTGAATAGTTGTTCTTGGCTGTCATCACCTTCAATGCTCTTTTCGTAGTTGTCCATTAAGTCACTGATACTGCGGAAACTGGTGCCACTGCCTGTTAGACTTTTAACACTGTATTTGTTTTGTCCAACTATAACGTCTACTAATGGAAAGTTACCTTCTTTGGGAAACTCAATTAGTTCCGTGCCACTGGCAAACATTAACGGAGCCAGGATTTCACCAAAGTCTACGCTTAGTTGATTACGTGCTCTGTCGCTTAGATGTTGATTAATTTCTGGGGGTAGTGTTCCGCGACCTCCACTGGCTGCAATGTCTAGTAGACCTAGTAGAATACTGGTAAGCTCGGGGCGTGTTTTCGTTCGTTCTAATACAGCCTGTTTAGTTGCTTGTACCAGATTGCTTTTAGTATACTGTTGTCCTGCAAGACCCAGGGTTACAGGAGTGAATTCTTTGATACTTACAGCGACACCACCCTCTTTGCCTTGCCCAGAACTAGCCACAACCAATGTGTAGATAATAGTGGTCACACGTTGTTGAACTTCAGGATCAACCTGGTGTGCTTTGCCAGCTGGAATTTGCTCAATTGCTTGAGCACTGGTTTGGAAACTTAGAATGTTGCTACGATACTTACTGCTGATGGCAGACTGTTCTGGCTCAGCAGGCAACGAATCCAAGCCTAGCTGTTTAAAGTAGGACAGCATTGCCTGTTTTTCTGCACCAAAGATACGTATATAAATCACCGGGCTAGCTGACTTCTTTTCTACCTGAAATTTGTAGTCAGGCATTGCCTGAAACAGTTTTTGAGCCAGAATGGCTGTTTCTGCCCTAGTAGCATATCTTGCATCTACAGCAAGTTCGTTAAGTGCAATTTCGTTTATTTTCATTGTGGCGATCATTCAAGGTCCTTTTGTATTTAGTTGGTAACTAGTATGAGTGTATTATACCACAAATAGCGACTAACGCCAACCAAATAATCAATTTAAGTTAGGTCTGTTAACAACTACAAGTCTTATATCATATATTGCGATGCAACATAAATACTAGTAGAAACACTAATATGGTTTCTACTTATATAACACTACAAGGATAACACACAATGTTAAAATATGTTGAACAACTCTTACAAAGAGTTTTACACCAACCCACTGGCTTGGAAGCCTTTATTGCCAGTAAAAATCCACAGAATGCCGGTGACGTTGATCACTGGATGCGGGTTTACCAACACAAAGGAGGCTTCTATGGTCTATAAAATTAAATCATTATTTGCGGCATTTCTTGATCTTGCAGAAAGCTTCGGGCAAGCTAGAGCGGCCGCGCATTTAGCCCGATGTGGAGAATGGCAACGTGCCAAGGAATTGTACCAAAAATGAACTTTATTGATTCACTATTAACTTTACTGCGCTGGAGTAAAGAAGGATGGGAAGTTCATCCAATATTCACTGACAGTGAATTTGAAGGCTGGATTTAACTAGGCTGCTCCGCCAGTTAGCAACTCAATGACAATTTTATCTTTAAATTGTTTGAGTTTGCTCTCAAATAGGTAGCAAGATTCTGCTATTCTATTTACATCGCCTTCCCATAGCAAGTTATGTTGAAGATGATTTGCCCACGTGGACAAATCGTCTTTATCTTGCTGAATATCTAAAACGTGCTCTTTGGGCCTGGCCACTTTGTAAAGTTGCCATTCTTGCAATAAGTCTTGTCCCTTGGACCTAAAGTCTATCACAGTGTGATATCCTCCATACCTGCTGTACGAAGTCGAACAATGTGGCCAAGTTGCCACTGCTTTGCTTCGAGGCCCTTCATTATACCCAACCACCGATTGCGTAGTAATGCCACTTCATTGATCAGTGTTTCATAATCAATTACTTCATCTTCGCCGTCGACATACTTTTCAGCGTCGCGACTAGTCAGAGCCCTGGCATAGGCTTCTAAATACTTTTGGAAATGTTTACGTCTAATTTTACGCAACTGTATATTCAGATGATTGAGCACCGCTTCAATTTCCTGTAATTGGTTGAAGCGGTGTTCAGTTACACCCGGCAATCGTGCTAGACTTTTTTCTACAGAGCCAAAAATCTTAACTTCAGTTTTGGCTTGATCTAATTCAGCGTTATAATAATCAATAAATCCCGGTAGATTACTAATATCGCCAACTACACGGTTATACCACATAAATTAATCTTCGTAGTCGTAAGGTTCGTCCTCGTCCCCATCTTCGGAGTCGCCTGCGGCATATTCTTCATAGCTACGTTTTAAATAGCCATCAACACCTGCCAACTCTTTTAGATCCGGATCATTTAATATGTCTACCATAACACTCATTAGTGTGTCAGCGGCGCCTTGTCTTTCTTTAACAGGCACGTATTCTTTAAGAACGGTATAACATTCGACTAGTGTATCAATTTCGATGCTCATTATGCGGTTTCCTCTTCGGCTTCTACTTGCGTACTTATGGCTCGAGGATTGTCAGTGATATCTTTCATTACAGTGTCTAGACATCCATCATCATTACGTTCCCAACCTTTGCGGAACTTTTTAATGATTTCGCCTGTGACACAGGTAAAGACCAAACTGTTGCCTTCTTTCTTAAGCAAGTTTTTAGCTTCAAATAAATCAGTCAATCCACTGTAGGGATTCATACCTGTTTCATATGGAATTTTAACTTGTACGCTTTCGAAAGGTTTAGCATATCGTGTTTTCATAATCTTGCAACTGGCACGAATACCTTTGACTTCGCTGATCTTGTTACCATCCTCATCCTCTTTGAGTTTGAGTTTTTTCATAGCAACAACGATAGAGCTAGCATAGATAAAGCCCTGACCACCACTGATCTTGTCATCTGGATCAAACATATCTTGCGATGCGTATGTGTGGTTAGTACAGACTAATCCTAGGTTTAAGTTACCAAACATATTAACACAGTTACGAACCAAGGCTGTCAGTGCTTTGGGCTTACGACCCATATCACCTTTCATATCACCTGCTTCGAATTGATTAACGTCTGTGGGCGTTAGCATCATACCCAATGAGTCTAATACAAACAATACCTTGGGACGCTGGTCTTCTGGAATAGTTTTGTACTCTTTAACAAACTCTGAAATCATTTTAGCAACATCGTCGATCATTGCCATATTCAACTTCAACAGTTTGTCTTCACTGGTGTCAACGTCCAGGGCCTTGAGCCAACCTTCGTCGAGAGCGTTTTCTGTGTCGATTAAGATACAGTAGATGCCTTGTGCTTGTGCGTTCTTAATAAGGTTACCAGAACAGATATACGATTTACCTGCACCTGATTCCCCGGCAAACACAGTGACCTTGCCCAAAGGAATACCTTTGTTAAAGTCGGCACTGATCAAATAATTCAATGCAAAGTTGTTTGTGCTGATCCAATCTGTTGGATCATTGAATCCAAAGCCAATTCCGTCAATTGCTTTGGTAATTGTTTTTCTAAATTTACTTACGTCAAATGGTTTTCCCATTATGATACTCCTTATTGAAAAAATACACGGGTGAGTGGGGTACCAGTTTATCTGTCTGGCCCCGGTTTCTCATCTCACCCGTGTAATGTGCCCTTTAGGCTTTTTGACGATTACGAATCATTGCCAGGATATCTTCTGCACGTTGGCTAGAAGCTTTGGCCTGTACTGGAGCAGAAGCTTCAGCTGGTTCAGCATCTTTTGATGCGGCTGCTGGTGCCGCACGTTCAAAAGGGATATCGTCTTCATCTACAGGAGCAGATGCCTTTGCAGGAGCTGGTGCGGCAGAAGCTGTGGAAGCGGCTGCTTTGTCAGACTGGAAGCCAGCTGGCTTGTAGTACTGACCCCAACGATCTGGATCATAAGGTTCACCATCGACGCTGGCTTCAAACATTTCTTTAATAACCTTAAGCTCAACATCTGTTGGCTTCTTGGGCAAGAAATCTGCCAAGTTGTAAAGACCAAACTTCTCAATCGCTTCTGCTTCGTCAGCAGTTAAGGAAGTTTCTTTACGTGCCCACTTACTTGTATTGTAGTCGGCATAGCCACCCTTGCTAGTTTTAGTAACAGTAAAGTCCAAACCAGCATTGTAGTCTGTGGGCATATTTTCCAATTCTGGATCCATTAGAGCCGCTTTGATCAAATTAAAGATCTGCGGACTGATAATGAAACGACGGATTGGATTCTCGGGGGTCTTGTCATCGCTCAATGGATTGTCGTGTACAAAACCTTGGAAAAGATAAGATTTCTTTTTCCAGTACTTACGACCCATATCTTCTAGTTTAGGATCCTTAAACCAGCCACGCACTTCTGCTAGTACCGGGCAAGCCTCTCCCCACATTTCAACGCAAGGAACCTGCACCTGCACAGGCTTGCTGTCTGACTGGCCTTTAATGCCAGCAAACGGTAGCTTGATCATTGCTCGTTCGATCCAGAAAAATGTGTTTTTAGAGTCTGCGTCAGGAAGAAATCTGACTTTTGCGGAAGTACCTTCTGCGATATTCCAATGTGGATAAATGGCGTTGTCGCCGCCCGATCCGGATGCGTTGCTTGCACGGTTCTCAGTTGCTTGTAGACGTGCGCGAATTTCTGCTAGAGTTGCCATAATGTGTTTCCTTTATAAATTAAGATGGTCTTAGTGTGCATAATCATATAACAGCACAGTGCTATTGTATGACAAAGTATTTATACTTGTCAACAAAAAAGGCAGAAATTTCTGCCTTTTGGTAAAGTCCGTTTTAACTTATAAGTTAACTAGTAGGTCCAATGGTCAACCAACCTTGCAATGCATAAATTTTAAGTTTGTATTCGGATGCATCAAAGTACATTTGTCCTAACTCTGGATTGTTTGGTGCAATATCTAAATAAGGAACAAGACCGGGTGTACCGCCACCAGTACCTGGTGCACCAGGAGGTCCTTGGTCACCTTTACTGCCAGTGTAACCACTGCCAGCACTTCCGGTATAACCGCGATCTCCTCGACTGCCAAGGTAACCTCGCTCGCCCTGGCCTTGACTACCAGTGTAGCCACCAGCAGGGCCTCTACTACCGGTATAGCCTCTTACACCCTCGCCAGTGTCACCTTTTTGGCCTTGGCTTCCTACTAACCCTCTTAGACCGTCGTTGCCTCTGACACCCTGGCTTCCTGTTAAACCTCTCGGGCCGTCAAGTCCTCTCGGACCGACGTCACCTTTGCTGCCACTATAGCCTCTTAGCCCTTCAAATCCCCTGGGGCCGGCATCACCTCTACTGCCAGTATACCCACGTTCGCCAAGTTGCGTACTTGGAGGTAATACTAGCGGTGTAATCTCTGACAATTCTAAATATTCTTGTGCCAATGGTGTTTTTAAGTTAGACATTATTTTAATCCTGCTAATCTACGTAATTGTCGCAATTCAATTTGCTTACTTTCCTGTGCCGGCATAACACCTGTACTTGCTGGATTTTGTACAGGTGGGCTCTGTGGGGCCTGTTGATTTGCCTGTGGTGTTAATTGACCAGGCTGGGGCTGTGTAGCATCAGCTGGTGTTTGCTGTTGTTGCATAACTTGTCCTAATTCTTCTGCCATTTCTGGATAGCCATTTTCGTTGAGCCAGTCAATGACCAAAGGACGTACATCGGTCTCTGGGCCTTCTTCACTCTGACTTGCTTCGTAAAAACTATCAAACAAACTGTCAGATCCAATGATATCGTACAGGGCGCCCGACGCATCTTCGCCGTTGGGTCCTGCACGTAGTGGCTTTTCCATCAATGATTTAAGTTCTTCTTTTTCTTCGTCCTGTTCCGGGGTGGCCCAGGTGCCCTCGGTAACCCGAGTGGTCCAGTCTTCAAATTCTGCTACAAAATCATTGGATCTGTTTTTCTTCTTATTCATATATGCCCTGTATACGTGCGGCAATGCTTCGCTTAGTCTGTCATCAAAGATCTTCTTAACAAATCTCTCTTTAAGAGAGTCAATGTCAAAATCGTCTTCCATAATGGTAGTGTCTGGAATAAAATTTTCCACAAAGGATTGGTAGCCTCGTTGCCCACGCATTTCCCCAAGGCATTGGTGTAGTTCACTGTAACGCTCAACCGCGGCTTCAATCATCCCAATGGTTTCTGCATCTTCGAATGTACGATTACGCATCTTGCGTACAAATACACTTAGGCCACTCATCTCTGTGACCATTTCGGTAATATGTTCCCCCAGCTCGTCGTGCATCTTTCCACCGTTGCTAAGGTGGCGTGCCATTGCACGAGCAGGGCTTAATTTTTTAAACGGCATTAAGAAACGCTCGCCTAGATGAGTCTCAACAAAGATTGCTTCAATGTTGCGTGTTCTTGCACCGTGTACTGTTTCGTCAACGTGGTCGCTGTGGCGCACAATTAATCTAACAGGACCCACTGTTTGGTAGCTACTGCGGCTACTGCCAAACAGTCGACTTTCGGTGGTAACTTTGTTTACATTAACTTCGTCGGTATTAAATGTACTGTCCGATTTGCTAACCTGTTCCAAATCTCGTAATTTAAGATTGCTACGAGTTATGTCTCTTGTGTCAAAGGACAACAAATTGCGTTTAGCAAAGTGTCGCATACCACGTAAAAAATCATACCACTCTTCTTTTTCGTCTTCTTGCAATTCGGCTGTGATGTTTTTACCAAAGTAAATTTTCAAGCTGTTTTCGTCAATCAGACTGATAGTGACATTGCCATAGTTATGGCCAGCTTCGTTTACAAAGTCAAAGTTAAAAAATCGTGCATCTTCGGGATTGCTGGTCGATTTAGCATTCTCGTTGCCTACACTGACGTTTTCAAAACGACTACGTATTTTGTCAAATAAATCTTCAGAAATTTTGTTAATTTCGCGCATAGTTGTATTTACCTTAGCGTAACATTATAAAAGGCATAGGTTCAATGAAATCATCGTCGGTGTTCCCGCGTAGTTTTTCGTCTAAATCTGCATCAAAGCTCTGTAGCGTTGCCAGCATACGCACAGCTAATAGCATACTGGTAACCAAATCGTCTGTTTCCCCGTCCTTGGCTGCAAACCCAGCACCACGTGCAATAAAGTTCTTCATTTCACTGATCAAGTTGTTGCTAGAAATATGCATCTTTTTAGTTTCTACCATATTTTTAAACTTAGAGCAAACTGCCAATTTACTTTTGTTAGTGGTTGTAAAGCCCTTGCGATATCTACGTGATGAGCCCACTTTAGCTGGTTCACTGAGAAAGGTACCTTTGATGTTTTCTTCGCCAATTTCAGAAATACAAATCAAGGCTGCTTCTCCTAGTGTATTGTTTTCTACACTGTAGTAAATGTCTTGTTCAGAATCTGTGTGTTCGTATAAGTGTTGGCAAATCTCTTTAATCAAAGCAGACTGTCTTTGTACTGTAGTTTTGTTATGTTGCCATTCACCAACTTGCAAACACTCGGGTAGTTCTAAAATTTGTATAGCCGCTGGATCGCCACCAGTGCCCAGACTAGGATCTAGTGCAACTGCATATACTTTGCCCTTGGTTGGGCGTTTGTACCAACGTACTTGCCCTGTGCGATACAATGGTTCGATGCCGCCCATTTCGGCTAGTACAACTGCATTGATTAATGTTTCGTCATAGATCAAGAACTCACATCCGTGTTCACGACGGAAACGTTCTTCGCCAATACGTCCAATTTCTTCTGCTTTCCATTTGTCGTCACGGTCTGGATGTTCGCTCCAATGTGCCTGGTATGCTTTGAATCCGTTTTTTCCCAGCTCTGTTGGGTTACCAAATTCGTCAACGCACTTGTTAGCACCCTTCCAGATAAACGCAAATTGGTCCTCGTCACTGTTTGGTGTACTGGTAATAATAGCGCGGCCACCGGTGCTCAGTGTAGGGGAAATACTAGTCCAAAATTCTTTGGCAATAGAAGGTCTTACGAATGCAAACTCGTCACAGTACAACAATGAAATAGACATACCTCTTCCTGTTGTTTCTGTGGTTGTTTGTGCAACTATGCGACTACCGTTATCAAAGTCAATACTACCTTTGTTGTAACTGGTAGCACCTGCACGAATAAAATCAGGCACGCTTTCGTACGCATATCTAACACGTTGCATAATCTCTTGTGCGCCTGTGTATTTGTGTGCGGCAATTAGAATTGTACTGTCCGGAATAAACATAGCGTACCACAACAGGTAACCAGCAGCCGATGTTGACTTACCAGTTTGTCGCGGCATTAAACTGATACTAAAACGATTGTTATGATATGTGTCAATTAGCTTATCTTGATAAGGAAATGCCTTGTACAGCATACGCCCCTTGACTGGGTGCTGTATGTAGAAGTAGTTGTTTAGGAAGTACGCAGGACCTGTTAGCGAGTCAGCACATTTGGCAAATTCTTTTAATTCGAATTCTGTCCAAGATTCTTGTTGATGTGGTCGTTTGACCAGTGCAACTTCCATTGTTTTTGTGGTTGACATATTAGTGATGATAGCGTATACTAGACCTATGTTGTTTGGTTAAATATACTTATGGCCGATACCCTTCTACTAAATGCAGATTTCAATCCTATTTCGATCCTACCACTTAGCGTAGTCTCGTGGCAACACGCGGTAAAGTTATACTTTTTGGATCGTGTAGAGATTTTAGAAACCTACCCAAATCGTGTTATCCGTAGTGAGCATCTTACTATGGAAATCCCCAGCGTCTGTATGACCAAAGAATACTTCAACTACAAGAAGAATGTTAAATTTAGTCGTGCTAACGTTTTCCTACGTGACTTGTACACCTGCGCCTATTGCGAAGAAACATTTGCGTCCAAAGAATTAACTTTGGACCACGTGCTGCCTCGCGCCGCAGGTGGTAAAACAACTTGGGAAAACTCCGTGACTGCCTGTAAGCCTTGTAACTACAAAAAGGGCAGTAAGTTATGGAAGCCAAAACGAGGCCCTTTTAAGCCAGACTACTACAGCCTAATTTCACAGTGGAAGAATAGACACGTTCACGTGGGACACGAAAGTTGGCTAAAGTATTTGGGAGTTGAAGAGGCTGCGGTCAACGCCTCTTGGAGTTAATAAGGCTTTTCGCCTGTCAGGTAGGGCCTACTAAACCACAGTTTAAACCAAGCGTCGGTACCGGGTTGAATTTTATGTTCACGTTCGTACCGACGTTTTTCTGCGGCAGTGACACTGATATTACTACCCAGCAAGCTCATTCCACTGTCCGGATTCATTGGCGGAGATTCTTGGACTATCCCAGCTAATTTTTTAAGTCGCTGAATATCGTCCATTTAGATCTCAATTACCAACAATCTTTTATCTTCATTTGCCCAGCGGTAAACCGGCCATTCTACGTAGAGTAGCCAGGTCGCTGAGTTTGTCGCTGTTGTCTTGGACTTGATCCATAGACACAGGGAAGTCTTTACCAGTGGCCTTGCGTTGGAACGCAGGAACGTTTTCCGGACGAGCAGATCCACCGGGTGGGGAACTGGGCATACTAGCAGGGAACCCGCCAAGTCTGCTGTTGTTTTTACGTTGGAATGCAGGAACTGCCGGGGAAGCTTCAGACAAGCCAAGCTCGTCAACAAGACGTTGGGTAATCCATTCAAATGGATCTCCAGTGCGAGCCTTGGCTACACCGTATGGCATTTCACCATTGTCAACGTAATAGTCATATAATGCATCATACAGATCGTCATCTAAATCGTGACCAGATTCGAATTGTTTAACTTCGTGCTTGAAACGACTTAAGATATGCACCAATGTTTCGCCGCTTTCATCAAGCATTGCACTTTCATTTACGCTTTCGCCAATGGAAGCCAGTGTGCTTTGTAAACGTCGAATTTCAGAGTGCAGGCCTTTGGCTTCCAGGTCACGTGGCATCATTCTATCAGCATACTGATAACTGTCCCCACCTAGCTCTTTAAATCTAGCCATTTTGTTGGCCAAGTCAGCTTCTATATTACTACGATTTGCACGATTGTGTGCGGCACTGTCAGCCGATGCTTTGGCTCGTTGTGCAGACAATGCTTTTTCAGAACGTGATCTGGCACGATCTAATCCTGTTGTGCGTTGAGCAATTTTATGTTGTTGTGCGGCCAATGTTTCAGGACTTCTATCATTACCAAATGCTACATCTAAACTGCGCTTGGCGCGGTCCATATTGGATTTTTTGCTGTAGTCACCAAGACTAATTTCATCAACCTTCTTTGGAATACCGGCGTGTTTAGTGCTGGCAAAATCCTTGGCATCAGATTTACCCATTGTGCGGGCAGTCTTCTTTAGCTCAGGGCTAGCGCCTTTAACTTTCTCGCCCTTTTGGATGGCGTGAACCATTCCCATAAATTTTTGTTGTTGTTGACTAACAGCTTTTTCGTGAAATTGCTGTTCTGTCTCGGCGATGTAGTCTTTAAAGGATTTCATAATTAACGTCTTACCTTAATGCTTTCTAATTCTTCCATTAGTTGAGCTTCTAAGGCAGCTAACTCTCTAGCTTCTTTCATTGCCATTGGGTTGTCGCCGCCTCTGTAGTTGTGCTTAACCATTTGTTTTTGCTTGTGCAAGTCAGTGCCTTGACGCATTTGTGTTTCTACGCCTTGTGTTTGTGGATTAGGTTCGTTTGAATATTCTTCTTCAACTTCTTCCTCTTCCTTTTCACCTTGCTCAAAGCCACCCTGGTGTGCCAAAGGTACTAGTTCAATTTCTACTTCACCGCCGCCCATTTCTTGTGCGTGGTCAGACATATCGTGGTCGCCGTCTCCGTCGACATCCCCCATAGCATTTTTACTACCCATACCATCCATACCAGCAAGTTTCAACATTTGCATTAGTTCGTCGGCAGCGGCACCGTCGGCAGTGATGCTAACAGTCTTACGACCATCACGTGTATTGATGTTAGTGTTAATGCTCATACCAGAATCGTCTTGGCTTTCCATTGGACCACTGCCCATCATTGAGCCACCGGACATTGTTTCGCCACATTCGTCTAGTTGGCTTTCTTTAACTTTTTTCTTATCTTCTTTTTCAGCTTCTTTGCCTGTGTACTTGTCGCCCTTGACTTGAGTAGCAGGATGCTTTTTGCCGCTCTTGTCTGTCCAAGTAGTTTCTTTCTTTTCAGACGCTTCTTCGACTTTATCTTTTTCTTTGTCTTTGAGAGCCTTTTTCATTGGCTCTTTCTTATCGCCGTCTTTGTCCATATCTAAGAAGTCAGGCTTGCCACCTTCAGAGATAGCATCCAATCTACGTATAACGCTGGCAATGGATTCTTTAACATCTTCCATTTCACCGGGACTGGCTTTTTTCTTGTCAGCTACAGCTTTTTTCATTGGCTCGTCTTTGTCGCCATCTTTGTCCATATCCAAGAAGTCTGGTTTTTTACCTTCTTCAATTGGATCTGGTACTGCATACTTTTTGTACTGTGAGCTGTTGCCGTAAGACTTACGACCTTGTTCACCAGCTTCGGCTTCTTTGCCTGTATACTTGTCGCCTTTAACGGCAGTGCCAGATTGTTTCTTACCGGACATATCAGTCCAGGGCTTGTCTGTTTTCTCTGATTCGGTTAATGATTGTTTACCTTCAATGACAGAAAGCTTCGATAATAGTTTACTAAAGTCCATTTTTATTTTCCTTTTAGGGGGCTTGGTATTTTATTTTGGCTACTGCCAACTGGGCTCTTGGTCCCTTGAGGTAATGAGTCAGATGTTGTTCCGTCTGCCTTTTCTTTACCAGCAATTTCAAATTTGCTAACTTTATTCTTGGATAGTTCTTTGATAAAACTGCTTAAACGACGTTGACCAACTAGTTCTTGGCCGCCGGGTTGATCTTCTAATGCACCATCAGTTAACGCCGGAGTTGTGCGGCCTTGTCCAAGAGCTTCTGCTTCGGTGGTTGCTTCATCGGCTGCCTTGGTTGTTACTACAACACAAGACTTGTCTAATAGAGCACGTTCAGCAACTACGTGTTGTAGTTGTTCTGTGGTTGTTGGGTATTTGAGACTAACGTCAATTATGTGGCACTCGCAAGGCCCCATCTTAGGGAAGTCTTTGTGTTCTTGTATAGGCAAACGCTTGGGGTTGCCCATTTCTTCTACACAGTAAGTTTCTAACGCATTTCTTATTCTAGCTAAGTTTTCAGGTGTTACTGATACTTCTGCTAATTTAATACGAAATTCGTAGATCTTTTGTGTGTGAAACAAAAAGTCTGAAAATGATTTCATAGTGGTAAAAATCCTATTATTGATATTTATGCTATTGTAACTTCTTTGAGTCTTTGCCATCAGCTAAAATCTGACGTAACAACTCATTGCGATCCAATACTACTGCCTGTCCGTCCATTGCAACAGAGCCCGTTCCTTCTTTAGCAGTGGTTTGATCTAACCGCAATTTCTTTAACTGTAGATCTACCATACGTAATTTTTTATCTATTTTAGCCTGTTTAGCAGTAATAGCGTGTCCCAATAATATACCGGCTGTTTGTAGAATAGTGCCAGAGTACCGTGCTTCTACATTCATTCCTAAATCCATTAAATCTTCAAACTTATCCCTGGCTAGTTTACTTAATTCATCTAACTCTGTATCAGCACTGTCTAAATCGTGTACCTGCGGCAATGCTTGATCAATTCTATCAATGATGTTTTCAGCATTGGCTAATTCAAGTTTTTGTGTTTCGATCGATTCTGCTTCCTGTACGCTGTCTTGCGGAGGCAGGTCAAACAGCTCTTCCAATTTCTTAGTAATTTTGAGTCTCCTTATCTACCCAAACTCTTTTACCATTGTTTGGTCATAGCAATATTTAGCGGGTTTTTTTAATGCCGGCAAAGATATCTTCTTCGGTCACTATACGGAATTGTAAACCCTGCTGGGCGCACCAGGCTTTAGCGGCTGCCCATTTGGCTGCATTTAACACAGCGGCAGCTCTATCTCTAGGACTACGAGCACTCTCCATACTAACTTGAGTACGTGGCTTTACTTCAACAACTTCTGCGTGTTTTTGTCCGCTCTTGTCCACGTAAACAATTAAAAAATCAGGTACGTATATTGTATTCTTACCCGTAAATGGATTCCTATACGGAACCATAAACGGCTCGCTGGCCCAACTGACCACTGCCGGATTGTTGTCGCAGAATTGCATAAATGTGAATTCCCAACCCGATCTGTATGTAGGTTGTTTTTTACCCACATACTTGTCGCTATTTTTTACTTGGAATTTACCGGTGGCATATTTAGACATATCAAGGTCTGATTAATCTTGCCACATACTTGTTAAGTTGTGGGCCGTTCTTGAGTCCCAGATAGCTGGTACCCACTCTGTTTAAATTTAAAAACATAGTAAGGTAAGCATTAAGTTCTCCCTTGGCCATTTTTTTAAATTCTTCCAATGAGTCCATTGGATTCATTCCTTGACTGATTGATGTCAGTATCACTGCAGAGGCCAATGCCCTGGCTCCTTCTTTACTTTCACTGACTTGCTCAAAGTACCCAACAATGGCATCGTCTACATTTTGACTAACATTAATTCCGGGCAGAAAGAAATTGTTAAAATACTTTGATGTAGTATTACTTTCTGCATTGGCGTCATTTAAATTACTTGATTGTGTTGCCATCATAGACCTTCTTGTTCGGATTTCATACCGCTAATTTTTTCTCGAAGTTTACTCATTGAAATATTAATTTCTGTCATACGTGATTCTGTGGCACTGCGAATACTATTCTGTTGATTAATTTGAGAATCTAAGCCTCGTATTGCCAAGTCAGATGGCGTTGCCCCAGCACTAATCAATGCTTGGCGCTTGGCAGCCAACGAATCAACTGTTGCATCAATCGATGACAGTTGAGATTTGATGTTGTTAACTGTTGCGTCGTTGGCTTGCAGTGTCTGTTCACTGACTGTAATATTATTTTCTAGTAGTGCAAATCGAGCTGTTGCATCAAGTTTGCCTTGAGATCCGGCACTGGCAACATTGGCACTATCATTCATTGTGGGCTCTCCGCCAATGGCATTGCTTTCAGATGACCCGGCCATTAAAACATCTTCTTCTGTTGGCGAAGGTAACTCGTCGTATGGTGTACTAGGATACGCCTGATCAATATAAGATGTAGCATCGGTCATTTCTGTACTACGTTTGCCGCTACCGGCTAACGCGGCTATACCCAAGCCCGCGGCACCCGCTAGCCATCCGCCGCCTGCGCCACCGCCCGATCCTATTCCGCCAAACAATCCGCCAATTTTACCACCAACTGTTCCTAGATTCCCACCAATGCCCGGAATGCTGGGCACAAATATACCATTAGTTGGATTGTTACCACGTAGCACTCCTTGGCCAACCTGTAGTATGTCGCCAATGGCAGCACGACCTAGATCCATATTCTTTACATTTTTTACTAACCGGCCTGCTTTAAATGCTGCCGAACCATAATTTCCTGTGGCAAGGTCATATAGTATATTGTCAGCTTGTTCAAGTACACCGCCTTCGCCTAGTACACTACGAGTACCACCGCCAGCAACAGACAGTGGGCTTGGTGTTTTGTCGTAATGCAGGTCAGCAAAGCCCTTGACTATATTAGGTCCTACTTTACCATAGTAATATAAGACTGTTTCAAAATCAACAGACATAGTGTGTGTCATTGTGTCATTGGAACCAGCCTGATGTTCGCCGTGGTTAAAACTTTTAATGACTGGGTTGATTAAAACATACTCGCTGAAATTTTTTCTTGACAGACTGTAAATTCTTATACTGTTAATATACCGAGGAGCTAGACTCTCTCTAGGACTATATCCCCATTTGTTGGTAGGACGTTCGGCTTGATACTTATGATTAATCTTATACATCTCCTCGGGATAGTCAGAATCTCGATAGTGATAGTTGTAATAGTCATACCAAAAGTTTCTAACCACATTAGAGCTGTCGTCGTGGAAAGAAATACTAATTGGATTATATGTTATCTTACCTTGTACTAAGTTTGGGCGATTGTAAGCATTTAACTTTTTTACATCTAAACTAAATGTAGGTAGGCCAACACTCTTTGCCATCATTCCAAGTTCGTCAAACCTTGCCGGGTCTGGATTTTGGGGATCTGGTCTAACTACCTGTGTATTCAAATCAATGAAAACGTGATAAAGAAATCCAAACTTTGGAACGAGTCTGAAATTATCAGCCACAAATAATTTACTAGCGTGTTTACGATCAGCTAGGTTGTCGCCAGTGACAGCTTGGTTTAAAATACCACCGGCAATATTTAAGACGTCTGAGAATATATCTGCCATATGTAATATTTATGCATAAAAAAACCCGGCTTATGCCGGGTTTGTAAGTGTAACAAAAATGTTACTGGGTAATATTTTGTCCAATGGTACGTCCAATGAAAGTACCGATACCCGTTCCACCTGGAGTTTGAACTGCATTATCAAATAACAATGTCAATGAAATTTGCATTGGATTATTCTCTGAGTAACTTAATTCACCGTAGGCAGCACTCTTAACATAGCAACCATACAGTTCCCACGTTTCAAGTACAGTTGGCTCGTTAACGCCATTTCCGCCGTCAAGCATTTCGCAACGAGTGATAAACTTATAATCACTACCCGAACTTGCTGAGCTTTGTTCCATAAAGTCAAATTGTTTCTGGATCTGTTCGCCAATTAACTTGGTAACGTTGCCTGGAGCATCATCACGGATAACTGCGGTAACTTCTCCCCAACTTGGTTTGCCTGCCAACTTAACCTGACTGTTATACACTGGAATAACAATGTCTTCGAATGTTACTGTTGGTCTTGAAAATGTTACCATTTGCTTGGTTAATTCTACACGGTTACTGCTTACGCCAAACCCTTCAAAACTAACGCGATATCTAAATGGTAATTTTGGCATCAACAGACCTTGGCTGCTGGCGCTTTGATCGCTAGCTAGCGGTACTGTGAATCTTGTCAATGATGCGACTGCCATATTTGTTTCTCCTGTTACTCTTATTTACCTAAATTTGGTATGGTATTGAAGTGGCGGTGCCACTTCAATAAGTACCTATATTATGCTGTTCCGCCTTTAATTGTACCAGGGTTCTTTAAGCGAATTGGGATGTAGATAAACTCCACAGCCTTCATTGGCTCGATGGCAATGTCAACGTACAATTCGTTTCTAGCAATACGATCGCTAGTGTTGTTGCTAGTGTCACAGACTACCAGGTAGTCATAGATACCACGCTTAACAATTAAATCATTGAACACACTCTCAACTGTTTGCTTAACTTGGTCACGTGTAATCTTATCATTTGGCTCAAATAAGAACTGGTTAGCAATTGGTTGTAATACTGCACGAATGTAGTTTACAAGTCTTGCTACATTGACACGATCCAATGAACTGCTCACTGCACTACGTGTCTTCTGTCCATATACAACCAATCCTGTACCGTACAACAATGTAATTGGGTTTACATTTTGTTCGTACATAGCATCGCGCAATGCCTGATTAATACCTGTCTTAACAAATAACCCGCTGTTAGCATCAACATAGCCAATTGCACTGGCATTGTCTACTAGACCACGGCGTGTACCGGCTGGTGCAAACCAAGGATATGCAACATTGTCGTTACGTAAGAATGTACGCAACATAATGTGGCTAGCAGGAACAGCAACTTCGTTACCGCTTAGATCGTTAGTTAATGCGGTTGGGTAGTATAACGCAACGTATGGGTCGCGGTTAATGGCTACTTTATTGCTGTACTCAGTAATGCTGTTGATTGTAGCTGGTAGTGTCATTGGCATATCACCAATGATGAAACCAGTCTGGCTACGATCGTTGTTCAATCCAATTAGATTTACAATCAATTCTGGATATCCAGGGCAAGCTAACAATGTAAAGTTATACCCTTCTTCGCGGATGTCTAGACTTCCGTCTAATCCTGCCTTCATTGCTTTAACAACCAAGGCACGTTGTGCGTGGTGTCCAGCATACGGTGTTCCGTCTTCTTTATTGCCACTATCTGTTACCCAAGCATCCTTGGCGTCAGGTAATACTTGATTTGGATAAGCCTGTGCATTGAAGTAGTTGCTTACGAATTTCTTAACGTTGTATCCACCACGGCGTGTGTTGAACATCAATGTTCCACGTGGGAATAAACGATAATCTGGAGCATCTAAATCTAGGTAATCGCTAGTTTGCATAGCAACTACACTTGGGTAGGCGTCGCTAATTGGATCTACTTCGTCGCCGTTTGCCCAACGTGCATCGGCAAATATAATACCATTTTGGCTTACGCTGTCGGTATTGTCAATTAACTGCCACTTACCGGTGGCAGTATAACGATATAACTTAGGATAGTTCTCTAAATCACTGCTGTCTAACCATAGGTCGCCAGCAACCAAATCAGTGTTGTCGCTTTGTGTTAACGGCTCGCCAGCACTAACAATAACACCACGTGGGTCTGTTAGTTGTAGGTTGTATCCGCGAGCATCAACGCCTACGTTTTTATAACCTTTCCAGCCATTTGTATCTGCAATCATAATATCAATAGCAGTAGGATCGCTGTAGTACCATAGTGTACCGTCTTCGGGGTTAGTGCTTGGCGTAGAATCACTGAAAGTGTAACGAGACAATTTCCAGTTTGTTAAGTTAATACTGCCTTCTACAATATTTGCCACTACACCGTCTGTGCTTGTAGTGAAACCAGCTGTGGTTACAGGGTTTGTTCCAATACTGGTGTTTACTAAACTAATAACTCCACCAGTTTTGTGTGTTAGTGTAATACTACCTGTGGCATTTAGTTTAGCTGTAACATTTGGAATGTTAGCAGCCAACACCGCAGAAACAAAAGCGGCACCGTTGATCCCGTCAACATACAGATTATATGTTGTTGGCATATCGCTACCTGGTTCAGTAACCAACATACTGAATGAATCACCGGATGTAAACGTACCAGCTGGAGATCCAGAAACCACTAGTGGGCCACCTGATGTAAGTTGATAGAATTTAAAACTTAATTTTCCGTCATTGTTTGTGTTGTACTTGACAAACACACTGCCGGCAGCAATGTTCTCACCACCGCCTGTTTTGTCTAGATTATATAATGCATCGTATGCATCAGCATACAAAGGAGCCGCTACAGTAACCCAGGCTTGAGTTGTACTGTTATAACGCTTCAATGCAAAGCTAGCGCCTTGTCCTTGGCTAGATGTCTTCAACCAGATAGAACCAGTTGGGCGAGGAATAGCATCGTAGTGACTCCAGGCTGGATTTTGGTTAAAGCTACCGTAGTACAATGTTGGAGGATAGTGCATTCCGCCACTTAGTCCCAAGCCTTCAAGTGCATCACCCGAGCCATCAGCTAAACTTAAGATTCCGTCAGTGTCGCTACCATTGCTAGTAGCAGATTTAGTAACGTAGAACGTTAAGTAACCGTTTTCAAGTCCTGCTGTAACGCCAGTAATGTTTGCGGCATTAATGTCGCCTACAACATCAGCAAGGTCATTGGTGCCAGTGCCAATGTTAATACCAACGGTATTAATTAACAACTGAGCATCAGCAGTAAAATCAATTGTAGACAATATACCTTTGTGTGTTGGCAAACTTTCTTGCCAACCCTCTGTTCCTACAGCGACCCAAGTGTTAGAATTGTTTTTGTAGAATACATAGTTGTTAGAATCATAAGCAACCACAGCATAGCTACCAATAGCACCCAATGTTTCATTTGGCACTGGTACTTGGCTTACATAAGGAGCATCTTCTCTATTAACAATAACCAATGGCTTCTTATTAGAATAGGTGTTGTTTACTGCATCATACTCGTAGATACCAAAGTTTGTTTTAGAATAATCAAACCAATTTGTGCCATTTGTTGGAGATCCAGTCGGACGAACTGTTGTTCCTACCAATTGGTCCAAGTCAATGTCGGCTCGCATAGCCCAAACGCGGTTGCCAGAACCTAAAGCACTATAAGCCGCTAGTAAGCCATACTCGTTTAATTCGTCGGCGTGGATTGGAGTTCCAGATGCGTTTAAACGGAAGGTTGGTGTACCAAATGTAGCCACCAATTCGCGTTGGCTACTGATACCGTAAATTTTACCGGCATTTGTTTTTTTAGTACCAGGAGCAATAACGTTGTTAATTACTTTATTTTCGCTGGAAGCAAATAATACAAATGGAATGGTACCAACTGCTGTTGGTAAATAGGCGCTTTCGTCAATTACTGTAACGCTTACGCCTGGTGAAACTAGTGCTGGCATATTAAATCCTTTAAGGTCAATGTTAAAGTTATTTATTTTGGTCTTAGCAAAAGGTACCAGTTGCAGGTCCTTTGCAAAGGTCAGCCATAAATATGATATGACTAATCGAAAATTATGCCCTACTTGTAACGCTCATCTGGTGGCAGTCAACTACATTAAGGAAAATGTTACTCACTATCGTAGTATGTGTACGGTGTGCATTCACAAAGGTCGCAAGATTAAGCCTCAGCCACCTGCTTGGTTTAAGAGTGGCTATCGAAAGAAGCCACAATGTGAGAAATGTAACTTTAAAGCAAAACATCCTGAGGATCAACTCAGGGTGTTTTATCTCGATGGCAATCTACGCAACAATACGTGGACTAACCTTAGAACGATATGTTTAAACTGTCAGCAAGAGGTTTATAAATCCCGACTTCCCTGGAAGGTTGCGGATCTGGTACCAGATTTTTAATCTGTGTATACAACTGATCCAATGTACCGTTGTTATCTAGTACGGCATCAAAATTTGATCCCACCCAGCTGTATTCACTAGGGTGAATATTGTTACGAGCTAGCATTGCTTTTCCAATTGCCCACCCCATATTAGTGGGTCCAGCGTTGTAGTTGATAGCGTGTGTAATCCAGTCGGGTTCTGGGCCCCTGACAATACGCACCACTATCCCGCCTTGATTTTTAAGTGCAACGATCTCGTTGGGAAAACGACAGTCACTGATTACAATGTTATCTCGACTGGTGCGTATTTTGTTTTCTACGCTGGCTATCCAGATGTCATCGTGAAAATGCTTACGTAGTACATCTGTGCCCCAGTATTGCAATACCCACCTGGGTGTTATATCTGCACCAAGGCGTTCGCTCCACCAATCATCACGGGTTTCGCGCCATTGTCTACTTTCTTTAGTGCGACCCTCGAGCATATCTCTTGGCCATCCAAATACTGCACAGACAGCATCTTTAAGGGTATTAGCAAAACTTTCCCTACGGAATTCGTGGAAGTTAACCAGGTAGTCTGCAACAGTATCTTTGCCAGATCCTATAAAGCCGCAAACGCCTATAATATGTTTTTTAGCAGTAGTCATACGTTAAGTTTAACACTACTGCTGGGAAATGTCAAACCCCGTATTTGTTCTTTTTAGGTTTAGCCACGGTGCTGGTTTTGTTAACATCGGCTGTTTCCAGGCTACGTTTACCAGACCAATTTTGACCTTTGCCAGAGCCCACTTGTTTAGCGGCGGCATTAATTATTTTCATTTCTTCTTCGCTGTAGGTAGAAATCAATGGATCTCCACCTATCCAATTGTCAGCTTTAGTAGGATAATCTGGTGCCCCAGCAAGTGCTATACCAAAACGATAGTTTTCATACGCACTACCACTGTTCATATTTTGGCTAGGATATGTTGTTGCGTTTTGTATTGCACCGGCCTGGTCAGCTGTCATTCCGTCAGATGAAACTTGACTACCAGGATCCTCTTTGGCGTCTTCGGTAATAATATCTCTAATTTTCATATAATTAACAATTCCATTTGCGTAGGGCTAATGCCTTGCGTGTAGGTTTGCCATTGGGCTTTTTCATTGGACCTTTAACACCGCCCATTCTAGCACAGAATGATTTACGACGCTTGGCAGCTTTTGAACCCTTCTTTAACTTACTAGGCTTGGTAGTAACCGCTGTTTGTAGTTTGCTACCAGGATTCTCTCTACGATAACTAGCAACACCTTTGGCATTTAATCCGCCATTTTTGTTTTTACCCTTGCTTGTGCGCCAGGCAGCCGCTTCGTCTAATAGTTCGTGGTCGTCAACTGAGTCGAAGTCTTCCCAAATAATTTCACTGTCAACTCCGTGTGCTTTGGCTAGTGCCTCAACCATTTCTTCTATTAGGTCAAACTGTTGTTCAATGTTTTCGTAACTTTCTGACACACTTTCATTGGGCACACAATTATTCACACGTACACCACCTTTAATCTTGGTGCCTTCTTTATGCTTGCCCTTCCAGCACTTGGCATCAAGACGTTGCTTCATTGCTTCTGTTAAAATTTCGCTTGCTCTCATTTTTTCTTAGCCCTTCCTGCTTTCATATTGGCCATCCAATGTGCTAGTTGTCCTTTGCGGCCGCCCTGTTTAGCCACTTTACGCAATGTACTTACGCTGGCTTTAGTAGGAACTCCGTAACGCTTGCTGTCGCCTTTGGCCTCAGGGTGCTTGCCGTCAGCAAAGTTTTCAACTATAACTTCACTGATTTTCATTATCCAATTACCCAAGTCATTGGGAAAGATCCATCTACATAAGTCTTAAGATCTTCTTCTAATTTATCCATTTCAGCCTGTGCTTCTGTTTTTAAACTAGCACCGTTTAAACTTGTACCGCCTTGTGGGCCGGCAATGGTGCTGAACTTCTCACGTGCTTCGCCCACAATTCGTTTAGCAAAACTATAAGCATATTCTTGTAGCCAAGGAAAAACCATATAGTCGTTTAATAACATAACGTCCGGCTTGGTATTGTACACACGCATCAAAATAGTTTCCGATGGTACGTCCGACATATTACTCCACACCTGGGTAGAACGTAGATCGATAGTTACAATGTTTTGTGATTGTAGCGCATCTTTGGCAGTAACTGTGAACACTTTTCTGTTGTCGTCTACACTGACAATCGTGTATGTGTTGTTGTATCCGCCAGCACGACAGTTAGAGATTGTGATACTGTCGCCTTCTCTAACTGTCCAAATATCTTCTGTTTCTATGGTAATAGTGCTACCGGCGGTAAGTCCGTTGGAAGACAGTTTACTCAATCTTACGTAGTTATGACCTGCGTTAGGTATTTTTCGAACCAAGGTTAATTTTTTACTCACTGGATTCCAAAGGAAATCCATATAACCACCAAACATTTTCATTGCCAGTTCTTGATACTGTGTGAACATTTCGTAGTTACTCAGTCCGCCAACACGACCAGCAACCAACATATATGTATTCAAGTAACCGGATGCAAACGGTTCAAATTGACTAGCGGTGGTGCCAGCGACACTGCCAATGCCTCGGCGATGCACACTTCGTACCAACATAATTTCCTGTGGCAAAATGTACTCTTGCACTTCTGGCATCAAGTCTAAGAATACATAGCTTTCTTCCTGACTGTTCTGCGCTCTCTGGCGATACTTAATTAGTGCCTGCTTAATGGCTAAATCGTAGTGCTCTTTGTCTAATTCAACGTCAACAATCTGGTCTGCAAGGCGCAGACGTATATAATCAACAATGTCGTTACGTTTAGAATTAAGTGTGTCTAAGTTTGACGGGTCAAAGGCAATGGGCCCTGGGCCACCTAGATGGTCCGCCGGTGTTGAAAGTGTGTCGTGTTTTAAACCTGGTTTGAGTGTGGCCATAAGAAATCCTATACAGATATTTACCTGTATAGGATTCTAAGTTATGCTACTTTGAGCAGTAGTGTATCTTCGTTTATACGACCATTTAGCTTGATTTCCACTGCTTTGATGTCCTTAAGGAAGGTACGCAATGCTATCTTGCCTGCTTTAGCAAACTCTTTGAGCTGTTCCTCAGGCTTACGCAATGTCTTGGCCACGCTCTTGTCTGTGTCAAAGCCCTCAATACTGGTACCCTTGATCGAGAGCTGTTTATAAGAAGCCGCAACATACTTGCCCAGCTTACGAGTTTTGGCATTGTAAATCCAAAGCTCTGCAGAACCAATGATGTCTGCTGGATTAACAGACACAATCTTGAGTGCTTTGTCATCCTTGGCGTACTTGAGTTTAGCCACCAGTTTTTCTTTACTAGGCGCCTTCTTAACACGAGCTTTCTTTGTGGCTTTCTTAACGCCACGGTATTGCTCAATGCCGGCAAGTAGCTCATCAATCCAGGCAAATATACGTTTATAGTCTGCTGGTTTTAGAAAACTGTATGCTTCCTTGAGCTGTTCGTCTTTCTTAGCCTGAGCCTCCACTAACTCTGCCCGATGCCTTCCAAATACAGATGCATACTTGCCAAGTTGGCTTTGTACAACATTGTTATTGGTTAGCCAATCGTAGGGTTTGAACTTTTCTGCGGTATTTGCAACCACACCATCAAACATACCTTCAAGTTCACCAATAAGCTCGCTGGTTTTCTCATTGAGACGGTCTTGGATGGTAGGACGATAGGCCAACTGCTCCGGTGTAGACACTGCAACAATTTCCTCAGGTTCAGCTTTGTCAATGACATCTTGCACACTTGTCAAAATGAACTCAATGTGGCGTCCACGGAAGGGCATACCTTGACGGTGTGCCATAATCAAACTGCACACTGTCATTGGCAACATTCGGTCCCCTGCACGGTTAAACGTGCGGATTTCCTCTGCTGACAGTTTGCTATTTTTTTGTAACCATTCCACCACGTACTTTTTACAGTCTTTTTGACTGTAATAATAATTGTAGTAGTAAAAACTTTTACGGAGTTTGTTGTCAAACTTCTCGTTGTCCCAGTCTGCGGCTTCGGCAGACCATTCGGGTTCTGCGCCAGTATATTTCTCGTCTGCGAATGCGATACGAGTGGCACGTGGTGCCTTAATCTTAATTTTAACGCCTGCTACTGTAGCCATTGGGTGCGCTCCTTTTTACATAGGTATATTATAGCACATTTTGGGCACTGTGTCAAGTTAGTACAAAAGTTTACTAAATGTAACCCATTGTTCAAAAGTGTCCACAGCTTCTTTAATTTCTGATTCAATTTTGGAGTACTTGGCAGTATACTGTCTGAGTCTACGGCACTCTACACTTTCCTTGCTCAACTCGTTTATTAAAGTTTTGCAGTTTTGGTACATTTTGTACAACTGACTTTTGGCCCTGATGTCCGAAGTCGTCTGAACTAGCCGAAGCAGTTCATCTAATTTAGTGCTGTACTCTACTGGGTCCATAGTGTAATTATACTACAAAATGGTATGCTTGTCAAGCCCATAAATATAGCAATAAGGACCCGAAATGCCAAAATTGAGTATGTGGCGAGAAAACCACAGTAATGACTATAAATTTATGGATCGCCGTATCAGTGAGATGTTCACTGTTGGCGGAACTGGTGTACTTGTCCACAAATACCTAGGAGTTGCCACACAAGACGACACCGGTGACGCAACAAAACCTGCATATGACACTATCAGCGAACAAAACATTCAAGACTTGCTGTTTTTGGAAAACCGTGACAGAAAGTACGATAGTTCCGTTTATAAAATGCGTGGGCTTTACCAGGTCAGTGACAGCGATTTTGATTTAACGCAATTTGGTCTATTCCTAGCAACTGGCACATTGTTTATGACCTTCCATATCAACGATATGGTGGAAAACTTAGGTCGCAGGGTAATGAGTGGCGATGTAATTGAACTACAACATTTAATGGACTATGACGCCTTAAATGATGTTCCTGCCGCACTTAAAAGATTCTTTATAGTTGGTGATTGCAGTCGTGCCAGCGAAGGCTTTACACCAACTTGGTGGCCACATTTATGGCGTTGTAAAATCAACCCTCTAGTAGACAGTCAAGAATACAAAGACATTCTTAATAAAATACAAACGGGCGCAGATGGGTCGGAAACTAGTCTGCGTGATGTAATCAGTACTTACAACAAGTATAACGATATCAACGATGCTATTGTTAGCCAAGCAGAAAAAGAGTTGCCAGTGTCCGGTTACGATACCAGCATCATTTATGTACAGCCAGTGACCACTAACTTGGCAGGTAAAAAAGTTCCTGCATCACCAACTGCATTAACTGCCGACAATGTTAACGATGCATTTGTCGACGCCAGTGGGGCTACTCCAGGGCAGTCTGCCGACCAACAAAAAATTACACCGGATGCCAAGGTCAAAGGTTATTTGACCGGCGACGGATATGCTCCAAACGGATTGCCAATGGCATCCGGAATCAGTTTTCCGGCAGACCCAACGCAAGGCGACTATTGTTTGCGATTGGATTATAGTCCCAATCGACTATTCCGATATGATGGTAAACGTTGGGTCAAGATTGAAGATGCTGTTCGTACAAACTTAACTCCGGGTGCCGCAGATAACAAGACGCTAAAGAGCAGTTTTGTAAACAACCAAGCAAAGTATCAGGATGCACAAGGCGAGCACGATCAACGACAAGGATTGAGCCGAGTTTTTAAACCCAGGGCCGACAACTAATGAGTTATACTACATTTTTCTATGATGAGCAGATACGAAGATTCTTATTACAATTTATAAGAATACTAAGTAACTTCCAGGTTCGCCTGGGCAACAATGACCAAGGACAACATACCTACCAACGTGTTCCAGTATTCTACGGAGATGCCAGTCGTCAGGCCAGTCAGATTTTACGCAGTAACAGTGAAAACGCAATTAAAGCTGTACCAGCAATGGCTGTACACATTAATCAATTAACCTATGACAGAGAACGTGTACAGGAACCAAACTTTGTTAGCAAGTTAAACATACGCACACGCTTGTACGATGAAGCAACAGGACAATATACAGAAGAACAAGGCGGAGCCTATACTGTTGAAAGATTAATGCCTGTGCCATATAAGCTGACCCTTAAGGTTGATGTATGGACCAGCAATACTGAACAAAAGCTAATGCTGTTAGAGCAAATTATGCTGTTGTTCAATCCAGCATTGGAAATCCAAAGCACAGACAACTACATCGATTGGACTTCATTGAGTTATGTTTTGTTAACAGACATTGAATGGAGTAATCGTGCTGTACCTTCGGGTACAGAAGAAACCATAGACATTGCCAGCTTGACTTTTGAGCTGCCAATTTGGATCAGTGCGCCAGCAAAAGTTAAACAACTTGGAGTTATTCAGAAGGTTGTTAACAGTATATACGACACACAGGGTCAACTAAAAGACGACCTGTTTAGTGACAATGCCAGCCAGTTATTGACGCAAAAGACGCTGACCTTTGGCAATTATGGCGTTGTTTTCCAAGGTAATACACTCAAGCTAGTCAAGGAGTCAGATATCAAAGATGATGATGCTAAAATATCTATGGAAGTTAATCTGCGCCAACAACACGTCTGGGCGGCTATATTAAGTGAGTATGGCGCCGTACGCAACGGACTAAGCATCATTAGATTAATGCAACCCAATGGCAGTGAAGTTGTTGGTACTATTGCATTGCATCCAGCAGATAACACATTACTATTGTACACCGTGTTCAACGATACAATGCCATCTAATACGTTACCCCCAATTAATGCTATCATTAATCCACAAAGTGTCAGTGTCGACGATGCCCAATTATTGGCACCTGTCAAAGGAACAAGGTACTTGTTGTTACACGGCATTGGCCAACGCGGAGATACAGAATATGCTGTTGCGTGGAATCCTGAAGATAAATTACCGTTAGTGGCACACGCACACGATATTATTGAATTTAACGGTGATTTCTGGTCCGTAGTATTTGACAGTCGTAGGACAAATACGTTAGAATACGTTACAAACCTTACTACTAACATTCAATACAAATGGGAAAATCATATGTGGGCTAAAAGTGTTGAAGGACACTACAATGCGTTAAAGTGGAGCATTGTAATTTGATTGAGAGTACTGGTGCATTAATTTACAGCATTTGCACTCATAGGTATTTGTTTTTATTACGTGCTGGCGCACGTTATAGCAATACCTGGGGACTTCCTGGCGGAAAAGTTGATGCTGGAGAAACTGTCAGTGAAGGCCTGATAAGAGAAATTTTTGAAGAACTAGGCGGAACTATAGACAAGCCCAAGCTAATTCCTATAGAAAAATTTACCAGCGACAACGGAAAATTTTGTTATCATACATTTTTAATTCCAGTAGACGAAGAATTTATTCCATACCTAAACGAAGAGCACAAAGGTTACGCCTGGTGCGGTATTGAGGATTATCCTAAACCTCTGCATCCAGGCGTATGGCGTACTGTAAATTTTAACGAAGTTATTGCTAAATTACGTATTGTTCAGGGTATCCTGAATCAAACAAAATAATTGGGATAGTACTTCACTGCCCAGGCCAATGCTTCATCGACTGTTTTAAACGGTAATCCAGATTCTGGATTAAAGGGTTGATGGACAGCGTGCCTGGCGTGTTCGTAAAGATCCAATGCGCCATCAACAAATTTGTAGGTTGCAAATTCTCTTAGTTTCATACAATCTCAACAAAATTATCAACGCTGAGTGTTTCATCAACTACAACCACAGTACTGTCTTGGTAGTACAGTAATGCAAACTGTCGCTGGATTGCTTGTCCTAATTCATCGCGAGATTTGATGCCAAGTGTAGCATAAAACTTTTTATTTGCACCGTATAATTTAACTAATTCATCTCTGTTCATAATAACCCCATTCAGTATATCATATTTAGCTGTTTTGTAGTAGCCGCTAGCATCTTTAAAAATTCTGTCTTTGATATGGTTTAAACTGCGCTTTGCCGTTAGTACATCGTCGGAGTCCGACTCAGCAATCTCCAAATAACCCGTGTCATTAAACTGCTCTGCTGTTATTTCTTCGGCAACCAGGTCCGTAGCATCATTGTATAAATTTTGTGCAAAAACACCAACTACACTACTAGGCGGGTTGTTAATGATAGTTTGTATGTTGCCTAGATATACTTCAACAAAACTAGTCATCGTATATAAATCTCCACCCTGGCACTGCGATTAATACCCGCACTGTCTTGGCAACAAGAAATGGAATCACCTGCACTGTAACTTCCAAAACCACTGTCCATTCCTATGCCGCCTGATACATCATCCGAGCCCGGTGCGCCTCCGCCTGCAAGCGTCGCAGGAACAGTGTAATCGCCTTCGCCGTTTTCATTCCATCCAAACCCCCACCTAACTTTAGCTGTGCCACCATAGTTTGGATGATTTTTAAAATTAAACCCATAAAAATTAATGGCGTTTTGACTTGAAAACACCCCACCGCTGGGAGTGTTCCAACTAACTGATGATTTTGCCAAGCCAATAAATTTACCGCCGTAGTTGCTGGCGGTATTGACGTCGCCGGTGTTATATGTACCAGCGGTATTAAAAAAGTTAATCAATGTAGAAGATACACCGTCATTGAAGTTATTCTGTAACCACGACCAGCAACTATATGGATTGCTTCCTAATCCACCACCGTTGGTTGTAATGTCAGGCCATAGTGCCATAATATCTTTGGCAGCAAAGTAATTCATAGTATGAAACTTGGCATCAGCATCTGTTCTGTCAGTAGATGTTGTAAGTAAGGTTGTTACTGTAGTCCAATGAGTAGAGCTGTAGTTAAAGGTGGTGCCCCTGGTGGCTTTCATTGCCATCATCCAGCCGCCGCCATTGGCCGCACTATTCATAATGCAATAAACTGGCGTAGGCCCAGCCGTGGGCAAATTTATCCAATAAATGCCATCGGTGTTAGTACCAGTGGCGGCTTTAATGGCTGCGGCACTAACGGCGGCATCAGACGCACTTGTCCCTTTTTTAGTACCACTCAATGAGCGACGACGAGACGATCCAGATCGTAAAGGCATTTTAGAACTGTGCTTTAGAACCGAACACAGTATATGTGGCGGCACCTGTTTTAATTATCTGAAAATTATAGCAGTCAATTGAGTTAGCCGAGAACGAAGGGGTTGATTGTCCCAACCATTTTGTTGTTACACCAACGTTTTGGTAATCAACCCTTACTGCTTCTATACCAAAGGCCTTGCCTCCGTTGGTAACAAAAATATTAAAATAGAAAACCGATCCAACTGCATAATTCGCCAACCCTTGAAAGTTTGGCATTATGTTGGTATAGTTAGCGGCAGTAAACCAGACATTATTCTGATTTAAATAAAACGCCTCGGTGGGACCGGGCGCAGAATTTCTAATGTCATAATACTCTAAAGCAACGCCATTGATATAACCGTTAATGGTTAAATTACCATTAACGGTTAAATTTTGCCCCACACTGATATCGCCGCCAGTGGCAGTCAGTTGGGTCAAACCAACTGTCAAGCCATCAACGTCTAATATAAGTTTATTACCAGCCATAAATTACGCTTGGGCTTCTGACCAACTAATACGTGCCTGGATGTTCTTTGAAGCACTATCGATGTTACGTGCCATAATAACAAGAACGTCTGGCCCATCAGGATAGATGTTTTTGTATGGTGTTGTGCTACTGCTGTTCAGCAAGTTGTCTGTTCCGCCACCGATAATACTATTACCCAGGTCGCGTACCAGTGCCAATTCAACTTCTGTCTTTGAGAAGTTAGTACCACCGGCGTTGTCCGTATAGAACGCATATACAACTTCACCGCCCACTACAGTAGTGGCTGCTGTAAAGTTAATGTACTGAACTAGAGATGAACCGCCTAAGTTAGACCAACTTGGTGTTGTTCCTGAAATGTAAGCAGGGTTCAACAAGAACGAAATCAAGAACTGACCATTGGATAGTGTACTCAAGTTACGCAGTGTTAACTGCATACGGTTAATAATTTCTTTAGCGCCTAACAAACCAGTAACACCCGAGTCAACTGATGGGCCTAAGCGAATAGCCATCAATGCGTTAGTTACACCCGATGCAACTGCCAAGGCACTGGTCATACCGTTTGTGAACAAATATGATTTATCATCGTCGAACCTACCGTCCATAATAATCGAAGTTCCCCAGTGTGAAATAGTTGGAGCAAAGAACGGTGCGTGTAGTTGTACGCTCAACGGACTAGTAGCGGTAACAGTGTGTGCCACTGCACCAGAACCCATTGCAGCCAAAATTAATGTGGCTGTACCGGCAATAGTAGATGAGTAGTTCATAACAATGGTGTTTGTTGCACCAGTTGTAAAACTAACCACGTAAGATCCCTGTGCGATACCAGTTCCAAAAATGTATTGTCCAACTTGAATACCAGTAAGAGAAGTGGTTGTTGTTAAAATTGGACTGTTTAGTGTAGTTGTCACACCGGCCAAACTAGCTACACCACCTTGTCCGCGAGTCAGACCTGTAAACGTTGTAGATGTTTTTCCAGTGTAGTTAATATATTCGTTTTCAAGCAATAGTGTACCCGCGCTTGGGAAACGACTTGTATCCGACACTGTCATTGTTGTGTCAGTACTTCCACAGGTAACTGTTAACGGTGTGTAATAACAGAATGTGTTTGTTTCATAACGTGCTGGCAAGTTACCAGAACGCATAAAGGCCTCAGTGTTAACGTTGTTGTTAACATACTTGTGGAAATAGTTAATATCACCAAAGTTGTCTTTTAGACCAAATCGAATATAACCAGCACCATACCAGCTATAGTCCATATACAACATCTGTGCTTTGGACCAGTCTACTTTATAACCAGTTGGGCCAGTGCCGTCAGCACGGTCAATGTTCCACGCACTCTGTGCTGTTCTAATTTCAATGGTCTTAGAAATAATAGCAACGTTGTTACCGCTTAGTGTAGTTCCACGATACTCAGGGAAAATAGTCATTGATGTATCGCTGGCAATGGCCAACACACGATAACTCATACCACGAATAACAATCCAATCCCCAGGGATTAATTGTTTACTAAACAAAGTAGAAACGCCGTTGATTGTTGCGCCAGTGACAGTACAGCTACCGTTAGTGGCATTGATATATCCAGAGATTTGGAATGTACTATGTCTACGTACAGCCCATTGTGTTTGACCGTCGTATTCAAAGAAGAATCCGTTTTGACTATCAAACATACCAGCACGTTCAACAGCACCGTACCATCCAGCCACACCGCCTTGAACTAATCCACTAGCAGTAGTTTGGCTTGGGGTAGTATTGGCTGTGTATTGGAATATGTTATCACTGATAATACGTGAAACTAGGAATGTTCCGTTGTATGCCGTTTCGTTAGCACCAGTAATAACCACGTTTACACTGGGGTTTAAGTTGTGTTGTAGTTTGGTAACAACTGTTACGGTGGTACCACTGCTGGTCATTGAGTCAATGTTAAACTGTGGCTGGAAAATAACGTTGGTACTCATTTGAATACCTTTACCAGACTGGTATCGGAAATAGCGTCGACTCTGACGTAAAATTTGGTTACCGTGACTGGTGTTGTTTGGTGAGAATTGAACACCGCCATCAAATGCTCGGTGAATATAAGTAGCTTCTGGACGATAGTAAATTGTTCCTGCTGTCACACCAGATGGTGCCGATGCACAATAGAACACAAACACTGTTGGACTTGTAACCGTGGCAACAATCCAAGAACCGTTAGGAGGAGTACTACCACCAAAGTTTACAGCGTAGATTGGATTACCCACTGTTAGACCGTGTGGGTTAGTTGTTGTAATTGTAACTGCTGTGCCAGAACTTGTCACTGCACTAACAGCGATCGAGGATCCAGAATAGAATGTTCCGCTGAAACACTGAGATAGTGCAGAGTTATAAATTGTACCTGTAGTACCAGTAAACGGACTACGGCAAGTGTAGGTAAAACTAGTACCAGCACTAACAGTTTCAACTAAGAAGTTACCGTTGGCCGGGAAGTAAGTCGAATCCTGTATGTAAACAGGTGTTCCAGAAGTTGGTGGTGTCGTGGTCGTTACTGTGACAGTTCGCGATCCATTAACTGCTGTAATGTTTGTGATTGTAATAGCAACCTGTGTGTTAGTAAAGAAACTAGGCTTATTGTTAAGCATCATTAAAGTTTCCCACTTGGTAGGTTGTAGGCCGTATTCAAAGTCAGTATCGATCAATGATTGTGGGGTACTAACACGCAACTTACCCACTGGATCTCTATATGCTTCAGCTGGAAGGAATTGTTCAAATACTTCGTCAACAAGAATACTGAGTAAATGTGCTACACCACTAGTTGACATTGATGATGTGTTATAGGACACTACCAATGTAGTTGTGTTGGCAACAGGATCATAACTGTAGGCTGTTAGGCCTAGGGTGCTATCACTAAAGTTATAGATGATAACGTTTGTTGTCACGTTAGTGATTAAGAATAACCTCTCACGTGGAACGTATCTTGGGACTACAATAGTTTTTGTAGCTGGGGTAAATGTATAGTAAGCTTCTTGTAAAATTCGACGCATTTATTGCTCTCCGTTATTCAATCATCAAGTGCAACTGCTAACCCATCAAAAGATGCAGATGCGCTAGTAGTTCCGAGGGTACTAGGACCAGTGGTAGTTAACATTCCATTAAAGGGAATGCCCCTGCTAGGTGCATTAGCAAAAGTTATGGTACTACCTGAAATTTTGTACCCATAATTAAACCTTGTTACTTCTGAGAAAAATATGTATAGATTCACTGATCGGAATGGGAAGATCCTGGCGCCACCAATGAATATCGACACTTGATATGCATCAGTTACAGTTTGAGCGACTCCATTTACACTCAATGTAAATGCCACATTTAGTCCGTTAAATTGCCCCGAAATATCGTCAAAAACGGTGACTGTTGTTCCGGAATAAATGCTAGCGGTTGATCGTGCCTTACTAACCATAGTTTTTTCAAATATACTTTATTTATGCTAAGATTTGTGCGCTCTGGTTTAAAAGTTAAAGTACTTAATGATTACAACACCGGTTGAACCTGTGCCGCCGCCTGCATTATATGAATAATAAGCATAACTACCTGCCCCAGTGCCACCTCCGCCTCCGCCGGATCCTGTACCTGCGGTGCCATTGCCACCAGCTACTATGCCTTCGTTTCTAAATCCAAAACTTCTAGTACCGCCCAAGCCGCCACCCCAGATTGTTGTTGCTTTTTGCGAATCGCCGCCGTTGCCGCCGCCGGCAACATAGATGTTATCAGTAGCATTTCCGTAGCCAGCGCCGCCAGCGCCACCACTTGCACCATTTTGCCCTGCGCCCCTGGCGCCACCGCCACCGCCACCGGCAAGAGGAGAACTGGCAAAACCGCCACCAGGATATCCTTGCAATCCCGAGCCACCTACGTTTACAGTACCTGAGCCACCACCACCAGATCCACCCGTTTGGCCGTTGGCTCCTGTGCCGCCCTGTGCGCCGCCGCCGCCGCCATAGGCAGTATATCCAAATGCAGATGTACTTCCGCCAAGATTTCCGGGACGTATTACACCATCGCCACCATATGGGCCACCGGCTCCCATAGCGGTGGCTCCGGCACCGCCGCCACCAATAGTAATTGTATAGGTGCCCACAGGAATCCTCATTGCACCAATGTAAATAAACCCACCCGCGCCACCTCCCCCGCCATTGGCTGCACCGCCGCCGCCGCCACCGCCAATGATAATCACTGTGGCGTAGCTATTTGCTGGACTGTCGGTTACTGTAAAAGTTCCAGATGATGTAAATGTGTGTATGCTGGTATTTCTACCCAGTACCAATGTTCCTGTTGATGTGGCTGTCATTGGATAGGAAAAAATTGTTAAAACATTACTAATACTATTGTAATGGCCTTCTTGGTCAGTGGCACGAATGACAAATGTATATGTTGTTTCTAATTCAACTGCCGTAGCAGTGCCACTTAATATTCCTGTAACCGAGTTTAATGTAGTACCAGCTGGTAAAAATCCACTTTCAACAGTGTATGTGATTGTGCTGTTTGAGTATGCATTAAAAATCAAATATACTGCTTCGCCTGCCCGATAACCCTGTACGTAAGTGTATGTAGTCCAAATTGGCGCAGTTGGTTGGTACAGGAGAGCAAAGTCTTGATCAGCAAATTGTAATTCTTGATCAATGGCCCGGACTGTAAATCTAAAGATGGTGTTTGCCTTCAGGGACTTTGTAACACCATCGGGTGTTCCGCTAATTAGTCCAGCACTGCTTAACGTCATACCACCCGGTAATCCGCCTAGAATAACAGAGTATGTCACTAGACTATTACTAGTAGCCACTATGCCCTGAATGTAAGGTGCTTCGGTGAATAACGGCAAGTCGTCACCGGCAGTTATCCAGACAACTGGCGTCGAAGCAAATTTTATATAGAAATTGCGTGTAGAAGTAGAGCCATATTGATCTAGTACCGAAATAGTAAAATTCCAAGTTTGATTAACCACTGGGGTCACTGTCAGTGATCCAGAAATAAATCCGGAACTAGTCAAAGTATAACCCGGGGGTAAAGTCCCCTCATATATGCTGTAGGTTGTACCAGTGCTTATTAATTGCTTCTCAAAGCGAGACTCACTGATAGTCCCTAGTAGTCCCGATGGTGTTGTCCATACAGCATAGTTTGTGTAAATTAATCCAGGTAGGCTAACTGCGTACTGCCCGTCGGGGTTAACTACCAGTAGTCGATACGTCCCAGCCGGAAGATAAGGTGCTTCAAAATAAAGTTCTCCTGAACTTCTGAATGTAACAATACTGGCAACACTATCGCCAATTCTTACTGTGCATCCTACTAGGAAATTTGCACCATATATTGTTATATAAGTTGATTCATCAACGTTTACACTACTGCGTCCTGTAGGGTAAACAAAACTTGTAATTGCAGGAGCACCTGACACTACCATAGTGCCAAAATCAATATTATTAGCGTCGGCTCTTTTTATACTCATACTATAACTATACTAAAAATCTTTTGAGTGGTGTTGTTTTCGTTATCAACTGCATTGATTGCCAGGGTAGTGTTTATTGACATTGTCGGAATACCCGATAAAACTCCGCTCAGTGCATTCAATGTTAACCCAGATGGCAATGCACCGGCTGCAATATATTGTAAAACAGTATTACTCACTGCCACAAGACTGGTACTATAGTATACTCCTACTCTGCCATCGGACAATGCCGCCGAACTGACCCAGGTCGGAAATGTAGGTTGAAATGTAATACTAAAATCTCTGTCAGTGTATTGTCCTTCTTGGTCAGTGGCCCTTAATGTAAAACTATAAAGCAACAGAGTCTGCGAGGGAATATTATGACTACCATAAATCTTGCCAGTTAAACTGTTTAACTGGTATCCCACCGGAAACGCACCACTGATTAAACTATATGTTACTATACTATCACTGGTAGCTTTTGGATTGAATTCGTAAATAAATTCATCAACTGTGCCTAAAGATCCTGCCGCAGTTGTCCAGGTTGGTCCAACGCTGGTTGTTTGAAATCTTGGCGGATACATTGCACTGGTGCCATCACTATTTACAACGTAAATGTCTCTGTTTGAAGCAGGCAAGTATAAAGGGGTTGTTACAAAACTTATTCTGGTACCATCAATTCTTGTGGCCACTGATATTAAAGTTGTATCTATATAAACATTAATCCCAGGTCTAAAGTTATACCCGTGTATGATTATAGTTTCGCCACCAGCACTGCTAGCACTGGTTTTTCCGTTGGGGTACTCTATATAGGAAATAATGGGGTTTTTCGACGGTAGTAAAACTAACGCCGAACTTTCTATACTTGGAGTAGTAAAACGTTTTAGTGCCATAATTTAAAGGGACATCCACTGGGTTCGTTACTATTTAGTCGTAGTTTACGCTCCCTGTGGCTACCTTTAAACTTAACAATTGGGTGATGCTTTTTGTTAAATTCTTCTGTGGATATTTCGTGACAGCGAATTTCAACACGATCTTCAGTTAACGGAATAAGATGCACTAAAGGCATTCCAGCTTCTAGCGTAACTTGTCTAACTTGACCGGGTATATATTCCCACATTGTGTTAACATTTATACTGTACTGATACTTAAACTCAACAACTCCCGGTAAATTTACGTATTTGCAAAGACTATCACCGCCAGTCCAGACCGGTTGAGTCATTAAAAATGGGGTTTCTTTCTTAGAACTCAACACCCAAGGAGAAATAATCTTAAAATGTTGATACAAATTAGGATCTACCATACCAGCAAACGATTCATAATCGTGTAACTGAATTATGCTGGTGTTATCTGCAAATTGATATTTCCAAATTTTAACATTTTCAATGTGACTTAGTTCTACTGCTACATCAGTCCATAAAGGAAGAATAAAACCCTTAGAGTACAAATCCGTGAACCCGTTGCAACTTTTCATTGTGCCTTCGGGTATCATTTCAAAGCCTTTTTTAGGTGTTGATGCAGGAAGACGTTTCCACCATTCGGGAACACCACGTGCGGCTTTAACTATAGGATACTGTTCGTAGACTATTGAGCTACTGGTAAAAGCATCAACTACGGTGGTATTTTTCTTAAACCAAAAAAACATTATAACACCACATCGTGCGGTAGTAATCTAGGATTTTCATCATAGGGTATTTGATCAGGGTCCAATACATCGCCGTCGCTTAGATCTCTGAGGGCGTGTATACAACTCATTAATGTATCATCTTCAAGCGCAGTCATTTGATGATGCTTGTGTTTAGCAATCAAAATCATATGCGGTGCAGTAAAGGTCTTTTCAATACCCTCTACAACAACGTGCATTTTACCTTTGCTTAAAAAGCTAATATGATCAAATTGATGTGCGTGACCTTGTTCTACATCTCCGGCTTTGTGGAAATGCATCATACGAATATATACGTTGCTTACGCAACCGATTTGGATAGTGGGTTCGCTCATTTAAATACCGTAACTGGGATTCTGTTATTTTGCCTGCGGGCGTTATCCGCTTCATCAAAATTTGGGCCTTTGGGCACTGTTCCTAGTACAGTTGTAACTATACGTTGAGTACCGTCAGGCTCAATTATTTCAATTTTATAAGTGGTAACGTAGTAATGGTCATCATTTAAGATGACTTCGGCACGATTTAGCATAAAGATATTTAGTGGTAGGTACTACCCTCTAAATTTTTAACCAGGAGTAACTGGTCCTTCTTCCCAATTTTGGATTTCGTCGTTCCAGCGGTAACGGCGTCCTTCATCGTTAACTGGGTACGGAATTGGTCGTTGCTTTATGTCCCATCGGCACAGAGATTCATTCCAGTCTGCTTCTATCCCGTTTTCCGGAGTGCCCGGATGTGGAATTGGCGGAACCCACCACCCTTGCAAACCGGGTTTACCATTCCAGACAAAGCTAGGATTGGTGTCCGGTTTAGGAGGAATAAACTCGTCTAGTTCTGTGTGATAAGAATATCCCATTCCGGGATATCTCTGTCTGATGCTGTTTTCTAGACAGCATTCTATCCATTTTAAAGGATCACCTAGTGCGCCTGAATCAATGTACTCTTGTTCAGCCACAATAACATTGATTACGATGTTGTTTTCATCTAATTGAGCAAATGTAGCCATTTTAAAATACCATATTAAAACTAATAACTATTTTTTCTCCTGCAGTTTCTTGTGCAGGATTCCCGTGAATTAAATCACTTTTAAACAATAGCATTCTACCAGGAACGCAATTGTAGCTTACCGGAGAACCATTGTATGGTGTATTCTCCCCGGGTAATTCTATTACTTCGTATTTATCATAAAAAACAATAACATTTTCCGGAGCAGTTTTTACATAAAATGCACCCGAAATTACACTACCTGGATGCGTATGCGGAAAATTGTAGCCGTGCTGGTCGCTGACGTTGGCCCACATATTTCCAATGGTCATATTAAATGCTTTTTTAGAATCATAGCCTAAAATAGTGGCAAAATTGAATACGTGGTGTTCAATAGTTTCGCACAAGGGTCTGAATATAGGATCAAGATGCAGTTCACATTCTGTTAAATGTGTACTCTGGACTCCTAAAAATTTAGTTGTTCTAGTGCCCTTGTCCTGTACTATGTTTTTTATCCGTTTTTCAAACATTTCCAGTTTATCTGTGCAGAGATTGTCTGCATAGTAAATTGGACGAGGAAACCAGTTTTCTACTGTATAATTATTCATACAGTTACTTACCATTGATTATATTAGACGTAAGGATATCTAATAACTACAACACCGTTGTATCCGTTACCACCACCTGCATTATATGTGTAATAAGCATAGCTACCAAATCCACCAGCACCGCCACCACCACCGGATCCATATGTAGTACCGTTTGAGCCGGACGTAATACCAGCATTGGTAAATCCAAATGCGTTAGTACCGCCACCTCCGCCACCATAGGCAGTTACACCCGAAGCAGTTCCGCCACCGTTGGCGCCACCAACTGCGTTACCACCAACAAATGGCAAGGTAATTCCGTTACCACCGCCCGACGTTCCACCTGCACCACCTGCACCGCCACCACCACCACCGGCGTTGGTTTGTCCTGTTCCGCCTGCATAACCTTGGGTTACACCGTTAATTGCAAAACCCTGTCCACCCACACCCACTGGGTTTGCGCCATTGTTATATCTTCCGCCACCACCGCCACCCGATCCACCACCGCCACCGTTAATACCGGTGCCATCTCCCTTGGCTCCAAAACCACCACCAATTGCTGTGTTACCAAATGCCGAAGAATCAAATCCAGATAAACCAGATCGTATTACGCCATCGCCGCCATATGGGCCACCAGCATACATAGGGGTTGCGCCAGTTCCGCCTGATCCTACTATTACACTATAAGTAGTATTTTCTGCCAGTGTGCCAATGATGTTTAAGTAACCACCAGCACCGCCTCCGCCCCCTGGGCCAGCACCACCACCGCCTCCGCCTGCAACAATCAGCACGTTGGCTTTTGATGCCGGCGGACAGGTGTTTACTACAAAACCAGCAGTGCTGGTGAACGTGTGTATTCTGTAACCACCGGACGTGGTAACAGTCCCGCCCGTTGCCTCGACGTAGGGACCATAAACAATTAATGTAAATGTTTGAGTAACACTCTGACCATATTGGTTGGCAGCTTTCCCCCCAAAATTGTATGTTCCAAGAGTAGTTGGCGTTCCTGAAATCACCCCGGCACTGGACAGAGATAATCCAGGAGGCAAAGAACCTGTGGTAACGGAATAAGTCATTGTTCCAAACCCACTGGCTACAATATTTTGTGAGTAGGCGTAAGTTCTATAAGCGTAAGATAAAACTGGTACTGTTACAAATACTGGCACAGATGGAACATAAACTAACGTAAATGTTCTATCAGTGTAATTATATTCTTGGTCTATTGCTCGGATTGTTGTATAAAAATTAGTAATAGTACCTTGTGATGCATCCGGTGCGGTAATTGCACCAGAAATAACTCCAGTATTAGAATTCAAGGTAAACCCAGTAGGTAATGCATTTCTCAATGAATATGTAACATTACTATCACTGGTGGCTGTTACGGTAGCACTAAAAGAAGCCTGACTAAAGGTACCTATGTTTGCCGCAGTAGACCAAGTTGGGTATGTAGAAACAAATTCAATCGAATAGTCTTTACTAAAGTAGACATTGTACCCAGTATGATAAGCTCTTAGTGTAAAATTATAAGTAGTGCTGTCAATTAGTACGTTGGATATAGTTCCAGCTACTAAATTAGTATTTGCATTAAATGTAATTCCAGAGGGCAAAGACCCAGTAAGTGTATAATTGGATCCTGAATCCATAGTGATCAATTGACTCATTGATCTATTATTCTTTGTCAATGTTGCTAATAGTTTTGCACCCGGGCTCCAGAAAGCATCAAGGCTGTAAACGTTAATTGGTAAAACAGCACTGCCGCCATTGGGATTAACCACATACAGACTGTAGGTGCCCGGATCTTTCCCCGGCACACTAAAAGATATTGCATTGCTGTTAATTTGTGTAACCGTAGGAGAAGCTGTGTTTCCAAGGTAGACAGCAACACTAGGCTGAAAGTTGCTTCCGTAAATAAGAACACTTTCGCCACCAGTAGAGCTTACGCTGGTAGTACTCACTGATGTTACTATAGGCGCTCTAATAGCTTTTGGTTCTAAATCGATGGCGTCTGGGCCAAGTCTCTTGATGCTCATAGAACTATTTACTTAGTAGGAAATTTTGCTGTAGGTAAAGCCGGAACGTCTGTTTGATGATGACACATTGTTGTTACACCGTTGACCACCCTGGACTCATATCTGGCAAACTGGGTTATTCTGAAGTCAGCTATATATCCGTTCCAAGAAGTGGACTGGCCGTTTGGGTTATCTGTGCCCAGTAGAAAAGTTTGACCGTCACCCATATCATTGGACCAGTCACTGGTTGGTCCTTGTCCTGCTGAGTATGATCCATAGTTTGACTGGTACATTACGTATTTTTCAACACCGTTGATGTAAAAATAGTAATTGCCCAAGCGGCGCTGTACTACCACGTGATCCCAGGTGCCGGCTGCCACTGTGGCAGCTTTTGCAGAAGGACTAGCGTCAGTGAATGTCTGTCCTGTGGAATAGCTAGGTGTTGAACCGCCACCGGACACCTGTGCAAATCTCCAATAGCCTGTTGGCGCAAGGTCGACTCTGATATGGTTACTAAAATGCCAAAGAGTATTTCCGTATGTGGCTTCAATTGCTCGCCCACCCACGGTTGCATCTCTATAGGTTGCCCACATTTCAAAGGTAAAGTCTCCTCGTCGGAACGACATTGCACCCGAGGTCCAACCTGCGTTGTTAAAATAGAATCTGTCAGCTAACGTAGTTTCTTTATTGGGGAAATAGATACTGCCGTTTCCAAACTTTTTAATCAGTGACGAAGAAGCGCCGCCGTATTGCAAGACAGTAGGTTCGAGAGTCTTTGGAATAAACGGGCCTTCGGCTTTACTGTAGAAATATGTGTTTGCATCGTTGACAAAATATTCTGGCTGTGTATAAGTGGTTGCATCGTTGTTGTATCTTGCCACCGTTGAAATCCTAATGGGACCATTGCCCTGTGCACCGTCCCAGCGTAGACCGTAGGTATGCCAAGATTTAGTACAAGCCGTAAATGCGGCTCTGGTGGCCACACGGTTTCCGTTGACAAATAAAGCAATTTTGTTGGTTGCCAATGGATCAAACACACAGGCAACGTGATTCCAACCGTGTGGTCTGAATGGGCCTGTGGCGCCACTGGTAGAAATAGTTTCGATGGCGCTGTTTGCTGAACGGTACATTTTGAAGCTAACATCTCCCCAGCTACTTGCACTGCCATTGTGGTGCATTAACCAATCAAATCCTTCGTGTCCTGCACTGGTGGCTGTGTAGTACCAACGTTGACTACTTGGGGCAGCGGGGTTTACTTCATAGCCAAAACCATATATTTCAATAGTCCAGGCACGTGTCATTCTAGTAATCCACCCAAATTCCATATGGGTGTTATCGCCTTGTAGTCCTTGACTACGAGAATACCAACCGTCGGTACCGTCTTGCCCTGTACCGTACATATACTTTTCAATGTCCCACTCAATGCCACTGTATGGACTACGTTGAGTTTTATATATATCCCAGGCACTGGTATGGTTAGCTTCGGCTCTGCCGCCCGCCTGAACTATATTATTTCTCGATGACATATCTCTGTGGGTATTGCTGGCCCCGCCAATCAACAATACTGTGTCTGGTATTGCTGTCAGAGGTTGCTTCGGTACCTCAATGGTTTCTGGATTAGTGGCTATACCTACCTTGACTGTCATTGATCCTGTGCCGGTACCGGCGGCAAATTGTGCGCCGCCCGATGTAGCACTTATAGTCAATGTTGTGTTGCTCGGTATAGTTAAAATATAGTATGTTGTCCCTGCAACAATGCTCGCGCCAGAAAAAGCTGTACCACGGAACACAATAGGTTGACCAACACTCATCTTGGAAGTGCTGTCCACTGTAATTATGTTGCTGGCGACGCCACTGGCTGTGGCAAAAATCTGACCAATGCCATATGCGCCACTGGCTTTTAATATTCTAACATCGGCCATATAGCCGTACATACCACTGGTATATTGGATGCTAGGATAGGAACCATTGCCCATAACAAATTTATTACCGGGTGCGTTGATCTGTGCAGTCCACATACGTTCAGAACGCTTACGTCCGTCAACGTACAATGCCAATCTACTATTAACTCGCTGAACAACAATGTGTGTCCATTTGGCATTAGCAAGATAAACGTTGTCGTCGCAGAGTACCACAGTATTGCCAGTGACTACGTCAATTTTTTGGTAGGGACTAATGCGAATACCTATGCCACTGTCGTTAAAATATACGCGACTATCCCACAACCAACGAACTGTGTTAAAGGTATCATAACCGTATTTCTGCATAGTCCAGAATTCAATGCTAAAATCACCGGTGTTGGCTGCTGTGGAGGTTCCAAAATCAAAGTCGCCCTGTGTAGTGCTGGCAAATAATTTTGCTTGTGATTGTTGATGAAAAAAACTAAAACCGTGTCGGTTGGCGCTGTGTTTGCCATAGCGTAGTTCGTTACTGGTTCTACTAATAGGCAAAGCGGTTCTACCATAGTCCACAAACTGCATATTTGGTGCCACTGGTTTACCAGTACCAACGTTGAACATAGTCATTGATGTATTGCCATCAACTGCCACTGCATTGTCAAGGAAGGTGGTACCGTCAACTTTAAATCCAGCTGTGTATAATGCTGTACCTTTTAAAATACGTAAGTTGGTTAAGAAACCATTTAATTGTAAGTTTGAGCTGTTGGCAATACCAATTCTTAGTATATCAGTGCCCAAAGTTCCGTTGGTAACAGTGGTTACTGTATCCAAGACTCCGTTGACAAAAATTCTGACGCTGGTGTTAATTCTAGTAAATGCTACGTGATACCAAACACCTGTTGACGATAATGGTATTGTTCCTGTGGCGGTTGTACCACCGGTGTAATAAAATTCAGCAAAGTTTGAACTGTTAATTCTACAGGCCCATCCATTGGCAGTCGAAGAATGTCTGTTACCAACAATGCTGTGCTCTGTGCCAACTGCGTTTCTCTTAACCCAGAATTCAACAGTAAAGTTACTGTCAGTTAAATCGTGGTTTACGTTAAATGGTAGTGTTAGATATCCTGTGCCGTTGAACGCCAAACTACCGCCACCTGAAGCAAACGGAGAATCTGTGCTAAACGACATAGTGTTAACTGTGCTAACAGTATATGGTGTTGGGCTAGAGTCTGTGATGTATGCGCCGGCATTTGTTGCCAACAATAATAATTTGCAATAGCCCGAGCCGGCCAATAGCGGTAGTACTGCACCAACGCTGTCAGCTGACCCTGTAGATGCCAACGGTGCTGTGGGTACTGTAAAGTTTGATGTATATCTGTTGGTTTTACTTAAACGTAAATTTGAAAGGCTTCCGCGGATCATATATTGATCGTTACGACTACCTGCTACAAACATTGTGTCTGTGCCCGAGTAATCTGTGGCAACTGTTCCAATGTAGTGCAATGCACCATTGATATACATTTTAAATTTATTAGTTGCAGTGCTTTCACGTACTGCGGCAAAATGATACCACCCTGTCCACTGTGCAATTGTTCCTGGTATTGCACCAGTTAAAGTAGTAGACACGTCGGCCCAGCTTATAGCACCACTTAGCATAATCAGGCTCCAACCTGTACCGGCACCGTAGTTACCTGTGCCCTTGCCAATAATACCACCGCTTTGATCGCTGTTGGTTAAATAGACCCAGCCTTCAACTGTAAATGCGTTTGCTTTAAACTGCAAACTGCTATTGGTTGCCGTCATTGAACCGGTGCCGGTGCCCGCGGCAAATTGTGCTCCGCCATAGGTAGTTGACACTGTGAATTGTGTAATGCTTATAACGCTTTGAACATAGTAAGTTATGTTTGTCAAGCTGGCAAAATTTGTGCCGGTAAACGCTAAAGGCTGCCCAACTTGCATATAAGCTGTACTATTGCAGGTCAATACGCCGGCTGTGGCGGCGGTTACTGTGTAGGTTCTATTGTCGTATATGCGGAATGATTTTGAGCCGTCCCAAAAATGTGCGGCGTGGCTGCCGGCTCCGGTTAATTTAGTATTATTGTTAATATCTAAAAACGGAGTGTCAATCATTCGTTGTGCTGTAGTGCCGGGCATTGTAACCACGTGACCTTGCTGATGTGATCCTGCAATGTTATCGTGGTTGGGTCTTGTCATAGGCATCGAAAAAATCACGTTGACATCAGACATATCAAGTGCTGCCGAAGGTCTAGTAAAAGGAGAACCGTATCTTGCCAGGTTAGAAATTCTAATGTCAGTGAACCAACCAGCACTCCAGGTTGAACCTGTAGCAACACGATCTCTACCAATGTACATTGGGTTGGTATCGGTGAAGTTTCCGGTGCTGTTACCGTTGGCCCATTGGGAACCATTAACATAAATTGTTAATCCACCAGCACCAGTGCTACTTCTACTAACGGCAATATGATACCAGGTATCGCTGGTCAGTGTTAGTGCTGAGGTAATAGAAGTATTACTAACTGCATCATAGAAGCCAACCTGATATGTTGACGTAACATATATAACCCAACCGGTACCCGATGTACGACCAGCGTTACCGCCTTTGCCCATAAGATAATATTCTGTGGCGTCCTGGCGAGCCTGTTTGTACCAAAATTCAATAGTAAAGTTACTGGTTCCTAGGCGCAGATCACTACGATCAGCAACACTGTAATAACCACCCTCGTTAAAGTATGTTGACCAATTCTGATATCTAGGCCCTTGTAGTATTGGTAACTGGTAGTAATTGTAGTTGGTAAATCCAATGTTTTCTCCCCAGGCATTGGAAGTTAAATCACAACAGATATTAAACGGATAATCCGTGTCCATAGTTGCTATAACTTGGTTGTAGTACGGATCAGTGTTACCGTCTTGCCGCCAGCTTGGGTTCAACGCCATAGTGTCAGACTGTGGTGTTACTGCCAACAATTTATTGTTGACCACGTCCTCAATAGTCCACATCCCGCTCTTAGAGAAGGTCTTAGGATCTACTCGTTTGCCAATGACGCCGGCGTTTTTTCTAGTTCTTGCCATAATTTATTAACTAATAATTTCGTAAGATGTTGTTGCAACCAACGCACTGGCAACACTTGCACTAACTCTAATAGTGTCGTATTCTTCAAGATATACCGCAGTATCTTTTCCTATGATAACTAAAGTTGATTTTTCTGGAACAGTTATAGTATAGGCCAATGGATATACTGTTGTGCCTAGTCTGTACAAATCCACTGTAATGTCTGCTGGCAGACTGGTTATGTTTGTGGCAATAATATAGTTTATTTTATAAATTTGACTGCTGGCCTGGGTATTTGTAACTAAGGCCGTCGGCGTAGTTGTCACTGCCAGTGACGCGGTTTTTCCTGTGATGTTTGTAACGTTAACGATGTTTGGTGCTGCCATTTTTTATCCTCCGAATACAATTGCCATTGCAATTGATTTGCCTGTTGTAATACCCACCGATGGTGATATGAAATTGATATTTCCTGCTCCATCTGTACTTAACACTTGTCCGTATGCACCGCCATAAATTCTTAAATTGGCGGCTGTGCCTAAAGTTGTTATACCGGAATTTGCTGTAAAGTCACGATTAATTACTATGTTACCTGCTGTCAATGTACTGGTTACTGTGCCTGTGGTTGCAGACAATGTTGCCGCAGATATTGTGCCAGTAACGGTGACGTTGGGCGCAGTGACGCCCACTAAAGAAGTAATAGTACTGCCTACAACAAAAGCGTTTGAAACCCCATTGGCACTAATAGTCAGTTGACTATTATTGTATAGAACAATGTTACTTGTTCCAGAGTCGAGGCGCTGTGGGGTAGTAAATATTAATCCGTTTGTTCCGTTGCTGGCCAAGTACTGCCCTGACGACCCACCGGATATTTTAATATTTGATACTTGACCTAAATTAATGTTGCCGGTAATTGTTAGGTTACCCGATGTAATATTTGTACTGTTACTACTATAGTATGTTTGAACTAACATTACATCGTCAACCAAGGCCGAACTGGTTAACACAACGGTATAACCATCTGTCGCTATAAAGTCAACGGTTTCGATTAATCGAATTCCGTTTAAGTAAACATCAACGTAACCAGTGTTATATCCGTTTACTGTGGTAAAGATTAATTGTCCATTGTAGGCTGTAAAAGTTTCTCTTTTAATAATAAAGTCAACTGGTTCAACCCGCAACGGTGTGTACTTAATAATTCTAATCTCGTCGGCCACACTCAGTGGCTGTGTGAATGTAACCACCAAACCATCTGTGGCTGTGTATTCATCAGGGTATAGTAAAACGCCATTTAAATAAATGTCAATTTGTCCAACACTATATCCGCCAGTAACTGATACTGTAGTTTGACTGCTAACTGCTATACTGCTTTGTATATCGCGGTTAATACCCATAACAGATATACCCGTACTAAGGTCAACAACATCAATCTCTTCGCCGGAACTTGGTACACCACCCAATATAACATTCCGGCCATTTAAACTGTAATAACTACGGGGCTGTTGAACACCCGACACAAAAACTAATAAGTTATTTGCATCTGTAGGGGTGTCATTTAATGTAAATGTACTTGTAAACCCGTTGGCAGTAAACGTTTGACGACGTGCATTGAATCCGCTTTCAACTGCCAAACTACCAGTGGCATTGAATACCAATTGCTTGGTGGCGGGATCCGTTGTTATTGTAACGTTTTGTCCGGCTACTGCTGTTAGTGTATCATCGGTGGATGTACTATTAATCGTGCTTTGTCCGGAAACTGCAATCTTGGTGAACGAAGTACTAACAACACTAGTAGACCCAGTTGGAAACCAGCCCTTACCGTCCCAGGTCCAGATAACACTAGCCAGGGTAATTTGGTCGCCAATTGCTGGACCATTAGGAAAATTTAATGCTGTAGCCATATTATGTATTTACGGGTTTTGTTGGCCAGTTAACAGAATCCATATCCAACTCGTAGTATTCATTTAACTGTGGTTCTGCTGTAGCAGGCAAATCTGCCAAGGCTTGTTGATATACCGCCCATTCTTCTGGTACTGGCGTTCCTTGCCTATAGGCTTTTAATGTAATCAAATCAGTCTCTGCTAATCTGCGGTTTCTTTCTACTCTGAGTAATCTCATAGGTTCCGCATCTTGTAATTCTTTAATCTTTTCTTCTAATTCTGCCGCAGTAGGTTGTGGTGTGTCAGAGTGCCATTCAAGGCCACTGTAACTTTCTCCGTTTAAACTCCAGCGTACACCAGGGTACAATAGAGGCAATGCGTGGGTCATATCATATTTCATTACGACACCTTTTGAATAATAATTTTAATAATGTCACCGGTTGTTCCCGAGAACGAGCTGGATGTTCCACCAAATGCTTGAGCCACTGTTATAGTACCATTGGCCCATCCATATGCGCTGTAGCCAGCTGTGGTGCTGTCAACAGTGTAATAAAATTCGTAAGTAGCCGCGTGTGAGCTGTTTACTGATCCGCAACGAACGCTGGTTCCTGCTAATGCGCTGGGACTATTTTTATACACTGCGTACTGCATCCATACATCAGCGCCAGTGTTTTGGCGATAGGTTATTGTTATTCGGTATATACCCGTTTGACCGTGACTCCATTGTAGGTTGGCAACATCGCTGCTTATTTGATTGGAGTAAACAACTCTCGTATACGACACCTTGGTTGTACTGTTATTTGCCGCAACAGTAATATCGCTACCAGTACCGGCGGCGGCATAGGCAAACTCTGCGTAGGGCTTGTTTATTTGTGTGGCCATACCAGCAATAGTGACACTAGAGCTGTTGTCTACTGTGGCTATTTGATCAACTTTAAGTATACTTGGCATAATTTTTAATAATAGATTACAATATATCCGTGGCCACCACCAAGAGTTCCGTTGCCTTGATAGTCTGCTCCTCTGCTAGGAGCATTGTTAGTAGCTGATCCTAAACTTGACGGAAAATCTGGATCGTTGGCCATTGGAGGGGTTTGAAAGTTTCCAGTAAAAGTTCTTCCATATAGTACTGTAGGGGCTAAGAATCCACTTCCGCCACCGCCTCCGGCCATAGTGCTACTTTCACTATAGCTGCCGCCGGCGCCGCCATAATATCCGCCTCCGCCTCCGCCACCATAACTGTTTGTACCGCTAACACCGCCAACCATACCTGCGCCAGCAGTTCCATTGCCGGCCCAGCCAGTTCCTGCGGCGCCGCCTGCACTTTGGGTTCCACCTGCACCACCTGCTAAAAATTTTCCATCGTATGGGCTACCACCAGTTTGTCCTACCAAGCCACCCCCGGCGCCTCCGCCATTGCCAATCCAGGTACGACTTGATCCACCACCACCACCGCCCCCAGCAATCATAAGAGCACTAGCCTGAGCATAGCTACCACGGAATATTCCGCTGAGTCCGCCACCTTGTCCGCTATAACTTTGGTCCGAGGTGTTAGCATTGCCGCCTCCGCCACCAAAACTAGTAACTGGTCCAGGAATACCAATGCCGCCGCTGCCCACAATTATAACCAATGATTCGCCTGCGGCAACTGGAATAATTCCGTGACTAAATCCACCGGCACCACCAGGAGAGCCGTAACTCCATCCACTGACCCTGCCAGGGCCGCCACCAGCTCCCCACATCTTGGCAAAGATATAGGTTACGCCAGCTGGTACGGTCCACGTTTGAATTGCGCCAGTGTTGGTAAAAACTTGTTTGGTCTTTCCAGTGACTGCGGTTAAAGCAGTGTCCACTGCCAATGGTATCCAAAAGTTTCCAGAAAACACTTCAAAACGTTTTTCTGTATCGTTGAATCTAACGCTATTGGTATTAGATAAGTTGACTTGATTAACTCGAAGATAGCTCATACTGCAACCTCCATTACAGTGATACTGGATATAAAACGTCCACCAGTGGCACTGGCTGCATCCGTGGCACCCCGATTAACATAAAGCACTGTGGCATTATCGTTATTGATTTGAAGTTGATATGTTTGACTACCTGTGGTGGCCGGACTGTCTAAGAAAATAGCCGATCCCGGAAATGCTTGGTTACCGTCATAACTTAAAAAGCTACCAAAAGTTGATAGCTGTTGGCCTGAATTACCTGTGTTGCCCAGTGCTATAGCAACACCATTGCGAAGTAATCTTGCTTTGGCTGTAGTGCCGTTACCGCCGATGATTAAATTCATAAAAATTAAAATTTGACTAGAAGTTTTTCTTGGCACAATACTGATACTAAGTCCTGTAACGCTGGTCCACGTTCCGTTAGGAGTGGCACTAAAAGTATCAGTTTTTACTGCCTGATATGTTTGGGTAATACTGCCGGGTATGTAAATTCCGCCAGTGTCTGTACTTATAAGTTTATGTCCTGTTGGAATAGTAATAACGTTGCCCGTTGACACTACCCCTTTGATATTTGCCAAGGCTAATGTACTCATACTATGCTCCATTCTGCGCCATCTGCTAGCGTAATTGTTATGCCATCTGAAATGGTAATTGTACCAGCGGATGTTGCGTTTTGTGTGCCAAGTAATGTGTAATTGGCTGTAATTGTTTTACTGTTTAGATAAAAGATTAGATCGTTACCGCCACCGGCGGCAGCAGTGGGTAGTCCAGGTCTCCAAGAACTAGTGGCAGCGGAGTACAATAATGTTTGTCCCTGTGTTGGAGCAGTACTAAAATCAACTCCAGAAATATTACCCATTGTCATAGTAATATTTCCAGTCAATCCGTTAACTGAACTAACCCCGGTAACCAGTGCCATTGGTTCCCAACGCAATGAACTAGATTTGTAAACCAACGACATTCCGTTTACTGGTGTAATCGAAACAGTATCAACGTCCTGGAACAAATTGATACTAACCGCAGTTAGGCGCTGATCAATACGTGTGGCACTAAAATATTTGTTATTGGTACCTTCTAAAATTTGGTCTGTAGTAAGACTGGCATTGCCAGTTAATCCATTGACGCTGGTTACCACAGAGCTTACGCCAGTGCTAGTTCCAGCAGGTGCCCACCCTGTACCATTATAGATATAGGTTACATTACCCAGTGTAGCCTGCTGGTTTGTTGTTGGTGATGATGGAAAATTTAGTGCCATAATAGTATTTATTGGGAAGCTAAGTCACTGGTTTCAGGAGTAAAGTTAGCTGTAAATCTGGCAACACCCTTGGTTATACGCACTTCGTCAACGTAGCCAACAAAGTAAGAGTTTGCCGCGTTAGCTGGTTGTACTCCAATTGCTGTAGTAGGTGATGCTGCCGTAGTAATTGTATAATCTGTTGTTGTGGACCAGGTTCCTGCTGTTGTTGTAGTTAACGAAACGCCATTGAAGAAAATACGCCAGGTATTTGACGCATCCCTGCTAACGGCTATGTGATTCCATACGTTGTATGTCCAGGTTGGAGCCGCGGAGATTGATCCAGTATTTACTCCATACGATGTAGTTGCAAATGTAAGTGTCCCCGATGCCGCTGTTGTAAATCCTGCAGGTGCAGTGCCTGTGCTTATACCAAACCACCAGTATCTTGAACTACCCGTGGTTCCTGAATAGTTACTTGCTAAAGTGTACACAACGTTATTGGCCGGCAAAGCCGAAATGTTCACCCAGGCTTCTATAGTGAATGCGCCTGTACTCAAACTTAATGTTGGTGTACTTGGCATTGATAGGAAACCTGCACCTGTAAAGTTCAGTGCGGCACCACCGTATTTAAACACAGTAGCTTGCGTTGCTACCGTACCAACAGTTTCGATACTGTTTTTACCAGTGGCATCAAATATACCAAAGTTAGTGGAGTTTACCAACAAGGAAGTTGTTGATCCACTGCTTACCGCTACGTTAGTTGATGAAGTCTGTGCCCTGCCCAATGGTGTGCTAGGAACAGTAAAATTGCCCGTATATAACGCAGTTCCCTTCATTATTCGCACATCGGTGATATATCCTTGAAAAAACTCTGCAGGACCAACGTTATAGTAGCCGCCAATCCACTGGATCGCTTCAGACATACTATAAGTGGTACTTGTGCCTGTTACGTTACCATTTATATACAATGCTTGAGTTAATCCATTTGTGCCCACCCAGGCAACGTGATGCCAACGATTAATTGGTGGGGTTGTGGAAGAGGTGATGGTATTACCGCCAATGGCTCCAGCAACAAACGACCCGGCGCTATATCTAATGCAAAAACTGTTGGCAGTAAAGGCGCCCACGCTACTGGTAATAATTCTCCTGTACCCATCATCGGCTAACGGATACATCCAAAATTCAACTGTGGCACTGCTGGCAACGATTGTGGTAGACGAACTAGGGTTAACTGTTAAGTAATCTCCGTTACCATCAAAGTACGAGCTACCACCGTTTAATGTACTTAGGTACGAGTTAGCAGGTGCAAATGGACTAAATGCTTGAATTTGTGGACTGCTATATGTACTCACAGTAAAGTTGTTTGTAGAGTTGTCTCTAAATCGATTGTCCTGGCAGGTTAATAAAGATGTTGCTGTACCAGTTATGGCGCTGATATTTGTACCTGCACTTTGCGTTGCTGTCAATGTAGTCGTAGGAGGTGTAAAGGCACCTGTATATACCGCAATACCTTTAACCACACGGAAGTTAGAAATAAAGCCATTTACGTAAGACGAACCATTACCATATGCACATACTTTTAATGTCGAGCTTGCTGGGTCGCTAACAGTTACTCCAGTTACACTTACAGTAGTCCCCCCTGCAACGCCATTTACATACGTAGTAAGAGTATTACCGTTTCTCACTCCTGCAATGTGGTTCCAGGCGTTCAATGTAAATGCAGTAGATGATGACAAATATTGGGTACCGCCCACCATTACACTGAACTGGACAGTAGTTGCATTAGATTGATATAATTCCCAAGCAAAATTTGCATTGGCTGCTTGCCCGTTTGAATAGTTAACAATAGTTCCCGAAGTTCCAATTATGTACGTCCACAATTCAACGGTAAAATCACCTGCACCAAATGCAAACGCGGCATTGTTAGCTACCTGTAAATAATTGCCAGCAAAATAGTTACTCCACCCAGTTTGACTAAATGGGGCAAACGTACCTTGCGCCACGTTGCCTGTTCTAGTAATACTTGCCGCAGTGGCACTGGTATCTAAAAATGTGTTGTTGTTGGTAACCGAGTTGGTAAAGTTGCCTTGTACCAACAATGCGTTATTCTTAAAGAATGGTTCTGCTACACTAATAGACAAAGTAAATGTTCTAGTGGTAGTCTGTGATTCACTGTCAGTTACTACGATATCTATACTATAGACAGTGGTAGTGCTTAGACCCGATACAGTACCAGACAGGTAGCCAAGCTGTGTTAATGATACGCCAGACGGCATTTGCGACCCGGCTGCCAACGAATACAACACTGACGAATCCGACACCGCAGATAGTTGAATACCAAACGGTACATTAACACTGCCTCCAATTGAACTACCAGTAAGCCAAGTTGGTGCGGCGCTGACATATAGAGAGTTAGCTCTGATGGCCGCAGATCCATTTGAATTTTGAACATAGATATGATAGTATCCAGAGGTTAAACTAGAAATTTGTGCTCTAAGTTCTGTTGACGATACAAAGGTTGTAATCAACGCAGGTGTATTGTTAATGTAAACCTGGGCACCAGTTACAAATCCAGTTCCAGTAAGTTTAATATAACCACCGCTGGGACTCAAAGCAGTGTCTGATTGCACAGTATAACTACTATTTGTTATAGCAACAGCAGTAATAGTTACTGGTAATCTGTTTATAACATCTGTGCCCAAGTCAACTAGCGCAACGGCACCGCTTGCTAGTTTACTTGTCGTAATGGCTTCATCACGAATCATTGCTGTTGTGATTGTATTTGATGCTGGCAGCAAGTTTGCCGCGATTAAGTTTGCAACGTTTCTAGACTTTGCCATTTGTTAATACCTTAAAATAACTACGCCGGTCCCGCCAGCCCCGCCAGTACTGGTGCCGCCACCACCACCACCACCACCAAAATTAGCTGTGGCCGCAGTTGGCACGGTTGCACTATTGCTACCGTTTACACCACCACCAACACCAGCAGTACCAATTTGACCCGATGCTAATGCACCGCCACCACCGCCACCACCATAGTAAACAAATGTTCCAGTAATGTCAATGTTTCTTCCTGATCCGCCCGACCCACCTGTTGTGGCGCTGGCTTGTGATCCACTTGATCCAGCGCCACCACCACCACCGGCTGGTGCGTTAGCGTTAACGTTGTTAGTTCCACCAGTGGTACCATATGAAGTAGTTGAATAACCGCCAGTGTACAATGTAGCAGTACTACCTCCAGCACCACCACCGTTACCGCCATCGGTTCCAGCAACACCCACAGAACCACCTCGGCCACCGCCTGGCGCAGAGTAAGTACTAAACACGCTAGGGCTACCATTGGCTGTGGCAGGGCCGCCTTGTCCCACGGTTACTGTATAACTGGTGTTTGGAACAACGGTAAATGCGGCATCATAAATTAAAGAGCCGCCGGCACCTCCACCTCCACCTCCACTGGCCGATCCAGTACCGCCACCACCACCACCAGCAACAACTAAAACTCTGACACTGGTAACAGCAGCCGGTGCCACCCAGGCCGTTGACCCAGTGGTAGTAAATGTAGTAACAACTGGTGCTTTTTGTAGTAGCGTAAAAGTTCTACTATTAGTGTTGTTAACTGTATCCGCGGCTGCAACGGTAAATGACCAAGTTGTGTCCACTGTTACACTGGTTAATGATCCAGTTAATGCCCCAGTAACTGAATCCAGTGTTAAGCCTGTTGGCAATGCTGTAGTAGCTTGGTATGAAACTGTTTGCCCATCTGCGTCTGTGGCCTGTAAGTTGATACTAATAACACTAATCTTGCTGTCATATATTGTGCCCAAGTTAGTGGCTGTTACCCAGTTTGGTCCACTACCAGAATCTAGTACACCAGTTAACGTAGAACTAGTTCCGTTTGGATTAATAACCTGTACGCTGTATGGTTTATAAATTGCCGGCAAGCTAGGTGTTAATGCCTGTATCAATGAATTACTGATAACTGAAGTAATTGTTGCAGAATAAGCAATTCCAGTATTACCAATGAACTTGGCTATAGCGCCACTGATAAAGTTAGCACCATAGATAGTAATAGTAGTACCTGCCGATCCGTTAAACGAGCTAGGGGTAATGTTGGTCAATGAAGGATTGCCGCCCAATGATTCCCAACCGTTAGTGTTATACTGTTCTAATGTACCAATGGAATTATTATAACGTATCATTCCCACTTCGGGGGTCAATGGTCTATCAGCCGTTGGTCCCACTGGTATTTTTAAATATTTCTGCGTTATGGCACTGGTAAGGGCGCCATCTAAATATACACTAACGCTTGAACTAGTACCAGTGTCCGTGATTACCACATTGCTGTCACCGGCAAAAATTGTTGCAGGATACGGATTGGCTACGTTCAACGGTCTCCATAGGTTAGTTGAACTGTTCCAGGTTAGTACTTGTCCGTTGGTTGGAGCCGCAGTACTTGTATCAACATCAGACAAGATATCAACGCTGAAGTTTGTGGTGGCTAAATTCAATACTGGATTTAAGCTAATCCACTGACTACTGTCAATGTCTGTGTAGTAGATATAGAACTTGCCATCGTTACTGCTGAACCACAAGTCCCCGCTGTTTGGATACAATGGTGCAGTTGCGCTAACAGATGCAGAAGGAGTTCTCAATGGAGAGAACGCAGGATTTAAACCAATCCATTGACTACTGTCAACGTCTTCAAAATAGAAGTAAAAACGACTGCTGGTTGTATCAAACCACAATGCACCGTTTTGACTCACTGCTGGTGGTAACTCTCCTATACTGATGTTACCGCCACCAGCAGCCGCAATAGCCTGGGCAGTAAGTACTACGTTGCCAGGATTCCATTGGCTAGTAGTTGAGTTCCAAACCAAGGCCTGATTATTTGTAGGTGATATTGTGGTAGTGTCAACGTCTGTTAAATTGTCAATGCTACTAACACTAGATCCCCCGCCGCCACCGCTTACATACGCATTGCCGTTGGCATAAAAAATACTATTAGTGTAAACAGCGTTGGCCCAAAGGTTACCAGCAATACCGGCGCCGCCAGAAACAATCAATGCACCTGTTGTTTTACTTGTGCTAGGATCTGTATTAGATGTAATAATAGCCTGGGTAGTTGTACCCGAAAATACTCCTGTTGCACCAGCCGGTCCCGAAGGACCGGTTGCACCATCTGGACCTGTGTTACCTATTGATCCAACAAAACCAGTTGGGCCAGTGGCACCAGTTGCGCCAAACGATCCAGTATAACCTGTATCGCCTCTATCACCAGTTCTAGCAAAAGTTACAATTAAATCTGTATTATCGGGGAAACTGGTAACAGATCCCGATACATAGGTTACTGGGATAGAAAAGTGATCTACTCCTTCTGTATGAGTTCCACTGATAGTGAACAATGCATAGTTGGCATTGAATGTTTTATTGGTTAGTGTAAAGTGCCCTTTAATTGCACTGCTACTATCATCAATGGTTTGTAAGTAGTTAGTGACATCGGTACTGGCACTATCATACGCATTGATATACATTGTACTAGTAACAACAAGGTTAGCGTTGTTAAATTTAACGTTACCGTAGCCAGGATCACCGGCAGTGGTTAGGTTACTATAAATGTATCCAAATGCTTCGCCACCAAATCCACCAGGTTCACCTTTACTACCAGTGTAACCTACACCTTGACTACCTGTATAACCATTGGCACCAGCCGGGCCAGTGGCTCCTCTACTGCCTGCATAACCTGCGCTACCGGTCCATCCTGCACTACCTGTGTATCCATCTACACCAATAATACCATCTGTACCTTTACTACCAGTGTAGCCAACTGGGCCCGTTGCTCCTGCTGTTCCTGAGAATATTCCAAGATCGACCCAGGCTGTGCTGTTCCAGACCCAAATGTGTGCATTGTTTTCTGTAACATACGCATCACCAACATTTCCCCCATAAGAGGAGTCTAAATTGCTAGAAGTTGCTACAGATCCTTGGATAACCAAGCTGGTACCATCAGACCCGCTATCACCTTTACTACCAGTAAATCCTTTTTGTCCGTCAATACCCGTTGCACCAGTGGCACCGGTAATACCTATTACACCAGCACTACCTGTCCAACCAATCGGTCCCTGTGCTCCTAGTTCTCCGTCTACGCCTTTGCTACCGGTGTATCCACTATCACCCCGACTACCCGTGTAGCCCACGCCCTGGCTACCTGTGTAGCCCAATGATCAGCGACTACCAGTGTATCCCTGTGCGCCAACTGGGCCAACAATTGGGCCTACATCGTTCCAGCTAGTTGTTACTGTATTCCAGGCATATAAATTGCCACTGGTGCTAACAATCCAACCATCACCAGCACTGCCGGTACCCGGTAAATTTCCCACCGTGGCAACAGTGCCTTTTAATGTAACGCTAACACCTTGTGCTCCAACATTACCCTGAATACCCTGTGGGCCTTCGCTACCCACATAGCCCACTAATCCACGGCTACCAGTAAAACCAACACTACCAGTAAAACCAACATTACCCGTGATACCGGTTGCGCCTTGACTGCCAGTAAAACCAGCTCCCTGGGGGCCAGTTGCACCTTGGCTACCAGTGAAACCTGTAGCTGTAGTAGTTTGCGCCCAAGATTTGCCATTCCATTTCCAGGTACGGCCAGCAAACGTATACGTATCGTCTACTGCAGGGGTTGAAGGAAAATTTATCGTTGTTGCCATATTTGTATATTTAACCTAATTACTTTACACGTCATTTGCTTTTGTTGGAAACGACCTATCTGGCCCCCAAATTATTCGAAGTGCGCCCTTGCTGCCATTGGCTGCTGATGTTCCAGGGTCGTCAGGGCCTGCGCCACCACCACCGCCAAATGCACCGCCACCATTTACTGTTAAATTTGTAGTAGAAGCAGTTCCTCCGGTGGCGCCACCACTGCCACCACCGCCACCTATGCCGTGATTCCCTGACCGGACTCCGCCTGATCCACTGCTTACATAAGTAAGCGCACCGGGAAATGATGCATTTGGTCCCCACATTAACCGTACAGCACCGTTTCCGCCGTTGCCGGCCGGTGCTGTGCCACCAAAGTGATTAAATGTCGGTCCTGTGCCGCCGCCACCGTAGCTGCCGCCGTTAGCCCCAATATTGGCTCCGGAAACAAACCCGCCAACACCATTGGCTCCATTTGTTCCATCAGACCCGGCTCCACCACCAGGTCCGCCACCGCCCCAACCGCCAAACGGACCTCCATTGCCATCAAGATTTTGACCGTACAGTCCTACACCACCGCCGCCACCACCGGATCCACTCCAGTTACCATTGCCATTAATGTCTCCATATCCGCCAGCAGCGCCACCGCCACCACCACCACCTGAGCCATTTTTTCCTGCAACAACAGACGATGCGTCTGATCCATTCCAACCCCAACCACCGGCGCCACCAGCACCAGTATACCCACCAGCGCCACCGCCACCGCCACTATATCCGTCTGCCCCGGCGCTTCGGGTAACACCACCTGCACCACCTGCACCACCGCCTTGTCCAACGTAGTTACCACCTGCGGCTCCTGCGGCAGTTGTTGAGGATGCGCCACCGCCACCTTTAACAGTAGACGAATTAATAAAATAACTATCTCCACCATTGCTTGCTACGCCAAGTCCTCCAACTGCACCTTGTCCAACTACAACTGTATAAGTTTGTCCGGGCGTAACTGCTATATTATTTTTCCACCCCAAACCGCCGCCACCGCCGCCCCCGGTGTAAGTATTAGTTCCGCCTTTGCCAGTGCCACCGCCACCTACACAAACTGCGTTTATACTAGTTACACCAGCTGGACAAGTCCAAGTAAATGTACCGGGTGTAGTAAATATAGCTTGCCCATCAACATCAATTGCCCTGGCACCAGCTGGCCCTAGCACAAAACCAGTTATTCCTGTTCCGCCCCCACCACCTCCACCGCCCTGGACACCTTGACCACCGCTACCGCCGCCGGCACCGCCGCCGCTTCCGTTTGCTCCGTTAAATGCCGGATATGTACTATTACCCCCGGCACCGCCTGCTCCGCCGTTACCTGAATATCCTGCGGCGCCACCACCACCGCCTCCGCCACCATTATCCCCACGAGATCCGCCACCGGCGCCACCGTAATAACCGGCAGTTAATACAGAACCGTCAAAACCGCCACCGGCACCGCCAGACCCAACTGGCGGGGTGGCACTTGACACCCCGGCACCGCCACCATATGCTTGTACTAATACGTTTCCGCTTCTGGCCAAATATGTTGACCCGCCTGCATTTCCAGGGTTTCCAAAGTTTTTAGCAGCACCTCCGGCACCCACTACCACAGTAAGAGATTCTCCCGGGGTTACTTTAATTAAATTTGCATAGGCTAGTCCGCCACCACCACCGCCAGTGGCTGCATACGTTTGGTTTGATCTTTGATTAAATGTGGCGCCACCGCCACCAATGCAAACTGCACTTATTTCATATACCTCACTGGGACACACCCAAGTATATGTACCCGGTGTTGTATACTGAGTTTGACTACTAACTAAAGTAACATCCGCAGTAATAAAATAAGGGTTAAGTACTATTGAGCTCATTATTATGTTGGATTATAATACAATGTAATCTTTAAACCTTTGGCAGTAGTACCTGCCGCAATTATATCAAATTGGAATTCAATGTCATCAGCTATACTACTAGTAGATAGTGTAGTTGGTGTTTGTGCATTGGTACTGCTTTTTTGGCCTGCATCAATGGTTAATTTATTTGGTCCTAGAATACTAATATTGTTTGCTTTAATGTCCACTGTTACTGCGCCTGATGTACTGGCAGTTCCTAGACTAGCGCGAGGAATAGTAGTCAATGTCATTGCAAACGGTGCACGGAATTTGAGTTTGGCTGTGCCTGTGGTAATAGATGTTGCTTCATCAGATAAAGCCAGCAACATTGGAATATTTGGCAATACTCCTTTACTACCTGTATATCCCGGCGCACCAATAAACCCAGACCCTGCAACTTCAACCCACTGTAAAGAATCGCCATCGGCAGTGTAAACTAATTCTATGCCAAAATCAGAGTCAAACCAACGATCACCAACATTAGGATTTGTTGGGGCAGTCGATCCGTAAGTAAATGAACTTTCCCCCTTGCTACCTGTGTAACCTAGTCCACCTGTTGCGCCACTGGCTCCAATTGATCCTGTATAGCCCGCACCTGCAGGACCGGTTGCACCTATAGATCCAGTATAACCATCTATACCTGTAGCACCTTGGCTACCAGTAAAACCAATGCCGGTTGCACCTGTAGGTCCTTGTTGTCCTTGTATACCTGTTGCGCCCGATGGGCCATCGTAACCTTGTGGTCCTTGTGCGCCTGTTGCACCTGTGACGCCAGTTGGGCCTATCGCACCAGTTGCACCAGTAGCACCAAAACTACCTGTATATCCGCTGCCTGTGTAACCAATTTCTCCTTGACTACCTACAGCACCAACTGGTCCTTGCGGTCCAGTTGCGCCCAGTGATCCAGTAAAACCAATAGCAGAATATGCACCAGCACTGCCTGTAAAACCAGTATCACCTTGGCTACCTGTAAAACCAATGGCAGAATATGCGCCGGCACTGCCTGTATATCCTATGTCACCTTGTGCACCAGTTGCACCATCTACACCAATGGTGCCCGATGCGCCAGTTGGTCCTTGCATACCCGTTGCACCTACACCGCCTTGCGGTCCTGTTGCACCTTCAAATCCTGTAGCACCTGTAATACCCGGTGTTCCTGTAGCACCAGTTGGTCCACTTGCGCCTTGACTTCCTGTAAAACCAATGGCAGCGTAAGCACCACTCGGACCCTGTGGGCCTGTAGCACCAATACTACCTGTATATCCGCTACCAGTTGCTCCTATTTCTCCCTGTGGACCTGTTGCGCCCAATGAGCCAGTGTAACCAATTGGGCCAGTGGGGCCAACAATTTGTCCTACATCGTCCCAGCTAGTACCGTTCCATACATATAAATTACCATCAGCATCAACAACGTGTGCATCATTTACTGCATTACCAGTAGATGGTAAATTAACCACTGCGGCCACAGACCCTTTAAAGGTTATGTTTACACCTTGGGGGCCTGTTGCACCCTGACTACCAGTCCATCCAATAACTCCAGTTGCGCCAATACTACCAGTATATCCAGTTACACCAGTGGCACCAGTAGCACCCAACGATCCGGAATAGCCAATATTTGTACTAGTAGCTTTCCAGTATACTCCAGTCCAAGTCCAAGTACGGTCACCGGCCGTGAACACATCATTTATTTGCGGTGAATCAGGATAATTAATTGCCATTTTATTTTAACGTTGCCTATATTTATTAGTAAAAACACCTGTGGTTGTATGTTAGGTAAATGTCACTGACCCAGAATCGGCCCAAATGTAATATCTATACCCATCAATGACATTAATCGACGGACTACCAGTAGTTGATAAAGTACCAAGAGCCTCCTGGTGGCGAATAATAACAACACCACTTCCACCGTTGCCACCCACATTAGTGTTGGTACTGTAGTTGTGGCCGGCACCACCGCCACCTCCACCAGTGGCAGGTTCTCCATTGTTGGGTACAAGAGTTCTAGCCTGTCCACCGGCTGCGCCACCACCTGTGCCGCCTGCACCAGCAGTGCCAAGAGGATTTCCAGGTTGCCCGCCTCCGCCACCGCCTGCATACGTGCTACCATTTAACCACGTTTGACCTGCACCACCTGCGCCGGACGTGTTTCCCGAACGATTTCCACCCGCTCCACCGGCACCACCACCCCCGCCTGCACCTTGATCTCCTGAGGTGCCATCGCCGCCCCGTCCGCCTTGATTTCCTTGACTTGGTGTAGTTGATGGTGTATTCCCAGGAGCATTAGATGCTGTGCCGCTTGCATATGAATCGCTGCCATCAGCACCGCCACCCGACCCGCCTGACCCGCCTTGGTGTGATCCAGTAAAATTGCCGCCGCGGCCGCCCCCGGCTGCGGTATATCCAAATATGGACGAAGACTGACCCGATTCAGAATTTGTAGCACCAGAATTCCTAGCTCCGCGGCCGGCGGCACCTACTACAATTGAATATGTTCCTGCGGCAGGTATTGGCTGAGATATAAATGATCTGTAGCCACCTGCACCGCCGCCACCACCACCACCATAGGAGGTTGATGCACCACCGCCGCCGCCGCCACCCACTATTAAATAATCAAAAGTTGTTACAACCTCTTGCGTGTTTGTAGATGGGAACGCTCTACCAGCACCCCAGATAATTCTAACTGCGCCACCACCAGGTGTATTTCCGTATACAGTATTATCCCCGTAATAGATATCAGCGGCCCTGCCACCGGCGCCACCACCGTATCTTCCGCCGTTGCCAGTTGATCCCACTCCGTAGACGAACCCAGAGCCATTTTCTCCACCAGACCCACCACCACCGCCGTACTGTTGTCCATACGTAGTAGTGCCTCCTGCGCCATTTGCACCCTGTCCCAGTATTCCTACACCTCCGCCACCGGCTCCTGATCTAGCAGTTCCGTTATATCCTATGTCGGCTCCGCCACCTCCGCCACCCCCGCCACCGGCACCTGCACTACCAGGTGTTCCATATGATCCAGCGGTATTGTTTGCGTTACCGCCATTGCCTGTGTATCCGCCAGCGCCACCACCACCACCAGCGCCACTATATCGGCTACCACCGCCGCTATTGCTGCCATTGCCGCCATTGCCGCCGCCATCGCCTACAAATCCGCCACCAGTGCCACCAACAGCACCCGTACCACCTGCGCTGCCTACTGCAAGTGCATTGCCCCCACCAAATCCTGCTACTACAGACTCGCTAATAAAATAACTCGAGCCTGCAGGTGTTACTGGTACTGGAGAAGTAACACCCCTTGTTGCATTAACTGGCGGCGCCGCTTGTCCAACTTGAACTGTATATGTTTGCCCAGGCACTACTGCTATATTGTTTTTCCAACCCAGTCCGCCACCACCACCGCCTGGCTCTTGCCCGGCTGTATAAGTATTTCTGGTTGTGCCTGCACCACCACCGCCTATACAAACCACACAAACGCTGGTAACCCCAGCTGGTGCTGTCCAAGAATAAGTCCCGGGCGTGATATATGCTTGTTGATTAGTGGGAGCCGGTACTGTTGCCCCCACTAGTCCATAAATCATATTCAGCGTTGCTGACATTATACTAATCCTACCCCTGTGATGAACCAGGTATCGGCAGCAACTTTGAGCACCGATGCTATGCCTTTTGCTGATAGTACTCTATTACCTGTGTTATTTGTTCCAGCATACACTAGTGTTCCAGCAGTGACTATAGTCACTGCTCCTGTGCCATTATTAACAAGTGTCACCACTGTGCCAACATCAAATGCACCGCCAGTGGTAGATGCGTCAACAGGAATAGTTACCGTGGCAGTTGTTCCAGTATAATAGATATGCTTTCCGTCATCATACTTAATCAATGTGTAATCGGTTGATGCTGTTTTTTGTGGAAGTTGTTTATAACCTGTGGAAAAAGAATTTCCAGCACCATCATATGTAATTACACTGGCACTGCCAGTGTAACCTGTTTGTCCTGTAAAACCGCTGGCAGAAATTTCAACCCACTGAGTTGAATTGCCATCATCTGTCCAAACTACCTCAACGCCATCTGTGGCATTAAACCATCGGTCGCCAACCAATGGACTAGGTGGAGGAGTTGCGCTATACGTATAGGTACTTTCTCCTTTACTACCAGTATATCCAAGGCTGCCCATAATACCAGTTGCCCCAATACTACCAGTGTACCCAGTGTCGCCCTGTGGGCCTGTTGCGCCAGATGCGCCCTGCGGTCCTGTTGCACCTGTAGCACCAAAGCTACCAGTGTATCCTGTAGTTCCTTGTGGTCCTGTTGCACCAACACTACCTGTATATCCATCAATACCAGTTGCACCAATGCTGCCAGTATACCCAGTGTCGCCTTTTGGACCAGTTGCACCACTTGCACCTTGTGGTCCTGTTGCACCTGTAGCACCAAAGCTACCAGTGTATCCTGTAGTTCCTTGTGGGCCTGTACTACCTTGTGGTCCAGTTATACCGGCTGCACCCGACAAATCAGACACATAGGTGTAGGTACTACCATCCCATAGATATAACTTGGAGTTGTCAGCGTCTTCAACGTTACCTGTGTTGATTAAAGCAAATTCGCCAACAATAATTCCAGTTGGGCTAGTGTCGGCAGTTAATAATGCTACACTTGTGTATGTTTTAGCAATGCGGAAGCCAAGCCCCGAAGCTCCCTGTGCGCCTGTTGCGCCCAGTGATCCAGTGTATCCAATTGGACCAGATGCACCGGTTGATCCAGTATCGCCCGCGACTCCAGTTGCCCCTGCGACTCCAGTTGCACCAACATCTCCTTGTGGGCCTGTGGCACCAAGTGATCCAGTGTAGCCAACGACACCAGTTGCACCCGTATCTCCAGTTGCGCCAGTATTACCCTGTATACCAGTTGCCCCAGTATCTCCAGTTACGCCAGTGGCACCCTGCGGACCAGTTGCTCCAACTGATCCAGTATATCCTGTTTGGTCAACAATGTTAATTGTACCAATCATACCAGCGTGATAGATACACTGATAATATATTGTTGATGGTGCATCATATGGTACACGATAAGTTACTATCGTGGTGACTGTACCATTACCATATGCGCCACCAGACGGGTTGTTGCCCACTGTGCCCGGAACAGCCGCTGTGTTTCCAGAGCCCAATCGTAATGCCAATGGGTGACCACTGGTTATGTTTGTTAAATTAAAGTAATATAACTGTCCTCTAACTAAAGTAAGTGTTGGATATGTGGTGTCAGTAAATCCATCAACCGAATAATTAAATCCTACATTTTGAAAAACTAAAGTAGCGCCAGCTTCAATACCCTGACTACCTGTGTATCCAATTGCACCCGTAGCACCAGTTGCCCCTGTATCACCTGCAACACCTGTAGAACCTTGCAGTCCTGTAGCACCAGTATCGCCAGTGGCGCCTTGCGGGCCTGTAGCACCAGTATCGCCAGTTACGCCAGTGGCACCCTGCGGACCGGTTGCTCCAATATCACCAGTGGCTCCTGTATCACCAGTTACCCCCTGTGGGCCAGTGGCCCCAGACGCACCCTGTGGGCCAGTGGCTCCTTGGCTTCCTACATATCCGGTGTCGCCTTTAGGCCCAGTAATACCAGCGGCACCAGATAAATCGTTAGTATACTGATATGCTGTACCATTCCATAGATATAACCTGGAGTTATCTGCGTCCTCGACGTTGCCTGTGTTAATTAATGCAAACTCACCAGTTAATATCCCAGTGGGCGCGGTATCTGCTTGTAATAGTGCTACGCTGGTATATGACTTAGCAATACGGAATCCAGTTCCAGCATCGCCTTTGCTACCCACATAACCAACGTCGCCTTGACTACCTGTGTAGCCTACAAACGGAGATCCGTTTGCATAAAAAATGTTGTCTGAGTAAACTGCCCCGGATGTTATATTTCCTGTGGTTATGTTTCCGGAGATGCTGGCCGAGTTGGCAGTTACCGTGCCAGATGAAATGTTGCCTGTGGTTACGTTTCCGCTGATAACAGCCGAACTAGCATTTACTGCACCGGTTGATATATTGCCTGTGGTTACATTTCCGGTAATGGTTGCCGAATTTGCACTTACTGCGCCAGTTGATACGTTGCCTGTGGTTACATTTCCAGTAATAGTTGCAGATCCAGAAATGCTTGCTGAGTTAGCAGTTACCGTGCCCGTTGATACATTGCCAGTGGTTACGTTTCCACTGATAGTGGCCGAGTTGGCAGTCATTGCACCAGTGGAGATATTACCGCTGGTTATATTTCCAGAAATAGTTGCCGAGTTAGCTGTAACGTTGGCAGCGGTTAGAGCACCGGGTACAACCGCCCAGGCTACACCACTCCAACGATAAGTCCTAGTACCTACTGTATAGGTATTGCCTATTTGTGGATTAACCGGAAATGTAAATGTTGCCATAATATTCTATTAATTAAAAACTGCTACCAAACTGGATCCAGAAACTGCTGGTCCCGTCGGTTATATACTGATACGATGCGCCCGAAGTTGAGTCGTACCATATATCTCCCACGACTGCACTGCCCGGCGGTGCGTCATTGATTGTAATTTGACTGTTTCTTAAAGGTGTGCCACTCACGCTGTACACGTTGCCACCTACATATAAATCGCCAACAATACCAGCACCACCTGCAACTTGCAAGGCACCTGTTATTGTGCTGGTACTTGCTGTGGTGTTTGAAGTAATTATTTGATCTGGTGTTGTGCCGCTAAATGTTCCAGTACTACCAGTATATCCCACCGGTCCTGTTGCACCGCTTGCACCAAAACTACCTGTGTATCCAGGGTCGCCTTGAGGTCCTGTTGCTCCTTGTAGTCCAGTAGCACCCTGTGGGCCAGTTGCTCCAACTGATCCAGTATATCCAATTACACCTGTTGCACCCGTGTCTCCAGTTATACCAGTTGAGCCCTGTGGGCCTGTAGCACCAAGACTACCCGTATATCCAATTACACCTGTGGCGCCTGTATCTCCAGTTATACCAGTTGAGCCTTGTGGGCCAGTTGCCCCAACACTACCCGTGTATCCAATTACGCCAGTGGCACCAGTATCTCCAGTTATACCAGTTGAGCCCTGTGGGCCAGTTGC
>Ga0114978_10000051_pt1 | contig 86963 bp, 81 predicted proteins | sample S_140212_EF_Meta_FD_87027 | JGI IMG/M metagenome (GOLD analysis project Ga0114978, IMG submission 87027) | Freshwater microbial communities from Lake Simoncouche, Canada to study carbon cycling - S_140212_EF_MetaG | ecosystem: Environmental > Aquatic > Freshwater > Lake | place: Lake...
GCGGCAGCATCACTCAAGATGTCGCCAAACATGTTGCCGGTGACCACCACGTCAAACTTCTTGGGCGCTTTGACGAGTTGCATGGCGGCGTTGTCCACGTACATGTGGTCCAGCGCCACGTCGGGGTATTGCAGGCCGATCTCGGTGACCACGTCTTTCCAAAGTTGGAAGGTTTCCAGCACGTTGGCTTTGTCCACACTGGTGACGCGCTTGCCGCGTTTGCGGGCAGCCTGGAAGGCCACATGTGCAATGCGCTCGATCTCGGGGCGAGAGTAGCGCATGGTGTCAAAAGCCTCTTCGCTTCCGGGGAAGTGCCCGTCGGTGGCGATGCGCCGCCCGCGTGGCTGACCAAAGTAGATGTCGCCCGTGAGTTCACGGATGATCAAAATGTCCAGGCCCGACACCAGCTCGGGCTTGAGGCTGGATGCATCGGTGAGTTGTTTGTAGCAAATCGCCGGGCGAAAGTTGGCGAACAGACCCATGTTTTTGCGCAGGCCCAAAATGGCTTGCTCGGGGCGCAGCGGGCGGTCCAGCGTGTCATATTTCCAGTCACCCACGGCGCCAAATAGCACGGCGTCTGATTCCATCGCCAGTTTCAAGGTGGAATCGGGCAGGGGATGGCCGTGGGTCTCAAAAGCGGCGCCGCCGACCAAGGCGGTTTCCAGCGTCAGGTCCAGGTCCAAGACCTGGAGAACCTTGATGGCCTCGGCTACGATTTCGGTACCGATGCCGTCACCCGGCAAAACTGCAATTTTCATGGTGTCCTTGGGAAGCTCAAGCGTAAAAAATGATTAGCTCACCATTGAGCGGGCCAGCCAGGGCTTTTGCGCCAGGCGTTGGGCTTCAAAGGCGCGGATCTTGTCGGCCTGGCGCAGGGTCAGGCCGATGTCGTCAAAGCCGTTTTGCAAGCAAAACTTGCGAAATGCCTGCACTTCAAACGGGATTTCCTCACCCTGGGGCCGCACGACGATCTGGCGTTCCAAATCTACCGTCAGGGTAAAGCCCGGGAAAGCCAGCGCTTCGTTGAACAGTTGGTCTACCGTCGGCTCGGGCAATACGATGGGCAGCAGGCCATTCTTAAAACTGTTGTTGAAAAAAATGTCGGCAAAGCTGGGCGCGATGATGGCGCGAAAGCCGTATTGGTCTAAGGCCCAGGGCGCGTGCTCGCGGGACGATCCGCAGCCAAAGTTTTTGCGGGCCAGCAAGATAGATGCGCCTTGGTAGCGCGGCTGGTTGAGCACAAAGTCGGGGTTGGGGCGGCGGGTGGTGGGGTCTTGGCCAGGCTCTCCGTGGTCCAAATAGCGCCATTCGTCAAACAGGTTGGGGCCAAAGCCGGTTTTGCGGATGGATTTGAGAAATTGCTTGGGGATGATGGCATCGGTATCGACGTTTTCCCGGTCCATGGGGGCGACCAGGCCTTGGTGCAGATTGAATTTTTGCATGGGGTGAGTTCCTGGATACGCGTCAGACGAACCGGCGCACGTCCACAAAGTGGCCGTGGATGGCAGCAGCAGCAGCCATGGCCGGGCTCACCAAATGTGTGCGCCCACCGGCCCCTTGACGGCCCTCGAAGTTGCGGTTGCTGGTGGAGGCGCAGCGCTCGCCCGGCTCTAGGCGGTCGGCGTTCATGGCCAGGCACATGGAGCAGCCGGGTTCGCGCCACTCAAAACCCGCCGCGATGAAAATCTTGTCCAGACCTTCGCGTTCGGCTTGTTCCTTGACCAGGCCCGAGCCAGGTACGACCAACGCCAGGCGTACGTTTTTTGCTACTTTTTGCCCGAGCTTTTGCACCAAAGCGGCCGCTTCGCGCATGTCTTCGATGCGGCTGTTGGTGCAGGATCCGATAAACACCTTGTCGACAAAAATATCGTTCAGCGGCTTTCCGGGGGCCAGGCCCATGTAGGTGAGGGCGCGTTCGATAGCGCCGCGCTTGTTGCTGTCTTTTTCTTTGTCCGGGTCGGGTACGCGGTCGTCGATGGACAAGACCATCTCGGGTGATGTGCCCCAGGTCACGTGCGGTGCGATTTGGTTGGCGTCGAGCTCGACGATAGCGTCAAAGTGGGCATCGGCGTCTGAATGCAAGGTTTTCCAGTACGCCACCGCCTGGTCCCATTCGATGCCCGTGGGCGAGAGCGGGCGTCCTTCGACGTAGGCGATGGTTTTCTCATCCACCGCAACCAGACCGGCGCGGGCGCCGCCTTCAATGGCCATATTACAGACTGTCATGCGGCCTTCCATGCTCAATGCGCGGATGGCGTTGCCGGCAAATTCGATGGTGTAGCCCGTGCCGCCCGCAGTACCGATTTTGCCGATGATGGCCAGCACCAGATCTTTGGCGGTGCAGCCCTTTGGCAAGACGCCGTTGGCACGGATCAGCATATTCTTGGCTTTTTTGGCCAGCAGGGTTTGCGTGGCCATCACGTGCTCCACCTCTGACGTGCCAATGCCGTGCGCAAGCGCGCCAAAGGCGCCGTGGGTGGAGGTGTGGCTGTCGCCGCACACCACAGTCATACCTGGCAGCGTGGCGCCGTTTTCCGGGCCGATGACGTGCACGATGCCTTGGCGCTTGGACATGAAGGGGAAAAATGCTGCCGAGCCAAACTCGGCGATATTGGTGTTGAGCGTGGTGATTTGCTCTTTGCTGATCGGGTCGGTAATGCCGTCGTATCCCAGTTCCCAACCGGTGGTGGGTGTGTTGTGGTCAGCCGTGGCGACGATGGAGCTCACGCGCCAGACCTTGCGACCGGCAACTCGCAGACCCTCAAAAGCCTGTGGACTGGTGACTTCGTGCACCAGGTGGCGGTCTATGTAGAGGATGGCAGTGCCGTCTTCTTCGGTGTGGACGACGTGTTCGTCCCAGATTTTGTCGTACAGGGTGCGGCCCATGGAACTTCCTTGTGTGCGGGCTGGCATTTTATGCGCACAGTCCTGCATGAAAAATGCCCCGCAGGGCGGGGCATTGGAGCGCATTGGCCCGCGGTTTAGCGCTTGGCGATTTCTACCACGTCGCGCCGTTCAGCTCCGGTGAATAACTGGCGCGGGCGGCCAATTTTGTATTCGGGGTCGCCGATCATTTCGTTGAGCTGGGCGATCCAGCCTACGGTCCGTGCCAGGGCAAAAATACCGGTAAATAGTTTTACTGGAATGCCGATGGCGCGCTGCACGATACCCGAGTAGAAGTCCACATTGGGGTAGAGCTTGCGCGAGACAAAGTAGTCGTCTTCCAGGGCGATTTTTTCTAGCGCCTTGGCCAGTTTAAACAGCGGGTCGTTTTCCAGGCCCAGAGCGGCCAGCACTTCGTTGCAGGTTTCTTGCATCAACTTGGCACGCGGGTCGTAGTTTTTGTAGACACGGTGGCCAAAGCCCATAAGCTTGACGCCAGAGTTCTTGTCCTTGACCTGGTTCATGAACTCGCCAACTTTGGAAATCCCGCCCATGGCCTGGATTTCTTCGAGCATGTTCAGGCAGGCTTCGTTGGCGCCGCCGTGTGCAGGGCCCCACAGGCAGGCCACGCCCGCTGCGATGGCGGCAAATGGGTTGGTGCCCGACGATCCGCACAGGCGCACCGTGGAGGTGGACGCGTTTTGTTCGTGGTCAGCGTGCAGCACGAATATGCGGTCCAGCGCGCGCTCAATTACCGGGTTCACCACGTAGGGCTCGCAAGGTGTGGCAAACATCATGTGCAAGAAGTTGCCCGCATAGCTCAGCTCGTTCTTAGGGTACATAAAGGGCTGGCCAACGCTGTATTTGTAGGCCATGGCCACCAGGGTGGGCATCTTGGCGATCAGGCGGATGGCCGAGATCTCGCGGTGCTCGGGGTTATTGATGTCGGTGCTGTCGTGGTAAAAGGCTGACAGCGCACCCACCAGCCCGGTCATGATGGCCATGGGATGCGCATCACGGCGAAAACCCCGCAAGAAGAACTGCATCTGCTCGTTGACCATGGTGTGATGGGTCACATTTTTGGTAAACGCAGCCTTGCCAGCGGCATCTGGCAGGTTGCCGTACAGCAGCAAATGGCAGGTTTCCATGAAATCACAGTTGGTGGCTAACTGCTCAATCGGGTAGCCCCGGTACAGCAACTCGCCCTTGTCGCCGTCGATATAGGTGATGGCCGACTGGCAGGCTGCGGTGGACAAAAAGCCCGGATCGTAGGTGAACATGCCGGTTTGGGCATAGAGTTTGCGGATGTCGATCACATCGGGGCCGATGCTGCCGCCGTACACCGGCAGATCAACACTGGCGCTGCCATTGCTGAAGGACATCGTGGCTTTGTTGTCAGCTAATTTCATCTCGGAACCTTTCAATGCGTTTCTCTCACCATTTTCAAAATTTCATGGACGTCGTCTCTGTCGAGCTTCGTCTCCACTTGCGTCAGCGACTTACGGCCCAAAAAAAGGTCCAGTAAATCGTTGTCGCTCAAATCCATCAACTCACCCAGTGCGTGCGCTTGCCGAACGTGGAGCGCCTTATCGTAGCGATCAAAAAACCGGGCAATGAACAAGTCGTTTTCCAACAATCCGCGCCGGCAACGCCAGCGCAGTTTGCTCAAAGCGCGCTCGTCGAGCAGCGCGTCTCCGGAGTCAACGACCTGATTCACTGCTTAGACCGCTCGCAGAACCATCATTTCCTTGATCTTGCCAATCGCCTTGGTCGGGTTCAGTCCCTTGGGGCAAACATCGACGCAGTTCATGATGGTGTGGCAGCGGAACAGGCGGTAGGGGTCTTCCAAATTGTCCAATCGCTCGGCCGTGGCTTCGTCGCGGCTGTCGGCGATAAATCGGTAGGCCTGCAACAAGCCCGCAGGCCCGACAAATTTGTCCGGGTTCCACCAAAAGCTGGGGCAGCTGGTGGAGCAGCTGGCGCACAAAATGCACTCGTACAAGCCGTTGAGCTCTTCGCGCTCTTCGGGGCTTTGCAGGCGCTCTTTCTCGGGCGGCACGTTGTCGTTGATCAGGTAGGGCTTGATCGAGTTGTACTGCTTGAAGAACTGCGTCATGTCCACAATCATGTCGCGGATCACCGGCAGGCCGGGCAAGGGCTTAAGCACGATGGTGCCGGGCAGGGTGCGCATATTGGTCAGACAAGCCAGACCGTTCTTGCCGTTGATGTTCATGGCGTCCGACCCACACACGCCTTCGCGGCATGAGCGGCGGAAAGAAATGGTGGGGTCTACCGCCTTGAGCTTCATCAGCGCGTCAAGCAGCATGCGCTCGGTGCCGTCTAGCTCGACCTCGATGGTCTGCATGTAAGGCTTGGCGTCTTTATCGGGGTCGTACCGGTAAATGGAAAAAGTGCGTTTTGCCATGGAATGTGCTCGCTGGTTTCGATTTAGAAGGTACGGGTTTTGAGCTCAATGCTCTCAACGGTCAGGGGCTTCATTTGCACTGGCTTGTAGCTCAGGCTGTTGGTGGCGCTGTGCCACAAGGTGTGCTTGTGCCACTCGGTGTCGTTGCGGCCATTGGGATGCTCGGGCGTGTCGCCGTAGTCGTTCACGGTGTGCGCGCCTCGGCTTTCGTGGCGGGCGGCGGCTGAGACGATGGTGGCTTGTGCCGCTTCGATCAGATTCTCGACTTCCAGGGCTTCGATGCGCGCGGTGTTGAACACCTTGGATTTGTCTTTGAGGCCAATTTTGTTGACCCGCTCACGCAGTTTCGCAATCTTGGCTACGCCCTCGTCCATCGTTGCCTGGGTGCGGAACACGCCGGCATGCTGCTGCATGGCAGCGCGAATGTCATTGGCCACGTCCTGGGCGTATTCGCCCTCGGCGGCGTTGTCCAGGCGCGCCAGGCGGGCAATGGTCGCGTCGGCCGCAGTAGCGGGCAGCGGCTTGTGTTCTTTTTTGGTCTTGGCGAACTCGACAATGTGGTTGCCCGCTGCGCGACCAAACACCAGCAGGTCGAGCAATGAATTGGTTCCCAGGCGGTTGGCCCCGTGCACACTGACGCAGGAACATTCGCCCACTGCGTACAGGCCGTTGACCGCTTGACTATGGTTGTTAGCGTCTTGCACCACGACTTGGCCGTGGATGTTGGTGGGAATGCCACCCATCTGGTAGTGGATGGTGGGCACCACGGGAATCGGCTCTTTGGTGATGTCGACGTTGGCAAAGTTGTGGCCAATTTCGAGCACCGAGGGGAGGCGCTTCATGATGGTCTCGGCGCCTAGGTGGGTCATGTCGAGGTTGATGTAATCCTTGTTCGGGCCGCAACCACGGCCTTCCTTGATCTCTTGGTCCATGCAGCGCGACACGTAGTCACGCGGTGCCAGGTCTTTATAGGCGGGCGCATAACGCTCCATAAAGCGCTCGCCGTTGCTGTTGCGCAAAATCGCGCCTTCGCCGCGGCAGCCTTCGGTCAGCAAAACGCCCGCACCATGCACGCCGGTGGGGTGAAATTGCCAGAACTCCATGTCTTCGAGCGGAATGCCTGCGCGTGCCGCCATGCCCAGGCCGTCGCCGGTGTTGATGAAGGCATTGGTAGATGCCGCAAAAATACGTCCGGCGCCGCCGGTGGCCAAGAGAGTGGTTTTGGCTTCCAGAATGTGGACGTCGCCGGTTTCCATCTCAATGGCGGTCACGCCCAACACGTCGCCGTCGGCGTCACGGATCAAGTCCATGGCCAACCACTCAACGAAGAAACTGGTTTTGGCTGCCACGTTTTGCTGGTACAGGGTGTGCAACATGGCGTGGCCGGTGCGGTCGGCGGCGGCGCAGGCGCGTTCTACGGCTTTTTCGCCATAGTTGGCGGTATGACCCCCGAAAGGACGCTGGTAAATCGTGCCGTCCGGGTTGCGGTCAAAGGGCATGCCCATGTGCTCGAGGTCATAGACAACCTTGGGGGCTTCGCGGCACATGAACTCGATGGCGTCCTGGTCGCCCAGCCAATCCGAACCCTTGACGGTGTCGTAAAAGTGATAGTGCCAGTTGTCTTCGTTCATATTGCCCAGCGAGGCGCCGATACCCCCTTGGGCCGCCACGGTGTGCGAGCGGGTGGGAAACACCTTGGACAGCACGGCCACGTTCAGGCCGGCGCGTGCTAGTTGCAGGGAGGCGCGCATGCCAGAGCCGCCGGCACCCACGATGACGACGTCGAATTTACGTTTAGATACAGGATAGGACATGGTGTGATTGTTCTGAGAAGGAGGCGTTTAGACGCGCCACAAAACCTGAATGGCCCAACCGGCACAGGCGACCAGCCAGACGATGGAAAAAACCTGGAGCGACAGGCGAATGCCCACGGGCTTGATGTAGTCCATCCAAATATCGCGCATGCCAATCCAGACGTGGTACAGCAAGGCCACGATGATGGCGAAAGTCAACGCCTTCATCCACTGGGTGGAAAAAATGCCAGCCCATTTGTCGTAGCCCACCGGGCCTTTGGAGAAAATCAGCTGGGCCAAAACGACCAGCGTGAACAAGGCCATCAATGCGGCGGTGACGCGCTGGGCGAGCCAGTCGCGCAGCCCATAGTGGGCGCCCACGACGATGCGTTTGGAGCCGTAATTAACTGCCATGGTGTGTTTCTTTCGGTGTGTTGGGGGCTAAATAGCGGGTAGACGGCGGCGTGCGTGGCAATACGTTTTAGTACAGGCCAAACAGCTTGGCGCCCAGCACCGCGGTCAGGCCGATGCTCAGCAGCAGGGTAAACACGGCCGACGATTTGCCAAATTCCTTGCTTACGGCGTGGCGCATGTCCATCCATAAATGGCGCAGGCCAGCGATCAGGTGGTGCAGAAACGCCCAGAGGATGGCCAGTGCCACCAGCTTGAAGAACCAGCCCGGCACGAAGCCCACGCCGATGCCAAACGCGCTGGTAAAACGGGCAAAAGACAGTTCCGAAGAGATGGATGTGTCAAACATCCAGATGATGAAAGGCATCAGCAGGAACATCAGGGCGCCACTGACGCGGTGCAAGATGGACACGATGCCCGCTACCGGCAGTCGGTAGCTTGGTAAATCGGTAAATGCATTGATGTTGCGAAATTCGGGCCGCTTAGGGCGAGTGCTGGGGGAGGGCGCAGACATGGGCGGGTGCTTTCTAAGGGGTAACCGTTGTGTAACTCAGATTTGACTCAGCACAAATTCTATTGCACTGCACCAATCTGGCAGTCGCCTTGCAAGACCTTGCGGGCAAAATAGAAAAATTCAGTGCAATTCATTGCGGTAGTAATGCGTGTGCGTCAGGTACAGGCACTGACGCATCTCTATGGGCGCGTCGTTGTAGGTGTAAGCGATACGTTCAACGCTGAGCAGCGGCGTGCTGGAGGTTACACCCAGCAGCTCTGCTTGCGTCGCATCGGGCAGCACTGCCCGGATTTTCTCTTCGGCGCGCACCATGCGCACGCCAAATTCGCGCTCAAACAGGGCGTACATCGGGCCGTTGTCGTTGCGAAGGCGCTCAGCGGTCAGGCCTTTGAAGGGCGTGCCCGGCAGCCAGATATCTTCCAAAATAGTCGGCGTTGCGCCAAAAGACAGCACGCGGCGCACCTGCAACACGGCGTCGCCGGGGCGCAGACCCAGGCCCCGGGCCACGTCGGCTGAGGCGCGGGCGCGTTTGCAGTCAATGATCTGGCGCTGTGCCGGACCTTCGCTGTTGGGGCCATCGTCGGGCACGAGTTTGAGAAAACGGTACTGAATCTGGCGCTCGGCGTGGGTGGCGACAAAAGTGCCTTTGCCCTGACGTCGCACGAGCAGGTTGTCAAAGGAAAGCTCGTCAATGGCTTTGCGCACCGTGCCCTGGCTGACCTTAAATCGTGCAGCCAGTTCTTGTTCGCTGGGGATGGCGGCACCAGACTTCCATTCCCCGGCCTCCAAGCTTTGCAGCAGCAAGGCTTTGATTTGCTGGTACAGCGGACTAAAGGCCGGCGTGGCCGATGGTGTTGGTGCAGACAGGGTGACGCTTGGCAAATGGGTGGCGATTTCCGGTGCCAAGGGCGCGGCGCCAGATTCGCTTGTAATGGAGTGCGGAGCAGCCATAAGGGGGAAGATTTTGTCAGCGCAAAGTCAGTATCAGAAGTGGGTTAATCATATCTTATATAAGACATAAGACAAGTTGACTTTTTCAAACAAATAAGGGTAAACTCTTAGCCATCCTGAGCAGCCATCGGCTTTGGGGCCTGTTCGGGCAGTCCACGCTTTCACAACACTTTCTGGAGTTTTTCTATGAGCAAGAAGCCCGTCCGCGTTGCCGTTACCGGCGCAGCAGGTCAAATCGGTTACGCAATTTTGTTTCGCATCGCCTCGGGCGAAATGCTGGGCAAAGACCAGCCCGTCATCTTGAGCTTGCTCGAAGTACCTTTTGAGAAACCCCAGCAAGCATTGCAAGGCGTGATGATGGAGCTGCAAGACTGCGCATTCCCCTTGCTGGTGGCCATGGAAGCGCACAGCGACCCCATGACCGCGTTCAAGGACGTGGATTACGCCTTGTTGATCGGTTCGCGTCCCCGTGGCCCTGGTATGGAGCGCGCTGAATTGCTCGCCGTCAATGCCGAAATCTTTACCGCCCAGGGCAAGGCGCTAAACGCCGTGGCTAGCCGCGACGTGCGCGTGCTGGTGGTGGGCAACCCCGCCAACACCAACGCCTACATCGCCATGAAGAGCGCGCCCGATCTGCCGCGCAAAAACTTCACTGCCATGCTGCGCCTTGACCACAACCGCGCCCTGAGCCAGTTGGCTGCCAAAACCGGCAAAGCCGTGGCTGACATCGAAAAACTGGCGGTCTGGGGCAACCACTCGCCCACCATGTACGCCGACTACCGCTTTGCCACCGTGCACGGCGAGAGCGTGAAGGACATGATCAACGACCACGACTGGAACGCCAACACTTTCTTGCCCACCGTGGGCAAGCGCGGCGCAGCCATCATTGCCGCGCGCGGCGTGTCGTCTGCCGCGTCAGCTGCGAATGCCGCCATCGACCACATGCGCGATTGGGCGCTGGGAACCAACGGCAAGTGGGTAACCATGGGTGTTCCGTCGGACGGCCAGTACGGCATTCCCAAAGACACCATGTTTGGCTTTGCCGTGACCTGCGAAGGCGGCGAATACAAGCTTGTTGAAGGCTTGGCCATTGACGCGTTCAGCCAGGAATGCATCAACAAAACCCTCAAAGAGCTGCAAGACGAGCAAGCCGGCGTCGCCCACCTGCTCTGATCAGTTCCCGCCTGCGCACCGCTTGGGTGCAGGGGCGGACGCCACCGAGCCATGCAACACCCCCGCGAGATTCTTTTAGGTGCCCAGGCGCGCACCGGGGTGTTGCCGGTGTGTGACCACTACAGCGGCGCGCCTGCGCGCATGCAAAAGAGCCTGGTCTTGCAGGCCGAGCTATCGCAAGAGTTTGGCGCCTGCGTGCTCGACGTTACGCTGGACTGCGAAGACGGTGCCCCGGCCGGCGGCGAGGTCGAGCAGGCCCACACCGTGCGCGAGCTTCTTACCCGCTTCAACGCCCTTGCCAATGCCCAAACTTCATTGGCCCGCCCCCGCATTGGTGCGCGGGTGCATGCGGTGGACCATGCGTATTTCGAATCCGACGTGGCCATCATCGTGGGCGGCGCAGCAGATGGCTTGAGTTACCTCATGGTGCCCAAGGTCGAGTCGGTGGACGATGTGAACCAGGCTGTGGAGGCGATGGACGCCGCAGCGGGCGGCGTAATGGTGCCTTTGCATGTCTTGATTGAGTCCCCGGCGGCGGTGCAGCAGGCTTTTGCGATTGCTGCCCATCCCCGGGTGCAGTCAATGAGCTTTGGTTTAATGGATTTTGTTTCGGCCCACGGTGGCGCCATTCCCGCTGCGGCCATGGGTTTGCGTGCGATTGACGACTTGGACACGCCCGACCAGTTTCACCACCCGCTGGTGCTGCGGGCCAAGCTGGAAATTGCCAGTGCTTGCCACGCCTACGGCAAAGTGCCCTCGCATTGCGTGGTGACCGAGTTGCGCGATGCGCAGGCCTTGGAGCGGGCAGCCCGCTACGCTGCCATCGCGCTGGGATACACCCGCATGTGGAGCATCCACCCGGACCAGATTCGTCCGATTTTGCGAGGCTTTGCGCCTTTGGCAAGCGAGGTGGATTTGGCGACACGCATCGTGCAGGCGGCATCCCAGGCCGAATGGGCGCCGATTGCGGTCGATGGCAAATTACACGATCGGGCCAGTTACCGTTATTTTTGGCAGGTTTTGGAGCGTGCGCACCGCACTGGCCAAGCGATTCCTGCAGAGTTGACGCACTATTTTGTTTGATTGAATAAGGAGAAAAAACCATGTTGAACGCCTATAAAGCCCACGTTGCCGAGCGCGCTGCGCTGGGAATCCCCCCGCTGCCGCTAGACGCCAAACAAACCGCCGAACTGATTGAGCTGATCAAAGTCCCATCTGCGGGCGACGAAGCCTTTTTGCTCGACATGTTGACCCACCGCGTGCCACCGGGCGTGGACGATGCGGCCAAGGTCAAAGCCTCGTTCCTGGCCGCCGTGGCGCACGGCGATCTGGCCGTGGCCTTGGTCTCCAAGTCCAAAGCCACCGAGCTGCTGGGCACCATGGTCGGAGGCTACAACGTCAAGCCGCTGATTGATTTGCTCGACGACGCCGAAGTGGCTGCCGTGGCCGCTGCTGCGCTGAAAAAGACGCTGCTGATGTTTGACTTCTTCCATGACGTCGAACTAAAATCCAAGGCCGGTAACGCGCACGCCAAAGAAGTGATCCAAAGCTGGGCCGATGCCGAGTGGTTCACCAGCCGCCCCGAAGTGCCCCACACCATCACCGTGACCGTGTTCAAGGTGCCCGGCGAGACCAATACCGACGACCTGTCGCCCGCGCCCGACGCCTGGAGCCGCCCCGACATTCCGCTGCACTACCTGGCCATGCTGAAAAATACCCGCGAAGGCGCGGCCTTCAAGCCCGAAGAAGACGGCAAGCGCGGCCCCATGCAGTTCATCGACGACCTGAAGAAAAAAGGCCATCTGGTGGCCTATGTGGGCGACGTGGTGGGCACGGGTTCGAGCCGCAAATCGGCCACCAACAGTGTGATCTGGGCCACCGGCCAGGACATTCCCTTTGTGCCTAACAAACGCTTTGGCGGCGTCACCCTGGGCGGCAAGATTGCCCCCATCTTCTTCAACACGCAAGAAGACTCCGGCGCCCTGCCGATCGAAGTGAACGTGACCAAGCTGGAAATGGGCGACGTGATCGACGTGCTGCCCTACGAGGGCAAGCTGCTACGCAACGGCGAACTGGTCGAAAAATTCGCCCTCAAAAGCGATGTGCTTCTCGACGAAGTGCGCGCCGGTGGCCGTATCAACCTCATTATTGGTCGCTCGCTGACCGCCAAAGCGCGCGAGTCTTTGGGCTTGCCCGCGTCTACTGCGTTCCGTTTGCCTACGGCGCCCATCAGCACCAAGGCTGGCTTTACCGTGGCGCAAAAAATGGTGGGCCGCGCAGTGGGTCTGCCCGAAGGGCAGGGCGTGCGTCCCGGCACCTACTGCGAACCCAAAATGACGACGGTGGGTTCACAAGACACTACCGGCCCCATGACCCGCGACGAGCTTAAAGACCTGGCCTGCCTGGGCTTTAGCGCCGATTTGGTGATGCAGTCCTTTTGCCACACCGCTGCTTACCCCAAGCCCGTGGATGTGAAAACCCACCGCGAGCTCCCCGCCTTCATCAGCAACCGTGGCGGCGTGGCCCTGCGCCCGGGCGACGGCGTGATCCACTCCTGGCTCAACCGCCTGCTCTTGCCCGACACCGTGGGCACCGGCGGCGACAGCCACACGCGTTTCCCTATCGGCATCTCCTTCCCTGCAGGCTCTGGCCTGGTGGCGTTTGGTGCGGCCACGGGCGTCATGCCTTTGGACATGCCGGAGTCGGTGTTGGTGCGCTTTAAAGGCCAGATGCAGCCCGGCATCACCCTGCGCGACCTGGTGCACGCCATTCCGCTGTACGCCATCAAAGCCGGTCTGCTGACCGTGGCCAAGGCCGGCAAGATCAACGCTTTCTCCGGCCGTATATTGGAAATCGAAGGCTTGCCAGACCTGAAAGTCGAACAAGCGTTTGAGTTGTCCGATGCATCGGCGGAGCGTTCAGCAGCCGGTTGTACCGTCAAACTCAACCCCGCGCCCATCAAGGAATACCTCACCAGCAACGTCGTGCTCATGAAAAACATGATCGCCGACGGATACGCCGACAAGCGCACGCTGGAGCGCCGCATCCAAAAGGTCGAAGCCTGGCTGGCCAACCCCAGCTTGTTGGAGGCCGACAAGGACGCCGAATACGCCGAAGTCATTGAGATTGACCTCAATGACCTGAAAGAGCCCGTGCTGTGCTGCCCCAACGATCCGGATGACGCCAAACTGCTGTCCGACGTTGCCGGCGTCAAGATTGACGAAGTGTTCATTGGCTCGTGCATGACCAATATCGGTCACTTCCGCGCAGCCTCCAAGCTGCTCGAAGGCAAGCGCGATATCCCGGTCAAGCTGTGGATCGCGCCGCCCACCAAAATGGACGCTGCTGAATTGACGCGCGAAGGCCACTACGGCGTGTTTGGAGCTGCCGGTGCGCGAACTGAGATGCCAGGCTGCTCTCTGTGCATGGGCAACCAGGCGCAGGTGCGCGAAGGTGCAACCGTGGTATCTACCTCGACCCGCAACTTCCCCAACCGCCTGGGCAAGAACACCAACGTCTACTTGGCCTCGGCCGAACTGGCGGCGATTGCGTCCAAGCTAGGCCGCATTCCCACGGTGGCTGAATACCAGGCCGACATGGGTGTTATCAATAAGGATGGAAGCAAGATTTACCAGTATCTGAACTTCGACCAGATTGAGGAATACGCAGACGTGGCCAAGGGCGTGACCGCCTAAGGTACGAAGACCCAAGCCTTCGGGCTTGGGTTGATAACACTGGCGCCCACAAAATGGGCGCCCACAAAAAAGCCCGCATTAGCGGGCTTTTTTGTGGGGAAAGACGCCGAATTACTTCAGCTTCATTTCCTTGTAGTCCACATGCTTGCGAGCTTTGGGATCAAATTTCTTGATCAGCATTTTCTCGGGCATGGTTTTCTTGTTTTTGCTGGTCGTGTAGAAGTGACCGGTGCCGGCTGTCGATTCCAGCTTGATTTTTTCGCGTCCGCCTTTGGTTGCCATGGTGTGTTCCTTAAATATTAAGCTTGACCACGTGCGCGCAAATCGGCGAGCACGACATCGATACCTTTTTTGTCGATCAAACGCAGACCAGCGTTGGAGATGCGCAAACGGATCCAGCGGTTTTCTGTTTCGACCCAGAAACGGCGGTATTGCAGATTGGGGAGAAAACGACGTTTCGTTTTGTTGTTGGCGTGGGAAACATTGTTCCCAACCATCGGGCCTTTGCCCGTGACTTGACATACGCGTGCCATTATGGTCACTCCGATACTTAAAACAGCGTGGCAGCCTGTGTGGTCACAAACTGCTGCGCTTCACCTCGCCAAAATAGTGGGTGGCGGTAACCCATTTGCTCACGGTCTACCGTTAAAGGTCTGCGCCAGCAAAGCCCATGATTATAACCAAGGAGCGATCAGGGTTTAGCCCAGGCGCTTCAGGTGCCGCGCAATTTCCGCGCGCACCCGCTCGGGAGCTGTCCCGCCCTGGGTGTTGCGCGCAGCCAATGAGCCTTTAAGGCTCAAGACTTCAAACACGTCCGCCTCTATGCCCGGGTTGAAGGTTTGCAGCGTGGCCAGGGGCAACTCCGACAAGTCCACGCGCAAGGATTGGGCAGTCTTGACGGCGTGGGCCACGACTTCGTGAGCGTCGCGAAAGGCCAGGCCTTTTTTGACCAGGTAGTCGGCCAAGTCGGTGGCTGTGGCGTAGCCGCGGCGGGCGGCGGCCTCCATGGCGCTGGCATTGACGGTAACGCCGCCCATCATTTCTGCAAAGATGCGCAGCGTGTCCTTGAGCGTGTCCACGCTGTCAAACAGGGGCTCTTTGTCTTCTTGGTTGTCTTTGTTGTAGGCCAGGGGCTGGCCTTTCATCAAAGTGATCAGGCCCATCAGGTGGCCGACCACGCGACCGGTCTTGCCGCGCGCAAGCTCGGGCACGTCGGGGTTTTTCTTCTGCGGCATGATGGACGAGCCGGTGGTAAAACGGTCGGCCAGCTGGATAAAGCCAAAGTTTTGGCTCATCCAGATGATGAGCTCTTCGCTCAGGCGGCTGATGTGCACCATGCAAATGCTGGCAGCTGCCGCAAATTCCATCGCAAAGTCGCGGTCGCTCACGGCGTCCAGGCTGTTGTGGCAGACCTGGGCTTGGCCGAGCGCGTCCACCATGCCCAGGGCGCGGGCTACGCGCTCGCGGTCTAGCGGGTAACCGGTGCCCGCCAGCGCGGCGCTGCCCAGGGGTAGGCGGTTGGTGCGCCGGCGCACATCGGCCATGCGCTCGGCGTCGCGGGCAAACATTTCCACATAGGCCAGCAGGTGATGGGCAAAGCTCACCGGTTGGGCCACTTGCAAGTGGGTGAACCCGGGCAGGATGGTGTCGGTGTGGTCGGCGGCAGCTGCAATCAGCGCCTTTTGCAGCGCGACTAGCAGCTCGCTGATGAGGTCAATCTCGCTGCGCAGCCACAGGCGCACGTCGGTGGCGACTTGGTCGTTTCTGGAGCGGCCGGTGTGCAGGCGCTTGCCAGCTGTGCCCACCAACTGGGTGAGGCGTGCCTCGATGTTCAGGTGTACGTCTTCCAGATCCAGCTTCCATTCAAAGACGCCAGATTCAATTTCTGCAGTAATTTGCGCCATGCCGCGCTCGATGTCTGCCAGGTCCTCAGCGCTGATGATGGATTGCGCGCCCAACATTTCGGCGTGCGCCAAGCTGCCTGCGATGTCGGCCTGCCACAGGCGCTTGTCAAAAAACACGCTGGACGTGTAGCGCTTGACCAACTCGCTCATCGGTTCAGAGAAAAGCGCTGACCAGGCCTGGGATTTTGTGTCGAGTTGGTTTGTCATGCGCAGAGTTTATCGGGGCAGGGCGGGGCACCTTTTGGGGTGCGCCGCCCTGCAGTCGCGTTTAGCCCGTATTGCGCAGGCCCGCTGCAATGCCGTTGATCGAAATATGGATGCCGCGCTGTACCCGTTCGTCGGCCTGACCCGCGCGGTAGCGGCGCACCAGTTCGACCTGTAGGTGGTGCAGCGGGTCAATATAGGGAAAGCGGTGGCGGATGGAGCGCTGCAGCGCCGCGTTGTGCGCTAGGCGTTGCTTGTCGCCCGTAATCAGGGTGAGCGCCTGCGCGGTGCTGTGCCATTCGGCTTCGAGCGCGTTGAAGATCTTTTTGCGCAGGCGGGCCTCGGGCACCAGTTCGGCGTAGCGCGCGGCCAAGGCCAGATCGCTCTTGGCCATCACCATGTCCATATTCGATAAGAGGGTCTGGAAAAACGGCCATTGCCGCTCCATGCGGCGCAACAAAGCGGTGCGCTCTTTGATCTGCGCCGCGCTGTGCGCCCCTTTGTCGCCATGCACAAAGCGCTGCACCGCGGCGCCAAAACCGAGCCAGCCCGGCAGTGCTAGGCGGCACTGGCCCCAGCTAAAGCCCCAAGGGATAGCGCGCAGGTCTTCGATCGCCTCGGTGGACTTTCTAGAGGCGGGGCGCGAGCCGATGTTCAGTTCGGCAATTTCCCTAATCGGCGTGGAGCTGAAGAAATATTCGGTAAAGCCGGGTGTCTCATAAACCAGGGCGCGGTAGGCGTCCATGCTGTGCTGCGACAGTTGCGCTGCCGCTTCCAAAAACGCCGGGGTGGCCGGTTTAGTGGCTTGCAGCAAGGTAGCTTCCAGTGTCGCAGCCACCAGGGTTTCCAGGTTGCGCCGGCCGATCTCGGGGTTGGCGTATTTGGAGCCAATCACCTCGCCCTGTTCTGTCAGGCGAATCTGCCCGCGCACCGTGCCTGGGGGCTGGGCCAGAATGGCCTGGTAGCTCGGTCCGCCGCCGCGTCCCACCGTGCCGCCGCGGCCGTGGAACATGCGCAGTTGGATGGGGTATTTGGCAGCCAGCGTATCAAATAGTTCGACGAGCGCAATTTCCGCTCGGTACAGCTCCCAGTTGCTGGTGAAGATGCCGCCGTCCTTGTTGCTGTCCGAATAGCCCAGCATGATGTCTTGCTCGGCGCCGCTGCGTCGCACCAGCGCGGCCACGCCGGGCAGGGCGTAAAACTCGCGCATGATGGGCGCGGCATTGCGCAGGTCTTCAATGGTCTCAAACAGCGGCACCACAATCAGGTCGCACACCGCTTCACCGTCGAGCGTGCCGCGCAAGAGCCCGGCTTCTTTTTGCAGCAGCAGCACTTCAAGCAAATCGCTGACTGACTCGGTGTGGCTGATGATGTAGTGGCGAATCGCCTCGCGCCCAAAGCGTTCGCGCATGACTTTGGCCATGTCAAAAATCGCCAGCTCGCCCGTGGCATGGGCGCTGTAGGACGCACCACTCACCTTCAGGGCGCGGGCGTCATTGAGCAAACTCAGCAAGAGCGTGCGTTTGTGCGCCTCGTCTAGGGTGCTGTAGTCGGCTTCCAGGCGGGCGGTGTGCAGCAACTCAGCCACCACGGCTTCGTGCTTGTCCGAGCTTTGGCGCAAGTCCACAGTGGCCAGGTGAAAGCCAAACACTTCGACCGCCCGAATCAAGGGGTGCAGGCGTTGGGCCGTGAGTGCCTTGCCATGGTTGCCCACCAGAGACGCCTCGATGGTGCGTAAGTCGGCCACGAGCTCCTCGGCCAGGCGGTAGGGGTTTTGGGGCGCCACTGCATGGCGCGCGGCGTCAGTGCCGGTGAGTTCGTGCAGCGTGGCGGCCAAGCGCGCATAGGTGCCAATCAGCGCGCGGCGGTAGGGCTCGTCTTGGCGGTGCGGGTTTTGGTCGGGGCTGCGTGCGGCCAGGGCCTGCATGTCGGCGCTGCAGTCGCTGAGCATGGTGGAGATCGACAGCTCACCGCCCAACAAATGCACCTCGGTCAGGAAGTGGCGCAGCGCCACTTCGCTTTGGCGGCGCAGGGCGTATTCCAGGGTCTGCGCGCTGACATTGGGGTTGCCGTCTCGGTCGCCGCCAATCCACTGGCCCATGCGCAAAAAGGAATGCACTGGCTGCGCACCCAGCAAATGCTCCAGGTCGCCATAGATTTTTGGAATCTCGCGCAAAAACGTCGACTCGTAGTAGCTTAGTGCGTTTTCCACCTCGTCGGCTACGGTGAGTTTGTTGTAGCGTAAGAGCCGGGTTTGCCAAAGCTGGGCCACGCGGGCGCGTATTTGGGCGTCAATAGCGGTGAGTTCGCGCTGGGTAAGCGCATTGCGCGGTTGCGACTCGCCGCGGTACAGCACCTCGTCGCGGGCCGTTAGCAACTGGGCGATGGCGCGCTCAGCGTCCAAAATGCTTTTGCGCTGTACTTCGGTGGGGTGCGCGGTCAACACCGGCGAGACAAAGCTGTGCGCCAGTGACTGCGCAATCGTGTGCGGGGTAATGCCAGCCCAGCGCAGGCGCGAGATGGCCACGTCGATGCTGCCTTCTTGCGTTTCGCCTGCGCGCTCATGTACGGCGCGCCGGCGGATGTGGTGGCGGTCTTCGGCTAGATTGGCCAGGTGGCTGAAATAGGTAAAGGCGCGTATGACGCTCACCGTCTGGTCGGCGCTTAAGGCCTTGAGCAGCTTTTTCAGGGCCCGGTCGGCTTCGTGGTCGGCGTCGCGCCTGAAGGCCACCGACAGGGTACGAATTTGCTCCACCAGGGCAAATGCTGCTTCGCCATCTTGTTCCCGAATCACGTCGCCCAGCATGCGGCCCAAGAGGCGAATATCTTCAACCAGAGGCTGCTCATTGCTTTTGGCGTTTTTGGGCAGGGCGGCGGACGAGGGTGCGGGAGCGGCAGTTTTCATCGGGCAATCGGGTCGCTAAAGGTCAAAAACCAGAGTGAGTAGGCGGGGCAGTGGCGGCGCCAACACCGTGTTTCCGTTAGCGCCAAGGGTGGCACAGGCCATGCTAGCATTCCGTACGCCCTTTGGGCCTCCCCCTAATTACCAACAACAAACAACTTTGGCGAACCACTTTGCAACACTTCACCATCGCCACCCGTGAGAGCCGCCTGGCCCTTTGGCAGGCCCGTCACGTGCAATCCCTGCTCACGGCGCAGGGGTACCAAGTCAGCCTTTTGGGCATGACGACCAAGGGCGACCAGATTCTGGACCGGTCGCTGAGCAAAGTCGGTGGCAAGGGCCTGTTCGTCAAAGAACTCGAAACCGCGCTCGAAGAGGGCCGCGCCGATTTGGCGGTGCATTCGCTCAAGGACGTGCCCATGGAGTTGCCGCCCGGCTTTGTCCTGGCCTGCGTCATGGAGCGGGAAGATCCGCGCGACGCCTGGGTCTCCAACCGCTACGCCAGCCTGGCCGATCTGCCCCAGGGCGCGCTGGTGGGTACCTCGAGCCTGCGTCGCGTGGCTTTGCTGCGGGCCCTGCGCCCTGATTTGCGCATCGAGCCCCTGCGAGGCAACCTCGACACCCGCCTCAAAAAGCTCGATGACGGCCTGTACGACGGAATCGTGCTGGCTGCGGCCGGCCTCCTACGCCTGGACTTGGGGACGCGCATCGCGCAGGTATTTGAGCCCTCGCAGATGCTCCCCGCTGCCGGACAAGGCGCTTTAGGCATTGAAATTCCTAAAGGCCGCGCCGACGTGGCGCAGGCGTTGGCCAGTCTGGTGCATTTGCCTAGCTTGCTGGCCGTGTCGGCCGAGCGTGCGGTGAGCCGGGTTATGGGCGGCAGCTGCTCTATGCCGCTGGCGGCGCACGCCACTTTTTCGGGCGATGTGCTGGGTTTGCAAGCCGCCTGGGGCGACCCGCAAGGCGTGAACCCGCTGGTGCAAGTCAGCGGCCAGGCGGCGGTGCTTGACCCGGCATCTGCCGTGCGTTTGGGCGAGCAGGTGGCCAAAGCGCTGCAGGACGCCGTGGCCGCCCAGGTCGGCTAAGCCACTTGTCCCCCTCAGGCCCAAGCAAGCCAGATGCGCCATTCATGGCGCTGCGGGGTTCTGCGAATGTCGGCCCGGGCCTTTCAACCCGTTCGATGCCACGCGCCATCGTCACCCGCCCAGCCAAGGAAGCCCAGCTTTGGGTGGCCGACTTGCGGGCCTTGGGCGTGGACGCTGTCGCCTTGCCCCTGATCACTATCGGCGCCGTGGCCGATCCAACAGCTCTGGCAAATGCCTGGCGCACTCTGACGCAATACGACGCTGTTATGTTCGTCAGCGGCAACGCGGTAGCCCATTTTTTCGCTCAGCGACCAGCCGACATTGCCAACCCCTTTGCTTGCGCAAACAGCGCACTGCGCGCCTGGGTTACGGGTCCGGCCAGCCAAAGCGCTCTGCAGGTTTGCGGCGTGCCGATGTCTGCCATAGATGCCCCTGCACCGGACGGCGTGCAATTTGATTCTGAAGCGCTTTGGGGAACGGTGCGCGCGCGCGTTGGACCTGCTTACCGTGTGTTGCTCGTGCGCGGGAACGCGGCTGGGGCCGCCAGCGGCGTCAGTGCAGATCGGGCGTCCCAGGGCGTGGGCCGCGATTGGTTTGCGCAAAAGGTGCAAGCGGCCGGTGGCGTGGTGGACTATGTGGTGGCCTACGAGCGCCGCACCCCGTTCTGGGACGCGGCCCATCTGGCCCTGATTGCCCAAGCGGGCGGCGACGGATCAGTCTGGATTTTCAGCAGCGCGGAGGCTGTGGGCTACCTGCTGGCGTCTGTGCCGCAGCAGACCTGGGCGCAGGCGCGCGCTGTGGCCACGCACGCTCGCATTGCCCAAGCAGTGCGCCAGGCCGGTTTTGGCACGGTACGGGAGTCGCGGCCCTTGCTGGCCGAGGTAGTGGCATCGATAGAATCGATGCGATGACTAACGCCTCAGCGCAAGCGCCCGAACCCGGCCCCGACCCAACCGTTGCGGCCACTGGCTTGCCCGAACGCAGCGCCCCCAGCGGCGCCTTGCTGCTTGCCACCGCCTTGGTCGCTGTGGTGGCGCTGGTGGTCTGTGTGCTTTTGTGGCAAAAAGTGACGTCCATGCAAGAGCAGTTAGCCCGCCAAAGTGGCGACGCTCTGGGCCAAGCCAGCGAGGCCAAAAGCAGTGCCCGCCAGGCCCAAGACCTGTCCCTGGAGACGGCTGCCAAGTTGGCCGTCACGGACGCAAAACTTGCTGAAGTGGCCTTGCAGCGCACCCAGGTCGAAGAACTGATCCAGAGCCTGTCGCGTTCGCGCGACGAAAACCTGGTGGCCGATATCGACTCGGCCATACGCCTGGCCCAGCAACAATCGCAGCTTACCGGCAGCGTGGATCCTTTGCTCGCAGCCCTGAAAACCGCCGATTCACGGCTCTCGCGCACCGCGCAGCCCCGCCTGGCGCCCTTGCAGCGCGCAATTGCACACGATGTGGCGCGAATCCAGGCCACGCCACTGTCCGACACGCCCACTTTGCTGCTGCAGTTGGAGGAGCTGGCGCTTTTGGCCGATGAGTTGCCGGTGGCCAATGCCGTCGAGCCGACACGCCCCAACGACACGCTCGCACGCAAGCCCCAGGAGGCTATTTCCGTTTGGTGGCTGCGCATTTGGGCCGAGTTGCAGGCCGATGTCAAAGACCTGGTGCGCGTGAGCAAGATTTCTGAGCCCGAAGCGGCACTTTTGTCCCCCGAGCAATCCTTCTTTTTGCGCGAAAACTTCAAGCTGCGCATTCTGAACGCCCGCTTGGGGCTGATGTCGCGCCAGATTGCCCCTGCCCGCGCTGACCTGGCCACTGCGTCTGCAGTGCTGGGACGCTACTTTGCCTCAGCATCGCGCAAGACGCAGACGGCCGCGGCCTTGCTGCTGCAAGTGCAGGGCAAGATGCGCTTGCTGGAAGTTCCGCGCGTTGACGAGACGCTGGCGGCCCTGTCCACCGCAGCGGCGGGGCGCTAAGGCATGCGTGCAGTGTTCTGGCTCATGGCGCTGTTTGGCGTGGCTGCGGCCAGCGCCCTGTTTGCGGCGGGTAACCCCGGCACCGTTACGCTGTACTGGCCACCCTACCGGGTTGATGTGTCACTGAATCTCGTGCTGCTGGTGCTGGCCGCCAGCTTTGTGCTGCTGCACCTGGCGCTGCGCGGTTTTTCAGCTTTTGCCAGCATCCCTGCGCAGGCCCGGCGCTGGCGCCTGCAGCACCGCGAACGCCTGGTGCACGCGTCCTTGGTTGATTCATTGGTTCATTTGGTGGCAGGACGCTTTGTGCGTTCGCGCAAGGCGGCCGAACACGCCCTGGCCTTGCAAGTGGCCCCCGATGGCGAAGACGACGCTGTGCGCACCAGTGCGCGCCTGCAAGCCATGCTGCACTTGGTAGCTGCTGAAAGTGCCCATGCGTTGCAAGACCGCACGGTACGCGACAACCACTTTCAGCTCGCCAGTGAAGCTTTGCGCAACTCCGATGTTGCAGGCACGCAAGAAGGCTTTTTCCTGCGCGCGGCCCGCTGGGCATTGGACGACCACGACGCAGGTTCGGCCATGCAGTGGCTCGACCGCCTGCCCCAGGGCGCAGCCCGCCGCACGGTGGCGTTGCGCCTGCGCTTTCGGGTGGCACGCATGCAAGGAAAAACCGCGCTGGCGCTGGAAACAGTGCGCCAGCTGGTAAAGCACCGCGCCATGGCCAAGACCAACGGGGCCAGCTTGTCCCGGGCGCTGGCACTCGAGCTGGTATTCGTGGCAAAAGATCCGGCCCAGGTCGCGCAAGCCTGGAGCACGCTAGAGGCGTCTGAGCGCGCCATGACCGATGTGGCCTTGGGCGCGGCCCGCCATTGGCTCGCCTTGGGCGGTGATGCTACCCAGTCGCGCCTTTGGCTGCTGCCGGTGTGGGAGCGCCTGGTACAACATCCTATGGAACTTTCGCAGGCGCAGCGCCGCCAACTGGTGCGCACTATCGAAAGTGGCTTCGCCCAGCAAGACGGCACCCCTGACGCGGCCTGGTTGGCCCGTATCGAGACTGCCCAAATGGCGGACCCGCGCGACGCCTTGCTTCAGTACCTGGCCGGAGTGATGTGCGCGCGCCTGAGCCTTTGGGGTAAAGCGCAGCACCTGTTTCGCCAGTCGGTGGCCATCACCACCGACCTGGAACTCAAGCGTGACGCACAGCGTGCGTTAGACGCGGTCGTGCAGCGGCGCGAGTAGGCGCAAGTACCACGGCATCGGCCTCCTCTAGGCGGGAGCAGCCAAAGACAGAGGCAAAAACAGAGGCAAAGAAAAAAGGGCACCGAGGTGCCCTTTTTTCATGCGCCGGCAGTGCCGGTGCGCTTCGCAGACTTACTCGCTCAGGGGCAGATCCAGTTTGGCCAGATCACGCTTGGTTTCTACCAGGATCAGAGGCCCTTCCTGAACCGTCACCGCAGCAGGCCGCTCGCGCGGTACGTGCACCACGGCTGCCTCAGCCGCAATGGCTGCTTGAACGGCTGCAATGCGCGCTGGGTCGGAGTTGACCCACTGTAGACCCGAGGTTTGTGCCACGGCTTGCAGGCTGTCCATCGGCAGGGCAAAGTCCGATACCTTGGGCATTGCGCCGGCTTCAGGCGCTGGGCTGGCCACGGCAGCGGGTGCCGGAGCGGCCACTTTCACAGCTGACACAGGGGCAGGTGCTGGTGCCACAGTCACTGGTGCGGGTTGCGCCACTACAGCTGGTGCTTCAACAGGCGCAGTTTGAAAGGCCTCGGCTACAGCGACCTCTTGGGCCTGCACAGCCGCTTGGGCATGCACGGGCGCTGCCGCGGGCTGGGTGAAGTAGGAAGCGCGCACGACGTGCTCAACTTCCTGGCCTTCTTCGCCTTGGGCTGCGCCAGATGGAGGTGCCGCATCGCTGCGGTCGCCACGCTCACCGCGTCCACCACGTTCACGGCCATAGCGGTCACGTGAACGGCGTTGGCCGGACTCACGGCCGTCCGTGCCATCGCTGGTGTTGCCGTTTGCAGCGGCTTCTGGGTTGCCCGAGGCCTCTGGTACGGCTGCGCCATTGGCGTCAACGTCTTCTTCCGCGCGAGGGCCACGGTCATTGCGGCGACCGCGCCCACCGCGCGAGCGGCCTTCACGTGGCTCGCGCTCGGTGCTCACGCCTTCAGGGCCAGCACCTTCGCCAGTGTTGTCCGCGCTGCGTTCCTGGCGAGGGGCTGCGTCCTGGCGTTCGCCAGATTCGTTGCGCTCGTTGCCACGTTCGCCACCGCGGCCACGGCCACCTCGCTCGCCGCGCGGGGCGCGTTCCTGACGGGGACCCTCGCCTTCGACAGACACGGCCTGCGTGTCCACTTCAGCGCCCATGGGCTTGCCTTCTTGGTCAAAGCGCTCGCGTTGGGGGCTGCGTTCGCCAGCGCCTGCGCGCTCGCCATTGCGGCCACGGCCGCCTCGTCCACCACGTTCACCACCGCGTTCACCGCCACGCTCCCCATTGCGGCCTTCGCCGCGTCCTTCAGGGCGCGCTTCGCCACGGCCGGCGTCGCTGCGCGGGCCGCGGCCTTCGCCGCCACGTCCGCCACGTCCACCTTCGCGCCCACCTTCACGGTGGCCACGGCCGTCGCGGCGCTCGTCCGTCTTTGCCGCAGGTGCGGCTACGACTGGCGCAGGAGCGCTGGCTGGTGCAGAGAACAGGCCTTTGATCCAACCCATCAGGCCAGTGGCTGCAGGGGCTGCCGCTGCTGCCACCGGAGCAGCTGGTTTGGCTGCCACGGCACTGGGCTTGGGTGCTTCGACCTTGACTGGCGCCTGGGGCGCGGGTGCGTCGGGCAGCACGCCTTTGATGATAGGCGTTTGTTTATTGGTAGGCTCTTGCGAGCGGCGGGTCACACCGGTGGCCTCTTCCATGTCGTCGGCCATTTTGTAGCTGGCTTCGATGTGGTCCAGGCGCGGGTCGTCGTGCTTGAGGCGCTCGAGCTTGTAATTGGGCGTTTCTAACGTCTTATTGGGAACCATGAGCACGTTGATGCGTTGCTTGAGCTCGATCTTGGCGATCTCGGTGCGCTTTTCATTCAGCAAGAAGGACGCCACGTCGACTGGCACCTGGCACAGCACCGACGCCGTGTTGTCCTTGAGCGACTCTTCCTGGATGATGCGCAGGATTTGCAGCGCGCTGGATTCGGTGTCACGGATGTGGCCGGAACCACCGCAACGCGGGCAGGGGATAGAAGCGCCTTCGCTGAGCGCAGGGCGCAGGCGCTGGCGGCTCATTTCCATCAGGCCGAATTTGCTGATCGTGCCAAACTGCACGCGGGCACGGTCCTGGCGCAGGGCGTCGCGAAGGCGGCTTTCCACCTCGCGGCGGTTGCGGCTTTCTTCCATGTCAATAAAGTCGATCACGATCAGGCCGCCCAAGTCGCGCAGGCGCATCTGGCGCGCCACTTCGTCAGCGGCTTCCAGATTGGTACGGGTTGCGGTTTCTTCGATGTCGCCTCCCTTAATGGCTCGGGCCGAGTTCACATCCACGCTCACGAGCGCTTCGGTGTGGTCGATCACGATGGCGCCGCCGGAGGGCAGTTGCACGGTGCGGGCGTAGGCCGATTCGATCTGGTGCTCGATCTGGAAGCGGCTAAACAGCGGCGCGTCGTCGCGGTAGCGTTTTACGCGGGCAGCGTGCTCGGGCATGACGTGGGCCATGAACTGCTGCGCTTGCTCGTACACGTCGTCGGTGTCGATCAGGATGTCGCCGATGTCGTGGTTGAAATAGTCGCGGATGGCGCGGATCACCAGGCTGGACTCTTGGTAGATGAGGTAAGCGCCCTTGCCGCCTTTGGAGGCGCCATCAATCGCGTTCCAGAGTTTGAGCAGGTAGTTCAGGTCCCATTGCAACTCGGGGGCGCTGCGGCCAATGCCGGCGGTGCGGGCGATGATGGACATGCCGTTGGGGTATTCGAGTTGGTCCAGCGCTTCTTTCAGGTCGGCACGGTCGTCACCTTCGATGCGGCGGCTCACGCCACCGCCACGCGGGTTGTTGGGCATGAGCACGACGTATCGGCCCGCCAGAGACACAAACGTAGTCAGCGCCGCGCCCTTGTTGCCGCGCTCTTCTTTTTCCACTTGCACCAGCAGTTCCTGGCCTTCGCGGATCGCATCCTGGATGCGGGCGTTGTTGACGGCCACGCCTTGCTGGAAATACTGCTTGGAGATTTCTTTGAACGGCAAAAAGCCGTGGCGGTCTTCGCCGTAGTCGACAAAACAGGCTTCAAGCGAGGGCTCAACCCGGGTGACGACCGCTTTGTAGATGTTGCCTTTGCGCTGTTCGCGCCCTTCGATTTCAATTTCGTAGTCGAGGAGTTTTTGTCCGTCGACGATCGCCAAGCGGCGTTCTTCTGCCTGTGTGGCGTTAATTAGCATCCGTTTCATGGAGTGCGTCCTTTTCAGTTGTCAGTTGCCCAAAATGGGCCAACGATGCCTGAACCGAAAAACTGAACTGAGGAGGAATTGCCGGAGAACTTCGGATCACACGAGGTGACGAAGCGTAGGCGCAGGGATGGTGACGAGAGGGTGGATGTGGGTTGTTACAGCCCGGCGTGCAGCACTTGGTGCTCCGAAGCCGGCTGGCGATGCCTCAAACGCACCAACACACGGGGCGCAAGCGCTCCGCAGGCACAAAGTTTTCAAGGGCTTCAACACACATCTCTCGTTTCATTCCATTTCCAGACCGAGGGGGTCTGAAAATTTTGGGTATTCCGTATCAGGGGTTCAATTCTTCGGCTTGACCGTGTTGTGCGCTGGCCACCAACCGCATCTGGCGGGTGGTTTGCAAGCAATGCAGCAAGGCGGCATCGACCGGCTAGCGCGGCTGTTTGTGGGGGGTGGACTAAACTCCAACCAAATCAACCACTTACGGCAAAACGCTAGTGAAACACATTATAGGGGCCAACGCCGCCGCGCCGATTGCAAGCGTCCCAGCCGGATCCGGTGCCGCCGTGCAATGGCTCACGGTCGATGAAAACGGCTGCGATCAGCGCTTGGACAATTACCTGATGCGCCAGCTCAAGGGCGTGCCCAAGACGCATATTTACCGCATCATCCGCAGCGGCGAGGTGCGCATCAACAAGGGTCGCGCCAGCGCCGATACCCGGGTGCAGGTGGGCGACGTGCTGCGTTTGCCGCCGGTGCGCGTGTCCGAGCGCGCCGCTGACAAGGCCCTGGCCATTGCCCAGGGACCCTCAAAACACGTGCCGGCCAAGAGTTTTGCGGTGTTATTTGAGGATGCCCACCTGTTGGCCATCGACAAACCGGCCGGCGTGGCGGTGCATGGTGGCTCGGGCGTAAGCTTTGGTGTGATTGAGCAATTGCGGATGGCCCGGCCGAATGCGCCGTTTTTGGAGCTGGTGCACCGCTTGGACCGGGAAACCAGCGGAATCTTGCTGATCGCCAAAAAACGCAGTGCGCTCAAACACCTGCAAACGCAGTTTCGCGACCGGGAAACCGGCAAAACCTACTTGGCGCTGGCATGGGGCCAGTGGCCGAGCAACAAAAAAGTGCTGGACAAACCGCTGCACAAATACCTGCTCGATACCGATGGGGGTAAGGGTGAGGGCGAGCGCCGGGTCAAAGTGGTGTCCAAAGACGACCCCGACGGCATGCCGTCGCTGACGTTGGTCAAAGTCAACAGCACCACAGCGCACGGCGCACGGCAGCCTTATTCACTGCTGGAAGTGACCATCAAAACCGGACGCACCCACCAAATCCGGGTGCATTTGGCGTCCGAGGGCATGCCGATCGTGGGCGACGACAAGTACGGCGACTTCGAACGCAACAAAGCGCTGGCCCGAGCGACGGGCGCGAAGTCGCTCAAGCGCATGTTTCTGCACGCCTGGCGCCTGCAGTGCGACCACCCGGCCACCGGCCAGCGCATGGAATTGCACGCCGCGCTGCCGCCTGAGCTGGCCATTTTTTTGCAGGACGTGTTGCCTGCGGCCCTTGTTCGGACCCATGCGCCGGTGACCGTCGCCGTCCCCACTGCTGCCACCCGAACCGATTCTTCCAACCCAGGCTCGCCCAGCCCCAGCACTTCTGCCCATGAACCCGACTAAACCGACTGCGCGCCAGCGCCGCTTTGACCTGATCGCCTTTGATTGGGATGGCACCCTGTTTGATTCCACAGCCATCATTACCCGCAGCATCCAGCGCGCCGTGGGCGACGTGGGTGGTGCGGTTCCGAGCGACGCCGACGCCTCTTACGTCATTGGTTTGGGCCTGATGCAGGCCCTGGCGCACGCCGCGCCCGATGTCCCCAAAGAGAAATACCCTCTGCTGGGCGAGCGCTACAAACACCATTATTCGATGCACCAGAGCGATATAAGTTTGTTTCCCGGGGTCTTGGACATGCTGGGCGATTTGCGCCAGCGCCAGCATTTTTTGACCGTGGCCACCGGCAAAAGCCGTTGGGGCCTGGACCAGGCGCTAGCCGACGTGGCGCTCCAAGGCGTGTTCCACGCCTCCCGCACGGCCGACGAGACAGCGGGCAAACCCAATGCCCGAATGCTGCACGAACTGATGGCTGAACTGGGTGTCCGCCCCGAGCGCACTTTGATGGTGGGGGACACCACGCACGACCTGCAAATGGCCATCAACGCAGGATGTGCGGCTGTGGGTGTGAGCTACGGCGCGCACGACACCGCTGCGCTGGCGGCCTTGGGGCCGCTGTTTGTGGCCCATTCAGCCGCCGAGTTGCACCAATGGATGCTGGAACACGCCTGATTCCTTGCCATGCGCCCCGAATTCGAACGCATTGCGCTTTGCCGTTCAGACGACTTGGTTGATGGCGGCTTAGCCGTGTCTTTTGACGTGGTCTACCAGGGCCAGAGTTGCTGGGCTTTTGCCATTCGCTTTGAAGGCCAGGCACATGCCTACCTCAACCGCTGCTCCCATGTGGCTATGGAAATGGACTTCCAGCCCAACCGCTTTTTCGACGCCACCGGACGTTGGCTGATTTGTGCCACCCACGGCGCGCTGTACCAGCCTGCCACGGGACGCTGCATGTCCGGCCCGTGCCGGCGCGCCTTGGTCAAAATCGACCTTGGTGAACAAAACGGCGTCGTGCACTGGCATACTGCCGCTCAACTTCAGCCTATCGCCTTCTAATATGAACGAAACAGAGCCCTCCCTCGACCAAGCTGCAGCGCCAGCGACCCCAACGCCAGCGGCTCCGACTGCCACGGCACAAGCTGCCACCGGCAGCGAACCCCCTCATTGGGAGCGTTCGACCATTCAGAAGTGGATGGAAGCCACGCTCGCGGAGCAACGCATCGCGCGCCGCTGGAAATATGGCCTACGTACCGCCTGGCTGGTTTTTTTGGTAGCGCTGGTCTGGTTGGGCATAGACCGCGGCGGCGTGCACAACGCCGATATCACCCGCCCGCACACGGCGGTGGTGGAAATCAAGGGCGAAATTGCGTCCACCAGCGAGGCCAATGCCGAACTGATTGTCTCGTCCATGCGCAGCGCTTTTGAAGACGAAGGCGCGCAGGCCGTGGTCTTGCTGATTAACTCACCTGGCGGCAGCCCGGTGCAGGCTGGCATCATCAACGACGAGATTCGCCGCCTGAAGGTGCTGCACAAGAAGCCGGTGTATGTGGTGGTGGAAGAAACCTGCGCTTCTGCGGCCTATTACATTGCCGTGGCCGCTGACCAGATTTTTGTGGATAAGGCCAGCGTGGTGGGCAGCATTGGCGTGTTGATGGACGGTTTTGGCTTCACCGGCCTGATGGACAAGCTCGGCGTAGAGCGCCGGCTCATGACGGCCGGGCAAAACAAGGGCTTTTTAGATCCGTTTAGCCCGCAGACCGAAAAGCAGCGGGAATTTGCGCAAGCCATGCTCAACCAAATTCACCAGCAGTTCATCGGAGCCGTCAAGGCCGGGCGGGGCGACCGCCTGAAAGAAACCCAAGACACCTTCAGTGGCTTGTTCTGGACCGGCGACCAGGCGGTACAAATGGGCTTGGCCGACCAACTCGGTAATCTGGACTTCGTGGCGCGTGAAATCATCAAAGCGCCCGAGATCATTGACTACACCCGGCGTGACAACGTGGCAGAACGCCTGGTCAAGCGTTTTGGTGCGTCCATGGGCGAATCAATGGCGCAAGCCCTGCGCACCGCGCCCGCCCTGCGCTAGGGGCCAATCGCAAACACCGTGGGCGTGGCGTTGTCGAGCGCCCAGTCTCGTGTCTTCCAAGTCTTGACGTCGGCGCTGCGGTTGCTGGCGTAGGGCAGCGTCAGCCCGCTTGACGTTGCCAATCGGGTGCTGGGCTGCAGGGTTTGCAGCAAAGTGGCCAGCAAGGCACGGTTGCGGTAGGGCGTTTCAATAAAGAGTTGGGTTTGTTGCGTTTTGAGCGCCAGCGCTTCCAGCATCTTGACGCGCTGCGTCCGCTCGGCGGTGTCACTGGGTACATAACCGACGAACGCAAAATTTTGGCCGTTCAAGCCGCTGGCGGCCAGCGCCAAGAGCAACGACACGGGCCCCACCAGTGGCACCACCGTGAGGCCAAGTTGGTGGGCAGCGCGCACCACCGACGATCCTGGATCGGCCACCGCAGGCATACCAGCCTCGCTGACCAGGCCTACGTCGTGGCCTTGCAGCGCTGCGGCCAAAAGCGCACGCGCATCAAAACCACCCTGATGGTCGCCTTTTTTGTGCACTTCGCGTGGCAGCTCCAGCAGTGTTTGCGCCTGTATCGGGGCCACTAGCGGCACAAGTTCGCCCACGCGCTTGAGGTAGGCGCGGGTGGATTTGGCGTTTTCACACACCCAATGCTGCAGTGACGCAGCCAAGCGAAGCGTTTGCAGAGGCATGGAGTCTTCAAGCGGGCTTTGCTGGGAGCAGCCGAAGTCCAGCGGTGCGGGCACCAAGTAGAGGCGACCGGGCGCCGGGCTCATACCCCACCCAGCAAAGGCAGGCCTGCGGCGCGCAACATGCTGCACAGGCGGATCAGCGGCAAACCGACCAAGGACGTGGGGTCGTCGTTGTCAATACTTTGCAGCAGCGAGATGCCCAGACCTTCGCTTTTGCAACTGCCCGCGCAGTCATAGGGTTGTTCGGCGCGCAGGTAGAACTCAATCTCTTGGTCAGACAAATCACGGTATTGGACTCGGACCTGCGCCAGAGCCTCGCTACAAAAGCCGGTTTCGTGGCACACCACGGCCATGGCAGTCTGAAAAATAACGGTCTGGCCGCGCATGCGGCGCAATTGTGCTGTGGCACCTGCATGGTCGCCCGGTTTCCCCAGGCTCTCGCCATTGAGATCCGCAACCTGGTCGCAGCCAATGACGATGCTGTCCGTAAATTGCGCTGCTACGGCGTGCGCCTTGGCATTTGCCAGGCGTGCAGCCAGTGCGGCGGGTGCTTCATTGGGCTGCGGACTTTCGTCCACACCGGGCGCGGCAACGGTAAATGGGAGACCCAGGCGTTCGAGCAACTGGCGGCGGTAGACGGAGGTCGATCCCAAAACGAGGGGGCGGGGAAGGTGTAACTGCATGCGGCGATTCTCTTACACTGACGCGATGCACCCGAAATTTAACCCGCGCAAACTCTCTGTTCTTAACTTCGCCAAGACGCAGGCCAGCCTGGAGGGCGTGGAGCCGCTGGTGCAATTGGACCGTCTGCATGAATTTCAGCAGGCGCACGCCAAAGGTGCCGACGTGCATTTTCAAGCACATGGCGAGCTGCGCGCCACCAGCGCCGGAGCATCTGCGCCATGGCTGGTCTTGTCCGCCAGCGCGCGCCTCACGCTGGTGTGCCAGCGTTGCCTGGGCCCTGTGGAAGAAGAAATAGCATTTGAGCGCGAGTTCCGTTTCGTCGAGTCTGAAGCCCAGGCGCAAATCGAGGACGAAGAGGCTCAAGAAGATGTACTGGTTTTGAGTCCTGACTTTGACCTGCTGGAACTGGTGGAAGACGAGCTTTTGATGGACTTGCCCGCCTCGCCCAAGCACGCTATCTGCCCGCGGCCCGTGAAACTGCGGGTTGCGGATGCGGATTACCAAGAGCACGAGGACAAGCCCAATCCCTTCGCGGCCCTGGCAGGGCTGAAAATCCCCAAAGGCTAGGCCCGCCAGGCCCATTTTGTCAAACGCGTTTTGGCTCCAACCTTGGGCTATAATTGAAGGCTTACTGCGCGGCCAAGACGGGCAGTGCGTTTTAACCAACCCACTCTGTTGCGGGCACCGCAGCACTTTTGACCAGGAACCCACCATGGCAGTTCAGCAAAACAAAAAATCTCCCTCCAAGCGCGGCATGCACCGTTCGCACAACGCTTTGGTTGTGCCCGGAATTGCTGTGGAGCCCACCACCGGCGAAATTCATCTACGTCACCACATCAGCCCCACTGGTTTCTACCGTGGCCGCAAGGTGTTGAAGACCAAGTCTGAAGCTTAAATCCCATTTAGGCGAAAAGCCCGAAGCTGCATGCTGTGTAGCGTCGGGCTTTTCTCTTTTTTGAGCGCGCATTTGTTCCCGTTTACTGCTCCACTGACGCCATCGGCATGATTACTATTGCCGTTGACTGCATGGGGGGCGACCATGGCCCGTCGGTGACCTTGTCTGCCTGCCGCAAGTTTTTGGATGCCCGTCCGCAGGCCGCGCTGGTGCTGGTGGGCTTGCCCGAAGCTTTGCGGGGCTTTACCCACCCCCGCGTGACATTGATCCAGGCCAGCGAGGTTGTCACCATGGACGACCCTCTCGAAGTGGCGCTGCGCAAGAAGAAAGACTCGTCTATGCGTCTGGCGGTGCAGCAGGTCAAAGACGGAAGCGCCCAGGCGGCCGTTTCCGCTGGTAACACCGGCGCCTTGATGGCGATTTCCCGTTACCTGCTCAAAACCCTGGACGGCATTGAGCGCCCGGCGCTCTCAGGCCAGATTCCCAACGCCCTGGGCGGTGCCACTACGGTGCTCGATCTGGGTGCCAATGTGGACTGTACCGCGCCTCAGTTGTTGCAGTTCGCTGTGATGGGTTCGGCCCTGGTCTCGGTAATGCAAAACAAGCCTGACCCTTCGGTCGGTTTGCTCAATATCGGCTCGGAAATCATCAAGGGCAACGAGACCATCCGCGAAGCCGGCGACCTGATGCGCGCAGCTGCGCTGGCCGGTGACCTGCATTTCTTTGGCAATGTCGAAGGCAACGATATTTTCAAAGGCACTGTGGACCTGGTCGTGTGCGACGGTTTTGTGGGCAATGTGGCGCTCAAAACCGGCGAAGGCCTGGCCAGCATGATTGGTGGTTTTTTGAAAGTGGAGTTTTCAAGGAATATTTTCACAAAATTCGCGGCACTGACTGCCTATTCGGTTTTGTCGGCACTCAAAAGCCGCATTGACCCGGGGCGCCACAACGGAGCTGCGCTGCTAGGATTGCGCGGCGTGGTGTTCAAAAGCCACGGTTCGGCTGACAGTTTGGCTTTCGCCAACGCGTTATTGCGGGCGTATGATGCAGTCGACCACAAGCTGTTAGAGCGCGTGCAGACGCGGCTCGCGCACGCGGCCCCGCTCCTGGCGGGCTTGCACAGTGACACAGAAAACGCCGTTCCCTCCCTCCCATGAGCAGATATTCACGCATTACCGGCACCGGAAGCTACCTTCCCCCCCACAAGCTGACGAACGCCGACCTGGTGGCCCAACTCGGTGCCAAAGGCATCGAGACTTCGGACGATTGGATTGTGGAACGCAGTGGCATCCATGCCCGCCACTTTGCCGCAGACGGCGTTTTCAGCAGTGACCTGGCCCTCGAAGCCGCGAAAAACGCCTTGCTAGCGGCAAACCGCACGCCGCAAGATATTGACCTGATCATCGTGGCCACCTCCACCCCAGACATGGTGTTCCCGTCCACTGCCTGCATCTTGCAAGGCAAGCTCGGTGCGGCAGGCGGCGCGGCTTTTGATGTGCAGGCGGTGTGCAGCGGTTTTGTCTATGCGCTCACCGTGGCGGACGCTCTGATCAAGTCGGGCACTGCGCGCTGTGCGCTGGTGGTTGGGGCCGAAATTTTCTCCCGCATTCTGGACTTCAATGACCGCAGCACCTGCGTGTTGTTTGGCGATGGCGCGGGTGCTGTGGTGCTAGAAGCCTCCGACACTCCCGGCATTTTGTCCAGTGACCTGCATGCCGATGGCAAACACGTCGATCTTTTGTGCGTGCCGGGCCATGTGAGCGGCGGCGCCATTTCGGGCGTGCCCTTGCTGAAAATGGCCGGCCAATCGGTCTTCAAACTGGCTGTGGGTGTGCTGGAAAGTGCGGCCCGCGCCGTGCTGGTAAAGGCTGGCAAGACCGAGGCTGACATTGACTGGTTGGTGCCGCACCAAGCCAACATCCGCATCATGCAAAGTACGGCGAAAAAGCTCAAGCTGCCCATGGACAAGGTCATCGTCACCGTGGGCGAGCATGGCAACACCTCGGCTGCGTCAATACCTCTGGCACTGGACCACGGCGTGCGCAGCGGGCAAATTGTGCCGGGCCAAACCCTGCTGCTCGAGGGCGTGGGCGGCGGCTTTACTTGGGGCGCGGTGCTCCTTGATTTCTAGCCCTTTTGTTCTAGTCAAGATGCATACTCTCTTGCGCGAAAACCCAATGAAACCCTTTGCCTTTATTTTCCCTGGACAGGGCTCACAGTCGGTTGGCATGCTCGACGCCTGGGGCGACCACGCCGTGGTGCGCCAAACCTTGCAAGAAGCATCGGACGCGCTGGGTGAAAACCTGGCCCAACTCATCCACGAAGGCCCCAAGGAAGTGCTTGCGCTGACCACCAACACCCAGCCGGTGATGCTGGTCGCAGGGGTGGCCGCTTACCGGGTGTGGATGGCCGAAGTGGGTGTGGCGCCACAGGCCGTGGCCGGCCATTCGCTGGGCGAATACGCTGCGCTGGTGGCCGCAGGCTCGCTGACATTGGCCCAAGCCGCGCCGCTGGTGCGTGTGCGCGCGCAGGCCATGCAAGACGCAGTGCCCGTGGGCGTGGGTGCCATGGCCGCCATTTTGGGGATGGACGCGCTGCGCGTAGCCGTCTTGTGCGCGCAAGTGACGCAGGAGTTTGGCGCGGCATCGGCCGAAGTGGTGGAAGCCGCCAACTTCAACGACCCGTCCCAAACCGTAATCTCAGGCAGCAAGGCAGCGGTGGACCGTGCCTGCGAAGTGCTCAAGGCCAATGGCGCCAAGCGCGCCTTGATCCTGCCTGTGTCAGCCCCGTTTCACTCATCGCTAATGCTTCCTGCGGCGCAAAAACTACAGCAGCGCCTGGCGGAAATTGAATTTGCTGCGCCGCAAATCGCGCTGGTCAACAACATTGACGTTTGCGTCGAATCTGACAGTGGCCGCATTCGCGACGCGCTGTACCGCCAGGCCTTTGGCCCGGTGCGCTGGGTGGAAACCGTTCAGGCTCTCAAGACGCGCGGCATCGCGCACCTGGTCGAATGCGGCCCAGGCAAAGTGCTCGCTGGCATGGTCAAGCGCATTGACCCCGAGTTGATGGGCGTGGCCCTGTACGACCCGGCCTCGCTGGTGGACGTCCAAGGAGTTTTGGCATGACACAAATCGTTTTTGCCGGTCAGGTTGCTCTGGTTACTGGCGCATCGCGCGGCATTGGTGCGGCCATTGCCCTGGAGCTGGCGCGCAAGGGGTTGCGCGTGGTGGGTACTGCAACAACCGAAAGTGGCGCTGCTGCCGTGGCGCAAGCGCTGGCAGATTTTCCGGGCTGCGCTGGGCGCGTCTTGGATGTGACAGACGGTCCTTCTATAGACTCGTTGGTGGAATCCGTGGTCAAAGAGTGGGGCGGCATTCATGTGTTGGTTAACAACGCTGGCATCACCCGTGACAACCTGGCCATGCGCATGAAAGATGACGATTGGGACGCGGTCATTGACGCCAACCTCAAAGGCGTTTTCCGCATGAGCCGCGCCTTGATGCGCCCCATGATGAAGCAGCGCTACGGGCGCATCATCAACATTACCTCGGTGGTGGGTGCTTCTGGCAACCCTGGCCAAGCCAACTACGCTGCGGCTAAGGCCGGCGTGGCTGGCATGACCCGCGCGCTGGCACGCGAATTGGGCTCGCGCAAGATTACCGTCAACTGCGTAGCCCCTGGCTTTATCGAAACCGACATGACTGCGGGCCTGGCGCAAGAGCAGCAAAGTGCGCTACAAAGCCAGATCCCTTTGGGCCATCTTGGCAAGCCTTCTGACATTGCCCACGCGGTGGCTTATCTGGCTTCCCCTGAGGCTTCCTACGTCACCGGGCAAGAGCTGCATGTCAACGGCGGCATGTACATGTAAAGTACGCCTTGAGTTTTGGTCGATGTGTCCGTTCGGCCGTCAGTGCAAAGTCTGCGACTTTGCACTGCTAAAATTACGGACTGTTTTACAACCCTCAGAGGGAATCCATGAGCGATATCGAAGTACGTGTCAAAAAAATCATTGCCGAGCAACTCGGCGTTGAAGAGTCTCAAGTCACCAACGAAAAGGCCTTCGTCGCCGATCTGGGTGCAGACTCGCTCGACACCGTGGAGCTGGTAATGGCGCTTGAAGACGAGTTCGGCATCGAAATCCCTGACGAAGACGCAGAAAAAATAACCACGGTACAAAACGCCGTGGACTACGCCACGACTCACAAAAAGGCCTGAAGCCGCGCGCCGCACAAGCGGCGCCTGTGATTTCAGGTGGGCGTACGGGATCCTGGTTGTCGGATGCAAAGCCGCGACCGGGGCTTCGGTAACAGCTGCAGCAATGCAGCTTTTCATTGCAGCAAAGTTCAATACAGGTGAATATGTCCCGTCGTCGCGTGGTAGTTACTGGTTTGGGTTGCGTTAGTCCCGTAGGAAATACGGTGGAACAGGCGTGGTCCAACCTGCTTGCAGGTCAATCGGGCATCGGCCTGATCACAAAATTTGACACATCGGCCTTTGCTTGCAAGATCGCGGGCGAAGTGCGCGGTTTTGAGCTTGAGCGCTACATCAGCGCCAAGGATGCGCGGGCCATGGACAGCTTCATCCATTTCGGCATCGCGGCGGCCGTACAGGCGGTCCAAGACTCCGGCTTGTCCACGGGCGACGCGCTTGGAGAAGAAGAAGCCGCTCGCATCGCCTGCGTGATCGGCTCTGGTATCGGCGGCTTGCCGATGATCGAGAACACCAATATCGAATACTCGGCGCGCGGTCCTCGGCGCATCTCGCCGTTCTTTGTGCCGGCGTCCATTATCAACATGACAGCAGGCCACGTTTCCATGCGGTTTGGCTTTAAGGGCCCGAATCTGGCGATTGCCACGGCCTGCACCACAGGCTTGCACTGCATCGGCCAAGCCGGACGCATGATCGAGTATGGCGACGCTGATGTGGTGGTAGCCGGTGGCTCGGAAGCCACGGTTTCTCCGCTGGGCGTGGGCGGCTTTGCTGCCATGCGCGCCCTGAGCACCCGCAACGACGACCCGGCCACCGCTTCGCGCCCATGGGATAAAGACCGCGACGGTTTTGTGCTGGGCGAAGGGGGCGGTGTGATAGTGCTCGAAGAGTACGAACACGCCAAAGCCCGTGGTGCCCGGATTTACGCCGAGCTGGCAGGTTTTGGCATGAGCGCTGATGCCGGCCATATGACTGCCCCCAATATGGACGGTCCGCGCCGTGCCATGGTAACGGCCATGCGCAATGCTGGTGTTAATGCCGACCAGATCAACTACCTCAACGCGCACGGGACGTCTACACCACTGGGCGACACCAATGAGACCAACGCCATCAAGGCGGCACTGGGCGAGCACTCCAAGCGGGTGGTGGTCAACTCCACCAAGTCCATGACCGGGCATTTGTTGGGAGGCGCCGGTGGTATTGAGTCGGTGTTTACCGTGCTGGCGCTCTACCACCAAAAGAGCCCGCCCACGATCAACATCTTCAACCAAGACCCGGACTGCGACCTGGATTACTGCGCCAACGTGGCGCGCGACATGCCCATCGAATACGCCCTGAAGAATAATTTTGGGTTTGGCGGAACCAACGGCGCGCTGGTCTTCAAGCGGGCTTAGGCCCGCCGCCTCGCCCGCCTCGCTCCATTTCTGGGCGCCCCGCGATGCACCTGCCACCTGCTGCTCAATGGCGCCTTGGGCGGAGTCGGGCACATGGCGTCGTGCTGGTGCTGGCATCGGCGATTTACCTCCTGTTGTTTTTTGCCCTGTGGGGACAAGTCGTATCCGACGCTTGGTGGGGCCTGCTGGCAATGGCCTGGGTATTCTTGCTACACGCTGGCTTGCGCTGGTGGAAAAGTCCGGCGGGGGTGTTGCGATGGACAGGCCGAGAATGGCACTGGCTGCAGGGGCCGGCGTTGCAGGTTGGCACTCTAAGGTGGGTACTTGATTTGCAAACCATGTCCGTGGTGCACTTTGGGCCTAGTGGAAGCGGCGCAGGCTGCTGGCTTTGGCTAGAGCACGGGGCGCAGAGTCCTTCGGCCTGGAGCGCTTTGCGCCGAGCGCTGCTCGCGAGTGCCGCCAGCGCTGGGCAAGAAACCCTGCGCGCGCAGGCCAGTGTCGCCAGTGGTAAAAGATTTCGGCCTGCTGACTATTTAATTGGACCGCGGACGCCCCAATTAGAGACGTTTGGGGCATCTTCGGATGTAAGCGCGGGCTTAAACGGTTTCCAAGATTCGATTTTGAGGTAATTCTTATGCTGTCATACCTGAGTTTTCAACGCATTCGGACGCTTGCTGCATCGCTGGCGCTGGCGTGCACCACAGCCACGCTGGCCCTGATTCCATGGCAAACCGCCATGGCCCAAGTGCGAACCTTGCCCGATTTCACCGATTTGGTGGACCAGGTGGGGCCATCGGTGGTCAATATCCGCACGCTAGAAAAAGTAGTGCCCCGTGCGGCACCCGGGGGCGCCGGCGACGATGAAATGCTGGAGTTTTTCCGCCGGTTTGGTCTGCCCATGCCCAATATCCCGCGCCAGGCACCACGCTCCAACCGGTCGACGCCTGAGGAAGATCAGCCCAAAGGCGTGGGTTCGGGCTTTATTTTTTCGTCGGACGGCTTAATCATGACCAATGCCCATGTGGTGGAAGGTGCTGACGAAGTTTTGGTCACCCTGACTGACAAGCGCGAATTCAAGGCCAAAATTCTGGGCGCCGACAAGCGCAGCGATGTGGCTTTGGTAAAAATTGAAGCCACAGGTCTGCCCGTTATAAAGGTGGGTGATGTGGGTCGGTTGCGCGTGGGCGAATGGGTCATGGCCATTGGCTCGCCTTTTGGCCTTGAAAACACGGTGACCGCTGGTATCGTCAGTGCCAAGCAGCGCGACACGGGCGACTATCTGCCCTTTATCCAGACCGATGTAGCCATCAACCCTGGCAATTCTGGTGGCCCGCTGATTAATATGCGCGGCGAAGTCGTCGGCATCAACAGCCAAATTTACTCGCGCTCGGGCGGTTTTATGGGTATTTCTTTTGCCATTCCGATGGACGAGGCGGTGCGCGTGGTGGAGCAACTGCGCAGCCAAGGGCGTGTAAGCCGCGGGCGCATCGGCGTGCAAATTGGCCCGGTCAGCAAAGAGGTGGCCGAATCTTTGGGCTTGCTCAAAGCACAGGGCGCGCTCGTCACGGGCGTGGAGGCCGGGGCACCCGCGGAGAAGGCGGGGGTTGAGGCCGGCGACATTATTGTTAAGTTCGATGGCAAGGCCATTGAAAAGTCCGGTGATCTGCCGCGTATTGTGGGCAGCATCAAACCGGGCACTAAATCGACGCTGACGGTGTTTCGTCGTGGCAGCATGAAAGACCTGAGCGTTACCGTGGCCGAAATTGAGGCGGACAAGGTCGTCGCCAAGGTTGAGGCCCCTGAGTCCAAGCCCAAAGGTGTGGCCGGCCAGCAATACGGCCTGGTGATAAGTGATCTTACGGATGCCCAGAAAAGAGAGCTGAAGATCAAGTCTGGCGTGCGCATTGATGCCGCGACGGAGGCTGCCGCCCGTGCCGGTTTACGCGAAGGAGACGTGATTCTGGCTGTAGGCAATGCGGAGGTCGCTTCGGCCCGTGAGCTGGAGGCAGCGCTGACAAAACACGACAAGAAGAAGTCCTTGAATATCTTGTTCCGGCGCGGGGACTGGACCCAGTTTGCGGTGATCAAAGCCGGGAACTGAGCCAATACGGGGAACCTTACGAGCGTTCCTGAACGGAAGTCCCTGAGTGAAAAGGGGTTGTTATGGTGCAGCTGGAACTTTCAGCCGTCGTTTCCATCCATGTTTTCGTTAGAATGAGAGGCTAAAATCGCGCCTAGCGGTAATAAGCGGATGCTGGTAGTTCACGATGCGGAAATTTTGGGCGGAAAGCTGAAAATTTTCGTGATTTCAGCCCAAACAATGTTGAGAACGTGTGGATGAGTTGTGTGCAAGCACCCGGCTTGGTCGTTCTCTTGCGCATGCTTGGACTTGTTGCGGCTTCACTTTGCTGCTTTTTGCCTACAATGAACTCCCAGCTTTCGCAGTTGCCAAAGATTGTTGGTTCAGGGCGCGTTCGTTCAAAGACGCGCCCATTTTTTTGGCCGGTACTTTTTCATCCATCTCTTTGAAGCCCTTGCTTGATGCAACACATCAGAAATTTTTCCATCATCGCCCACATTGACCACGGCAAGTCCACGCTGGCAGATCGCTTGATCCAGCGCTGTGGCGGGCTGGAGTTGCGCGACATGCAGGCCCAAGTGCTGGACTCGATGGACATCGAGAAAGAACGCGGCATTACCATCAAGGCACAGACTGCGGCGCTGCATTACAAGGCCGCTGACGGCCAGATGTACAACCTCAACCTGATTGATACGCCCGGGCACGTTGACTTTTCCTATGAAGTGAGTCGCTCGCTTTCAGCCTGCGAAGGTGCGTTGCTGGTGGTGGACGCCAGCCAGGGCGTGGAAGCCCAAACCGTGGCCAATTGCTACACCGCGCTCGAGCTTGGTGTGGAAGTAGTTCCGGTGTTAAACAAGATTGACTTGCCCAACGCGGATCTGGACAACGCGCGCAGCGAGATTGAGGACGTGATTGGCATTGACGCGACGGACGCCATTGCCTGCTCAGCCAAAACCGGGGTGGGCATTGACGACATTTTGGAGACGATCGTAGCCAAGATTCCGGCGCCCAAGGGTAACCCGGACGGCCCCTTGCGCGCCATGATCATTGACAGCTGGTTTGATGCCTATGTGGGCGTGGTAATGCTGGTGCGGGTGGTGGATGGGCGATTGGGAAAGGGCGAACGCATCAAGATGATGGCCTCCGGCGCGATGTACAACGCCGACAACCTGGGCGTGTTCACCCCGGCCAACGAGCCGCGCCAGTCTTTGGAGGCCGGCGAGGTGGGTTACATCATCGCGGGCATCAAGGAGTTGCAGGCGGCCAAGGTGGGCGACACGGTGACGCTGATTAAACCGGGCAGCGGTGGCGCTGCCGCCACGGCCACCGAGGCGCTGCCGGGCTTCAAGGAAATCCAGCCACAGGTCTTTGCTGGCTTGTACCCGACGGAGGCCAGTGAATACGACTCTTTGCGCGACGCCCTGGAGAAGCTCAAGCTCAATGATGCCTCGCTGCATTACGAGCCCGAAGTGTCGCAAGCGCTGGGTTTCGGTTTTCGCTGCGGCTTTTTGGGTCTGCTGCATATGGAAATTGTGCAGGAGCGGCTGGAGCGCGAGTTTGACCAGGACCTGATCACCACGGCGCCCAGCGTGGTCTACCAGGTCATGAAAAACGATGGCACCGTGTTGATGGTGGAAAACCCGTCCAAGATGCCTGACATCGGCAAGACCGCCGAAATCCGCGAGCCCATTGTCACCGTACACCTTTACATGCCCCAAGAGTATGTGGGCGTAGTGATGACGCTGGCCAACCAAAAGCGTGGCATCCAGATGAACATGGCCTACAAGGGCCGCCAGGTGGTGTTGACGTATGAGATGCCGTTGGCTGAGATCGTGCTGGACTTCTTTGACAAGCTCAAGAGCGTGAGTCGGGGCTACGCGTCCATGGACTACGAGTTCAAGGAATACCGCGCCGCTGACGTGGTCAAGGTCGATATCTTGCTCAATTCCGAGAAAGTTGACGCGCTGTCCATCATGCTGCACCGGACGCAGTCGCAATACCGTGGCCGCGCGGTGGTGGCCAAGATGCGCGAGATCATTTCCCGCCAGATGTACGACGTCGCGATCCAGGCCGCCATCGGGCCCAACATCATTGCGCGTGAGACAATCAAAGCCCTGCGCAAGAACGTGCTGGCCAAGTGCTACGGCGGTGATATTTCACGCAAGAAAAAGCTCCTTGAGAAACAAAAAGCAGGTAAAAAACGCATGAAACAGATTGGTTCCGTCGAAGTGCCGCAAGAGGCATTTTTGGCAATTTTGCAGGTGGAAGATTGATGCAAGCGCTTACCGCTTTGGTTTTGGGCGCCTTTGTGGCCTACGCGGGTTCGTGGTACCTGGGTTTTGTCGAGGGCAACTTTGCGTTGCTCTTGTTCATGGCCAGCGTGGTCAGCGGCGTGTACTGGCTCGCTGAGCGCTACTACTTTTTGCCCGCGCGCCTGGCTGCAGCCCAGCGGCTCGAAACCACCGACGTGCAGCGCCGCGCCGATCTGGCCAAACAAGGGATCACCCAAGTCGATGGCAGCGTGGCGCAAGCCAAGGCCCATATCCTGGCCCAGCCTTGGTGGCTGGATTGGACCGCTGGATTGTTCCCAGTCATCATTTCGGTGTTTTTTCTGCGCTCCTTTATTGTTGAGCCCTTCAAGATTCCTTCGGGCTCCATGATTCCGACGCTCTTGGTCGGCGACTTGATTTTGGTGAATAAATTCCACTACGGCCTGCGCCTGCCGGTGCTCAATCTCAAGCTGACGGAGGGCAACAAGCCGCAGCGCGGTGATGTGATGGTGTTCCGCTACCCGCCCAAGCCCAGCCTGGACTACATCAAGCGCGTTGTCGGCCTGCCAGGTGACACAGTGGCCTATATCAATAAGCGTCTGACCATCAACGGCCAGGTGATCAATACCCAGTCTGTGCCTGAATTTTTTGACGAAGACGCGATGCGCTATTTCAAGCAATACGAGGAAAAGCTGGGAGACCAGCCCCACCGCTTGCTCAATGACGATGAACGTCCCGCCTTTGTGCCTGGCAACGACCGGTTTCCTGGCTCCGAGGCCTGCAACTACACGGTCGAAGGCGTGACCTGCAAGGTGCCCGACGGCAGTTACTTCATGATGGGCGATAACCGCGACAACTCGCTGGACTCGCGCTACTGGGGCTTTGTGCCTGAGCGCAACATTGTTGGCAAGGCATTTTTTGTCTGGATGAACTTTGGCAGCGTGAAGCGCATAGGGTCGTTCCACTAAATCAGTTTGAACCACGACATGCAACAGTTGCAGCAACGCCTGCAACACGTTTTCAAAGACCCCGCCTTGCTGGCGCGGGCGCTGACGCACCGCAGCTTTTCCATAGACCACTACGAGCGGCTGGAATTCTTGGGTGACTCGGTGCTCAGTTTGGCGGTGTCTGACCTGCTTTACCTGCGTTTGAGTGCGCTGCCCGAGGGCGACTTGTCGCGCGTGCGAGCCAACCTCGTGCGCCAAGATACCTTGCACAAGCTAGCCGTGGACCTGGGTTTGTCCCGTCTGCTCAAACTCGGCGAAGGAGAAATGCGCTCGGGTGGCCCCAAGCGTCCCTCCATATTGGCTGACGCGCTGGAAGCCATCATCGGCGCGGTTTACCTGGACGCCGGTTATGCCGCAGCGCAGGCGCTAGTGCAGCGGCTATTTGTGGCGGTGGACGTCAATCCGCAGATGGACGCCATCGGCAAAGATCCCAAAACCGAGTTGCAAGAGTTGCTTCAAGGACGCAAGCTCAAGCTGCCCGAATACCGGGTCGTGGCCGTCATGGGCGCGGCGCACCAGCAAAGTTTTGACGTGGCCTGCGAAATCGCCGAGCTGCGCCTGTCCGAACGCGGCATAGGCGGCTCGCGCCGTGCCGCCGAGCAGGCCGCCGCCGCCGCCATGCTGCAAACCATTCACACCGAGGTCGACAATGACAACTAAAAAAACAATACCCAAGACCAGTTCGGTTCCACTGCACGCACCCTTGCCCGGCAGCGCCGTTGTGCCCCGCATCGACGACGGCGCTGACCTAGAAAGCATGCTCGAAGGCCTGCTCAAAACCACGCCGCGCGCAGCATCTGGTGGCGTCGCCCAGGCCGGAGAGCGCTGCGGGCTGGTGGCGATTGTGGGCAAGCCCAATGTGGGCAAGTCCACTCTGATGAACGCGCTGGTGGGGCAAAAAATCAGCATCACCTCGCGCAAGGCACAGACCACGCGCCACCGCATTACCGGCATCCATACCCGTGGCGCCACGCAATTTGTGTTTGTGGATACGCCTGGCTTTCAGACCCGGCACAACAACGCGCTCAACCGCTCGCTCAACAAAACCGTGCTGGGTGCGGTGGGTGATGTGGACTTGATTTTGTTTGTGGTGGAAGCCGGCATGTTCAACCAGGCCGATGCCAAAGTGCTGTCGCTCTTGAGTAAAACCGTGCCCACGCTCTTGGTGGCCAACAAGCTCGACCAGGTGAACCGCCGCGCCGACATTGCGCCCTGGTTGCAGGAAATGCAGCAGCGCCACGCCTTTGCCGAATTTGTTCCTATGTCGGCTAAAAACGCCAAGGACATCGAGCGCATGCTCGGCATTTGCGAAAAATACCTGCCCGAACAAGCCTGGTGGTACGCCGCCGACGAACTGACCGACCGTAGCGAAAAATTCCTAGCCAGCGAAACTGTCCGCGAAAAGTTGTTTCGCCTGACCGGTGACGAGCTGCCCTACACGTCCACCGTGGTGATCGACAAGTTTGAGGAGGAGCCAGGTAAGGGCAAGCAAAAAAGACTCTTGCGTATTGCCGCCACGATTGTGGTGGAGCGCGATGGCCACAAGGCCATGGTGATTGGCGACAAGGGCGAACGCATCAAGCGTATCGGCATGGAAACCCGGGTCGAGCTAGAAAAGCTGCTTGACTGCAAGGTCTTCATCGAGATGTGGGTCAAGGTGCGCTCGGGTTGGGCCGACGACGAAGCCCGCGTGCGGTCTTTTGGTTACGAGTAAATGGCCACCAGGCGCATCGCAGACGAGCCCGCGTATGTGCTTCACCGCTACGACTGGAGCGAGTCCAGCCTGATCGTGGAGGTGTTTACCCGCCACCACGGGCGCATTGCGCTTATCGCCAAGGGCGCCAAACGACCGAGTTCGAGTTTCCGGCCGATTCTGCTGCCCTTGCAACCGCTGCACCTGGCCTTTGGCGGCGATGCCGAGATTCGCACCTTGAAGAGCGCCGAATGGCAGGGCGGCCATGTCATGCCCACGGGTGACGCGCTGCTGTCGGGCTACTACCTCAATGAATTGCTGCTCACGCTGCTGGCGCGCGACGACCCGCACCCGACGCTGTTTGACGTGTACGCCCGCGTGGTCGAGGTGATTGCCAGCCAGCATGGCGAGGTGCTGCAGGCGGCGCTGCGCAGCTACGAGCTGCTGCTGTTGCGCGAAGTCGGCCTGCTGCCGCAATTGAACGTGCAAACCATGACCCTTGGCGCACTGCAACCCCAGGTTCGCTACACCCTGGTGGCCGAAGGCGGGCTGCGCCTGGCCCATGCCGACGACCGCGCAAATTTGACCGGCGCGCAATGGGCGGATTTGCAAGCCACGCTGGCCACCGATGCACCATTTACCGCCACGCTGCGCGCTTGCGCGGAGATGAGCGCCGAGCTCAAGCCTCAGTTGCGCGCCTTGCTGCACTACCATTGCGGCACCCAGACCCTGCGCACCCGGCAGATGATGATTGATATCCAGTCGCTATAACCCGCTCCATTACAGGTCCGCCCGTTCGCCATGAAGCCACACGCCACCGCTCTTTCTGTCAACCTCAACAAGGTCGCGTTGGTGCGCAACACGCGCCACCTTGGCATCCCTAGCGTCACCCGCGCAGCCACCTTGTGCCTGCAGGCGGGAGCCTCGGGCATCACGGTCCACCCCCGGCCGGATGCGCGCCATATTCGCGCCACCGACGTGGACGCGCTGGCGCACCTGATGCAAGCCTGGCCTGACCGCGAGTTCAATATCGAGGGCAACCCTTTTCACAACTTGATGGACTGCGTGGGCCAGTTAGTGGCGCGCAAGCTGCCGGTACACCAAGTAACTTTTGTGCCCGACGGCGAAGGCCAGTTCACCAGCGACCATGGCTGGAATTTCCCGCAAGACGCGCAGCGTCTGCGCCCGCTGATCGCCCAGTGCCACGCTTGGGGCCTGCGCGTGAGTCTGTTCATGGACGCTGAGCCTGGCTCCATGGCGGCTGCCCGCGCCGTGGGTGCCCACCGGGTGGAGCTTTATACCGAACCCTATGCCGCCGCCTGGGGCACTGCGCAGCAGGCGATGCAGCTCGCTCGCTTTGCCCAAGCCGCACGCGCGGCGTTGGACGCGGGTCTGGGCGTCAACGCCGGCCACGACCTGAACCTGGACAACCTGGCCACCTTTGCCCGCCAGGTGCCGGCCTTAAGCGAAGTGTCTATCGGCCACGCCCTGATTGGCGACGCGCTCGAGCGTGGCTATGCAGGGGCGGTGGAAGCGTATTTGCGTTGCCTGCGGCCATGATTTACGGCGTAGGCACCGATATTTGCGACATCCGGCGCATCCGGGCCAGTTTGGAGCGCCATGGCGAGCGCTTTGCCGCCAAAGTCTTGGCAGAGGGTGAGCTGACCACCTGGAAGACCCGCAGCGCGCGCTGGCCCGAGCGCGGTGTGCGCTACTTGGCCACCCGCTTTAGCGCCAAAGAGGCATTCAGCAAGGCCATAGGACTGGGCATGCGCATGCCCATGACCTGGCGGCTGTGTGAAATTGCCAATCTACCCAGCGGCGCGCCTGTGGTGGTCTTGCACGGCGGCCTGAAAACTTGGTTTGAGGCCCGGGGCCTGCAAGCCAAAGTGACCCTGAGCGACGAGAGCGACTACGCGGTGAGCTTTTGCATCGTTGAGTCCCCGTAGCTTGCCTTGGCCTGCCGTATCCGCCGCACTTCGCCAAGCCCTTTGCCCATTAAAACGCCGTCCTGTATGAGCTCTCACGCGCCTTTGGTCATCGACATTGCAGGCAATCGCCTGAGCCCGGTAGACCGCAAACGCCTGCGCCACCCGCTGGTCGGTGGCCTGATTCTGTTTGGCCGCAACTGGGAAAGCCGTGCCCAACTCAGCGCCCTGTGCAAGAGCATCAAACGCTTGCGCCCGGACCTGCTGATTTGTGTAGACCACGAAGGTGGACGCGTGCAGCGCTTCAAAACCGATGGTTTTACCCACGTACCACCCATGCGCGCCTTGGGCGAAATGTGGCTGGCCGCACCGAGGGCAGGGCGCAAGGCCGGTCCGCTGGACGCTGTGCGCTCGGCGGGCGCTTGCGGCTATGTGCTGGGCGCGGAGTTGCGGGCCTGTGGCGTGGACTTCAGCTTTACGCCAGTGCTCGACCTCGACCATGGCGCCAGCGGCGTGATTGGCGACCGCGCTTTTGCGCGTGACCCGCGCGTCGTCAGCCTGCTGGCCCAGGGCCTGGCCCATGGCCTGTTGCAAAGCGGCTTGGGCAGCTGCGGCAAACACTTTCCAGGCCACGGCTTTGTCAAGGCCGACTCGCATTTGGCGGTGCCGGTGGACAAGCGCAGCCTCAAAACCATCCTGGCCGACGACGCCGCCCCCTACCGCTGGCTGGGGGCCACGCTTGGCAGCGTCATGCCGGCCCATGTGATTTACCCCAAGGTGGACAGCCGCCCGGCCGGTTTCTCCAGCATCTGGCTGCGAGACGTGTTGCGCGGCCAGCTCGGGTTTGAAGGCGCGGTGTTCAGCGACGACCTGTCCATGGCAGGGGCCCGTGCCATGAACGGCCAGGCGCTAAGCTATACCGAGGCGGCGCTTGCAGCCCTGGCGGCGGGCTGCGATATGGTGCTTTTGTGCAACCAGTCACTAGTGCAAGCCGACGGCACAGCACCCATTGATGAACTGATTTCAGGCCTCACCCAGGCACAAGTGCAGGGCGCGTGGAGCATCGACGAGCGCAGCGAAGAGCGGCGACTGGCGCTCTTGCCGCGCTTTGCCTCGCCCGATTGGGACGACCTGATGGTGTCGCCTGCCTATATGCAGGCGCTGGACTGGCTGCCGTGATGCGTGGGCTGGCCGAGCGTGCTACGATCTTCAACTTGCTAAGTTTGTCAACCCCTCCTACAAGTTCTACAAAATGAAATTGAATATCCTGTTTGCCGCATCGGTGATGTCTTTGGCAGCCACCTTGTCTTTTGCGCAGACGGCGCCTGCAGTGGCTCCAATTGCCCCCTCAGTGGTGCAGCCCGCTGCGCCTGTGGACAGTACCGCCAAGGCAGAAGCACCCGCCAAAAAACATGGCAAAAAGCAAGCGCACCAAGTTATTGCCAAGAAACACAAGGCAGCCAAGCACAAGAAAAAAGCAGCAATGTAATTTGCCGCTTTGCCAAAAGGGGGCCCGCGCAGGCCCTTTTTTTGCGCCTGGATCTGTGGGTCAGCGCCCAATACGTGCTGCGACTAGGGGGACCGGTGCAGGCGGGGTGCAGACAATGTGAGGATTTGATCGGCTGTTGCCTGGTCAATATTGCGGTTGCTGGCGAGCAGTTTTTGTTTGAGCAACAAATCACGCAGCTGCTGTACGTCGCGCACCGTGGGTGCAACCTTGATTTGGGCCAGGGCGGCTTGGCTGTTGCCAGACTGTACCAAGGCGGCGACCTTGGGCGCCCAGACACTAGGACGTGACATGCATACTTTCCTTTGGAATTCGAACGGTTGAAAACCATTTTGGCACACTGTTATACGGGGCGCGGATGAAAAATTTTTCGTTGAAATGGAGGGCTGCGGTCCTTGTTTTGCTGTTGGGCGGGTGCGCCACGCAGCAACCTGCCCCTTTGGTCCTTCCCTCAAGCGCTCCCACAGCAGCAGCCCCGGTGGCCAAGGTGCCGCCCCGTATCGGTTTGGCCCTGGGCGGTGGCGCTGCGCGCGGCTTTGCACACGTGGGTGTAATCCAGGTGCTGGAAGAAGCCGGTATCCGCCCGGCGCTGGTATCGGGCACTTCTGCGGGCAGTCTGGTCGCGGCCTTGTACGCCAGTGGAAAATCCGGCGCTCAACTGCAACATATTGCCGAAACCATGGAAGAAGCCACCATCGCCGATTGGACGCTGCAAATATTTACCCGCGGCGTCTTGCGTGGCGAGGCTTTGGCCAAGTATGTGAACGCGCAAGTGGGGCAAAAGCCCATCGAGGCCATGGTAATCCCCTTGGGTATTGTGGCCACCGACCTCAATAGTGGCAACGAAGTCTTGTTCCAACGCGGCGACACCGGAACTGCCGTGCGCGCGTCGAGTGCTGTGCCTGCGGTCTTTCAGCCGGTCAAGGTGGGTACGCGGGAGTATGTCGATGGTGGTTTGGTGTCACCGGTGCCAGTGCGCGCAGCGCGCAAGATGGGCGCCGAGCTCATCATTGCGGTGGATATTTCCAGCCCGCCCGAGGCCAGTTCGGCCAATGGCACGCTCGATATCCTGTTGCAAACCTTCACCATCATGGGCAAAAGCATTAGCACCATCGAGCTCAAGGACGCCGACATCTTGGTTCGGCCTAACTTGACGGGCATTTCGAGTGCTGATTTCAGCGCCCGCAAGCGCTCTATCGAGGCGGGACGCCAGGCCATGTCCTTAGCTTTGCCCCAATTGCGCGCGGCGATCGAGGCCAAAACCCACTAAGCTTTTTCGCCAGCGCCAGGTTGAATTGCGCGGGGCGTGCCGTCGCCAGACGAAAAAAAAGGCCTCGTTTTGCAACGAGGCCTTGAAGGGATCCCTGAACCTAGAGGTTTCGAAAGGACCCGAGGAGACAACGGGTACGAAACAATGTGTTTCGCGTGGCTGAATTATCTCAGGGTTTTCCCTTGGATTTTGGATGCAAGTAAAAATATTGCATGCACCTCAAGGCCCTGAATTAACGCTTTTTGGCAGCAGTGGCTTGCTTGGTAGCGTTGGTTGCAGTAGCGGCCACAGCGTGGAAGTTGGCTTCGGCAGCGTCAGTGGCTTGCTTGACCGCTTTTTGAACCGATTCCAAGGCGGAGCTTGCAGCAGACACAGCGCTCTTCATCACGGCAACAGCAGACTCCGAGCCGGCAGGCGCGTTCTTGGCTGCGCTGTCGACCAAAGAGGCGAATTTTTGCTGGGCTTCAGCAGCTTGGGCTTCCACCGACTTAGTGAATTCAGCGCTGGCGCCGGTTGCGATGTCATACAGGTGACGGCTGTAAGCAGCGGTCTTCTCAGCCAAAGGCTGCAGCAAACCCGATTGCAGGGCCAAGAGTTCTTGCGCGTCTTTCACGCTGAACATCGTTTGAGCGTGGCTCGAAGCCTCGGACAAAGCGGCTTTGGAAGCGGTCAGGTTCAGTTCGACGATTTTCTCGACGCCTTCGAAAGCCTTGTTGGTCAGGCCAAACATGGTTTCCATGTTGGATTTGTGGGAGGCCATTACTTGTTCTACGGTCAACATATCAATACTCCAGAAGTTAAATGAAAAACACCATCTGCTCCGTAACCCAAGCCCTTGCTTGTTTATGTTGCAGTGCAGCATGGTTGGAATTATAGGCATGAAAACGCGCTGCACAAGTCTTTTTTGTTGCAATGCAGCATTTTTTTACTTATTCGTAACATTTTTTTTCGTGAATTTGATCTCAAACAAGGTTTCAAAGGGAAAACCGCTCGGTCTTTGGCTGTTGTGCGGTCACCGCTGGGACCAGCTTGGGTCGATTTGGCGTCGCTGCAGTGGCAGAATCCACCTTCCTCAGTCGGCAATGGGCGGGCTGGGCTTCTCCTGCTAGCGCAGATTTTTCTCTACTCGCATGTCCAAACCCATTCCTGAGACGCGCAGCGAATTCCGCGCCTGGCGCTCCATTGCCACCCGCTGGATGGACAACGACGCCTATGGGCATGTCAACAACGTTGTGTACTACAGCTGGTTTGACACGGCGGTAAATGCCTATCTGATTGAGCATGGCGCTCTGGATGTGGCCCATGGCGCGAGCGTCGGACTCGTGGTGGAAACCCATTGCAATTATTTTTCTCCACTGTCTTTCCCGCAGACGGTGGACGTTGGCTTGCGCGTGTCGCGGTGGGGCACGTCGAGCGTGCGCTACGAACTTGGCATATTTGGCAGTGGCGATACTGCGGCGGCGCAGGGCCATTTTGTCCACGTCTACGTGGATGCGCAGACGCGAAAACCCGCGCCACTTTCTCCCACTCTTGTTTCAGTATTGGATGCTTTGCTATGAACATTGGCCCGACAGACGCCAAGCCCGTGGACTCTGCGATCACTTCGCGCATGTCAGTACGGGCTTTTACAAGCCAGGCGGTAGAGAAATCGGTACTTGCGCATTTGCTGGAGGTGGCCAGTCGGTCGCCGTCAGGTACCAACACCCAGCCCTGGAAAGTCTATGTGCTGCAAGGCGCCAGCCGCGACAGCCTGGTATCCGAGGTGTGCGCCGCCCACGACGCGGTGCGCGCGGACCCGGCGCTGGGCGCGCAGTACGTGGAAGAGTACGACTACTACCCCCAGAAGTGGGTGAGTCCTTATATTGACCGCCGCCGCGAGAACGGTTGGGGCTTGTACGGCCTTTTGGGCATTGGCAAGGGCGACAAAGACCAGATGCACGCCCAGCACCAGCGCAATTACCGCTTTTTTGACGCGCCCGTGGGCCTGATGTTCACCATGGACCGGGTGCTTGGGCGGGGTTCGCTGGTCGACTACGGCATGTTCTTGCAAAGCCTCATGGTCGCCGCGCGCGGCCACGGGCTGTCCACCTGCCCCCAGGCGGCCTGGAACGGGTTTGCAAAAATTATCCTGCCCCACATTGGCGCGGGCCCCGACGAGATGCTGGTCTGCGGCATGGCCCTGGGCTATGCCGACGAGGCAGCGCCCGTAAACCGCTTCCACACGCCGCGCGTGCGGGTGCAAGACTTCACCACCTGGCTGGAGTAAGCGCTTCAGCTTTCCACACCCCACAAGGCCACCACATAAGGCAATTGATGACCTCCACTTCTCACAAGCCCCGTATTTTGCTGACCCGCGCCATTTTTCCGCAGGTATTGGAGCGCCTGTCTGCGCACTTTGAGGTGGAAGCCAACCCCACAGATGATCTCTGGGACCGCTCCGAGCTGCTCAGGCGCCTGCAAGGCAAGGTGGGGGTATTTACCACCGGCGTGGAGCGCATCGACGCGGCGCTGTTAGCGCAATGCCCGGACCTGGAAATTTGCGCCAACATGACGGTGGGCTACAACAATTTTGACCTCGACGCCATGACGGCCGCTGGCGTCTTGGGCACCAACGCCCCGGACGTGCTGACCGAGACCACGGCAGATTTTGGCTTTGCGCTTCTGATGGCCACGGCGCGGCGGGTGACTGAGAGCGAGCACTTTTTGCGTGCGGGGCACTGGACGCGCTGGAGCTATGACATGTTCTCTGGCGCAGAAGTGCATGGCAGCACCCTGGGTATTTTGGGCATGGGCCGCATTGGGCAAGCGATTGCGCGCCGAGGTGCACTTGGTTTTGGCATGAAGGTGATCTACCACAACCGCTCGCCCCTGAGCGCTGTGCTGGAGCAGGAATGCAAGGCGCGCTATGTGAGCAAGCAAGAGCTGCTTACGAGGGCGGACCATTTGGTCTTGGTGCTGCCTTACAGCGCTGCCGCGCACCACAGCATTGGCGCGCCAGAACTGGCCATCATGAAGCCTACGGCGACCTTAATCAATATTGCACGTGGCGGCATTGTGGACGACGCTGCGCTGGCACAGGCACTCAAAAATCGGGTGATTGCGGCGGCCGGTTTGGACGTGTTTGAGGGCGAGCCCAGCGTCCACCCGGATTTGTTGCAGGTGCCCAATGTGGTGCTCACGCCCCACATCGCCAGCGCCACCGAGGGCACGCGCCGCGCCATGGCTAATCTGGCGGTGGACAACCTGGTGGGCTATCTGGTGAACGGGCGGGCGGTGACGCCGCTCAACCCTGGGGCTATCGCCAGCGCTTGATGGTGTCGACCGGCCCGGGCCCGTTGTCTTAGAGCAATGCCAGTGCGGTTTTCTGGAGCAGCGCCAAGGTGGCCTGCTGCGTCAGGGTGGTGGGGCGCGAGGCGCTGAGCGCCAGGCTCAGTCCGATGCGCAGCGGTAGGGCACCTACTGCGATAGGTCGCGTGGAAAAAGCGCTGGGCCGCGTTGAGCGTGCCACCGCATTGCGCGATAGGATGGCGCAACCGGCGCCGTCGTCTACCAAATCCAAAATGGCAGAGATGCCGTCAATTTCCAGGCCGATGTTGGGGCGGCAACCTAGCGCTGCCATCTCCGACTCCACAAACATGCGAATCGCGTTGGGGCGGCTGGGAATGACCAAGGGCAGGGCGGCGATTTCCTGCAGGGTGATGGGCTCGGGCGGTGGATCTTCTTGCAGGCCCGGCGGCCTGGCTTGCACCAAGAGCAGGTCCTCACGCATCAGGGGGCTGACTTCCAGGCCTGGCACTGAGGCGGTGTTGTAAAGCACGGCAATATCCAGGCGCCCGGTGGTCAGGCCGTCTTGCATGGCCGTGGACAGGCCCTCGCTGATGGACAGCTGGGCTTGTGGCAATTGCAGGCGAAAAGCCCGTGTCAAAGGCACGGTGAGCACCCGCGCTACGCTGGGCGGCAACCCCAGGGCTACACGTCCCGCGAGGCCCCCGCGCACGCGCGCCAAGTCTTCACGCGCACGCGCCACCTGGTGCAGGATGCCGCGCCCGTGTTCGAGCAGCAGTTGTCCGGCTTCGGTGGGCGCCGCGCCGCGCCCGTTGCGCGTGAGCAGGGTCTGGTGCAGCTCCACTTCCAGCAGTCGTACTTGGCGGCTGAGCATGGGTTGGGAGGTGTTCAAGGCGGCTGCAGCCCGGGTGAAACTGCCGAGTTCCGCCACCCGGACAAAGTATTCAAGTTGTTTGAGATCCATGGCGCGCGTTTTTTTGCTATTTTTACATGACCGAGCTTGTGATATGCAGTTTTTCTCTAACTGATAGATGGTCTGCGGACTGATGGTGCGGGCGTTTGCCTAGCAAAATGCGCGTACTGCACCTCTAGCCCTTCGCCTTCATGCCAATAGCCTCTCAAACTGCGATTCCTTGCCTGCTGATGCGCGGCGGTACGTCCAAGGGGCCGTTTTTCAATGCGGCGGATTTACCGCAGGATCTGGCCACGCGCGACCGCGTGCTGCTAGCGACCCTGGGTTCGCCCGATGTGCGGCAAATTGACGGCATAGGCGGGGCCCACCCGCTCACGAGCAAGGTCGGCATCGTTAGTCTGAGCCAAGAGACCGGGGTGGACCTGGACTTCTTGTTTGCGCAGATTCAGCCCGACAAAGACACGGTCGACACCACGCCCAACTGCGGCAATATGCTGGCTGCTGTGCTGCCCTTTGCGCTGGAGACCGGCATGGTGCAAACCCAGGGTGACAGCACCACCTTGCGCGTGCTCACGCGCAACACCGGCATGCAGTGCGACATCACGGTGGACACCCGGGGCGGCGTGGTGCAGTACGGGGGCAGCGCGCGCATTGACGGCGCGCCGGGCACCTCGGCGCCCATCACCATCAACTTCTTAGACACCGCGGGCTCGGTTTGTTCCGGTTTGCTGCCCACCGGTCGGGTGTTGGACCGCATCACCGTCAGCGCGGTGGATACAGAACCCTTCACGCTGAACGTGACTTGCATTGACAACGGCATGCCTTTGGTCATTTTCAAGGCCAGCGACCTAGGCTGTACCGGTTACGAGAGCGTGGCAGAACTCAACACCAACGTGGAGTTAAAGGGCCGAATCGAGGCGCTGCGCTTGCAAGCGTCGCTGTTGATGGGCCTGGGCGACGTATCCAAAAAGAATTACCCCAAGATGACGCTGATCGCCCCGCCGCGTGCGGGCGGAAATTTGAGTACGCGCAGTTTTATTCCTCATGTCTGCCATGACGCTATTGGCGTGCTAGCGGCTGTGACCGTGGGCACGGCCTGCGTCATGCCAGGATCGGTCTGCGGCGGCGTGGCGGTGATGCCCGACCAGGGGCTAGAGCAAATCGTGTCGGTGGAGCATCCGACCGGAGAATTCAGCGTGGCGCTGGGGCTGGATCCGGCGAACCCGCACAATGTCAGCCGCGCCGCTTTGCTGCGTACCGCGCGCTTGCTGATGCGCGGCGAGGTGATGGTGCCCGTCTCGGTGTGGGACGGCGCTGCATGATGGAAAAAGAGCACTTTTTATAACAGGAGACATGACGATGAAAGCTTTGAAATCCCTGCTGGCGCTGCCCGTGCTGGCCTGCGCTTTGGCGGCGTCGGCGCAAACAGTGACGCTTAAACTGCATCACTTCTTGCCCGCCGGGTCGGCTGCGCAAACCATGTTCATCAAACCTTGGTGCGATCGCATCGCCCAAGAGTCGGCTGACAAGATCAAGTGCCAGATTTACCCGTCCATGCAGCTCGGCGGTACGCCTCCCCAGTTGTTTGACCAGGTCAAAGACGGCGTGGTGGACGTCACCTGGACGTTACTGGGCTATTCGGCCGGACGCTTTCCGCTGGTAGAGGTGTTTGAGCTGCCCTTCATGATGCAAAGCCCCGAGGCCACCAGCAAAGCGGTGTGGGACTACGTGCAACTCAATGACATGGCCGAGTTCAAGGACATCCATGCGCTGGCCTTTCATGTGCACGGGGACGGTGTGTTCCATATGGTCAACAAACCGATCAAGGTCATGGCCGACCTGAAGGACCAAAAAGTGCGCGCCCCCACGCGCCAGACCAACAAAATGCTTGCTGCCCTGGGCGCTACGCCCGTGGCCATGCCCGTGCCCCAAGTGAGCGAGGCGCTGGCCAAGTCGGTCATTGACGGCGCCTTGGTGCCCTACGAGGTGGTGCCCGCTGTGAAGATTCAGGAACTGGTGAAGTTCCATTCCGAGACCGATCCGGTAGAGCCCGCGATCTACACCTCGGTATTTATCCTCGCGATGAACAAGGCCAAGTACGAGAGTCTGCCCGCAGACCTGAAGAAGGTGATTGACGCCAACAGTGGCAAGTCGCTCTCGGGCATTGCCGGTAAAGCCTTTCTGGCAGCCGATGTGGAAGGTAAAAAGCTCACCACCAAGAACACCACCAACGTGATTCCCAAGTCCGAGCTCGAGAGCTGGAAAAAAGTCGGTCAAACGGTGACAGACGCCTGGGTGGCGGACGTGACGGCCAAAGGCGCGAATGGCAAGCAGTTGCTCGACAGTGCCCGCGCGCTGATTGTGAAAAACACCGACAAGTAAACCCGATTTGGTAGGCCAGGCGCAGGGGCGCGTGGCCGCCGATCCGCCCACATCCTTGTGAATATGCGCGCCTCTGCACCTAAAGCGGCAGGCGCTGCTGAAAAGAACACCATGCAAGAAACCACTTCGACCGGCGACGCCAGCGTGTCGCCCCACGATTTCAGCCGCTATGGGCGCGCGCTCTTTGCGACCTGCCGGTGGTTGGCGCTGCTGGGTGGCGCAATGTTTTTGCTGCTGGTGGCCATGAGCATTGTCAGCATCGTCGGGCGCAAACTGTTTTCCGCGCCGGTGCCGGGGGACGTGGAGATTTTGCAAATGGCAGCCGCCTTTGCCTCCGCCAGCTTTTTCGCCTATTGCCACCTCAATGGCGGCGATGTGAAGGTGGACTTTTTCACCGCCCGCGCAAGCAGCAAAACCGTGCACCGCCTGGACGCATTGGGCTCTGGGCTCGTGGGGCTGTTTGGCAGCTTGGTGACTTGGCGCGCGCTCGAAGGCGCCCTGTCCATTCGCGCCGCCGGTGAAACCAGCATGATTTTGGGCTGGCCCCTGTGGATTGCCCAAATGCTGATGGTGCCAGGCTTTGTGCTGCTGGCGCTCGCCGGTTTTTACATGGCTGCGATGCATCTGCGTCGAAGCGCTGTGCCTGCATCAGGAGTTTCAGCATGAGCGGTATTGCCATTGGCGGGCTGATATTTAGTGGCCTGATGCTGCTCTTGGTGCTACGCGTGCCCATCGGCATTGCCATGTTTACGGCCGGCGCGGCGGGCTATTTTTATTTGACCGACGGCCAGGCGCTGCCGCTGCTCAACTTTTTGAAAAATCTGGCCTACGCCCGCCTGTCGAACTACGACATTGTGGTGATTCCGCTGTTTTTGTTGATGGGCCAGTTCGCCACCCACGGGGGCCTGAGCGCGGCGCTGTTTAGGTTTGTGGAGGCCTTTATGGGCCACCTCAAGGGCGGTATTGCCATGGCGGCCATTGGCGCTTGCGCCGGGTTTGGCGCCATTTGCGGCTCGTCCCTGGCCACGGCGGCCACCATGGGGCAGGTGGCCTTGCCGCAGCTGCGCCGCTTTGGTTATTCGGGTGCGCTGTCTACTGGCGCCTTAGCGGCCGGGGGCACGCTGGGCATCATGATTCCGCCTTCGGTGCCGCTGGTGATTTACGCCATCTTGACGCAGGAATCGATTGGCAAGCTGTTCATGGCCGCCGTGCTGCCGGGGCTGATTGCCACGGCGGGCTACATGCTGGTGGTCAAAATCATGGTGACCTTGCGGCCCGCCTCGGGACCTGCTGGCCCGCGCGTGCCCTGGAGCGAGCGCCTGAGCGCCACCCTGCATGTGGCGCCGGTGCTGCTGGTGTTTTTGGTGGTGATCGTGGGTATTTACGGTGGCTGGGCCAACCCTACCGAGGCGGCGGCCATTGGCGCGGCGGCCTGCGGGGTGCTGGCGGTGGTCAGCGGTGGCATGCGGGGGCGGGGTGTGGTGGACAGCATTTTGGGCACCGCGCAGGCCACGGCCATGATTTACCTGGTGCTGCTGGGAGCGGACATGCTCAACACCGCGCTGGCCTTGTCGCAAATGCCGGTGGAGCTGGCTGCCTGGGTGCAGGCTAGCGCGCTCAGCCCCATGGTGGTGATGGTGGCGATTCTGGTGATTTACATTTTCTTGGGCTGCGTCATGGACAGCCTGGCCATGATTTTGCTCACCATCCCGATTTTTTACCCGGTGGTCATGGGCCTGGACTTTTATGGCCTGACCAGCACCGACAAGAGCGTGTGGTTTGGCATTTTGGCGCTGATGGTGGTGGAAATTGGCCTGGTGCACCCGCCCGTGGGCATGAACGTGTTCATCATCAACCGCCTGGCCAAAGACGTGCCGCTGGTGGAAACCTTCAAGGGCGTGGTGCCGTTTTTGGTATCGGACTTCATGCGCATTGCGCTTTTGCTGGCCTTTCCGTCCATATCCCTGGTGCTGGTGCACACTTTTAAAGCCTGACACCCCATGACCCAATCGATTCGCACCCAAGTCGCCATCGTCGGAGCCGGGCCAGCCGGTTTGCTGCTGGGCCAGTTGCTGCACAAGTCAGGCATAGACGCCGTCATCGTAGAACGCCAAAGCCCCGACTACGTGCTGGCCCGCATTCGCGCTGGCGTGCTGGAGCAGGTCACCACAGACTTGCTGGACGAGGCCGGTGTGGGCGCGCGCATGCACCGCGACGGACTGGTGCACAGTGGTTTTGACATGCTGTTTGCCGGGGAGCGCCACCGGGTGGACTTGGCGGCGCTGACCGGCGGCAAAAATGTGATGGTCTACGGCCAGACCGAAGTCACCCGCGACCTGATGGACGCCCGCACCCAGGCCGGTCTGCCCAGCTATTACGAGGCCCAGGACGTGCAGGTGCTGGACTTTGACACCGAGCACCCGCGTGTCTGGTTTCAAAAAGACGGAGAGTCGTACGAGATTGCCTGCGACTTCATTGCCGGTTGCGACGGCTTTCATGGCATCTGCCGCGCCAGCGTGCCGCGCGGGGCGATCACCGAGTTTGAGAAGGTCTATCCCTTTGGCTGGCTGGGCGTGCTGTCGGACACGCCGCCGGTGCACCACGAGCTGATTTACGTGAACAGCGCACGCGGTTTTGCCCTGTGCTCTCAGCGCAGCGCAACGCGCAGCCGTTATTACCTGCAAGTGCCCATGACGGACGCGCTGGACCAGTGGTCGGACGTTGCTTTTTGGGCCGAGTTGCGCCTGCGCCTGGACCCGCAGGCGCGCGCCGACTTGGTGACCGGCGCGTCTATTGAGAAAAGCATCGCCCCGCTGCGCAGCTTTGTGACCGAACCCATGCGCTTTGGCCGCCTGTTTTTGGCAGGCGACGCCGCGCACATCGTGCCGCCCACCGGGGCCAAGGGCCTGAACCTGGCGGCCAGCGACGTGAAATATTTGTCGCAAGCGCTGCAAGACTTTTATCTGGAACGCTCCCAGGCCGGAATCGAGGCTTATTCCGCCCGTTGCCTGCGCCGCATCTGGAGGGCCGAGCGCTTTTCCTGGTGGTTCACCACTCTGATGCACCAGTTTCCGACCGACACCGCCATTGACGCCCGGCTCAAGGAGGCGGAGTTGGACTACCTGATGCATTCGCAGGCCGGTTTGCGCTCGATTGCCGAGAACTACATCGGCTTGCCCCTGAACTTTGGCAGCCCGGCGGCCTCAATACCCACTTTTTGAAGGACCCACGCCCATGATCATCGACGTGCACGGCCACTACACCACCGCGCCCAAGGCGCTGGAAACCTGGCGTAATCGGCAAATTGCCGGCATCCAGGATGCGGCCCTTATGCCCAAAGTGTCCGACCTGAAAATCAGCGACGACGAGCTGCGCGAGTCGATCGAACTCAACCAACTGGCCAAAATGCGCGAGCGCGGCAGCGACCTGACGGTTTTTAGCCCGCGCGCCAGTTTTATGGCGCACCACATTGGCGACTTTCAGGTCTCGTCCACCTGGGCCGCCATTTGCAACGAATTGTGTTTTCGGGTGGCGCAGCTGTTTCCTGACTCCTTCATTCCCGCGGCCATGCTGCCCCAATCCCCCGGCGTGGACCCGGCCACCTCCATCCCTGAGCTGGTGAAGTGCGTGGAGCACTACGGCAATGTCGGCATCAACCTCAACCCCGACCCCTCGGGCGGGCATTGGACCTCGCCGCCCTTGAGCGACCGCCATTGGTACCCCATTTACGAAAAGATGGTGGAGTACGACATCCCCGCCATGATCCACGTGAGCACCAGCTGCAACGCCTGCTTTCACACCACCGGGGCGCACTACCTCAATGCCGACACCACGGCCTTTATGCAATGCCTGACCAGCGATTTGTTCAAAGACTTCCCGACCCTGAAGTTTTTGATTCCCCACGGCGGCGGTGCCGTGCCCTACCACTGGGGCCGCTTTCGCGGCCTGGCGCAAGAGCTGAAAAAACCGCTGCTGCAAGACCATTTGCTCAAAAACATCTTCTTTGACACCTGCGTCTACCACCAGCCAGGCATTGATTTGCTGGCCAAAGTGATCCCGGTGGACGACATCTTGTTTGCCAGCGAAATGATTGGCGCGGTGCGCGGCATCGACCCCGAGACCGGCCACTATTTCGACGACACCAAGCGCTACATCGAAGCCTCCACCCAACTCAGCGCCGCCCAGCGCCACCAGATTTACGAGGGCAACGCCCGGCGCGTGTTCCCGCGCCTGGACGCGGCCCTGAAAGCCAAAGGACGCTAAGCATGAGCACACTGGGCATCGTCAAACGCAACATCGTCCGCGCCGAGGCGGCGGCGGTGGAGAAACTGGGCCGCTTTGGCGTGGCCACCATCCACGAGGCCATGGGCCGCGTAGGCCTGATGAAGCCCTACATGCGCCCGGTGTACCGCGGCGCCCGCATCTGCGGCACCGCAGTGACTGTGCTGCTGCAGCCCGGCGACAACTGGATGATGCACGTGGCCGCCGAGCAATTGCAGCCGGGTGACGTGGTGGTGGCAGCCTGCACCAGCGAAAACGAAGACGGCTTTTTTGGCGACTTGCTGGCCACCAGCTTTCAGGCGCGTGGCGCGCGTGGGCTGGTTATCGACGGCGGCGTGCGCGACGTGGACGAGCTGGAACGCATGGGTTTTCCGGTGTTCAGCAAGGCCATTCACGCCAAGGGCACGATCAAGGCGACGCTGGGCTCGGTCAATATCCCGGTCGTATGCGCAGGCGCCATCGTCAACCCCGGTGATGTGGTGGTGGCCGATGTGGACGGCGTGGTGGTGGTGCCCGCCGCCCTGGCCCAAACCGTGGCCGACGCCGCCGAAAAACGCGAGAGATTTGAAGGCGAAAAACGCGCCAAGCTGGCCGCTGGCGTGCTGGGCTTGGACATGTACAAGATGCGCGAACCTCTCGCGGCAGCGGGATTGAAATACATCGACTGAAGTAACGCAGGCTTGGCGGCTCGCGCGCTGGGATGGGGCGATTTCTGTCCGCAGGACAGCATGAGCCACAGCACAGTGCGCGGGCCACCGAGCCGGACCACAACGAGTACAGGTATGACCAAACCCACTTCCGGCGATTTCACCAAGACCCCTGGCTGGCTGGATTGGTACAGCGGCCCAAGCCAACCGCGCTTTGCGCTGCCGCCGGGCAGCGTGGACGCGCATTGCCACGTGTTCGGGCCGGGCGCCGAGTTTCCCTACGCGCCCGAGCGCAAGTACACGCCCTGCGACGCCTCCAAAGGCCAGCTCTTTGCGCTGCGCGACCACCTGGGTTTTGCCCGCAACGTGATCGTGCAAGCCACCTGCCACGGCGCGGACAACCGGGCGATGGTGGACGCTTTGCTGCACGCGGGTGGCATGGCGCGCGGCGTGGCCACGGTCAAACGCAGCGTGAGCGACGCTGAGTTGCAGGCCATGCACGCGGCGGGGGTGCGCGGCCTGCGCTTTAACTTTGTCAAACGCCTGGTGGATTTCACGCCCAAGGACGAGCTGCTCGAAATCGCCCAGCGCATCCAGGCCTGGGGCTGGCACGTGGTGATTTACTTTGAGGCGGTGGATTTGCCCGAGCTGTGGGACTTTTTTACCGCGCTGCCCACCACCGTGGTGGTGGACCACATGGGCCGCCCGGACGTGTCGCTGTCCGTAGACGGGCCGCAATTCGGCCTTTTTCAGAAGTTCATGCGCGAGCACCCGAATGTCTGGAGCAAAGTGACTTGCCCCGAGCGCCTGAGCGTGACCGGCCCCAAGGCACTGGAGGGTGAACAAAATGCATACCGCGACGTGGTTCCCTTCGCCCGCGCCATCGTTGAAGAGTTTCCCGACCGCGTGCTTTGGGGCACCGACTGGCCGCACCCCAATCTGAAAGACCACATGCCCGACGACGGTTTGCTGGTGGACTTTATCCCGCACATCGCCACCACGGCCGCTCTGCAGCGCAAGCTGCTGGTGGACAACCCGATGCGCTTGTACTGGAATCAGGAGTAGCCATGGCCTTGGACAAACCCTACCTCGACGTGCCCGGCACCATTGTTTTTGACGCCGAACAGTCCCGCAAGGGCTACCACCTGAACCAGTTTTGCATGTCGCTCATGAAGGCGGACAACCGCGCGCGCTTCAAGGCCGATGAGCGCGCTTACCTCGATGAGTGGCCCATGACAGAAGAGCAAAAGCGCGCCGTGTTGTCGCGCGACCTGAACCGCTGCATGGCCAGCGGCGGCAATATTTACTTTCTGGCCAAGATTGGCGCCACCGACGGCAAGAGCTTTCAGCAAATGGCGGGCTCCATGACCGGCATGAGCGAGGAGGAATACCGCAACATGATGATTGCTGGCGGTCGCTCGATCGAGGGCAACCGTTATATCGGCGAAGACGGCAGCGCCCAGGCGCACCGCCAACCCCAAGGCTCGGGCCAGCGCCCCGGCGCAGAAGGAGGGCGCTAGCCATGGCCCGCATTACCGCCTCGGTCTACACCTCGCACATCCCCGCCATTGGCGCGGCGCTGGATCTGGGCAAAACCCAGGAGCCGTATTGGCAGCCTGTGTTCAAAGGCTACGAATATTCCAAAACCTGGATGCGGGAAAACAAGCCCGACGTGGTCTTTTTGGTCTACAACGACCACGCCACCGCCTTTGACCTGGACTTCATTCCCACTTTTGCCATCGGTACGGCGGCGTCCTACGCCCCGGCTGACGAGGGCTGGGGCCCGCGCCCGGTGCCCACGGTGCAGGGCCACCCGGAATTGGCGGCGCACATTGCGCATTCGGTGATTCAGCAGGACTTTGACCTCACCATCGTCAACAAGATGCCGGTCGACCACGGCCTGACCGTGCCGCTGTCTTTGATGTGCGGCCAGCCACCGGCGTCTGATTTCCACTGGCCGTGCCCGGTGATTCCCTTCGCCGTGAACGTGGTGCAGTACCCGGTGCCCAGCGGCCAGCGCTGTTTCAATCTGGGGCAGGCGATTCGCCGCGCGGTGGAGACCTATGACGAGGACCTGAACGTGCAGATCTGGGGCACTGGCGGCATGAGCCACCAGTTGCAGGGCCCGCGCGCTGGGCTGATAAATGAGGCCTTTGACAATGCCTTTTTGGACCAGCTCATTGCCGACCCCGCCGCCGTGGCCCGGATACCGCACATCGACTATGTGCGCGAGGCCGGCAGCGAGGGCATTGAGCTCGTCATGTGGCTGATCGCCCGTGGCGCTATGGCCGATGTGGCAGGTGGCAAACCGCCGCGCGTGGCGCACCGCTTCTACCATGTGCCTGCCAGCAATACGGCGGTGGGCCACCTGATTTTGGAGAACACCTGAATGACAAAACCTATCAAAGTCGCCCTGGCGGGCGCCGGTGCCTTTGGCATCAAGCACCTGGACGGAATCAAGAATATCGAAGGCGTCGAAGTGGTCTCGCTGGTGGGCCGCGAGCTCGAAAAAACGCAAGAAGTGGCGCGCAAATACGGCATCGCCCACGTCAGCACCGACCTGGCCGACAGTCTGGCTTTGCCCGAAGTGGACGCGGTGATTTTGTGCACGCCCACGCAAATGCATGCATCGCAAACCCTGGCCTGCCTGCGCGCGGGCAAGCACGTGCAGGTAGAAATTCCGCTGGCTGATCGCTGGAGCGATGCCGCTGAAGTAGTCGATGTGGCTCAGCAAAAGGGTTTGGTGGCCATGTGCGGCCACACCCGTCGCTTTAATCCCAGCCACCAATGGGTGCACCAGAAGATTCAGGCGGGCGAATTCAACATCCAGCAAATGGACGTGCAAACCTATTTCTTTCGCCGCAGCAATATGAACGCCCTGGGCCAGCCGCGCAGCTGGACCGACCACTTGCTGTGGCACCACGCGGCACATACGGTAGATTTGTTCGCTTACCAGGCGGGCAGCCCCATCGTCAAAGCCAACGCCTTGCAAGGGCCCATCCACCCCACGCTGGGCATTGCCATGGACATGAGCATCCAGCTGCAAGCCGCCAATGGCGCCATCTGCACCCTGAGCCTGAGTTTTAACAACGACGGCCCCTTGGGCACCTACTTTAGATACATCGGCGACACCGGCACCTACCTGGCGCGCTATGACGACTTGTTCACTGGCAAGGAAGAAAAAATTGACGTGTCCCAGGTGGCGGTGTCCATGAACGGCATCGAGCTGCAAGACCGTGAGTTCTTCAGCGCCATCCGCGAGGGCCGCGAGCCCAACGCCAGCGTGGCTCAGGTGCTGCCCTGCTACCAGGTGCTGCACGCGCTGGAACAACAATTGAACGCGGCCTGAGGTGCTTGCGTGTGTTTTCTGAACCACAATGCGCGTTTGGAGGGCGACGGCTTTGAATGACGCAATGATTGGGGCGGTAGTGGGTTTGCTGGTGCTCAATGCGGCACTGGCGCTGTGGGCGGTGTTGCGACGCAGCGATGGTGGCGCCGCAACTGCCGCCGCCCAGGCGCAAGCCGAAGTGGTGCAACTGCTGCATGCCAGCGCCGAACGCATAGACCGACTCGAGCGCGAACTGCGCCGCGAGGCGAGCGAGTCCGCGCGCGACGGCCGACAGGAATCGGCGCAAAACCTGGCCACCTTCCAGCAAACCCTCACGCAACAAGCGGCAGAGGCCACGCGCACCCAAAACACCCAGATCGACGCCTTTGGCCTGCAACTCGCCGGTTTGCAAAAGTCGCTCTCGGACACGCTGAGCACGCAACTCACCGGTTTGAGCGAATCCAACGCCCGGCGCATTGCCGAGCTCAGCGAAACCAGCGCCCGGACGCTCTCCGAGGTGCGCCAGACGCTGGACGCCCAGCTCGCCCAGCTGCAAACCACCAACGCCGCCAAGTTGGACGAGATGCGCGCCACCGTGGACGAAAAGCTGCAAACCACCTTGCAAGCGCGCTTGGGCGCCGGCTTTAAGCAAGTGGCCGACCAGCTGGAGCAAGTGCACAAAGGCCTGGGCGAAATGCAAACCCTGGCCCAGGGCGTAGGCGACCTCAAACACTTGCTCACCAACGTCAAGACGCGCGGCATTTTTGGCGAGGCGCAACTGGCCTCACTCTTGGAGCAGGTGTTTGTCAGCGAGCAATATGCCGCGCAGGTGGTCACCCGGCCGGGCAGCAAAAGCGTAGTCGACTTTGCCATCAAGCTGCCGGGAAAATCCGATGATGGTGCGCCGCTGTGGCTGCCCATTGACGCCAAATTTCCCAACGAAGACTATGAGCGCTTGCTCGACGCTCAGGGCAGGGCGCATGCGGCCGATGCCGCCGAGGCTGGTAAGGCGCTGGAAATGCGCATCCGTCTGGAAGCCAAGTCGATCTCAGAAAAATACGTGGAGCCACCGTACACCACCGACTTTGCGATTTTGTTTTTGCCCACCGAGGGCCTGTACGCCGAAGTGTTGCGCCGCCCCGGCCTGATGGAGGCGCTACAGCGCGAGCACCGCATCACGCTGGCCGGGCCCACCACGTTGCTTGCCATGCTGAGTTCCTTGCAAATGGGCTTTCGCACCCTGGCGCTGGAAAAGCGCTCCAGCGAGGTGTGGCAGGTGCTGGGCGCGGTCAAAACCGAGTTTGGCAAGTTTGGAGACGTGCTGTCCAAGGTCAAGTCGCAGACCGAAACCGTGCTCAAAACCCTGGACGGCGCCGAAGTGCGCAGCCGCGCCATGGGCCGCGCCCTGAAAAAAGTCGAAGGCCTGCCCGAGTCGCAAGTGGCCGCGCTGATTCCGCAGGACAAGGACTTTGACAGCGACGCAGGCACTTCGCTGTTGTGAATTCTCCTGAAGCGGCGGCCATCGTTGCACCACCGGCTGGCCCCGAGGTCCCCTCCGAAGCTAGCCGCGCCTGGGCGCTGCTGCGCCTGATTTGCGGCCATATTTGCCTACACGCCAGCATGGCCGGCATGCGCCTGGCCGCGCCGCTGCTGGCGCTGCATCTGGGCCACAGCGCGGTACATGTTGGCTCTTTGCTGGCGCTGTTTTCGCTCAGCCAGGTGTTTTTGGCGCTGCCCGCCGGGCGCTATGCAGACCGGCATGGTCTGCGCCGCCCCATGGGACTGGGCGTGGCGGTGGCCATGGTGGGCGCGCTTTTGTCTTTGCTGTTTCCAGTGTTTGGGGTGCTGTGCGTCAGCGCCCTGTGCATGGGCGCGGCCACCGGGGGTGCCTCCATCGCCTTGCAGCGCCACGTGGGCCGTGCTGCGCGCGATAGCACCGAACTCAAACGCGTGTTCAGCTGGCTGGCCATTGGCCCGGCGGTGTCCAACTTTGTGGGGCCGGTCAGCGCCGGTTTGTTGATTGATTTTGGCGGGGGTGTCTTGGGTGATGCTGTCCCGCTCGCGGGGTTTCGGGCGGCGTTTTTGTTCATGGCATTCATGCCGCTGCTGGGCTGGTGCTTCATACGTGGTGCGTCTGAACTGCCTTGCGTAGCGCAGGCGCCGGACGCGCGCGCGCCTTCGGCTTGGGCTTTGCTGCGTGAGCCCGCCATGCGCCGCCTGCTGCTGGTGAACTGGGTGCTGGCCTCGTGCTGGGATGTGCACACTTTTGTTGTGCCTTTATTGGGGCACGAGCGGGCGTTCAGTGCCTCGGTGATCGGCACGATTTTGGGTGGCTTTGCCATTGCGGCGGCTGCCGTGCGCGTGGCGATGCCATTGGTGGCGGTACATTTGAAAGAGTGGGTAGTGCTGACCTGCGCCATGCTGATGACTGCTGGTCTGTTCGCGGTTTACCCCTTCATGCTATCGCCCTGGAGCATGGGCTTGTGTTCGGTGTGCCTGGGCCTGTCGCTGGGATCGGTGCAGCCCATGATCATGAGCACCTTGCACCAGATAACGCCGCACGCCCAGCACGGCCAGGCGCTCGGGCTGCGGCTGATGGCCATTAATTTCTCCAGCGTGGTCATGCCGATGCTGTTTGGCACGGCTGGCGCTGTTGTCGGTGTGTCCGTGGTGTTTTGGACCGTGGGAACCATGGTGGCCCTGGGGTCGCGCGTGGCTTGGCGGCTGCGGGCCTGAGACGGGTTTTTGCTCGTTTCTCTTGTTCTCACGCAATTTTGTGCACGCCGAGGGCAACGGGGTAAATGCTTGCGCGAATGTCCCCCGCCCTTCGGGCTCCTCCAATATGCCGCTGCAGCATTCACCCCATTGCCCTTGGCAGCCGTTGTTTTGGCGCTCCAATATTCAACACAGAGGCGTGCCAAATATGTTGTCTGACGCAGGACGGTGTGGAGCTCAGCGCAGTGAGGTAAAAGAGGAGCCCGCAGGGTGGGGGACACGAACGGAGCTGAGTGCCATGGCGGCCTGCGTCCAGCGTCTCTCTATGGGAATTTCGGAAAGCAGGCTCAGGAAACCGCAGGCACAGCGTCGCCGAGTTCGTAAAAAGCCTTAATCACATTCCAGGCATCTTGCGGCGTGTCGCAATAGTGCAAAAGCCCCAAATCTTTGCGCTCAATGGCGCCTTCTTCAATCATTACCTCAAAGTTAATCAGACGCTTCCAGTAAGAGCTACCGTACAAAATGATGGGCACCGGCTTTTCTTTTTTGGTTTGCACCAGGGTGATGATCTCGAACAGCTCATCCATGGTGCCGTAGCCGCCAGGAAACGCCACCAGCGCCCTGGCCCGCATCATGAAATGCATTTTGCGCGCGGCAAAGTAATGAAACTGAAAGTGCAACGCCGGCGTCACATAGGGATTCACCTGTTGTTCGTGGGGCAGGGTGATATTGAAGCCCAGGGTGAGCGCGCCCAGCTCAAAGGCCCCCCGGTTAGCCGCCTCCATCACGCCCGGGCCGCCGCCAGTGCAGATGTAGAGCTGGTCCGCCTGTGCCCGCCCGGTGCTGTAGCCCGCCACCAGACGTGCAAACTGGCGCGACTGGTCGTACCAGACAGAGTTGCGTACCTCGCGCTGGGCGCGTTCCAGAGCCTCAGCGCCGGCGCTTTTTTGGGCCAGTGCCAAGCGCTGCGCGGCGGTCTCGGGCGACACAAAACGCGCGCTGCCAAACACCACCACCGTGTGCTCTATGCCCTGGCGGGATAGTTCTAGCTCGGGCTTGAGCATTTCGAGCTCAAATCGGATGCCACGGGTTTCGCGGCGCAGCAAAAATTCAGGGTCAGCAAATGCCAAGCGGGTCGAATCAGCGCCCAACACTGCCTGCGGATCGTGTTTGAACTCGCGCCATTCGCTGGCAACCTGGCGTGTAGACAGGGTTTTGGTGTTTTCCATGGGCGAATTGTTAAACATGGCGTCTCCGTGTCAATGATCCAAAAAACAAAAAAAGCTCCCGAAGGAGCTTTCATTGTGCAGTCGCCGTGTGAACAGCGTGTGTGCCAGCTTAGACGCGTTTGCGGTATTCACCCGTGCGGGTGTCGATTTCGACCTTGTCGCCTTGGGCTACAAAGATGGGCACGCCCACCTCAAAACCGGTGGCAATCTTGGCGGGCTTCAACACCTTGCCAGACGTGTCGCCCTTGACGGCGGGCTCGGTCCAGGTGATTTCGCGCACCACGCTGGTGGGTAGTTCTACCGAGATGGCTTTTTCGTCGTAGAACACGACTTCGAGTTCCATGCCGTCTTCGAGGTAGTTCAGCGCGTCGCCCATATTTTCGGCTTCGACTTCGTACTGGTTGAACTCTTCGTCCATGCAGATGTACATCGGCTCGGCAAAGTAGGAATAGGTGCAGTCTTTCTTGTCCAGAATGACCTGGTCCATCTTGTCATCGGCCTTGAACACGACTTCGGTGCCGAAGTTGGCGATCAGGCTCTTGAGCTTCATGCGCACAGTGGCGGAGTTGCGGCCACCGCGGCTGTATTCGGTTTTTAGCACGACCATTGGGTCTTTGCCGTGCATGATGACGTTACCGGCGCGAATTTCTTGGGCAATTTTCATAGGGAATAAAAGAGGGGTTATCTCGGTCTGCGGGTTAGGCCACAACATGCGGCGGGGCCAGAGATGCGCGCAATCGGCGCTCAAAAGCAGCAAAGCCGCTGATTTTATCGTGTTTTCTGTGCCTAATCGGGTTGCGCTGCGGTCTGGACAAAGTCGCAGAGCTGGCTGGCCAGGTCGCTTTGTTGCGCCAATTGCTGTCCTACCACCTGTGCCCAGGCCGTCCAGCCCCCGGATTGACCTGGCTGCGACGACGGCGCCGCGTCCTGCGGCAGCGCCAAATGCGCGTCCCAGGGCGCCAGACCATTCCACTGCGCGTGCCAGGCGCGCGCATGGGCTGGTGCGTTCAGCGTTTCAAGAAAAGCTTGCAACTTCGCCTGGTGCGCGCCATCGCTTTGCGGGTAAATCTGCCAGACGAAGGGCCGCCCGGCCCACACGGCGCGCACCAGCGAGTCTTCGCCGCGCACAAAGTTCAGGTCGCAGGCCCACAGCAAGGCGTCAAACGCGGTTTGCGGGAGCAGCGGCAAATAACTGATGCGCAGCTGACCCGGCGACCTTGGCGTACCTGCCCGCGCCAGCTCCACCAAATCCCGCGCCTGGCCTGCCGTCACCAGCAGGTGTATCGGCGTACCCAAGGCGTGCAGGTGCGCCAGTAACTCTATGGCTGGCGCAGATGCATAGCAAAACAGCGACACCAGCACCTCGCCCTGGTCGTCAATGCCCTGGCTTTGCAGCCACTGGCGCCGGGCCGCCGGATCAAAGGCGCTACGCTTTTTTAAAAGACCGGGTTCGCGCAGCAGTCCGCCCGTGCGCGGCGTAAAGCCGGGGTAGAAAAAATGCTTGTTCCAGCCTTTGGCGGGGCCGGACATTAAGGGCGAGCGCAAGCCGTGGCAGCGTTGCACAAAGCCCTCGGCGCTCAGGTATTCGAGGTTTATCCAGACCGGTGGCGTCTGGCCAGAGTCCACTTGAGCGCGGACTCGGTCGGCAATAAAAGCGCTGGGCAAGTCGCAGCCAAAACTCTCCACCCACACTTGCGCCGGGACCAATGCCGCCAGCACCGTCGGATCGTTGGCCTGGCTCCAGGGGTGTACCGTGATGCCGGGCCACTCGCCTTCAGACGCGCCGGGCGCCATCCAAGGCAGGGCCTGCGGGTCGTCAAGCCACAAGCGCACCGAGTGGCCCCGTGCGGCCAAGTCTGCGCAGAGCCGCCAGCACACGCCCACGTCGCCCAGGTTGTCAATCACCTGGCAAAAAATGTCCCAGGTCCTAGCGAGGTGGGGCGCTGTAGCCTGAGGGGGCAGCGCAGTAACAGAGGTAACTTGCATGGGCGCATTGTCCACCGCCCGCGGTCAGGGGTACCAGCGGGATCTGTCGCGCGCGTCCGGGCGCGCCCAGGGCCGGGGCGCGACGCAAAACGGCTGACAATAGGCGCCATGACAGCCCCCGCCCATTCCGACGAACTATTGCGCCAAGTCGCCGCCCTGCCCACGCTGCCGGGGGTCTACCGCTACTTTGACGCCCAAGACCAGGTGCTCTACGTAGGCAAGGCCATCAGCCTAAAAAAGCGGGTGTCGAGCTACTTTCAAAAAAACCATGGCGGCACCCGCATCGGCCACATGGTGGGCAAGATCGTACGACTTGAAACCACGGTGGTGCGTTCCGAGGCCGAGGCGCTGCTGCTGGAAAACAACCTCATCAAGACGCTTAATCCGAAATACAACATATTGTTTCGTGACGACAAAAGCTATCCCTACCTGAAAATGACGGCGGCCACGCCAGTCCTTGACACACCTGCGCCGGTGGACCCCGGGCGGGCGGGCTCGAGCGCGCAGCAGTTTTCGCGCGTGGCGTATTACCGGGGCGGGGTCGAAAAAAAGCACCATTACTTTGGCCCTTACCCCAGCGCCTGGGCGGTGAAAGAGGCCATTTTGCTGATGCAAAAGGTGTTTCGGCTGCGGACCTGCGAAGACTCCATCTTCAGCAACCGCTCGCGGCCTTGTTTGCTGTACCAAATCAAACGCTGCTCTGGCCCCTGCGTGGGCCACATCAGCGCCGATGACTATGGGCAGGACGTGCTGGACGCCCAGAAATTTTTACGTGGCGACGCCCAAGAGGTGATGCGCTCCCTGGAGGGGCGCATGATGGCGCACGCCGAGCGGCTGGAGTTCGAGCAGGCCGCCGAGCTGCGTAACCAGGTAGCTGCGCTGTCCAATGTGCTGCACCAGCAGTCGGTGGACAACGTGTCGGACCGCGATGTGGACATCCTGGCTGTCAAGGTGCAGGGCGGCAAAGCTTGCGTCAACCTGGCCATGGTGCGTGGTGGTCGACACCTGGGCGATCGGCCCTATTTCCCGGTGCATGTGGAAGACGCCGCCGTGCTACCGGAAGACGAGGATACGCCCCAGGACGCCGCAACAGCGGTGGAAGTGCAGGTGCTCGAAGCCTTCTTGGCTCAGCATTACATCGGCGTGCCCATGCCCTCGGTGCTGGTGGTAAGCCACCCGGTAGCCAAGGGTCTCTTGTCCGCTTTGTCCGAACAGCATGGATTCAAGGTCACGGCGGTTCACCAACCGCGCGAACAGCGCCGCGCTTGGCTGGACATGGCCCAGACCAATGCCGCGCTGCAACTGGCCCGCCTGCTGGCCGAAGAAGGCTCGCAGCAAGCCCGCACCCGCGCGCTGGCCGAGGCGCTGGACCTGACCAACGAAGACCTGGACGCCCTGCGTATTGAATGTTTTGACATTTCGCACACGGCGGGCGAAGCCACGCAGGCCTCGTGCGTGGTGTTTCAGCACCACGCCATGCAAAACGCGCAGTACCGTCGCTACAACATTGCCGATATCACCCCCGGCGACGACTACGCCGCCATGCGCCAGGTGCTGACCCGGCGCTACAGCAAAACCGCCGAGGCGCTGGCCCAGGCCAAACATGCTGGTGTGGCGCCCTCGGGCAGCGATCGCTTGCCCGACTTGGTGCTGGTGGACGGCGGCAAAGGCCAGGTGTCTATGGCGCGCGAGGTGTTTGAGGCCTTGGGGCTCGATCTCTCGCTGATCATTGGCGTCGAAAAAGGCGAGGGCCGCAAGGTGGGCTTGGAAGAACTGGTGTTTGCTGACGGGCGCGACAAGGTCTATTTGGGCGCCGACTCGGCCGCGCTGATGCTTGTGGCCCAGATACGCGACGAGGCGCACCGCTTTGCCATCACCGGCATGCGCGCTCAGCGCGCCCGGGTGCGTCTAAGCGGCGGCAAACTCGAAGAAATACCCGGCATCGGTCCCAAGCGAAGGGCCAAATTGTTGCAGCGCTTTGGCGGCGTGCGCGGTGTGGCCATGGCCAGCGCCAAGGACATTGCCTCGGTCGAAGGCATTTCGCCCGAATTGGCCGAAGAGATTTACCGGGCGCTCCATTAGCCGTGCCACAATCCTCTACATGTTTACGACCATCCCCACGCTCTTGACATGGACGCGCATTTTTGCGATTCCTTTGATTGCTGGGGTGTTCTACCTGCCCGAAGCTTCCGCGTCCCTGGCTGAAAAAAACCTGGTCGCCACGCTGATGTTCGTGGTGTTCGCCCTAACCGACTGGCTGGACGGCTACTTGGCGCGCAAGCTCAACCAGACCTCGTCCTTTGGCGCCTTTCTGGACCCGGTGGCCGACAAGTTTCTGGTATGCGCCTGTGTGCTGGTATTGGTGCATTTGCAGCGCGCCGATGTGTTTGTGGCGCTCATCATCATTGGCCGCGAAATTGCCATTTCCGCATTGCGCGAGTGGATGGCGCAAATTGGCGCCTCCCGCAGTGTGGCGGTGCACATGATCGGCAAGCTTAAAACGGTGTCGCAAATGGTCGCCATCCCTTTTTTGCTTTTTGATGGCCTGCTTTTTGGCCTGATAGATACCCATGCCTGGGGCGTGGTGCTGATCTGGGTGGCGGCGGCGCTCACCTTTGGATCCATGGTGTTCTATCTGCAAAAAGCGGTACCTGAAATCCGGGCCCGTAACAAATAGCGCGGCCAGTGCATTTATTTGGTTTTTGTAACAAGGCGCCGCCGCAATTGCGCATAAACTCGCGGCTCTGTTTCAAGCAGCAAGATCAGTACCTCTTGCACCCGCCCGTCAAGGATTCGCCGTGAACAAGTCTGAATTGATTGAACATATTGCCAAGCATGCGGACATCTCCAAGGCTGCTGCAACCCGCGCCCTGGAGTCCACGCTGGGTGCGGTCAAGACGACTTTGAAGAAGAACGGCACCGTGTCTCTGGTAGGGTTTGGCACATTTTCGGTTACCAAACGCGCGGCGCGAGCAGGGCGCAATCCCCGCACTGGCGAGGCGATTAAAATCAAGGCAGCCAAAGTTCCGAAGTTTCGTCCAGGCAAAGCATTGAAGGACGCGTTGAACTGAATTTTTAGTGGGGTGATTAGCTCAGTTGGTAGAGCGGCGCCTTTACACGGCGTAGGTCGGCGGTTCGAGCCCGTCATCACCCACCACCCACTTAAGTATTGAAGCAAAGGCGAGCTGTACAGTTCGCCTTTTTTGTTCTATCTGGAGAGAACCCATGTTCGATTTCGTACGCAAGCACACCAAAATCATGATGGCGGTGATGTTCTTGCTCATCATTCCGGCCTTTGTGCTTGTGGGTGTGGACGGCTACCGGCGCATGAATGAAGCAGGCGCTACCGTGGCCAAGGTGGCCAGCCGCAGCATCACCCAAGCGCAGTGGGACGCGGCGCACAAAAACGAGGTGGATCGCCTGCGCCAGCAGATGCCGGGCCTGGACGCCAAGATGCTGGAGTCCCCGCAAGCCCGCTACGAGACGCTGGAGCGCCTGGTGCGCGAAGCCGTGCTCGAAGAAGCAATGACCGATTCACACCTCTTTGTTAGCGACGCACGCCTGGCCAAAGAGTTACAGCAAAACCCGGCCATTGCCGGTTTGCGCAAGCCCGACGGGCAGCTCGACATGGAGCGCTACCGTGCGTTGGTGGCCAGCCAGGGCCTCACACCCGACGGCTTTGAGGCCCGCGTCCGGCACGATATCTCTGTGCGCCAGGTGCAGTCTGGCTTGGTCAACTCTGCTTTTGCGCCCAAGGGCGTGGCCGATATGGCCCTAAACGCCTTTTTCGAGCGCCGCGACGTGCAAATTGCCCGCTTCAAGCCTGCCGATTTTTCCGACAATATCAAGCTGTCTGACGCCGATGTTGAGGCCTATTACAAGGCCAACAGCGTGTTGTTCCAGGCGCCAGAAACCGTGGATGTGGAGTATTTGGTGCTGGACTTGGACGGGGTCAAAAAGACAATTACCGTAGCCGAGTCCGATTTGCGTACCTATTTTGAGCAAAACGCCGCCCGCTCCGACGCCAAGGAGGAGCGCCGCGCCAGCCACATCCTTATCAATGCGCCCAAAGACATGAGAGCTGCAGAACGCCAAAAGGCCAAAGAAGTGGCCCAGCAACTCTTGCTCAAAGTCACCGAAAAGCCCGACACCTTTGCCGCCACCGCGTCCAAATTTTCGCAAGACACCGGTTCTGCTGCCAAGGGCGGCGACCTGGAGTTTTTTGGCCGGGGCGCCATGGTTAAACCCTTTGAAGACGCGGTGTTCGCTATGCGCAAGGGCGAAATCAGCCAACTGGTGGAGTCCGATTTTGGCTACCACATCATCAAGCTGACCGACGTCAAAACGCCGCCCAAGCCCACGTTTGAGGGTTCGCGCGCCAACTTGGAAGCTGAACTCAAAAACCAGCAGGCGCAACGCAAGTTTGCCGAAGCGGCTGAGAGTTTCGCCAATGGCGCTTATGAGCAATCAGACACGCTCAAGCCCCTGGCCGAACGCCTAAAGTTGGAAATCAAAACAGCCAAGGGCTTGCAGCGCAACGCGGCGCCGGGTACTTCCGGCGTGCTGGCCAACCCGAAGTTGCTGGCTGCGCTTTTCAGCCCTGATGCTGTGGAGAAAAAGCACAACACCGAAGTGATTGAGACCGGCTCTAGTGAACTCGTCACCGCACGCGTGTCGGTCCACACACCCGCTCGCACTTTGCCGCTGGATGAAGTGCGCGTCCAAGTGAAGGCGCGTCTTCTGTCTAGCCGCGCGGGAGAAACGGCCAAGGCCGAAGGCATTGCCCGCCTTGCCGCTTGGAAGACGAGCCCTGACGCCTCATCGCTCAAGGAAGCCGTGGTGGTCTCGCGAGAGCGTGGCCAGGCCATCAACGGCGGTTTGCTCGAGGCGCTGATGGGTGCGGATGCGCAAACATTGCCCGCTTGGGTCGGCGTGGACTTAGGCGCACAAGGCTACGCGGTAGCCCTTATCAACAAGGTTTTGCCGCGTAACGCGCCTGAGGCAGCTGCCGCAGCCCAGGAGCGCACCCAGTTTTCCCAATGGTTGGCATCGGCGGAAACCCAGGCTTATGTGGAGCTGCTGAAAAAGCGCTTCAAGGTGCAGATCAAGGTACCGCACCCTGAGTCTTTGGCCGCAGCAGCGGGCAAAAATTCTTAGGCCGCCCGCCAAGGTAACAAGGACAGTTATACTTCGACGATTCGGTGGCTGTAGCTCAGTTGGTAGAGTCCAGGATTGTGATTCCTGTTGTCGTGGGTTCGAGCCCCATCAGCCACCCCATATAAATCATCAACTTAGCCCCGCTTCGCAAGAGCGGGGCTTTTTTGCGTTTAGCTCTATGTAGCCACCATGTAGCCACTGGGACACGGTTTTGTACCTCTCAGCGGTTTACAAACGCTGATCGTTTTCGAGTCCTCAGTTTATTTTTCCCCTCAAGACTTCTAGGATGCCCCAAGCCCAAGCCCAAGCCCCAGGCCATCAGGCGCAGCCAGAAATTCCTCCGGCAATCGCCAACTTTATGCAGCCTGCATAAGGGCAGCCCTAGAGCCTCTGATCGCTGCTCGCCTCGCTAGACACGTCTGCGCCGCGTCCAAGGAATCATGACGGCATCGCCGACGTATGAAATGTGCTCGAGCCGCAATCACAATAGTCAAAGCTTAGGGCATTGGACACCGCGAGCTAGAGGGATTCGTCGTCAACCCTTGACCCTTTTCGGCTTGGAAACGGACCTAGCCCTCCCCCGGGGTGGGGCGGGACCACGAAATTTAGACTCCCCCCCGGCATGCCAATACTTGCTCTTGATGGAAATCCAATTTTGAAAAGTTGATACAAAAATAGTCGGGCTGAAAACTTACCAACTTGGTTTCAACCAGCGTACATTGAGAGTGGAATCACAATTTAGTGCGCCGACCACACATGCTTTGACCGTTTCAGTGCCGCAGCGCACCCGCATAAACCAGAAAATATAACGACAAGTGAAACCTTTGGTAAGGATCAATACGAAGATGACCTGAGTTTTGAGTTCCCTGATTTAAGACTGTCTAATTCTGCAGCTTTAGCAGAGACAAAGGTATTGAGGAGTTTGCCACCCTGCTGGGGGTGTCCGTTCGAACCTTGCAAGATTGGGAGCAGGGTAGACGCACTCCTTCGGGCGCGGCCAAGACGCTTCTTCGCATCGCTGCGCAGTCTCCTGAGGCGGTCCGATTGGCTGTTTAATAAAGGCCTATTGGCGGGTGCAAATAGTTTTGTAGGTCTCAGAACACACAACTACAACGCACCCATCGCAGTGACTTGATCTACCGATATGTCTCAAACCGCTCTGGCAATCGGTAAATCTGCAAGGCAGGTCGTGTACCGAGGTGTCATGCGCTCTTGCCGCATACGCCAAGTCTTTTGTTTGGCGTCAACGCCAGCGCTTGCCATCGTCATCGTTCCTCGGCCATAGCGGGAATTGATCTCATCGAGCGCCGTCATCAAACTCGCTTTGTCTGCAATATCTACCAGTGAGTCGCCATCCTCCAGATCCAGTTCACCCTGCACAACGCCGTCGGGCTGCAAATCCATGAGCATCACTCCCGCCTTGGCGTATTTGAAGCCACCGAGGTAGATAGCTTGCAGGCCCAGTACTGCCGCATTGACAATCGCACCAGTGTCAGAAGTTGGGCGGCGCAGGGGGATGCAAATAGACCGGCTGTACTGTTCATCCTTACGAAATGGGCTGGTACGCACGAAGACCAAAACGACACTGGCCAGGCTGTGTTGCTTACGGATCTTCTCAGCAGCGCGACTGGAGAAAGCGGTCACTACCTCAGTAAGACTCGCCAGATCCGTCACAGGATGCCCGAATGACCGAGTGCAGGCAACTTCCTTCTTTGGCGCTGGCGCATCGTCAAGCCCTATGCATGGGGTTCCCTGAAGTTCGCGCACCGTACGCTCCAGCACCACCGACCATCCACGGCGCACGGTAGCAGCATCCATACGCACCAAATCTTGCACCGTCTTTATGCCGCCATCAACGAGTTGCTTGCTGATACGCCTGCCGATTCCCCAAACTTCTCCCACCTCAGTTGCATTGAATACAGCCTCTCGCTCATGGGCGGCTAGGGCTGAAAGATTGCAAACCATTGCTAAATGATCTGGGTAGACACCAGGTTTGCGCTCAGCAGTTTTAGCGATGTGATTGGCCAACTTGGCCAGCGTCTTGGTGGAGCCGATTCCGATGCCACATGGAATGCCCACCCACTGCAAAATCCTCGACCGAATCTTGTGCGCGCGCTCTACCAAGTCACCCCGCACGCCATCAAGGCCGATAAAGGACTCGTCAATCGAGTAGATCTCCTGGCTGGGCCCAAGCCCGGCGGCCAAACTCATCATCCGGTCGCTAAGGTCACCGTAGAGGGCAAAGTTGGCCGACAGAGCCACCAACCCAGCCGACTCCTCCAAGTGCTTCACCTTAAACCACGGCGCTCCCATCTTGATGCCCAGGGCTTTGGCCTCATTGGAGCGGGCAATACAGCACCCGTCGTTATTGCTGAGGACCACCGTAGGGCGTCCGATCAAACTCGGGCGAAACACGCGCTCGCAGCTCACATAGAAATTGTTTCCGTCAACAAGTGCGTACACGGGAAAGGGATCAAGCTGGAAACTGCTTGATCGTGCTGGTCACCACGCCCCAAATCTCGATGGTCTGACCGTCCTTGGGTGTGATGTCTGGGTAAGTGGGGTTGGCAGCCTTGAGCTTTACGCGCCCGGCGCGCTGCTGCAACAACTTGACCGTGAAGTCGCCGTCGACGGTTGCGACCACGATGTGGGAATTGCGCGGTTTGATGGCTCGATCCACCACCAAGATGTCACCATCCCAAATTCCGGCCTCGACCATGGAGTGTCCGCTGGCGCGCAGGAAATACGTTGCCTGCGGGTGCTTGATCAGGATCTGCGCTAGGTCGATGCGCTTGGCGCCCAGGTCTTCAGCGGGGGACGGAAAACCTGCTTCTACCTCGCCACGCACCAAGAGGACCGAGAGCGCAGCGCCTGAGACCGGGACTGGGGTGCGGAATTTGTCAGAGCTGTACATTCATCCAGTATATGCAAAAAGCATTTCCCCAACTGAGCCTTGACAAAAATGTTTTGAAGCGTTCGCGCGCAAGCTCACGCCATGAGCCTGAGCGGCCCTATTCTGAAGCTCATACCAACTCCCTTGGAGAGCTCTCATGGCCGAAATCAACAGCGACGCAGACGTGGACACCCTGATCTGGTCTACCTTGCAGGACAGCACCTGCGCACAAGACTACCTAGACTTTATTCGCCACGCCAGCGGGCGACCCGCGCCCTACGAGGAGGCATTCTTGCTGGCCGAACGATACTGGCGCCCTGTCGACGAAGCGCAAGCAGCGCAGTTGTTCCCATCCAAATTCCCGGAAATCGTTGCTGAAGTTCAGGCCCAGGCAGATGGCGGAAATCCCGTGGCGATGCTGCACTTAGGCCAATTTTTCACCAAGGGCATCGGCATGAAGGCCGATGAAGCCACAGGCCAGGCGTGGCTGCGCCGGGGTGTCGGCCTTGGAAACGCCGATTGCATGATCTTGCTGGGCCACAGTTTGCGCAAAACCGACTGGACTGCGGCGCGGCAAGTGCTGGAGCACGCGGTATCCCTCGGGCATGACTTTGCCCACCTAGAACTCGCAGAGATTGATCCCCAGCGCAGGCTTTTTCACCTCGAGCAGGCCCTGAAATCTGAGAACCCCTACGTCTATGCCCTGTACGGGGAGCATCTGGTCAAGCAAAGCCAGACCGAACAAGAAAAAGCCCAGTACGTGCAATGGGTGCGCCGCGCGGCTACTGAGGGCGACACCTACGGGTGCTTACTCCTCTCATCTTGGTATGGCTCCGGCAACGCCGGTTGCGCCAAGGACCCGGAGGTCGCCAACTACTGGCTGCGCAAAGGTGGTGAATTGGGATCTGCCTCGTGCTATTCCATGCTCGGCCACCATGGTTTTTATGCGGAGGACGGCAAACTGGAGTTCTTGGCCGACTTACGTAGGGCCTCGATGCTGGGCGACACCTGGTCACAGAGTCTTTTGGGGTGGCACGGGGTTTGGCGCGGGCAAACCGTGCAAGCGCAGGAGGAGGGCGTGTTTTGGCTTCGCACTGCAGCGCGCTTGGGCTACAAGGCGGCCATGTATCGATTGTCCGAGGCACTCAGGGCAGGACGCGGAACCGAGGTCGATAACGCACAGGCCGTCAATTGGCTAGAGAAGGGCGCCGAACTCGGCCACAGCGACTGCCAAAGCGCTTTGGGCCACGCCCTGCTCAGGGGCGAGATTACCGAGCAAAACCTGGAGCGAGCGCATGACCTGTTTCAAATTGCCAGCCTGCAAGGCAATGCATGGGCGACCTACTTGCTCGGCGCCACCTATGAAAACGGTGACGGTGTGGCGCGTGACCTCAAGATGGCTTTGAAATACTTCAAGGAAGCGTCTGAGTTGGGTGATACCTGGGCTACCTACAAGGTTGGCGCTGCCTATTACTACGGTGTGGGCGTGGAAGAAAGCAACCCGTCTGCTGTGACATGGTTCCGCCGCGCATCCGCCATGGGCAGCAGCGAGGCCAAGGCCCAGCTTGGCATCATGCTGGTCTACGGGCACGGCGTGGAGCGAAATATTGAGCATGCCCTCAAATGGCTGAACGACGCAGCGGCCAAGGACAATTCAACAGCGCTGCGTGAATTGGCTCTTCTTCATGAATCTGGCACCGGCATGAGCCAGGATTTGGAGGAGTGCACTCGGTTGATGGCCAAAGCCGCCGCGCTGGGCGACCGCATGGCGCACGATTGGATGACGAAAAACTGCCCGGAAAAGCCTGCCTGGCTGCAAGAGCTGATGGCAGGTGAGTCGAAAGGGACTGACCAAGCTGAAGGCGCGCCGACCGTTGGCCCCAAGGACAGTGGCCCAGAGCAGTTATAAATTTTGAATAGTGGAGCAGCACCATGACAATTCCACAAACCCGCCCGCTGGCCCGATTGGCGGCAAACGAGCCCCGCAGCATGGACGTTAATTTTGTGTACGGCAACATCATCCGTCAGCCCGATGCGCAGGCGGAGGTCAACAGCGCCAATGCAAATTTGCGTTTTGGCTCGGGCGTTGCCGGGGCGATACATGGCGCTGCTGGGCAACGGTTGGAAGACTTTTGCGAGCCACTGGCGCCCTTGGCTCTGGGTGAAGCCTTGATCACCCCTGGTTTTGATTTGCCCAATCCCTGGGTAATCCACATCCGCGCTGGCCATTACCTCAACACACCCAAGCCCGAGTTTTATCTGGAGAAGGCGCTGGAGTCCATGATGGTCTTGGCCAGCGCCAACGGCATTCGATCACTGGCGGTGCCTGCCATTGGCACTGGACTATTCAAGTTCCCTCCTGTCCTGGCTGCTCGGATCATGGCCAGGGTGCTCAAGCGGCATGCGCGGGAAGGCTCACGAGTGGAGTGGGTACGGGTGTGCCTGGCGGACAGGGCATTGGTGCCGCTGTTTGAGTCGGCGTTTGGGGTGGCTTGAACTAAGAAATGCAACCCTGGGTTTAGCCTGACCAAAGAGCCAGACGGAGATCCCTCTTACTGCAAGACTAGCTTGTAAACAGCCTGTGCAGCTCCCATCACAAAGTACATGGTGCCGCCGCTCATGGTGACCTGGGTTGGCGCGGTTTCCATTAGCAGAGTGGAAGTTTTGGTGTCGGCGCTCCAACTGTAGACCTTGCCCAGTTCACCAAACACCACCTTGCCTCCGCCCACAGCGTACAAATTCACCGCTGCCAGGGTGGAGACGGTAGAAGCCGTTGTACCGCTGGTGCTGCTGGCCTTGAGCGCAGTGACGGTGGTGGTAGTGCCGCCATACCTGCCGGTGCTGGTCGTTGTGGTCGTTTCCAGCCAAGCCGCCACCCCATCTTTTACTTGAAAACTCCCCCCGCTTGAAGTCAGCGTGGTGATGGCACCACCTGCCACGGCCTGGCTCAGCAGGGTGGTGTTGCCGGAGCTGTCGGTAGCTGTTTGCTGCCAAACCACCCGCTGGCCATCGGTTTTGGGGTAGATGCTGCGGGCGCCGCCACTGCTGAGTTTGGTCGAGGTGTTGGTGGCGGAGTTCCAGCGGTACACATCAAAAGTGGATGTCACACCCTCGCCGCCGCTTTGTGCGCAGTAGAAGAAAACCACCTTGCCGCTGCCGTCTACAAAGAAGTCATATTCCGTATTGATCAGGTAGTTCGCACCCGACGGCTGCGCAATTTTGCTGTAGCTGCCACTGGCCACGTTGTAACGGGTAAAGGTGCCGGGGTTGCTGCCAGCGGCATTGATCCAGATGACGTTGCCTCCGTGGGCGCGGGGGAACTGCTCATAGATCCCGACATTAGGGTTTGCGGTTGACAGGTTGCTCCGAGTGCCACTCGGGCTCCACTGGAAGATGCATTCCACTGGGCAGTCCGCATACCCTGCGCTTTTGGACCCCAGGTAGCCACCCTCCACGTAGACATAGCCCCCATCCATCGCCCAGTTGTACAGATAGGGCAGGGTGCTTGCACCTTGCAAGGTGGTCTCGGCATTCGTTGTGGTGTTGCGCACCCGGTAGCTGCCGTCGCTTGCCCGGTAGAGCGCCAAGGCGGGGTTGGAGTCGTCAATGCGGATCAACTGGCCGCCCACCCCCATGCTGAAATTCGGTGTGTAGGCTAGCCCAGAGCCCGAGGTGACCGATACCGTTCGCTGCAACACCGTCACGGCGCCGCTGCTGTCGGTGGAGCGTACCGTCAGGGTGTAGGGGCCCGCAGGCAGGCTTGCCAGACTCATGCTGCCGCTGAAGTTGGCGTTGGTGGTGCTCATGAACTGGTAGTCACCCAGGCTGGCGGTGGTGGTGAGCGCCCCGGTCTTGTCACTGGTGCTGCTGCCGCTGATGGTCAGCGTGCCACTGACAAAGGCCCCGTCGCTTGGGCTGCTCAGAGTGAGTACCGGCAGGTTGGAGATGGGCACGGCCACGGTGACCGACTTGCGCGCACCTTGGCTGTCAATGGCAGTGAGTACCATGGTATGGCTGCCCGAACCCGCAGTTGCGGCGTTGATGCTGAAGCGGTACAGGTTGTTGGTGGAGCAAAACCGTGAGCAGGCATTGGGCTCAGTCAGCGAGGTGGCGGTCGCCCCATCAAAAGAGCCTTCTACCCGCGAAATCCCGTATTGGGAGCTTGCGCTGGCGTCAATATTGATGGTGCCGGTGCTGGCGGACACCGTCGCACTGAGGGCCAGGTTGGAATTGGCCACATTCAGGGTGCGGCGTACCTCGGTGTAGGAATCCGTCGCGGTTTGCACCCGAGCCAAGATCAGGTGGGTGGCGTTGGTCTCTGTTGACGTGTTCCAGGTGATGGGGTTGCCCACGTTGTTGGTGGCACCCGTGCTGGTCGTGGTGCCAATGAGGCGAAGGTCCACGTACCAGCTCACGCTGCTGTAGGCATTGCTGCCGCTCAGGGACAAAGTCGCTGTTCCCGACAAAGGCTCTGCTTGGTTCGAGACAATAGTTGGAGCCGCACCGGGCACGACCACGCTGACCCGGTCTTGACCTTGGGGGGTCGTAATCACCACATTGGTGCTGGTTACCGCCACCACCCGATAACTGGCCGAGACGGTGACGGCGCGCTGCCACTGCATGGCCGTGCCACCTCCGCCAACACCTGCCAGTGTTTCCACCAGTGAAAAACTGCCGTCTGCGTTTTGCATTTCCACCCGGTAGTTCGTGCCTGAAGGAAAGCTGTCGGTCCACCTCAGAACAAGGGTGTTGGTGTCCAGGTTCAAGGTAGAGGTGAGCTGGGACAAATTGGCTGTGGCACTGTTGCCGACCAGACTTTTTACGGCGGTGGGGCTCGTGTTGCTGGCCAGGGCGGAGACGACCTGGCTTTGTTGGGTACTGGTGAGCTTGGTCTTGAGCGCGTCGAGCAACTGGTCTTGGGCGTCACCGCCACTGGGGTTGGCCACTGTGGCCGCGCGCATGGGGGTGGAGATCAGGTTGGCCACGGTGCTGGCGTCAAGGGTGCCGCTCAGTGCTGCGACCACCGCCGTATGTGCGGTTTGCACCGCGCTGCTGGTGATGGTGTTGGCGGCGTTGCTGGCGTTGAAGGCGGCAAAGTAGGTGGCTGGATCAGTGGCCAGGAGCTTGGCGGTCACCATTTCGGTCAGCGGGGTGATGTTGGCCGTGGCCGAGCTTGCGCTTCCGGTGGCCACACTATGCAAAGTTCCGCTGCCGTCGGGCTTGTTCACTTCCAAGACACAGGGCAGGCTACCGCTGCTAATTACAACCAAGTAGGTGCCGTCCGAACCCGTAGTCGCAGTCCCACTGCCACTTTGGCATTTAACGGTGACCGGTGCGCTGGCGATTGCCAGACCGGTGGCCGCCGTCCCTGCAAGCGTCAGGTCGGAAGCTGGGTTGCCGCCCACTGTGCCGGAACCCCCACCGCCGCAGCTCACAAGTGCGGTCAGCATGAAGCAAGCGAGGGTGCAAGAGCTAAGAAATTTCTTCATGGCACTGCTTTCGAAAAGATTGCCTTCGACTCCAAATTATCCGGCTCGTTGTAGTTGGCAAGGTTGAGGCATGTCAAGCGGCACAGTCTAGAAGCCTCTCCCCTGTTGCGCGTTGCCCAGCATCGTCAGCTGCCAGGCCTCGATCAAGCCCTATTTCGCAGACGCATCCGTCTTGTCATCAATTTTCTGATTGGTGCGGCCCATAAAGATTTTGACCAAGGACGGGTACTCGTAGGCGCTGCCGTTGTTGTGGTCGACTATGGCACCAATGCCGCCGCCCAAAATAATGTTTCCGAACATGTTTCCTTTGGTGCGTGAGACGATGCTTGCGGTGCCAACGTCTACGCCTGGTTTCTTGCAGACCACCTGCAAGTCCTTTTTGGAGCGGTGAACAAAGGCCGAACCCGGCGTCAAAACAAACCAGGTTCCTTCGTCATTGTTCATTTCACATTTCACGCCGTCCACATCCTGCCCATCAGCCAGGTAGGTTTGAACGGACATTGACTGCGATGTTCCGCTGCCAGTGATGGTTGAGCAGCCAGTTGTAAAAACTGACAATGCCAACATTGCTACGGCAGGTATTTTGTGATTCATATATTTCTTTCTTGATGTGCTTTTTGTAAGCGCTAGGTTGGGAAGCTCGACCTTGTTTCTTTCCGACAAATCGTGGCACTGCAGCACTTCTATGCAATGGCGCGTGTGCGTGCAAAGGGCAAAAGAGATGCGATGTTTCGTGATCGCGCTGTTAGCGATATGGCCGCTCGGCAACGCGATTTGAAGCCTCATTTCAATTGCTCCTTGGCGTTTATCTTCACATAGTCAAAGCTCACCCAATGACCCTGGTTGAGGGGGTCAAAGCGCATAAATCACTGTGGAAAATTACATCCCTGCGGGCTCATAAGGTGAGCCCGGATGAACCTGAGCGGGTGGAAGTTCTAGAGCCGATTGCAGATGCAAAGGACCTATTTACTGGCGTGGTGATGTCAATGCAGCTAGGAGGCGCAGATGGTTCTACGCTGCTTCGGTCACGCGCTACGGTCGTGATGATCATGTTCAGCTCCGACTGAACGATCTCGGTTAACGCATCGAGATTCTTTCCCAACTCCACAAGGGTGCTGACCTTCTCGTTGGGGTTGTCCGGAATGTGGACCATCCCTTCAAACATGGGGATGAGCTCGTCGATGACCTCGCAGGCACTGGCCACTTCGGGTGAGAGTCGCATGCTGTTCTGCCCTTGGTAAAAGCCTTCCATAAAGGCGTTCAGTTCTTGCGAACGAACCAAGGCCTGTTCGCGCAGCATACCGTCCGTGGGAGCGCCTTTGAAGGCGGTCACTCTGAACGGCAACATGGGGTTGTTGTGCTCGATGAGCTGGTTCCACAAGCCCATGATCAGCGCGCCGAACAAGGCGTTGACGTCGTCAATTGAATCAAACGGCGGAAACTCGCCACCCCAGAGGGCTTTCAATTCATCCAAAGGCTTTACGCCTTGCATAGGACTGGCGATAGCGCCCATGAAGCGAGCGCGCACTGCATGCAAGCCCACCGTGCATCCGTGCTTGGCCAGCAACTCTTTGGCCTTGGCATCGACATTAGAAAGTGCGGAGACCTTGGGGGCCGACTTGGACTTGGCTTTTGGTTTGCTCGGCTTCATGCGGATCTTGTCTCAAAAAGTGGCTCTGGGTTTAAATTCAGGCTATGGGCTGAACGCCCAACAATCTGGCCAGCGCAGTGCGAACTGCGGCTACATCGCTGTGCGCAAGTTTGCCGAGTTCGCCGCGCACGAGCCTGTGGTCCAGAGTGAAAAGCTTAAAGCGCACTTTGGACGCTGTGGGAAGTCCAGCAGCGGTCAGGTCCCTGAGAGGACAATCCAGTGGCCAGGGGGCGTTGCTTTCGGAAGTGATCATTGCCATTACCGAATGTCCGGCAGGCGTGTTGAATGCACCGGAGTCCGATAGAACGACCGCCGGACGATTTTTGCTGGTATCCCGGTCGGTGAAAGGGAAGGGAACGCGCACTACGGTGTAGCGCTCAAAGCCCACAGTAAGCCTCCTCATCAGCCGCGCTGTTCCATTCACTCAATGTGCCTTCGATCGCGCGCAGGTACTCTAGGTCCATGGTCTGAACACGGCGCACCGTCGCCGTGCCGTCAGCGGCCACATCCCACGCGATCAGATCGCCGGGCGCGACCTTGAGTGCGGCGCGAACGTTCTGCGGAATGGTGGTTTGGCCCTTGGCCGTGATTTTTGCAACTGCGAACATGGTCTTCCTTTGTAATACCAGCCTTACTTCCTTACTTTACTGCAAATTTGGCTTTGAAGGACTGTGAAGAGTGCTGTCTTGCAGACTCAGGTCGATCAAATCGATGCTCAAACTGGCCTTGCTAAGAAAATTCCTCCAACGGCGGCTCACGGCCCCTTACTTCGTTGGTAAGCGGTGTGCCCCGCAAGCCCTCGACGGGTGCATGACTTGCTGCGTCGGGACTTTCCCGGCGTAAATCACAAGCGGGGATATCGCCTGTATCGCGAAGCCGACCTGGCTGTTCGTAAACGTAAGAAGACCATGCGGCCCGTTAATGAGCGAGTGCCGTTGTAACTGGCCAAGGCGGTCAATGAGGTGTGGAGTATGGATTTTGTGTCTGACAGCTTGAGCAGCGGACGCAGGCTCAAGTATTTGACGGTGGTCGATGACTTCAGCCAAGAGTGCGTAGACATCGCGGTGGACTTTGGTATCTCAGGCGAGTACGTAACCAGGTTGCTGGACAGGGCAGCTGCGTTCAGGGGCTACCCAGATATGGTGCGAACCGATAACGGACCGGAGTTCACCAGCAAAGTGTTCATGGCGTGGGCGCAAACGCATGGCATCCGTCACATTCTGATTCAACCGGGACGCCCCATGCAAAACGGCTACATCGAGAGTTTCAACGGTAAGTTTCGGGATGAACATCTGAATGAAA